>OGOO01000983.1_pt1 | contig 28129 bp, 23 predicted proteins | sample 1552651 | NCBI WGS metagenome assembly OGOO01 (sample SAMEA2580118, study PRJEB22360) | human gut metagenome | biome: human gut; feature: human-associated habitat; material: faeces | place: Denmark | collected 2008/2010 | reverse complement strand
ATGCCGCCCCCGCCGGGAAATTGCTGTGCCGGGGATATATGAAAAAGAGAATCAAGCGTTGACCACGTGCTCGACGTAGCCCATGAGGATCATGGCGACCTGGGCGCGGGAGGCGCTGCCCTGGGGGTCGAGGATCGTCTGCGTGCCGCGCACCGCGCCGCTGATAAGGCCGGATGCATTGGCCCACGCGAGCGCCTCCTGTGCCCAGCCGGACACGCTGCCGGCGTCCGGGAAGGCCGAGAGGTCGGCGCGCGCGCTGACGTCATAGCCCTTGCTCTGCGCGTAGTTGAAGAGGATGACGGCCGTCTGCTCGCGCGTGACGGCGCCGCTGGGATCGAAGCGGCCATTGCCGATACCGGCGACCAGTAAAAATTACGGAACAACCGTTTGATTATCTAACGGGTTCATTTCGGAAAGTATTTTATTGCATCGGTACAAAATTTTCATATTTGACTACCCAAGTCCCGTCTTTCGGGAAACCCGGAGCCTCGCCTTGCGATCCGTCCCAGCCCTCGGCCATCATCGCGACTGCCGTCAGCAATCCGCCGTTCGAAGGGAAGTAAGGCCACGGACCGCCGGTAGCCAGGCCGTGTTCGTCGAACTGGAATTGTTTCGAAGAATGGAGCAGCATATCGAGCGCCAGCTCTGGATTGCCGCTGCGCGCGGCGCCCATCGCCATCATCGGGAAATCCCAACCCCAAATCTTATCGGACTGCCATTCGCGATTTACTTTGTCGAGCGTACGCCGGAACGTAGTGGTATCGACCCCGTCCCCGGGCAGCATCCCTAACACTCCGGTCAATGCCGGATGCTCGAACGTGTATTTCGTCCACATATCGGGGATTCCTTCGTACGTCACATAGACACTGTCCTGAACCGGCAGCGGGGCAAGCTTACCCAGCACATCGTCCCATTGCTGCTCGCGCGGCAGTCCCAACCGTTCACGCCACTGCTGCGCCGTCCGCAAACCGTAGCGCCAATACCCCAACTCGAAGATCGGATTGACCGTCTTCAATGCATCGGTATTCTCCGAAACGATCACCACCGGAGGCCCCAGCACATAACGGTCGCCCACCGAATCGTAATGGGCATAATCGGCCATATACTGCGCCGAAGCGAAAACCACGTCTTTCCATTTGTCCAGCGTCTCCTGAGTCGGGTGCAGCCGGTAATCCATCTCTGCGAAATAGATCGGGTGCGGTTGCTGCCAGATCAGGTAAGCGTGCGCACCACAGGGCCACTCGCGGTCGAAATCGGCCGTACACTTGGGCCATTTAGCACCGCCGCGTCCCATGCCCTCGGCCCGCTGGATCGATGTAGGCAGGAAATCGGGAAATACGTGCAAGCTCTTATCGAACAGGTCCCAGCGGTTCCACAACCCGTAGTGCACGCCGTGCCACCAGATCATTTCGAAATGGAAACGTCCGTACCAGCCGTTATTGACCAGTCCGCTCTCCTGGGGAGGCAGCACACCTGCTTCGTTCACACGCATCACGTATTGCGAAAGCACGATACGGCGTTCCAACTCTTTCCAGCGGGGATCCGTACTTCCCGACAGGTCGATCGCTGCTCCCGACTTCCAAAAAGCTTCCCAGGCTTTGGTGCTGGCCTTATCGACCTGGTTGGCTGTCGGAAGCTTATCCGCGGCCATTTTTTCCGGTGAGAACGCACAGGTAAACGATAATTTGTCACCGCCGGTCGGCTGTAAAAGGAAACGGTGCGGCGAGCCGGAAGGCGTATCCTGTCCGAAAGTGGCGGGAGTCGTCCAGCGAAGCGCCGTGTAATACTCGGTACTATCCATCGTGCGGACGATCTCGGCACTCTGTTTGCCTTCGGCTTCGAGAACCGAGCGGTGCTTGTCATAAGCGTGGTAATCGCCCAGATAGGTCTGAAACTGTTTGGTATGCGGATATGGAAAATCGAAAAAGACTCCGATACGCCCCTGCTTCACCAGCGGGGATTTTACGGTCACACCGATAGCATCCTGGTCGGGAGCACAGGCGGTGGTCACTTCGACCTTTTCACCGTCGAGTTTGAAAGAGCTGTAGATAATCCCTTTCCACAGGTCGATCTCCTGATGCGTCTCGGTCAGGTCATCGGCCTTTACGACAGAACCATCGGCCTTGGTCATCTGTAGCCCGATACGCCCGAGATTAAAGCGGTGGGGATTTTCAGCCAGCCATTGTGAAATTTCCGGTTTTCCCGGATCGAACAGGTTATAAGGAATCTTTTTGCCGTAAGTATCGACCAGCACACCGGTATAATCTTCCACCTTCACCCCATCGGGCAGCGGGAAGCTGTGCCAGCTCCAGTTCGACATGGTGTTGAACGGCACGAAAGTTTGCAGGCCGGTCACATCGACCCCGAATGCGAAATCACCGTTACCGACCTGTGCAGGACTGACCCGGTTCGTCGAATCGGTCACGACCCGATGGCGCTCGACAACGGCACGCCGGTCGATTTTGCCGGACTCTCCCTTTCCGCAGGAGGCGGCCACCAGCGATACAGCGGCCAGCCACACCAAGTGCTTCCGGCCCGAAAATTTGAAATTAAAACTGCAAAACATAGAAAAAAGTTTACGATTGGGGGATAATAATACTAAAAAAAAGCGGTTCCCCAAAATCGGATACCCTATCGATCTGTGCATAAACGCCATACACTTCCCATATCTTTTTACGATGAACCGAGATTAAATTTAGTTTAAGCCTATCGGCACCAAACCGGACAAACAGCTAAAAATAAACAGTTTGATCCAGAATAATCTCGCAAAACAAACGTACAAAACGACAAAATCACAAAAATCCGGGAATAAAACAGTATCTTTGGTATCGTTGAAAAAATTCATGCCAATCCAATACTTTACCCATTCATAGAAGAAACCATGATCAGAAAAGCTCTTTTGCTGTTATCCGGCCTTGTCATGTGGTTCGGCGCAGCAGCGCAATCCGACGACTTCAAAATCACCGGGGGTCCATACCTGCAAATGCTGGGGGAGCACGAAGTAACCATCATCTGGGCCACCAATCGAGATGCCGTTTCGTGGGTCGAGATCGCCCCCGACAACGACGAACATTTCTATGCCACCGAAAGACCCAAATTTTTCCAGACCGATATGGGACGTAAGGTCGTCGGAACCTTGCACCGGGTACATGTAACGGGCCTTGAAAAAGGGACCACTTACCGGTATCGCATCTATTCGAAAGAGGTTACCGCACAGACCGACTATTATGTTCAGTACGGCAAGACGGCCGCCAGCAATGTTTACGATGTCAAACCATTTTACTTCACCACCTTCGATAACGACAAGAAATCGGTATCGTTTACCGTGGTCAACGACATACACGGCAACAACGCGATGCTCGCCGCATTGACCGACAATGTCCGCAAAGACAAAAACGACTTCGTGCTATTCAACGGCGACATGGTGACCACCTTCGCTTCCGGCCAGCAAATTTTCGACGGGTTCCTCACTACCGCCGTCAAAAGTTTTGCCTCGGAAATTCCTTTCTTCTACGCCCGTGGCAACCACGAGACCCGGGGCTTGTTCTTCGCCCACTATCGCGACTATTTTCCTTCTCCCACCGGACAGACCTACTATTCGTTCCAGGCAGGTCCGGTCTTCTTTATCGTACTGGACGGCGGTGAAGACAAGCCCGACAGCGACATAGAATACAACGGTCTGGGCGGTTTCGACACGTACCGGGCCCAAGAGGCCGAGTGGCTCAAAGAGACGCTCAACAGCGACGCCTGCAAAAATGCGGCTTACCGTGTCGTAGTCATCCACATTCCGCCCGGATACTCCGCCTGGTACGGACCGATCGAATCCAAACGGCTGTTCGTCCCGCTGCTCAACGAAGCGAAGATCGACCTGATGCTGTGCGGTCACCTGCACAAACACCTTTATGTTCCCGCCGGGGAGAACGGCTGTAATTTTCCGGTACTGATCAATTCCAACGTCGAAGGAGCCTATATTCATGCAGGCGAAAAGGAGATGGAGGTCACCGTCAAGGACAAAGATCACAAAGTGCTGCACAACTGGAAATATCCGCGCAAATAGACAATTAACCCGAACCTATCGTAAACCTTATGAAAAAACTCTCTTTCTTCCTGCTATTGTTGATCCTGGGCTCCGGATTACGGGCCGAAACCCCTTGGAAAGGCGTCTGGATCAGCCACGAGACGAACCAGAGTAATCCCAACAGCTGGTATATGTACCGCACCACCGCCGACGTGCAAGATGTTCCCCGACAGGCCATCGCCCGTATCGCAGCGGACAGCAAATACTGGCTCTGGATCAACGGCGAACCGGTCGTTTTCGAAGGCTCCCTGAAGCGGGGTCCCGCTCCCGGAGACTCCTATTACGATGAAATAGACATCGCGCCCTTCCTGAAAAAAGGAGAGAACACGATTGCCGCATTGGTATGGTACTTCGGACGGAACGGTTTCAGCCATTCGAGCAGCGGCCATGCGGGTTTCCTATTCGACTGCCAGGCTCCCGGCGTCAAAATCGTAAGCGACAACAGCTGGAAATGCGATACTTACCAGGCTTACAGCGACGATACAGGAGAGCCCCGCCCCAACTACCGGCTTTCCGAAGGCAACATCCGTTTCGACGCCCGCAAAGCGATCGACGGCTGGTATCTGCCCGGAGAAGACAAAGTCCGGACTTCGGCGATGATGGTCGGCGATCCGAACCGGCCGCCGTTCGGCAAACTGGTGAAGCGCCCCATTCCGCAATGGAAAAACCACGGACTGCAAGATTATGTCAAGGTGGAAACCGTCGACGACACGCTGTACTGCAAACTACCCTACAACGCACAGATCACCCCGTGGCTGGAAGTAGTTTCCGCAACCGGCGGCGACACGATCCGCATCCAAACGGACAACTACTATACCGGCAACGGCAGTGCCCCTTCGGTACGTTCCGAATACATCACACGCCCCGGCGACCAGCAATACGAAAGTCTCGGGTGGATGAGCGGCCATATCGTCAAATATGCGATTCCCAAAGGCGTGGAGGTCAAAGCCGTGAAGTTCCGCGAAACGGGCTACGATACCGAATTTGCCGGAACATTCGCATGTGACGACCCGTTTATGAACGAACTCTGGAAGCGTGCAGCCCGTACGCTGTACGTGAACATGCGCGACAACTACTTCGATTGTCCCGAGCGTGAACGGGCGCAATGGTGGGGCGATGCCGTAAACGAACTGGGACAAGCGTTTTACGCCTTCGATCCCCAGGCCCAGAAACTGGCGCTCAAAGCCATTTACGAACTGATGAACTGGCAGCGCGGCGACGGCGTCATCTTCTCGCCGGTTCCGGCGGGCAACTGGACACGCGAACTCCCGCTGCAAATGCTCGCCTCGGTAGGCTGGTACGGATTCTATACCCAATATTATTACAGCGGGGACAGCAGCTTCGTCGCACCGGTCTACGACAGGCTGCACCGTTACCTGCACGATGTGTGGAAACTCGACGCAGACGGTCTCGTCATTACCCGTGGCAGCGACTGGAACTGGGCCGACTGGGGTCCCAACCAGGATTTCGGGGTCCTGACCAACTGTTGGTACTACCTCGCACTAAAAGCAGAGAAAGAGTTCGCCCTGATGCTCGGAAAAACGGACGATGCCGCACAAATTACAGCGATCATGCAGGGTATCGAGCAGAATTTCGACAAACGCTTCTGGACCGGCACGGCTTACCGCGATCCGGACTACACCAAACCGACGGACGACCGCGCCCAAGCCATGGCCGTACTCGCAGGCCTCGCTTCGCCGGACAAATATCCCGCACTGACTGCGATTTTACAGAAAGAGATGTCCGCCGGACCCTACATGGAAAAATATGTACTCGAAGCCCTGTTTGAAATGGGTCGGCCTGAGCTGGCGCTCGAACGCATCCGCACGCGCTATGCGAACATGATGAACCACGATTACACGACACTGTTCGAAGTATGGGACTTCATGGCGACTCCGACCGACGCCAACTCGAATAACCATGCCTGGGCAGGCGGTCCGCTCACACTGCTGAGCCAGAAAGTTTGCGGCATCACCCCTACCTCGCCGGGCTTCAAAACCTTCCGCGTCGCCCCGCAACTGGGAGACCTGACCCGGGCGGAGGCAACCGTCGCGAGTGTCAACGGGGAAATCCGGGCCAGTGTAACCCGGAAAGGCAAAAACCTGACTATCACTGCCACCGTACCCGAAGGCACCACGGCTGAAGCGGTTTTCCCTTCCGGCAAGACGATTCCGTTGGCAGCCGGCACACACACAGTCAAAGGAAAGTAGCCCTCCTTACATCCTGACACAACGCCGCAATTGCAAATTGCGGCGTTGCCGTTTTCAGGCCAAAGTTCCGGACCAAAGCCTTCCGGCATCTCTTTGCAATCCGGGAAAAATTCTCTATTTTGGAGCAAATTTTATCGTTCCTGACCATGTTTTACAAGAATCCACACTTCCCGAAAACAATTTTCCTTATTCTCTGTTTGGTTTTGTGCAACACCGTATCAAAGGCCCAACACGCGCCGTTCGAGGTCACGTTATGGCCTTCCACTCCTCCCGGCAACAGCGGTCTGACCGGTCCGGAGACCATCGACGAGCACGGATTCGTCCACAACGTTACCCTCCCTTCGCTACTTGTCTATCCGGCCGCACAGGAAAAAAACACAGGAATGGCTGTTCTCATCGCACCCGGCGGCGGGTACAGTTTCCTGGCCATCAATCACGAAGGCAAAGAGATCGCACAATGGCTGGCCGGAAACGGCATCACCGGCGTAGTCCTCAAATACAGGATCCCCAACGGGCACCATGCCATTCCGCTCGCCGACGCCCAACAGGGCATGCGCCTGATCCGGGAAAATTCGGCTAAATGGAAAATCGACCCGAATTCGGTCGGAGTCATGGGCTCTTCGGCCGGCGGACACCTCGCATCCACACTGCTCACTCACTTCGATGCAGCAACACGTCCCGACTTCGGGGTTCTTTTCTATCCGGTAATTACCTTTGCCGACAGCCTGACACACCGCGGATCGGTCCGGGGATTGGCCGGCGAAAACCTCACGTCGCAACTCCGGAATTACTATTCCAATGAAAAGCAAGTGACTGCACAAACCCCGCCGGTACTGCTCCTACAGTCGGACGACGACCGTACCGTCCCGCCCCAAAACAGCATTATGTTCTACGAAGCCCTTAAAAGCTGGCAAATCCCGGCCGCACTGTATACTTTTCCTTCGGGAGGTCACGGCTGGGGATTCCGTCCCTCTTTCCGGTTCCACGACCAGATGAAACAACTGCTGCTCGACTGGCTGCAGAACGACGCCGGGCAATCCCGCTAAAAGACCGCTGACCGCGCTCGGGCAGGATCTTCTCAGCGTAGTCTCCCCCAGGCTTATTCCTGCGTATTGCCCTTATGGATAAAATAGGCTCTTACGTTAAACCCCGACAAACATTCCAAATAAAATTCCATTGCATGAACCGACTAATCCGAACAGGCATCCTCGCAGCTTTAGGTGCCTTGACCTGCATCCAGTTGTACGCCCAACCCGCATCGTTCCAACGCGCCGTACCGGTTTGGGTAAACGGCCAACAGAACACGCCAAACCTGACCGCCAGTTTCCGCGTCTGCATCCCTTGGAACGGCCAATCACAGACACAGCTGCGCCTGGCCGCGCACAGCGATTACCGGGCCTATGTAAACGGCGTTTTCCTGGGCCACGGCCCCTGCGTAGCCGGCAAAGGTTTTTACCGCATCGACGAATACGACCTGAACCCGTACCTGAAATCCGGCGACAACCTAATCGCCCTCGAGGTAGCGGGCTATAATATCCCGAACTTTTACATCATGAACGCACCGTCGTTCCTGCAGGCCGAGATCACTTCCGACGGGACAGTAGTAGCCGCCACGACATCCGGATCCTGGAGCAAAGAGGGCAAACCGTTCGAAGGGGCCGTGCTGGGACAGCGTTTAGAAGAGGCACCCAAATTCAGCTACCAACGCACTCATCGTGAGCTTTACAAACTCACCCCGGATTACAATTCCTGGCTGACCGATCCCGCATCGCCATTGTTCAAGCCGGTCGCTTTGGAGCAGACCGACCACAAGAACCTGATCGCCCGGCGGGTGAAATACCCTGATTACACGATCCGCCGCTACACGGAAAGCCTTCCGAACAATGTCTACAAATTCGAATGCAACTCCACAGGCTTTATCGGGGCTAAATTCGATGTCCGCACCCCTTCGAAAATCGTTTTCCTGTGGGATGAACTGCTGACCAACGGGGGAATCAAACGGCGCATGTCGTTCGACGGACGGATGGAGTACGAACTGGCACCGGGCACATACGAACTCGAATCGTTCGAACCCTACACGCTCCAATACCTGCAAGTAATCGTCGAAAAAGGCGATTGCAAGGTGAGCGATTTTTACATCCGCCAGTATGTGAATTCGGATGTTGCGCGCGCCTCGTTCTCGTGCGACAACGGAGGAATCAACAAAATTTACAAAGCGGCCGTGGAGACTTACAAGCAAAATGCCTTGGACATTTTCATGGACTGTCCGTCCCGAGAGCGAGCCGGATGGCTGTGCGATAGTTATTTCACGGCGCGAGTCGCTTTCGATCTTTCGGGCAACCACTTGATCGAAACCAATTTCCTCGAGAATTACCTGCTTCCGGAGAAATTCATGAACATCCCGCAGGGAATGCTCCCGATGTGCTATCCTTCGGATCACGTCAACGGCAATTTCATCCCCAACTGGGCCATGTGGTTCGTGATCGAACTGGAAGAGTACCTCGCACGCAGCAACGACCGGCAAATGATCAAAGCACTCGAACCGAAGGTAAACGCACTGCTCGACTATTTCGCCCGATACGAGAACGAGGACGAGCTGCTCGAGAACCTGGAAAAGTGGGTTTTCGTCGAATGGTCGAAAGCGAACGATTTCGTCCAGGATGTCAACTATCCCACCAACATGCTCTATGCAAGAATGCTGGAAGTAGCCGGAAAACTCTACAACCGTCCCGATCTGCAGCAAAAAGCACAGCGAATCCATGAGACGATCCGCAAACAGGCTTTCGACGGCACCTTCTTCATCGACAACGCGGTCCGGGTCGACGGCGATCTGGTCCCGCAGCCGAAAAACCGTACCGAAACCTGCCAATACTATGCATTCTTCCTCGGCACGGCCTCTCCGGAACGTTATCCGAAGCTGTGGAATATCCTTTGCTCCGACTTTGGCCCGCAACGCAAACAAACCGGGGCATATTCCGAAATTTATCCGGCGAATGCTTTCATCGGCACTTATCTACGGATGGAGATACTCTCCCGTTACGGCTTGGTAAAGCAATTGCTCAACGAATCGGTCGACCAATACCTCTACATGGCCGACCAGACCGGTACGCTGTGGGAAAACCTGACGCCCACGGCCAGCTGCAACCACGGTTTTGCAGCGCACATCGCGCATGTATTCTACCGCGACCTGCTGGGTCTGGCCAAAATCGATCCGATCCACAAACGCCTGAATATCGTATTCAATGATTCGGACCTGAAACAATGCAGCGGCACCGTACCCGTCGGCGACGAGGAGATCTCCCTCTCCTGGGAAAAGAAAGGGAAACGGCTCTATTACACGCTCGACACACCGGCCGGATACGAAATATCCATAGAAAACAAAACTGCACTCAAACCCATTGCACAGTGACAGGGAAATAATCCGTCCGAGTTCAGGCTCGGACAGATTGTCCAATGATTATTCCTGCAATCCCTACAAATAGGAGCTAATAACGAAAAACGGGCTGCATCGGATGCATGCAGCCCGTTTTATTATTCCCTGGCCAAAGGAGACCTTCGGCAAAACACCAGGACGACTTTACAGATACGACGTTAGCCGATATTTTTAACCGCAAATTTTATCCCGGATACAAAACGGTCACATTGCGAATATTACCGGATCCCGCAATGTTCCTTCAGCCATTTGTTACTGGCTTTAGCCTGTTCGGGATAGATCCAGTGGCCGGAATCGAGGTAGAGATGCAACTCTTTCGGTGCGGGAATAACATTGTACGCGGCATACATCGAGGTCGGCGGACATACCACGTCGTTATATCCCCACGTAAACCAGCCCGGCACTTTCACGCGCTTTGCAAAATTAACCACGTCATAGTAAGAGAGCGCCTCAACCTCTCCGGGTTTAGGCTGCTTTTCACGGAAATAGTGCGGCCATCCGCCGGCGCGGTGGTTCAGATAACCGGCAAAGTCACACAATGCCGGATGGTTGAGGGCCATAAACCGAATCCGGGGATCGAGCGCAGTCGTTACGATCGACAGTGCCCCTCCCTGGCTGCCTCCGGTTACACCTATGGTCTTACCGTCGAACTCGGGCAGCGAACAGAGAAAATCCACCGCACGGACACATCCGGTATAAACCCGCTTGTAATAGTGTTCATCCCGGTCATTCATGCTATAACGCCAATATCCGCTCAGCGCCGCACTGCCCAGATCGCGGTACACTCCGTCAGGCATATCCACAGGTATGCCGTGAATCCCGATCTGCAAAGTAATGATGCTGTCCCCGAGATTGAAACCCTGGCGTCCGCGGACACCGGCACCCGGAACCCACAGTACGGCAGGATATTTCCCTTCTTTCTTCGGCATCATCAGGATGCCATAGATCCGCGAACCGGGACGTTCGTTCTGAAAGCTGACCTGATAAACATTCTGAGTCGGCGTGCAACGCTCCGGCAATAATGTCACAATCGGATCGAGCGGAGTTTTACGGGCCTGAGCGAGTGCATCGGTCCAAAAAGCGTCGAAATCGGCAGGTTCGGGCGATGTCGGACGGATCTGATCTTCGCTGAACGCCACCGTCGCCAAACCCTCGTAGGTATAACCGTCTTTTTTTGCCACCACGCGGCAACGTGCGAATCCCGGCTCGGTCATCTTCGCCTTCAGCGTCATTTTGCCGTCTTTGAGCACGACTCCTTCTTTCTTAACAGTAGGGAAAAATTCAGGCCCCACTTCGTAATCCACCGTTATCCCTTTAACAGGATTGGCCGCTTCAAGCACCTGTACCGTAAAAACGGCTTCATCGCCCACTTTATACTTCCAATCGGGGCGGTCGGGCGATACCACCACGTTAACCAGTTTCTGCGACGGCTGGGCGACTGCGGGAATATTGATTCCCAACGCACACACCAACAGACACAGCGAACACAACAACACTTTTTTCATATTCATTCGTAGGTTTTGATTCGATCTTACGAAGTTACAAAAAAGAGCATGTTATTCGTACACCTGATATCAAAAATCCGATTTTGACCTTTGGCTGGAGGGTTTATAAAATGGAGTGGAGGCAATCAACCAGGCTTTCACCTTATCACAAATCTCCTCCGACCAGCCGATCGAGTAAAAACTGTGATTCGCGCCAGACACCACAACATATTTAATAAAGTCCCCTCACAGAAATTTTCGTATTCCAAATCCCGGAACTCTCATATTTACAACAATATTTTATTGTATTTATATTGCAATAAATATAAACGAAAGTCCTTCCGTTAAGTTTTATCCACGAAAAGCAGGGTTTTTACATGCAATTTATTACCGATATCGACCAGATCGATCACATCCTGAACATTCAGGGACTTATCGGCCTGCAACAGTACGACATATTCGACGGCCTTGCCGTCCGGGGTCGTGTTGTTTTTAAGAATCGCCGAAAGCCGGGATTCGATCTCTCCGAATCCGACCTTCTGGTCATCGATATAATATTGCCGGTCGCCGGTAACGACCAGCATGATGTTTTTCTTGACAGCTACCTGTTCCGCCGTGCTCGAATGCGGCAGCAGCACCTTCAATGCCATCGGCGTGACCATCGTGGAGATGATCAGGAAAAACAGCAGCAGGAAAAACATGATGTCGTTGAGCGAAGCGGTATACACCTCCGCAATACCCGTTTTGCGCCTCTCGATTTTCATCGCCTTACGAGCTATAACCGTTGAACACCCCCGAACGGCTGACCGACCGGATAGCCTTCAATCCCTCGTTCACCGTCACATCCATCTGCAACACGACCTTGTCGATCCTGCCGTTCAGCAATGAATAGCCGCTGTAGGCAATAATACCTACCAGCAGGCCGGTCCCCGAGCAGATCATCTTCTCATACAATCCGTTCGAAATGGTCGAGATGTCCAACTGGCCGGAAAGCGAAATATCGTAAAAGATACGGATCACCCCGAAAATCGTCCCGAGGAATCCCAGCATCGGTGCTACCGACGCGGTAATCGCCAGGTAATTCAACCCCTTTTCGAGCCGGGCAATCTGCATGCGGGACTCCACCTGCATCGATTCTTCCACATCCTGCATCGACCCGTTATCGTCTTTCAGACCCGCCGCAATCACGTTGAAAGCGGGATTGTTCCTTTCACCGGCAAATTTCACGGCCTTATCCGTATCTCCTTCGTAAATCAGGCGCAACAGATAGGCCAGCGCCCGGTTATCGCTCTTGTCCAGTTTCCGGAGAAAATGCCACTTGTCGGCAATGAGGAATATGGCGAGCCCCGCCAACAAGAAAATCGGGATCAGGATCACGCCGCCTTTGGCCATCAGGCTGAAATAGCTTTCGCCGTGTGCGGCGACAGGATCGGTCCCAACCGCTGGGGCAGCTTGCAACAACATGGAGAACAACCACATAATCAGTAAAATTTCATAAAGTTTTGCAAACAGGCAAATCCGGCACTGCAACTGAATGTCGACAAAGTTAACCGTGCAACGGTCATTTATAATGCCATAACCAAAACTTCACGATAATTTAAAATTGCGTAGTATCCCCCCGGCGGTGCACACCGTACTTTCGCCTGTAGGCGGAAGGGGTCATCTGCTTAAACTTGCAGAAGACCCGCGAAAGGTTCTTGCAGTCGTCGAAACCGCAGGAAAAGGCGATATCCTTCACGGCGCGGCGCGTCGAAATCAACTGCCGTGCGAAATGGTCGATCCGGTAACGCTGGATGAATTGATACAGGGTCAGACCGGTATTTTGCTTGAAACGTTTTTCGAGAATGCGCCGCGAGAGCGGAATCCGCTCCAACAGGTCGTTCACAGACAAACGCGTAGCATAATTCTGTTCGATATAAGCCACTGTTTGCAAGATATAGGGATCCTCGATCACATACTTCTGCGTGGATTGGCGTTCGACCACCTGCAATGCTCCGACCGAAATGTTATAAGGAGCTTCGATCCGCTTGCGGATCAATTGATGGAGCGTATGTCCCGCCATGTAGCCCCCGTTTTCGACATCGAGCATGATCGAAGAGAGTTGCGGGGAAGCGATATTGCACAGCAGTTCGTCGTTATCGACCCCGAGAATCGCCACCTCTTCGGGAACCCGGATGCTGAAAATCTGGCAGGTTTCGGAGACCTGCAGCGCAAATTGGTCGTCGCAGGCAAACAAACCCACCGGTTTCGGCAACGAAAGCAGCCACTGTCCCAATGACTCGAGATCATAATTCCACGCCTCGCGCATCGGCGAACTTTCGAGGAACTGATAGGCCCTGTAACCGCGCTGCTCCAGTTCGAGCCGGAACCCTTCGCCGCGCTCCCGCGCCCAGACCGTATCCGTAATTCCGTAATAGGCAAAATTATAGTAACCCTTACGCAGAAAGAAATCGGCGGCAATGCGTCCCGTCCCGATATAATCGCCCGTCAGGTTGCAAACGCCGGAGATACGGTCCTGGTAGTTTTGCACGATGATGGGAATCTTCAGGTCCCTCAGCAACTTGATATCCACATCCCCGAGTTGCGCAACGATTGCGTCTGCACCCCATTTTTTCGCCCACTCGACCACGCCTTTGTCGCCATGCAGCATCCGATAGGAAAGCGGCATGCGGTAAAAAGTCCAGCCCCCGACCTGCTGCGAATAGCGGACAATGCCCCGAAGCAGGTTACGGCCATAGCCGCTCGAAAAATCAGTAAGGACCAGGACCCGGATCATCGGCTATCTACAAATAAGGAATGACATACTCTTGGGGGAATTCGACGATCCGATGCTCCTCCATGGCCTGCAGGCCGAGCAGGGCCAATACGGCTGCATAATAAGACTCTTCGACAAGGTTCGGCGCCTGCTTGCCGGTAATGACCGAACGGCAGTAGGCCGCGATCATCTCTTCCGACCCGTCACCCGAAGCGCCGACCATGCTCGCCCCGTTATGCACTGCCGCAGACGAAACGATCGGTTCACCCGGATCGTTCGAGCCGAGTTCGGGTGCCCAACTCGTCCCCGCAAAAACGGAATTGTCGAACACTCCCTGCTCGATCTGACCGATCAGTTGGCGGATCCCTGTTTTCGGACGGGGCTCCTCGTGATAGAGGCGGTCGCGGGAGAGTTCGAGCGTTCCTTTCGAGCCGAGCACCTGCTCGTCCATCCCGTAACGTTTGTTCGCAATCACCGAATCGAAACTCATCTTCACCCCGTTGGGATAATGGTAAATGGTCGACACGCTGTCGTATACGTCGCGGCCGTCCTTCCAATAGACGATATCGCCGCTGCCGGTAATGTAATCGGGCAGCGAACGCAGAATCCATGTACCGTTCTGCAAGTGGTGGCATCCCAACTCGGTCATCAATCCGCACGACGTGTCGCGGTAGAGCCGCCAGTTGATCAGCCGCTCGAACTCAGGAGACGGAACCGGACGCCGCCAGTCGTTATTGCGGAACCAGAAGTTACGCAGCGCGACGATCTGGCCGATCTCGCCCGAATTGATCAACTCCACGGCCCGGATATATTTTTTATCGAACAGGCGCTGCTGGCCGATATAGAGCACCTGACCGGTCTCCTTCCAAACATCGTACATCTGCTTGCATTCGTCGACCGTATAGGCCATCGCCTTTTCGCAGAAAACATGCTTGCCGGCGCGCAGTCCCGCAATCGACAGCGGAGCATGCGACGACAACGGCACCGCGATCACGAGGCCCTGTACATTCGTATCTTTGAGCAGTTCGTCGAAATCGGAATAGCATTTGGCACCGGGGCAGAGCGCCGCGGCTTCAGCCAGGTGGGGCGGATAGATATCGCACAGCGCGACGATCTCGGCTTCCGGCGTGTTCAGCAGGTTCTGTATATGGTATTGGCCGCGCGAACCGGTACCGACAATGGCCAACCGCGCCTTTTCACCCGCCACCTCGCGGCGCGCTTCGTCGCTGCACGACTGCAACCACGGAAACATCGCCAGCAGCACGCCGCTACCGCCGACCAGCCCCAACTCTTTGAGAAACCCTCTTCTGTCCATAAATTTTTCTGACTGAAAATCTGTTACAGGTCGCCTCCCGCGCTGTGCGGTCACGGCCGTCTATACTCCGAACGGTTCGCTTATCATGGAATTTCCGTTACGGTAACCGTACCGTCACGATCGCACCCGATCCGCACGGCACGGTAATCCGTGTAATTCTCCATAATACCGCTCCATTTCGTTTCGGGAGCCGCGAACAGGGCTGTCGAAAGCACCTCGGCCACCAACGGCGAACGCCCCTGCACAGCGACGAAACCGTCCCGCGCTACATACCCCCCGCTTCCCGGGTCAATAATGTGCCGCGGATGCTCGGGCGTATGTCCCGATATGGAAAGCGCCCCGTCCCGCAACTTAAAGCCATACGCCTCTTCACCGTCCCGGAACGGATTTGCCAACCCGACCGGCCAATGGTCTCCGAACGGATGCACCCCCAGGGCCAGGATCGAACTGTTCCCGAAATTGACCAAAGCCGATCCGGCCGTCTCTTTGATCAGCAATTGTTTGATCCGTTCCAACGCATACCCTTTCGCAAAACCGCCGAAATCCAACGTCACGCCTGTTCCGGTAAATCGCACAGCATGACGCGAAGGCTGTAACAGATACGCTTCGCCGGAGGGACGTTCCTCCGACTGCACGGCGATATCGAAGCTGCCGCAGGTAGAACGGTTGAACACACGACACATCTCCAAAGCCCCGTAAAGTTCGTCATCGACAGACGTTTCCCCGCAGGCAGCACTTCGATTCATCCTGCTCACCCCGCTCTGCGGATCGAAACGGTTAAATTTCGACTCCAGCACACCGGCCCGCTCATAAATCCTTCGGATCAGCTCCTCGGCCGCAGGACGTGCGATTCCAGCGATTAAAACTTCACAGAGCGTATGCATGGCCCGGAACGATCCGTACGCCACAGGCATATCGCGATTGGCCGTACTATATTCGAATGTTAGCACCCTGCCGCTTCCCTGTTTACGCTGTTACCTGTTATGACTACCTGTTATTTTAGCCGACCTGCACTTGCGGCAAGCCAACCTCTTCACGCCCCACACGACCAACCGCACTCCGGCGACAACGACATAAAGCAGGACCGATAAAACAACGACATAGCCGATCTGTGTGAACAATTCGACCCAATGGGTCCCGAACCAAAGAATCGCTCCGGCATTGACCAGTATCGCGGCGACAAAGCACACCGCCCATATTTTCAACTCCCGGCGCTTGAAAGCTGCCGTAATAACCGTATCGTTCATCTTTTTTGTTGCGCCATCGCATGCGCTTTGGTAGTGATGTAATATTTTGCCAATATGGCATCCCGTTCCCATTGGGGCATTCCCTGAACCAGATAATCGGTATAACAACGGAATACCGAGGCAAAATGGGCCTCATGTCCCGGATCGCTTCCCGCAGGCACGACAATCCGCATCCGGGCTGCGGAAGGTTGCCCTGCCAGGACCCGGACAGGTCGCAAAGCCGCTTTCCCGGCCGTTTTCGCCTCTTTACTCGACACAGTTGCGGATACAGGTTCGAGTACTGCCGTCAATCCCGGGTATTGCTGCGCGAGCCGCGCCACCGCCGCGGCCAGGCTTCGTTCGAACACGGCAGCATCCACGCCCGGAGCAGGTTCGGCATAAAGCATGGGCTTGTAACCCTGTTCCGTGTCCTGCAGAATCGAAAGCGTCGCCTTGGTTCCCCGGATTACCGAACGGGCAATATCCCCGCTGCCGGGCGGATTCTCGAACTTCCATTGTACATCGATCGCCACATGCACGCCTTTGAGCGTATAGAGAATCGTACCGTTGGCTTCGACGTCGAGTATCGAATCATGTACGGCACCCGACAAATAAGCGGGAAACTCCGCACAACCCGTCGAGCGGGCATATTGACTCCGCGTCACCGGCGTGGGATAGTGCGTTGCGGAGAGTACCTCCACATCGTTGCGGTAATCGACCGGCTCCCCGGGAAAACATTTCCATGCCGCCAGGTCGATCAAATGTGTCGTCACATCGGCAATCCCCTCTCCCTGCTGCGTGACATCGTAATACCAGGCCGGACGCGTCAGCGGCTTGCCGGCCACCTCCTTATAGAAAGAGTGTATACTGGTCACCTCGACGGCCGGTTGCTGCGGCGTCCCTTTCACTATGGTTCCGAACAGCGCCGAGTCCCGCATCAGTTCCCGCTGCAGGATATTGAGCAAATCGTACCGTTCGGTCATAATATCGTAAACGAGCACGCCTTTCCCGCCTGCTTCGGAGAACACCCGCTCGAGCCGTGCAAATCCGGCGCTGTCGATCACCAGCGGTTTATCTGCGAATACATTCAGTCCGGCCCCGACCGATCGTTCGATATAATCGATCTTGCGGCCATTGTTACCGGCCAACAGAACGACGTTACCGCGCTGCTCGGCCAGCATCTTTTCAAGGTAATCTGCCCCGATATAGGTCTTCTCCTGCCAATGAGTCGGATCTTTCTCCCGAGCGTTGAACGTTTCGATCAGATCGAGATAACCCTGCACTTCATCGCCGGCAGGCGCATACACCCAGACCGTGCTGTCAATACGCGGATTCGGATATTTCTGCACCAAAGCGGCATGGAAATGGCCCGGATCGAGACAGATCAGGCGCACCTCGCCGTCGGCTCCCGTGAAAGAGGCGGCCAGATGCGGTGTGCGGCATCCCACGACCGATGCGGCCAAAAGTAACGGTATCAACAGACGGTTTTTCATCACTATAAAATCATCAATCGGTTCGGAATCGTATACCCGGCACTTCACACAAACCCGGATTCCCTGCCGGTTCGCATCGGCTATTCGGCTCAGGTGCTTCCCTGTTTTCAAATATACGACCGTTGTCCTCAACCGATTCCCGGAACATACCGCCCCGGGAATCATACAATCGTGTCAACCCAAGACACATAACGGGCCGGAACCGGCCGGAAGCGAAATCAAGGTACGAAAATTCTAATACTTCTTCAATATTTCCTGTGCGTCGCGGCTGGCTTTCTCGTAAACCTCGCTCATCATCACCGGCACGCCGCCGCGTGCCTTGCTCACCGAAGCAGCTTCCATAAAGGTGAAGATTTCGATCGTCTCCTGCGGGGTTACCGGCACGACACCCGTATCGAAAAATCCGATAATCCGCTGCAACAACGCTTCATAAGGGATTTCAGAACCCATCTGAAACGCACCTTCCTTGGTAAACACCGTGCCGCCGAAGACATATTTGGCCTTCACGTTCGCCCGGAACGTACCGATCCGGTCGCCTTCCCAGATACCGGTAGCTACTTCGGTTCCCGGAACGGAAGCGCAGCTAACCTCTTTACAACCGGTACCCATCACCGCATAAAGCGCTTCGACCGCATGGATACCGTACCAGGTAAAGTCACCGTGCGAAGGTTCCGAATTATCGGGACCATAGCTGTCGGCACCGATCACTTCGCCGTACTTGCCGTTATGAATCTCCTGCGTAGCGGCCGTATAACGCAACGAAGAGGAACTGAACAGCGGTACGTTGTATTTTTTAGACAGTTCGAAAATCGCGATAGCTTCATTCAGGTGCCCGGCGATCGGTTTGTCGATAAACATCGGCTTGCCGGCTTTCATCACCTGTGCCGCCTGTTCGAGGTGCATGTTGCCGTCGTTGGTCTCGAGCAGCACATAATCCACCTGCTTAAGCAAGTCGTCGATCGAACCGACGATCTCGACGCCGTATTTCTTTACGCTGTCGGTGTAAGCGGGAATCCGTTCATAGCTCGACGGAATCGTGTACGATCCGTGCGGGTAGGCGGCTACGACCCGGTATTCTCCCAGTCCGGCGTGGGGCCCCGACTTATCATTGAACGATTTGACAAAAGCAATGCTGTGCGAGGTATCGAGACCGATCATCCCGATTTTCTTGACCTTTGCGGTCAGGCCGGTAGCTACCACCAGCGCCAACAGCGTCAAAAACAAACTCTTCGTTTTCATATCCTTTCCGGTTTTAACAGTTTTAGTAGATACTATCCAAATCAGGCCGACCGTTCGGGTTAAAAGATCGGCCCATGAGCCGGTCCTTACAAGCCTTTATTTACAAATATCCGTCTCTGCTATCCGTTTCAGCGGTCACAACACACAGCTCGCGGCAAACACGCAGGCCTCCGGAGCACAGAGCCGGTAGAACTACAGCAAAGCCCCGCTGTCGGGATCGAGGTAAAGCTTCGCACCGGTTTTCGTTCGCAGAATCGAAGCCGGACAGGCCGTGGTAATTTCGCCATAGACCGTATCGTGCACGGCGCGCGCCTTCGTCTGCGCCGGAACGATACAATACATACCGGGCGCAGCAGTCAGTGCAGGAATCGTGAGTGTCAACGCGTGCGTAGGCACCTGCCCCAACGAAGCGAAACAACCGTCGTGCACCTGCTGGCGGCGGCACTTGTCGTCCAGGTCGACTACTTTGACGCGCACCGGATCGTCGAACCGGGCCACATGCGGGTCGTTAAAGGCGATATGCCCGTTCTCGCCGATGCCCAGACAGACGATATCGACCGGATATTCGGCCAACAACGCCGAATATCGTGCACACTCCGCCTGGGGATCAGCCGCCTGTCCGTCGAGGTAGAAAACCTGCCCGAACGGCAAACGGCCAAACAGCCGCCCACGCAGGAAATTGCCGAATCCCTGCGGTGCATCGGCTGCCAACCCGATGTATTCGTCCATATGGAACCCGTTGACACGGCGCCAATCGATGCCCGGCGCAGCGATCAACGCTTCGAGGAACTCATTCTGCGACGGTGCGGCAGCAAAAATGATATTGACCGACTCTTTCTCCCGTTGCAGTCCGGCGATTTTCGCAGCCACCTCTTTTGCAGCCGCCTCGCCCATAGCCTTGCGCGAAGCGTACTGCTCGACGGCAAGTTCATCCTGTTTCAAAAACATATCCATAATCAATCCTAATGAATCGTCAGACATTTACCGCCGATAATAGTGGTTTTGACATTGATTCCCTCGTCGAAAATCACGATATCGGCATCCTTGCCCACGGCGAGCGAACCTTTACAATCGTCAACCTTCATAATCCGTGCGGGCGTCAGCGTCATCATCTTCACCGCATCCGCAAGCTGCACCTCGGCCAGTGAAACGATCGTCCGCACCAAACGGTCGGCCGTCGCCACGCTGCCGGCAAATGCCGACCGGTCGGGGAGCTTGGCCACCCCGTCCTCGATGATTACGCGCTGGCCATCCTTCAGGCTGCCGAGAATGGTCTCGCCTTCGGGCATGCCGGCACCGCGCATCGAATCGGTCACCAAAGCGATCTTATCGGGCCCCTTGAACTTGCATACGTATTTCAGCAGGCTGGCGGGAAGGTGCACTCCGTCGGCAATGATTTCGACGGTCATATCGTCCATCATATAGGCCGCCTCCAACGCTCCCGCATAACGGTAGGCATTGCGGCGCGTAATGGTGGACATACACGAATAGAGATGCGTGACATGCGTATAACCGGCATGCCGGTAAGCCTCTTCAACCTGTTCGTAAATCGCATCGGTATGCCCGATCGAAGGCAGGATACCCCGCTCGGCAAGCCTCCGCCCGAACTCCAGCGCACCGTCCAGTTCGGGGGCAACGCTCCAGCGTACGATATCGTCCGATGCCGCAAGGATCGTTTCGTACTCCTCCGGCCGGGGATTGCGCAGATATTTCGGATCCTGCGCACCGCGCTGGTTGTAGGAGAAATAGGGGCCCTCGAGATGGAGCCCCAGAAAGGCGGCCCCGCTGCGGTTCTGCGCTTTGGCCTCTTTGTACGTGGCGAAAGTATTCAACAATTCTTCGTTGGTGCTGGTCAGCGTCGTCGGCAGCAGCGCCGTCGTCCCGTGCCTGGCATGCATCTGCGCAGCCCCCAGGTACGCTTCGACCGTACCGTCCATAAAATCGTGACCGCCGGCTCCGTGGGTATGGATGTCGATAAAGCCCGGCGAAACATAATTGCCCTGCGCATTGATAATCGTACCGGTCGCCTGGCCGTTGTAAGGCCCCTCCTTCACCGCAGTAATCTTTCCGTCGGCAAACTCGACGCAACCGTCGGCAAGCACACCCTCAGGCAGTACGATCCGGCCGTTTATAATGATCGTTTTGTTCATGTTTCAATACTGTTTAGGATTTGCGGCCGCTCCACGAAGTAATCCGGTAGCCGCAGAAAGCATAGAACATCAAATACGCAAAACCGGGCAGCAGTATCCAGAAATAGGCGATGCGCAACGATGCCGTATCGGCGATATATCCGTAGATCAGCGGCACGACGGCATTACCGAAAAGCGCCATGATCAGCATCGACGAACCGGTTTTCGTGAAACGGCCGAGCCCGCGGATCGCCAACGGCCATATCCCACCGTAAACAAGCGAGTTAGCCAACCCTATACCGACCAGAAACCAGATCGAAATATTCGCGTGGTGGCCGAGGAAATCGACCTGGGTGTTGCCCCATACCACGCCCAGCGAGAGCAGGAAGCCCAGCGTACAGCAGATCTGGAATACACGGGTTTGCGAGATAATCTTCGGTATTAACAACACACCCAGCACATTCCCCAGAATCACCAGTGACAACGTGTAAGAGGGAAAGGTTTTGGCCTCGAGCAGGTCCATTCCCATCGTCTGTGCATAACTGATGATCGTATCGATCGTCACCACCTGCGTACCGATATGCAGGAACATCGCCACGACGCCCAGGATCAGGTAAGGAAACTGGAATACAGACGTTTTACCCTCGCCGCCCGGCGCCACCTCCTGCTTGTTCTTCTCTTCGAGGTTCAGTTCGGGCAGCATCGAAAAACGGATGAAGACCCCGATCACGATCAGGAAAGCGGCAAAAATGGCATAGGGCACCATCACCCGGTGTACCAAACTGTCGAGCATCGCCGAACGGGCCGCAGGATCGAGCGTAGCCGATTCCAACTGCACGAACAGGTCGCTGTCGGTCACCTTGAGCACCACGGCCGCGAAAATCAGCGGCGCCACCAGGCCGGCGAATTTGTTGCATATGCCCATGATCGCCATGCGCTTCACTGTGGTGTTGATCGGGCCGATCATCGTTACATAAGGATTGGCGGCCGCCTGCAGCATCGCCGAACCGGCGCCGATCACAAACGACCCGGCCAGAAACACCGGATAGGAGCGCCACCACGCTGCAGGGATGAAAATCAGCGCACCGAGCGCCGTGCAGAAAAAGCCGTACATGATACCGCGCTTGAAACCTACCCGCTTGAGAATTGCCGACGACGGAATCGCCATAATCAGGTAAGCGCTGTAAAGCGCGAAAACAATCAGGTAGGACTGGAAATGGTTCAGTTCGCAGCCGATCTTGAAATAGGGTACGAGAATCGAGTTCACCCACGAGGTAAACCCGAAGATGAAAAACATCAGCCCGAGGATCGCCATCGCGGCGACGGAGGTTTTCCGCGCCGGAGGATTGCCGGTTGACATGATTATCCGTTTAGGTTAGTGAATTCCGGTTTAGTTCCGCCGGAACGGGCCCATGCCGCATTCCGCCGGAACATTTCTCCAAAGAACGAAGTTTTCGCAGGCCGACGATCAGACTTTCATCTCCCAGCCCTTCTCGTACTCGCGGCTCCAAAGCTTCTGGGCCTGCTTGTCGCCCCGGATATGACCGCTGAGCGGATCGATATTCAGCGTACGTCCGACCCGTTGGGCGATGTTGCCCAACTGCACGAGCAGTGTGCTCTTGTGCCCTGACACGATGTCGGCATTGAGCGGCGTACCCTTACGGATTGCATCGCACAGGTTGTCAATGTGGTAAACATCGAGTGACTGGGTCGGATTAACCAAATTGTTCTGGTCGAACGTCGTACCGCTCATCTCCTCCTTAACCAAATTGTTTTTCAGGTCGTAAATCGTATAACCGTTGCTGCCGGTAATCAGCAGACTGCCTTTTTCGCCGTAGAACATCGCACCCACTTCGGCACCCTCGACCGTACGGCCGTTGCAACTACGGCCCTCCCAGGTCATCGACTTGCCGTCGGCGAAATTCATACTGATCACCTGCGTGTCGGGAGTCTCCCAGTCGTCCTGGTAACGGAAACGGCCGCCGACGGAGTTCACCGAGACAGGATAGTCCTCTTCCATACCCCAACGCAGGATATCGACCATGTGCGTCCCGTTGTTGAGCGCCTCGCCCGTACCCCAATGCCAGAACCAGTGCCAATTATAATGTACATAATTGTCGTGGAACGGCACCCGCGTAGCCGGACCCTGCCAAATGTCCCAATCGAGCCATTCGGGCACGTCCACCTCCTTGCCGGTACCGATCGGGCCGCGATTGCTGCAATACCACGCCTTGCCGAAATAGACACGGCCGATCGTGCCCTTTTTGACCTCTTCGATACCTTTTATTACATTCGGCCACGAACGGCGCTGGTTTCCCATCTGGAGCAAGCGGCGGTATTTCGCAGCTCCCTGAATCAGCATTTCTCCTTCGTGCGGCGCATAACTGCAAGGTTTTTCGAGGTAGACATCCTTCCCCGCCTGCATGGCCATCAGCGCAGCCGGAGCATGCCAATGGTCGGGAGTAGCGATCAGCACGAGGTCCATCTCGGGAGATTCGAGCATTTTGCGTAAATCCCGGTCACGCCGCACCTTGTTATTCTGGATTTTTTCGACCGCATCGGCGCATTTGGCCAGTGCCCGCGAATCGACATCGCAAATATGCACCACTTCGCAGCCGGGCTGCATCGCGAAATTGGTCGCCAGCGCCATACCGCGCGAATTAACACCGATAGCGCCTACGCGGATTTTGTCGTTAGCGCCCAATACGCTTCCATAACTCTTGTTGCTGAGGCCGGGCATCAGGCCGCCCAAAGAGAGGGCCGCCGTACCGGTAAGGGCCTGTTTCAGAAATTCACGTCTCGTACTCATTTCAGGTATGTAGTTTTGATTTGGTCGAAGTCTTTACGGAATTGTGGTCAAGGTAACCATTTCCCACCTCAAATCATACTCAAATTCCGAAATAAAATCCTCATTTTGCGTTTTCACACCCTAAATACAATCGATCGGCCTTTACAAATACCTTTCTTATATACCTTTGTATTTATAAATAAAACGACATTTACAATACGCAAAACTTTCGATGAAAACACTAAATCACCGCACACTGATCCTGGCCGGCGGCATACTCGCCTTCGCCGGATCGCTCTGGGCCGAAGACCTTCCTGTCGAACAACGGCTCGACAAGATCGAATATCATGCAGAGCTCCGCGGCAGCGGCCCGGACAGTTGCGAGGTGGGAATGGTAATCGACATCCCTTACGGGGCCATAAAACGGAACGAGACGATGGATATCGCACTGGAACTGGCCAACGGGCCGCAAAACAGCTCGGTTTCGCTAGGCAGCCTGCTGTTGCAAACAGGCCGGGAAAGCAACCGTGAAACGCGCCGACTGCGCCGTCAGGGAATTGAGCCCAAAGCCCCGGAAGTCTGTTCGAAATACGGTAAAAAGCGCCCCATCCTGCTGAGTTACTCCTGCACCATCCCAAAAGAGGAGTGGATGTCATCCGCAACACATGTCGCCGTGAGTGAAAACCTTTCCAAAAAAGGAAAACCGCTCGGAAACCGCAAGTCGGAAATCCAGGTTTCAGACATCTACAACCTATAAATCCATCGACATTGCACCATATCATGAAAAACCTGCCACTCCTGCTGGGTACGGCGGCCTTGAGCCTCGCCTCATTCTTTGCAGCCGTAAGCGCGGAACCGTCCGTTTATCGTTACAGTGCCCTGAAAAGAGACAAAACCGACTATGCCGCCATCGCAGCAGGTTGCCCCAACAAAGCGATTCCTTCCGATTACTACACGTACCTGCAAGCGACGACATACCGCGAACAAGATTTGCAACGCTCGGGCGACGCACTACGCCTGTTTCCGTGGGAAAACCCGATAATATTCGACCCGGTTGCCTCCGGCACACACCTCCGGCCGTTCATCGACAGCCTCTACATAAAAGAACCGATACCCGGAGACTCGACCCAATATTTCTCCCTCGAAAGTCATTTCTCGTGCCATACCAAGCCGGGCAGTTCATCGCTGACGATGCAGGGAGTACACCTCACTCCCATCCGCCCCGCCAATCCCAAAATATCGGGCGCCGTCAGTGATCCGATCGAAGGGCTGGGCAATGCACGAGTGCAGATACTTTATGCATTTCAGGATGAAAACGGCAGTGAACTGCTCCTGAATACCGACTCAGGTCTTAGCTACCGGAGCGACCTTACCGGCGGCGAACGGAAAGAAATCCTACAACTCCAACTCGAAACCGCCCCTTTTCGGGCGATCAGATTCGGCTATTTAGAGGTCAACCTGCTCCCTCCCTCCGGTTACGATCACGTTTGCATTACCTCCGATTCGGTCGGGAAAACGGTTTATCTGGGTGCTGTCCCGTTGCAGGTCCTGGCATTCGCTCCGGGGGTACTTCACCTGCAATGTCCTTTTCTTCAGCAAGAGCAAGCAATGAATGCCGAACTGACCTGCATCCGGGGCGGGATGTTACTCCGCAGCACCCATCGTTCCTCGCAGGCGATCGCCCGGAGTAAATACGACTGGTATCGCCGACATCCAGGACTGAAATATCAGAAATTCGAAAAGGCAAAAGCTTCCTGGTCGCTTTCGTCCGAAGGACGGGACCAATCGGTGTTGTTGTTCCAAACCGGTTGCGACGCCGAACAGGTACATCTATCGATCCGCAAACCGACATCGTTCGACGATATTTTAGCGTCCCGAATATTCGTTTTCCATGCGGAGCCGTCCGGAGATTATTCGTTTTCACTCCTGCGCAAAGGCAGGGACGGCGTACTCCGGCCGCTCAAGGAAGATCCTGCCGAGACCCCTCCCAAATATACCGGGGGCAATGAAGCGATGTTTCGCCAGCTCGCAAAAAATACGACCTATCCACAGAAGGCCGCTCAGGAGGGAATTGAAGGAACCGTGCTGGTTTCGGCCCATATCGACACCGACGGCACACTGACAACCGCCGAAGTCTACAAAAGCGTACATCCGCTACTTGACGAAGAGGCTCTACGGGTCGTGCGACTGCTCAAAAAGTGGGAACCGGCTTATGTTTCAGGGGTAGCTACCAAGATGAACCTCCTCATTCCCATTGTCTTCAAATTGCGATAATTCCTTTCAAAATATCAATAAGAACCGGCGGGAGGTATTTTTCTTCCGCCGGTTCTTATTTTTACGAAAAGTGCTTCTTGAATCTCAGTCAACCAGTTTTCTTGCGGGTATCAACAGCGTTACTTGCAAAAAAACTGTCAAATGTAGAGAATAAAAGTTAACACACTGATTACTATTACTACGGGAAAAAAACTCCCATCTCTGTGCAAGAAATAGAAATTTAATTCCTCAAAGGAACAGATTATAATCCACTTTTGCAAGTTAATCGGAATCTTTATATACTTCTACATCTTGTTATACAGCTGTTTATCAGATTGGACGAGGTTTTATTTTTAGAGTTCATTTTTATATTGTGTAGTGCTCCATCTCTATCTCAATTTACGTAATAGTAGCAATGACGATTTAATCGATTCGTGCTAATGAATTACAGGTCAAAGTCATTTTTAAATGTCTGATTTCTTGCACAGAAATGGGAATAACAAAGCCGGTTCCTCGGGACAGCTTCATATCAAACATTTATTAATCAACAGGTTCACACCTGTCTGATGTCCCCAAGATGTATCCTTTTTCATAGGTATCGAACATTCATGGATCCGAATGCTGATAAGCAATGGTTTGCGATCCGGGTGACTTACAGCCGGGAACTTACCGTTAAAGCGTACTTCGAAGCATCTTCAATCGAATGTTTTGTTCCCATGCGATATACCCTCAAAATACAACGGGGAAAAAAACGCCGCGTACTCGAACCTGTTATTCACAATCTGCTTTTTGTCCATATTTCCAAAACAGAGTTAGATCGTATCAAAACAACGATGGGGATCAGGTTACCTATCCGATACATGATGCAAACCGACAATGGAAAGCGAATACCAATCGTTGTTCCTGACGATCAGATGCGGCATTTCATGGCCGTTACGGCCACCTATGACGAGCAGCTTCTTTATTTGGATCCGGCAGAAATAAATTTCCAACAGGGTGATCTGGTACGTATTACGCAAGGAATATTCACAGGTGTCGTTGGCCGGTTTCTCCGGATCAAAGGGGGGCGTTCGCGCCGGGTCGTCGTATCAGTTCAGGGCGTGATGGCTGTAGCGACTGCGGCGTTACCCGCCTCATTCGTGGAAAAAATAGAGTAAATACCGAGATGACAATGGATATTCCTACCCGGGTGCAAATCTTGCGGGACACAGTCCGCCAGGCTTTAGTTTTCATGATGGATAAACAACCGCTTGACAGCAATCGTGTTCAATGGTCAAATAATCACATCATGAAACAAGCTGACGCGCTGTTTACAATCCAAGGAAATTCTCCCGAGGAAGAAGCCGAACTTTGTTCCGTCCTGCTGATGAGTTATCAGGTTCTCAACGAACACAACCCCGATAAAGATCAAAAAGTGCAAGCCGTCCTGAATCGCTCGGCAGCAATCCTCGATCAGCTGGCTCCTTCCTTACTGAAATGCGAACTCCTGACCTATTGTTATGGGGAAATCTACGATTCGCAATTAGCGGCTGAAGCCCACACGATCATCGACAGTTGGCAGAACAGTCCATTATCCGCAGCAGAAAAGGAAATTATCGAAACATTGGAGCTTTTCGAGCAGCATCCTTATAACCATTGGCAGGAAGCCATATAAGACTTCATATTAACACTCAATCCGCATGAAAGGCATTGTATTGGCCGGTGGTTCTGGTACGCGGCTGTACCC
>OGOO01000923.1_pt1 | contig 29442 bp, 37 predicted proteins | sample 1552651 | NCBI WGS metagenome assembly OGOO01 (sample SAMEA2580118, study PRJEB22360) | human gut metagenome | biome: human gut; feature: human-associated habitat; material: faeces | place: Denmark | collected 2008/2010 | reverse complement strand
CTGACGATACAAAAATTTATTATTTTTTATTGTCCTCTTGACGGGGAGCATACCACATATTACTTATGTTACCATGGGTACTTTTTCTTAAGTTACTCTAATCTGTAATTTGTTGTTTTATACAACTCATACTATTCTTCATCTTCTCTTTTCTTTCTCTTAAGTGAGAATCCTCCGATTCCGGCTCCGAGAGATGTTACTGCAAGTCCTAACCACGTAAACATACCAGACGGATCTCCAGTCTTCGCAGCTTTTCCACTCTTCGTATTCGATGTGGATCCTGTCTTACCGGATTTGCCTGATGTACCGGTTGTTCCATTTGTACCGTTAACTTTCTGTCCTGCATCCTTTTTCACAAGTGCACTGATTGCTTTATTCAGCTTCTCAGTTGCTTTATCAACTGTATCCTGATCTTTCTTTTCTTTCAGTGCTGTGTTAGCCTCAGCCAGTGCTGACTGAAGTGCTTTCCAGCTGTCTTTTGTATAATCTGATTCTTTTAAAGCACCTGCTGCTTTAATTGCTTTTTCAAGTGCATCTGTTGATACTTCTTTCGTCGGCTCATCCGGTGTCGCTGCTTCCAGTGCGTCGATTGCTTTGTTCAGGCTGTCTGCTGCTTTATCAACTGTATCCTGGCTCTCTTTTGCTTCCAGTGCAGATTTCGCTTTTGTCAGCTCTGACTGAAGTGCTTTCCAGCTGTCTTTTGTATAATCTGATTCGTTTAATCCTTCTGCCTTTTCAATTGCTGCTGCAAGTTTCGTTGTATCTACTTCAGATGGCGCCGGAGTTTCTCCCAGAACTTTGTATGTAAATGTAAGAGGTGTTGTATAACCAGTTGATGTAACCGTGATCTGGAATTCTGCTCCAGCCACCGCATCTTTAAATGGCGCTGCATCTGTCACCAGCGTTCCGTCTTTATCAATAATCTTTACAGAACCTCTTCCACTTGCTGCATAATCGGTGCCGTTCACATTTACAGATGTAATATTTCCGATATAAGTATTGAATGCTTCCTCATTACTGTTTTCTGCCACTGTAAGCTTTTTGTTATCTGCATCATATATTGCCGGCATATCTGTTGTTGACAGAATGAATGTTGTTTTCAAATCTGCATATTTTCCATTTTTATCTTTTACTGTAAGTGTATATTTCCCCGGATTAATTGAAGAATCTGCTTTAAATGTTAATACATTGCCTTCTACTTTCACATTCAATCCTTCAACGGTGTATTCCGGATCAAAATCATCCCTAAGATTCAGCTCTATCGCCGTCTTACCAGCAGAAATATCTGCATCTGCAACCTTAACAGCATCCTCTGTTTTTGCAAATTTTACAGGGACATAAAGATCATTAACATCAATTGTATATAGACCATTTGTTGTATAATATTCAATACTGTCAATCGTCTTGCCCATCATAGATGCATAATGCGCTGAAGATGTCGGGCAACCATGTACTGACTCTGTATATCCGGTACTCCAAGCGAGCTCATTTCCTCTCCAGATGTTCTCCAGATGACGCATACCATAGGCAGTTCCATCTGTTGTCTTTACAACGACTGCATTTACATTAGAAGATGTAATCTTATCTTCCGGAAGTCCGTCCAGATTAAGCTGGTAATCTCCATAAGAAGACTGTGTTAACAATTCTGCCGTAACACCTGTCAGAGCTTCTGCTTTCTGTCCTTTAACCTCGCTGAATACAAGTTTTCCATCCTTGTCCATAGAAACTTCTTTGTAATTTGCAGGAGCCTCTGTCAATGGATAGTATGCATATGTCTCGTTTTCAAAAAGTGTATCTTTTCCTTCTAATGTTGTGGTAGATGTCTGTCCACGGTTCGTTACTGTAATATCAACTTTATCCGTATCTTTTACTTCTTTGTATTTTGTAAGATCTACTGAAGGATCTACTTTCACAGCAAATGTAATACCATCAATCTGTGATCCATCTGCATTTTCATGATAAGAACCACCTGCAAGTCCTGTGGTACGTGTCTTGTTCTTTGTTGCAGAAGTAAATACATCAACATCCACGTCATTGTTTGTTGTCTCTGATTTGTAGAATGCTGCATACGGGATGTTCATGAGAACATACTCGTCTGTTACTGCTTCTTCTGCAACTACACTCGTTTTAATATCCTGATAGTTATCACTTGTAATCGTCAGTGTGTAGTTTGTACCCACTGTCGGCTCTTTATCCAGTGCAACTTTTAAATCTTTCAGATCACCGCTTGTCAGAGTATCTTCTCTGCGTCCTGCTCTGTAAGTCAGTTTATATGTTGGATTTTCCAGATCTTTTAATTCTACTCCATTCAAAGCAACTTCAAGTTCTGATCCCTTTAATGTTGCAGTTGCTTCTGCTGTTGGATATGTAGCTTTGATCTTTTCTTCTAATTCATTGATCAGTTCTGCTGCATCTGCCGATAACGCTTCCTTATTTGCAATCATGTCCTGAGCTTCTTTCACATGCTCTTTCAGATCTGCATTTTCAGAATAACCTGTTGTCTCCTCTGCTTTTTCAATCAGTTTCTGTAATTTATCTTTCTGTTTATCTGTAATTGGTGTCGATGTCTTTCTTGTGATATCCGGATAATTACTGCTGCTAATTGTAATTGTATACTGAGTACCAGCTGTCGGTGCCTTTGTTAAAGTAACCTTTCCATCTTTAACACTTGCTTTATCTGCCAGACCGCCAGATACTGATACGGTTACATCTTTCAGGTCCTCTGGGATTCCACTGATTTTAAGTTCTTCTGAATCATTTTCCAGAGAATATTTTAAACCGCTGAGATCTCCATCGTAATATTTGTCTAATGTTACATTACACGGAACATTGATCACTCCAAGATCTGTAATCAGTGTAACACTGTTTAAAGCAGCTCCATTCATGTCTGCGAACTGATAGAATGCATCTCCCTGTCCATGTGCTCTCTTTAATCCCTGGCCTTCTTTAATTGACCACGCAATTTCTACATTTGGTGTCTTTGTACCAACCCAGAGATTTTCCAGACTGGTCATTCCGTAGCTCTTTCCGGAAGTTGTATTTAAGATCGCACCATAAAGAGTATATTCTTTTGTTTCATTTTCTCCTACTTTTAAACCTGTTTTTGTTCCAAGTCCGTCAACAGTGATCTGATAATCTCCATATCCTCCGTTTAACGCTAATTCGTCTGCCGGAACAGAAAGATATTTATTCGTTACCGTTGCATCTGACATTTTAGAGAAGCTGTATGTTCCGTCTTTATTTACTGTTAATTTGCTGTATGCTTCCGGTGCTTTGTCTAATGTTGTAAAATAATAATCATCATTTGCTGTCAGATTTGTATTCAATTTTGCATAATCTTCTGCGCTTACTTCTACCGGAATTGTTACACCCATGATGTATTTTCCATTGTTGTAAGTACCTTTTGCAAGTCCAGTTGTGCCTTTGAATTTATTTGTAGTTGCTGTAGATACCGCATCTACTCCGCTTTCTACTTCCCATACTGCTTTATCTGTCAGATTGTAAGCCTTATAGAACTGATTGTATGGCACGTTCATGACAAGATATTTAGTTTCTTTTACTGCTGCTTTCAAGTTATCAATTGCACTATCAAGATTTTTTTTCGCTGCATCGACTGTATCCTGAGATTTCTTTTCAGCGAGTGCTGTCTCTGCAGACGCAAGTGCTGTCTTTAACGTATTCCATGTCTCAGCTGTGTAATCACTTTCTTTTAATGCTTTTGCTTTCGTAATTGAAGCTTCCAGAGCTGCTGTATCTACAGTTGCTGCTGTACTTGCTTCTGGTGCTGACTGGATTGCTTCTAATGCCGCTTTTTTTATGGCATCAGATGATCTTGTTGCAGTAGATACGGTATCCCAACTATTAATTGTATCTTCTGTTGCTGACTGACCAGCTAATTTTGATTTTATTCCCTTTGATTTAGAATATGCTTTGTTAAAATATGAATCGTTACCAGACTCATAGCCATTTTCCGGAGTTACTACAATATCAGAAAACTTTCCATCTTTTACAGTCAAGGCTACTCGGACATCATATTCATTCCATTCATCTTCATCATCATCCTCTGTTCTTGTGACATGTGCAGTCTTCGTATATGTTCCATCTTTTGCCACCTGATCTTTCGTTACCGCCATCGCCGGTACCGCCGGACAAATGCTGGCTGCCATGGTTGCCGACATCGCAACTGCCATTACTTTTGTCTTCATTTCTTTCTTTTTCATAAAAGCCTCCTTAATGAAAATATTTATTATTAAGTTAGTATTTTCTAACTTATAATCAAAAAAATTTTACTAATCAGACATGTGCATTTTCCACACATGTCTGCATATTATGTTATTTTATACTCCAAGCCAGATACATAATCCAAGTAATATCAACGCTCTTAAAATTGTAAACCAGATTTCATTGCCTCTGATCTTTTTCACTCCGCAGTGAATATTCTTCTTCGGACATGTATCTATACATTTCTGGCACTGGAAACAGTCGCCTTCTACTTTCCAGGAACCATCCGTCGGAAGTCCGATATTCGCCGGACATTTTCTGGAACATGCACTGCACTTTGGAATGCAGGATTCCCGGTCTCTGCGAAGTGCAAATATCGGTAACACCGGAACCAGTGAGAATACAGCTCCCATCGGGCAGAAATTTCTGCAGAAAAATCTTTCCTCCAGACACATTCCGACAATCAGAAGTACCAGAATGACCAACCCTATGAGATATCCATTCATTTTAAAATTTCCTGCATGTATCATGGAAAATACATCCCAAGGACTTGTTCCCTGTGCTTTACTGTATACACCGCCATAGCACATAAATACGATGATTACCAGAATCACATATTTCAGATATACAAGTCTGTCTGCAATCCGGTCCGGAATCTGCACCGGTTTCTTTTTCATCTTTTTGCAGATCAGTCTGTATAATGCATTCACTCCATCGCCAAGACTTCCAAATGCACAGGCAAATCCACAAAAGAATCTTCCGAAAACAGCAGTATATACACACACCACAATAAGTACAGTAACAAATGATGTCAGCTCCACTTTTTCACCTGCACCAATCTGTGTAAATATATATTTCACACCTGCAAATGCTGCCGTGTATACCGACGGAATAAAGATAAAATACAGCAATTGGATGATTGCCCTTATCCATATATGTATCTTTTTCAATTGTTTCGCATTCATTTATTTTACCGCCTTTTCTAATGCCTGTTTTGTCGCATTCTTAATTCCTGTAGAACTGAAAGTCGCACCACTGATCGTATCTACTTCTGCACTTTGCGCATCCAGAATCTTCGGTATAATATCTTTCGCCATAGTCAGATAAGAACCATCTTCTCCATCAGCAGAGACAATATTTACTTCCTTAATCTTCTGCTTTTTTACTATTACTTCCACTTTAACAGTTCCACCAAATCCATCCGCTTCTCCGGTATATGTTCCGTCTTTATAAGAACCGTTTTTTGAATCCTCATCTTCTAAACTTTCCGTATTTTCGATTTTGGCATTCAGTTTTGCAATTTCCTCATCTTTTGCTCTGACTTCCAGCACAGAATTATATCCCAATATCAACCCGACGATCACTACAACACTCATCAGGCGCATCCAGAATTCTCTCATTCTTCTCTCTCCTTTAACTCAGTCTCTTTTTACTGTCTTTTTGCAGAAAGCAAGGCGTTCTCACATGCATCCAGGATTGCTTTTGAAGTACAGGTTGCACCCGATACTGCATCAATTCCTTCTGTATTACCTTTCTCGATCAGCTGGCTTGTCACACCTTTTTTATTCGATGTTCCGTTTGCAGCGCGAAGGATATATCTGTCATTCGATGAATCTCCGTCCCCTTTTACATCAGTAACAGCAACAATCTTGTCATCCCGCACTGTCACTTTCAATGTCAGATTATAAGCCGTGAAATCTTCATCTTCATCCGGTCTGCACAGCGCACGTCCTTCATAGATACCATTTTTATATACTGTAGTATCATCTTCGCCATCGTCTTTTTTCTCCAGCAGTGCCAGTGCCTGGTTCAGATTCTCAAGAGCCTGGTCCACATCTTCCTGACTGATCTCTGTCTTATCTGCATCAAGCAGCTTCTGTGCGTCTTCCATTCTGGTTTTAAGAACCGCATAGGTTGCTTCTGTATAATCCTCTTGTTTCAGTTCTTCTGCTTCTTTCATCGCTTTTTCAAGTTCTGAAGTATCCGCTTCTTCCTTATCCGGCTCCGTTGTCTGTCCGTTTGTTACCTTTTCTGCTTCTTTTAATGCATTCTTCACTGCATTTATGAGACCATTTGAACTGTAAGTTGCTCCGGATACTACGTCCACATCCGTACTCTGTTTTTTCATAATATTTTTTACTACATCCATTGCACGGTTAAAGAATTTTTCATCATCATGATTCTTTGTTACGAGTACTGCCTTGATTGATTTATCCTGAAGAACCACCGCTACTTCTATCTCACCGTTATACCCTTCTGCCGTTCCGTAATAAATACCTTCTTTATACGGGAAATTGCCTTTGACAGTCGTATTGCCTTCTGTCTTAGAAGTATCTTCCGTCTTCGCATTCACAGACTGTGAATTACCGCTTACTGCAGCCTGACGGAGTGCATCTCTTACTGCACTCTTAATTCCGTTCGAACTGTAAGTCGCCCCGGAGATTACATCTACATTTGTACTCTGCGACGAAATAATATTGCCGATCAATGCTTCTGCACGATTCAGATAACTGCTGTCATCATGATTCTCCACAACCTCAATAGACGTAATCTTTCCTCTGCTGATCACAACCTTAACTTTCAAAGTTCCTCCGAATCCGGTTCCTGTTCCATAATAGGTTCCATCTTTATACGCTGCCGCATCCTGCACGTCAGCCAGTGACAGTGTACTTCCCTGTACCGCTGCATTTCCGGACTTGGATTCTCCCGTCTCTCCACTGTCTTTTTCTCCTGTCAATGCATTCTTCACCGCACTGATAATACCATTAGAGCTAAATGTTGCGCCAGACACCACATCCACATCCAGAGTCTGTCCTGCAATGATCCTGTCTATCACTGCTTTTGCACGGTTAAAGAACGCTGCATCGTCCGAAGAACTTAAGATATCAATTGCCGTAATCTGTTTATCTTTGATCGTTACCGCAACAGTCACCTCACCGGCATAACCGGTTCCTGTTCCTTTATAGATTCCGTCTGCCAGATCAAAAGAACCTTTTGCCTTGCTTTCTGTCTTCTTCGCTTCCTCGGCATCCGTTGTCTTTGTCTCTTTCGTCTGCGCCTGAGCTTCATAAACCGGTGCCTGATAGCCGCTTAACGACACCCCGATACAGGCTGCAACTACAATCGCCGAGGTAGCCGGTGCACCCTGTTTTATTTTTTTGATCACTTTTTCTTTATCCATATCTTCCACCTCTACTTTTTCATTACATTTACCTTATAATCCGATTGAAAATCATCCGCGATCCCTTCTGATACGTATAATTGTTCGTCATCCGTAAGCAGAATCACATCAAATTTATCGTTATACTTCTTCCAGAATTTCTCCGCTTTCTCTTTTCCCATGATAAAAAGTGAAGTAGATAATCCATCCGCAAGTGTTCCGTCATCACTTACGATCGTTACCGAAGTCAGTCCGTTCTCTGCCGGATAACCGGTAGACGGATCAATAATATGATGATATTTCTTCCCATTTTTTTCAAAGTATCTCTCATATCCGCCCGATGTGATAACCGCCTTGTCCTTTGCCTGCAGGATTCCAAGATAATTTCCGTCTTCATCCGGACTTTCTACCGCAACTTTCCATGCGCTTCCATCTGTTTTTGCCCCAAGAAGCTGTACATTTCCTCCAAGACTTACCAGACCGCTCGTCACACCGCACTTTTTATAAATCTGCATAATCCTTGAAGATGTATATCCCTTCGCAATGCCTCCGAAATCAATTTTCACATTCTTAGGCAGCGTGATTTTTTTTGTCTTTTTGTCGTATTGGATCTTCGATGCATCTACATTCTTCAGTAACGCACTCAGTTCATCCTCCGCAGGGATCCGGTAATTCTCCGTTGTAAATCCCCATGCATCCATGACCGGATAGATGGATATGTCAAATACTCCTTTTGTCTGTTTATATATTTTTTCAGAGCGTTCATACAAGTACGCCGTGTCATCCGAAACAACAGCTTCCCCGTTTTGATTTAATTTGTACACTTCACTGTTTTCATTTCCGGTAGACAACATTCCATCCAGTCGTTTGATCTCTGTCTCGGCTTTATCTACTGCTTCAGATGCATGCTCTCCATATGCTGTTACCGTCATATACGTATCCATCGCAAATATATCGCGACTCTGCTTTTCTTCACTGGATTTTTCGGAATTTTCACTTTTGGAATCTTCTTTTTTATCTGTCTGCGTCTGTGTCGTCTTGGCGGATGCCGTACTGTTTCCACATCCAACGGTTCCCATCGACACCGCCGCACATAAAATGGCTATTACAATCTTTCTTTTCATTCTTTATCCTCTATATCTATAGTTACTTTCATCTATCAATAGTTAGTCTGTATTGTTTTTAATTTCACTCTTCTAACTCAATAAATGTACCATATGTTTTTTTCTGCTTCAATTCTTTTTTTGATATTGATATTTATTATCATTTAATTTTGCTATTGATTTTTTCAAAAAAGCGCAAAAAAATATCCTGAAATCTTTGATTCTTTCAAAAATTTCAGGATATCAGTGGAGCTGTGCGCTCAATATCCGAACTCGAGATAGTGAGCGTATTGTTCCCCGAAATGTTGAAAGTCAGCACGAGCTTACGTCCTTTGTCTCCATCATCGTACACATAAACCGAGTTGACAAGCGTGTCGATGATACGCCGCTGATACTCAACATCTTCTATATCACCCCTCTTGAACGATTCGAGCCAATACATGATTCGCTCCTTCGTCAAGAGGGGCTTTTTCATTTCCTCCCGGGCAATCTGCCCTTCGAGGTCTCTGCGTTCTTCTTCCAGCTCCTCAAGACGTTCCTTCGTTGTTGGTGTGATAATACCTTGCTCTATTGCAGACATGAGGTTCTTGATTCTCTTATTGGTCTCCTTCAATCGTTCCTGTAAACCTATGAGAATGGAGGTGTCTTGAAGCTCCTTCTCAATCAGCTCCATAGCTCGAGTGGATATTTTTTCTATGTTTTCATCGGTGAGTACCTGTTGCACCGTGAACTCAACGACAGTCCGCTCGAGCCATTCTTTTTTCTCGACCTTCTTCTCGCAGTTATGATTCCTCTTACGATTCACGCACTTGTAATAATGGTGAACCTTCCCGGTCTTTGAAGTGCCACTCTCACCCACCATAGGCTCGCCGCAGTGACCGCAGAAGACCTTCGTAGTGAGTAGATAGTCCTCTATGGCTTTGGCTTTTGCCCGGGCTGTGTAGTTGTGCCGGAAGGTTGCTTGCACCTTATCGAACAAGGTCTTGTCGATGATAGGAGGTACTGCGTCCTCCAAGACTACATCATCGTATCGGTACACTCCAATGTATTTATCATTTCGCAGAATCCGGGACAAGCTGTTCTTATTGAAAGCATTTCCTCGGGAGGTCTTGAACCCATGCTCATTCAACCAGTTTACAATCTGCGTTTTGGACTTGCCCTCTGCGTACATCGTGAAGATAGTTCTGACGGCTTTTGCACCTACTGGGTCAATCTCATACTGACGGTCATTTCCTATCTTATAACCAAGCACAGGACTTCCCATAGCGATACCGTGGAGAGCGTTCTCTTTCATACCTCGCTTGATACTCCGGGCAAGGTTCTCGCTGTAATACTCCGCATAGCCCTCGAGGACGGATTCAAGAATGATTCCTTCCGGGGTGTCCGGCATTGGTTGTTTGGCGTAGAAAATCTTCACACCATTACGTTTGAGCTTTGCTTTGTAAATGGCACTGTCGTACCTGTTTCGGGCGAAGCGGTCGAGGGTGTACATAATCACAGCGTCAAAATGCCCCTTCTCGCTGTCTTTGATAAGCCGCTGGAAGCTCGGTCTGTTGTCTGTCTTGCCGGAGATAGCCCGGTCGATATATTCGTCTACGACAATAAAGTCGTTCTTGAGAGCAAATTCGTGACATTCACGAAGCTGTCCCTCGATTGATTCTTCTCGTTGGTTGTGGCTCGAGTAACGAGCATATATTACCGCTTTGATAGTCTCACCTCCAATATCTTCTTTCTATATACCAAAGCGAAGGGAATGACCTTATCACACTGCCGCAGTTGTTCCCTTATCCCCCTCAAGCTCCTCACGGTTCTCAAATTCATAAGCCATAGGCATGAACTCATGCTTCGCTCGCCGGGACAGTCCTCGGTAGATACGAAGAATGTCTTCCTCGTCTTCGTTGGCTGGTTTGGTCTCGGGTAAGTCTTCCTCGTCTGCGAAGAAGTCCATGACGGAACACTCAAGCAATTTTGCCATTTCCAGCATTTCGGATTCCTTCGGTAATGACCCTTTAGTGTTGATGGCTGTTGCGAAAGAACTTGAACCCTTAACAGCTTTGACAATGGCGGTCAGATTCGTGCCTTTTTCAGCACAGATACGATTGATATTCTCTGCGAATGTCATAGTGATTCCTCCTCTGCAAAAAATAAATTCGTAAAAACCGAATTTTCCTATTGACAATTCGCATAATAAGAATTAGAATAAGAACATGAAGTTCGGAAAATGCGAATTGGCAATAAGAAAGCGACCTCTCGAAAATGGCAGTTTTCGGGAAGTTATAGTTATTGATGGTCTTATAAGAATAATAACAATAATTCGCCTATTTGTCAATGGCAATTCTGATTTCAAGAATTTATATCGTGAAGGAGGTAAGAGATTCGTGGACATTAAAGAGAGAATGGCAAATGTGGGAATGACACAGGTAGACATGATACTGGAATTGCAGAAGCGAGGTTATGCAGTTCAGCCGCCTATGATGTCAAGTATTCTCCGAGGGGTTTATACCTATCCCAAGGCAAAGCAGATTCTCGCTGTTTGCAAGGAAATTCTCAAGGAACGTGAGAATGAATGAGCCTGTCAGAAGTACAGGTAAATGACCTCGCAAGACCCTTAGTGGATATCATCACAAAGTTTTACGCAGACCCTAAGAATGAGGAGGATTTTCAGAAATGGCTACGCAATGTAGAGGAACGAAAACAAAAAGAATCAACAGACATAAGCTCGCTGTGATTCAAGCATATATCATCATCGGTACGCTGGTACTGATTGGCTTTATCGGTGGTCTTGTCGTAGGACGAGCTACCGCTCCGAAGAAACAAGTTACCGTAACGGAGACGGTTGAAGTTCCTTCCTACGAAGCCGATTCCCTCCCGGTTGCCGAAGAAGTTACATACTTCGATGTACCACTTTCACACAGCTTGCAGAGATACATCTACGAGGTGTGTGCGGACGAAAATGTTCCAGTGTCACTCGTTATCGCAATGATAGACCAAGAGAGCAAGTTCAACCCGGAAGTGGTTAGTAAGACCGGGGATTACGGTCTCATGCAGATTAACACCATCAATCACGAATGGCTGGCAGAGGAATACAGAACAGCGGATATGCTTGACCCATATCAGAATGTTTTCTGTGGAATTAAGGTCATTGGTTCGTACATTCAGAACTACAATGACTACGGTTTAGCTCTGATGGCATACAACATGGGTGACTACGGTGCTAAGAAAGCATGGGAAAACGGTATCAAATCCACCTCATACAGTGAGAGCGTTCTTGCTCTCATGCAAAAGTATGAACAGGAGGTGAATGTAAATGCCACAAATGCTGACGCTAAGTAACGGCAGACCCGAAACAATCCTATCCCCGAAGGATTTTGAGGATTTGATTGATAAGCACATGGGTATGGACTGTGCGAATTACTATCAGAATCAGATAGAACAGCTTTCAGAACTCATTCGAGACCTTGACAGTTATGTGGACGATAAAGACGTTCACTCGACCGTCAAGGAGGTGCTGAAAGAACATGGCTACTAACCGAAAAATCGGTAACAGTTTTGAGACCGAGTTCTGTGAGCTACTGTTCCAGTATGGATTTTGGTGTCACAACATGGCGCAGAACGCCGCCGGGCAACCAGCAGATGTTATCGCTGTTAAAAACAAAACGGCGTACCTCATTGACTGTAAGGTGTGTTCAAACAACCGATTCCCTCTCTCGAGAGTGGAAGAAAATCAGCACTTTGCTATGGAAACATGGAAAGCCTGTGGAAATGGCGAGGGCTGGTTCGCACTCAAGGTCGAGGACGAAATCATTATGATTCCTCACTTTTCAATGGTGGCTCTCTCCTATGAGAAGTCAACTCTGAATCTGACGGACATTCGAGAGTATGGAACGCCACTGGAAAGGTGGTTGAAGAAATGCTGATTGAAGTCTCAAACACACTGACAGTCGAGAACCCTACCCCGGAAATGGTGCTGTGGTGCAAGAGAAACCTCACCATACCAAACCCGGAATATGCGAAGAAATCTCGCATGAACCTGTGGCTCGGTAACACGCCGAAAGTCCTGTCACTCTATGAGACCCGAGGAACAACGCTGGTGCTTCCGTTTGGAACACTCCGACTACTACCGAAGGACATATCCGATAAGGCACTGTTCTTGAGCGAATTTGCCGCCCCTGTGGAGGTAAATTATAACGCCGATGTTCCACTTTATGACTACCAAGAAATCGCCGTACAAGCGATGGTAGCCGCCAAGTATGGGATATTACAGAGTGCCGCCGGAAGCGGTAAAACGCAGATGGGTATTGCCCTCGCCGCAAGGCTGGGACGGCGTACATTATGGCTCTGCCACACACTCGACCTTATTAAACAGAGTAAGGAACGAGCCAAGCTCTATATGAGCGAAGACCTCATGGGTACTATCACGGAAGGAAAAGTCAATCTCGGTGAGGGAATCACCTTCGCCACGATTCAGACCATGTGCAAGCTCGACCTCACACAGTACCGGGACTACTGGGATTGCATTATCACAGACGAGGTACACCGGGTCAGCGGCAGTCCTACCGCCGTGACACAGTATCAAAAAGTGCTGAACAGTTTATCGGCACGACACAAATACGGTCTGTCAGCAACGGTACACAGGTCAGATGGAATGATTAAAGCTACCTACGCCCTCGTTGGTGAGGTTGCCTACAAAGTCCCGGACGAAGCTGTGGCTGACAAGATTATGAAGGTAGGTATCTACCCTGTGGGTACAGGGGTGCAGATAAGCCGGGAAGCCCTTAACACGGACGGAACGCTGAACTACACAAAGCTCATTACCTATCTTACCGAAAACGCCGCCCGGAATCAGCTCATTGCAGATTCCATTGAGCAGAGACCTTCTCTGATTCTGTCGGACAGGCTGAATCACCTCGAGGTGCTGATAAGTCTTCTCCCGGCTGATATGCAGAAGGACGCTGTGATGATAAGCGGCAAAATGACTACCAAAAAGGGCAAGGCTGAACGAGAACAGGCTCTTGAGGATATGAGGAGCGGCAAGAAGAAATACCTTTTTGCTACCTACTCACTGGCGAAGGAAGGATTGGACGTACCACGATTGGAGCGTCTGTACCTCACCACCCCACAGAAGGACTACGCCGTGGTGACACAGAGTATCGGGCGTATCGCTCGTACCTTTGAAGGGAAGTCAGACCCTATCGCTTATGATTTCGTAGACGATATAGCTTACCTCGTGAAGTCCTATAAGAAGCGATGTACGACCTATCGAAAGAACGGTTGTTACTTCGTAAAGGAAGGAGGGACAAGCCCATGCGATTGATTTCTTATGACTGTGAGGTCTTCGCCTATGACTGGCTCGTAACCCTCAAGGATAAGGAAACAGGTGTTTACACCTGTATTTGGAACGACAATGAAGCTCTGAAAATGGCATTGTCCGATGATTGTATCTATGTCGGTTTCAACTCGAAACACTACGACCAGTACATCATCAAAGCGATTGCCGCCGGGTTTGCCCCGGAGGAAATTAAAAAGGTCAACGATTTCATTATTGCCGGAGGGCAAGGCTGGCAGTGTCCGCTTCTCGATGGTATCTACTTCCGTTTCAGTAATGTGGATATTCGAGACGATACGCAACAGGGGCTATCTCTTAAAGCTATTGAAGGGCACCTCGGTATGTCGGTTAAAGAATCCAGCGTACCGTTTGACATTGACCGTCCTCTAACCCCGGAGGAAAAAGCCGAGACGGAGTTCTACTGCAAACATGACGTTGATACCGCCGAGAGACTGATTGACATTCGTAAAGACTACTTGAAGAACAAAATCAACCTCGGTCGGCTGGCTGGTCTTGATGAAGTCAAGGCAATGGGTATGACGAACGCCAAACTGACTGCGGCAATGCTGAAAGCAACCAAGAAGCCGCACGATGATGAACGCAAGTATGTGTACCCGGACAATCTGCGAAAAGAGTACATACCACCCGAGGTTTTCGCTTTCTTCGATAGAATGTATGACCTCTCCATTTCAGACAGTGAGCTTTTCAAAGGCAAGTTCAATCTGAACATCGGTGAGTGTCCTGTGACACTCGGGTATGGCGGTATTCATGGTGCAATCCCAAACTTCTTTTGGGAGGAAACCAAGGATAGAGGAATTTGGAATGAGGACGTAGGAAGCTACTACCCACACCTCTGTACCATCAATGGGTACACAAGCAGAAACATTCCGTCTCCGCAGATTTACGAGGACATTCTCGACCGCCGTATGAAAGCGAAAGCCGCTGGCGATAAGCACACGGCGAACGCTCTGAAACTGGTTTGCAACACCACCTACGGTTGCTTGCTGAATCAGTACAACGACCTCTACGACCCTCTCATGGGTAGGTCGGTCTGCATTTCCGGGCAGTTATATCTACTGGAACTTGCAGAGCATTGTTACCAAGAGATTGAAGGACTGCGAATTGTCCAGCTCAACACGGACGGTATCATGGTCGAGTGCGATAAGAAGGACTACGACACACTGACCGCTATCTGTGCTGAATGGCAGTCTCGTACAGGCTTTGACCTCGAGGAAGATACCGTTGTCAAGATAGCGCAGAAAGACGTAAACAACTACGTTGAGGTTCAGCCGGGCGGCAAAGCAAAAGCCAAAGGCGGCTATCTCGTGAAGGGTATCGCTCCGGCTGGTGCTTTCAATATCAATAACTCCTGTGTGATTGTGGCTACCGCCCTCAAGGAGTTCTTTGTAAACGGAACGCCTGTCGAAGACACCATCAATAGTTGCGATGATATTTTCCAGTTTCAGATTATCGCCAAAGCCGGGGCGAAGTACCGGGAAGCCTATCATGTGGTGGACGGTGAAAAGCAGTCCGTTCAGAAGGTGAACCGAGTGTACGCCACAGCGGACGAGAGATACGGAAAAATCTTCAAGGTGAAAGCCGAGGACGATTCCGAAGCGAAAATAGATTCTCTCCCGGAACACTGTATCATCGACAACGATAACGAGCTGCCCATTGACGAGGTAGACAGAAGTTTCTACATCGCAATGGCGAAAAAGCGAGTTGACGATTTCAAGGGTATCAAACCCGAAAAAACTAAAAAGCCAAGGAGGACAAAGAAAATGGCAACTACTACCAAGACCACAAATGTATATCAGAAGCTCCTTACTGCAAGGGCAAAGTTCCTTGAAGCGAACGTGGAGAAGACAGGAAAGAATATGCACCTGTCCTTCAAATACTTCGAGCTTGAGGACATTGTACCGACCGCTATCCGCATTTTCAATGAGGTTGGTCTTATCCCTGTGGTGAACTTCACCGCTGATGTTGCAACCATGAACATCATCAACACCGACAACCCGGAGGAATCCGTACCGTTCGTTGCTCCGTTCAATCAGATTGCTCCTATCGTGAGCAACGCTGGCAAACAGGCTACAAACGAAATGCAAGCTCTCGGTTCTTCCATCACCTATATGCGCCGCTACCTGTATATGATTGCGCTGGACATTTGCGAGAGCGATTCCATTGACGCAAATCTCGGCAATGGCGAGACTGCTTCCGCTCCGGCGGCAGAGAAGAAAGCCCCGGCTACTCCCGAGCAGAGACAGGAAGTGAAGGAGAATCTGACTGCTCCGGCTGACAATGCTTCTGCTTTACAGATTAAGGGTCTGAAAGCTGTTCTCAAGAAGCTCAAGGACGCTGACCCGAGCAAGGAGGAACTGATTGCGAACATCGCAGTACAGACCAAGGGATTCACGGAGATTTCCAAGTCCGATTGCGAGACGCTGATTCAGAAGATTACCGCAATGCTGGAAGGAGGGGCTAAGTAATGGCAGACATTAAGTGGCTCGAGGACAATCGTATTCAGATTGCCCCTCCCAAGAGAACCAAGAAAATCACAGGTACTCGCTTCGCTACTATCCTCGGTCTGAATCCGTGGAGTACCGCATTTGAAATGTGGTGTGCGATTACCAAGACCTATGAGAAGCCCTTCGAGGACACTATCTACACGGTTGCTGGTAAGACCATCGAGCCGAAACAGGCTCGCTACATGGAGCAGTCCTACGGTATGGACATTGTTCGCCCTTCCGATGTGTGGGGTGAGGACTACTTCAATAAGACATGGGGAGATTTCTTCCCGGAGAGCAAACACCTCGGCGGTATGTGGGACTATCTGATGAAGGGTGAAGACGGCAAGACCATCGAAGCTGTTCTCGAAATGAAGACCACCAAACGTGCGGAGGACTGGCAGAACGATGTTCCCGAGTATTACGCATTACAGGCGGCATTATACGCTTACCTGTACGGTGTGGACGATGTGATTATGGTCGCTTCCTTCCTTGACGAGAAGGACTACAAAGACCCGGCGGCGTATCAGCCGACCGCAAGCAACACCATCACTGTTGAGTTCAAGGTCTCCGAGCGTTACCCGGACTTCGCAGACAAGGTAGCCGCTGTTGAGCAGTGGTGGGCTGATTATGTCGATACTGGTATCTCCCCGGAGTATGACGAGAAGAAGGACGCTGAAATCCTTGCGGCACTCCGCACCAACACCCTGTCTCCCGAGACTGACATTGAAGCTCTGATTGTAGAAGCCGAAGGTCTCAAGAAGGAGCTGGACGAGATTTCTGCTTCCACAGCAGACAAGGAGAAGCGTCTCAAGACCATCAATGACATTATCAAGGAACACGCTATGGGGCAGTTCCGTGATGGTGATAAGAAGGTCGAGGTCAAGGGTTCTACCTATGTGTGGACTATCTCTCGTTCCGAGACTACCAGCGTTGATAAGGACGCTCTGAAAGCTGACGGATTGCTGGATAAGTACAGCAAGAAATCTGAAACCTACCGTATGACGGTTAAATAAGGAGGACAAATTCATGGCAAACAGTAAGGAACTGACCGAACAGGTCATGGAACTGCATAAGAAGCAGACCGAGGAAATGAAAGCTCTCGAAGAACAACGTGAGGAAGCTCTCAAGGTTGAGAAGTACGATGAAGCCGCTGTTGAGCTTCACAATATGTACAACAGCTATATCAAGGCTGGTTTCACCGAGGAACAGGCATGGAAGTTGACGGAAATCGTCTTCGCCAACAGTACGAAAAAAGGAATTTTTTAAGGAGGACACTACAATGGCAAGAATCCCTATGACGAGCGGTTTTGTAATTATCCCGGAGGGAGAATACGTTTTCCGCATTTATGACGCAACCTATGACGAGGATTTCGGTCGTATCGAAATCAAGCTGGTAAACGCACAGGGCGCAACCCACACCGAGCGTTTTTCTATCAAGGATAAGAATGACGAGTACAACGAAAAGGCTCTGAACGCTTTCTCCTACTTCGCTAAGACGGCTATGAACGATTACACGATGGAGGACATTGACCCGGAACAGCTTATCAATCACTACATTCGTGCAGAGGTTGTTCACACCAAAGTTCCGAGCAACAAAGACCCGAACAAGGAAGTCACTTTCGCAAACCTCGGGGACAAGTCTCCGGCAGATGGTTTCGACACCGAGCCTGTCGCTCGTGCGCTCACTCTCGGCAGTGGTAACAATGCCGCTCCGAAAGCCGCACCTAAGACACAGACTGCTTCCGCTCCGGCTAAGACTGGACTGGATATTGACGCACTGTTGGGTTAAGCAATCAGCCGGGAGGGGCAAGCTCCTCTCCCGGATTTTTAATAGGAGGTGTCGCATGACAGATAATGTCAATCACCCGGCACATTATGAGACCGGGAAATTCGAGTGCATTGAGGTAATGCTCGAGACACAGGGCGTGGAAGCTGTTCTGAATTTTTGTCAGTGCAATGCTTTCAAGTATCTGTATCGTGCCAAGCGGAAGAATGGTCTCGAGGATATGAAGAAAGCCGTTTGGTATCTGAACAAATATATCGAATTGAAGGAGGGTCATAACTATGACGAAACGACAGTTGGTGAAATGGCTGGAAGCCAAACAGAGTGACGCAAAGGCAGAGGTCGAAATCCAGTACGCAACGGCTGAAAAAGCCTATTTTGCACAGAGAGACGAAGCTCTGAAAATCAATGAAACTGTGGACGAGGTGTTCCGTTTGATTTCGGAAGCTGATACGGTGGTGAGCCGCTGGAAAGAAGCTCTCGAGAAGGTCAAAGGGATTGATACTACCTGTGGTTGATATACCTCTCTGACAACGAAGCTCTCTGATTTGTCCGATAAAGAGAACATTCGTATGTACATTATGAAAGATTTCACGGACGGCACTGACACTCTCCGTCAGTTGAGAGCAAAGCGTTCCGAAACTCTTCGTGAAATTGAGAAGAACTATACCAATGTGATTGCGAATGTGGAATCCATGAAGAACGCAAAGACAGCGGTTGAGTATCTTGAGAAGCTGGGGTTCGACCTGTCCGCTCTGATTGAAGCTGACAATCACCCTGTTACTACCGCACTCACTGTGGAGGTAGATACCAAGTTTCTGTTTATCGGAGGTGAAAAGAAATGACAATCAATGAGTATCAGACCGAAGCTCTCCGCACTGCGGCTGGCATGAACCACCCTAACAATGACGAGATTCTTCTCAACGGCGTTATGGGTCTCTGTGGTGAATCCGGCGAGTGTGTGGACATGGTTAAGAAGTACCGCTTCCAAGGTCACGAGCTGGACAAAGCTCACCTCGCAAAAGAGCTGGGCGATGTGGCGTGGTATCTCGCAGTTACCGCCCACGCTATCGGCTACGACCTCGAGACGGTGTTGCAGATGAACGTAGACAAGCTCCGCAACCGTTACCCGAATGGGTTCGAGAAAGAGCGCAGTCTTCACAGACAGGAGGGTGACGTATGACACTGGCAGAACGTATTGAGAAGTTCAATAACCTCATGGGTGACATTGTTCCCCCGGAGGTCAAGAAAGACCTGTTGGAGAAGGGATTCTTCACCGCTCCGGCAAGCACCAAGTATCACGGCAATTACGAGGGTGGTTTGTTCGACCACAGCTACATGGTAGCTCACTACCTCAAGAAGCTCACGGAGGAGTGCCGCCTTGACTGGCAGAACCCTCGCTCACCTCTGCTGGTTGGTATGTTCCACGACCTCTGTAAGATGGACAACTACCAGCACCCGGTCATTGCTGAAACTATCGGCGGCGAGGAAATCAGAGACGATTCAAAGTGGGAATATGCTATGGACACTCTGCTCAAGGGTCACGGTGATAAGTCGGTTATGGTGCTGGCACAGTATTTCAAGCTCACCGAGGAGGAAATCATGTGTATTCGCTATCACATGGGAGCTTTCTGCGATAAGTCCGAATGGAACGATTATACACGAGCAGTGCATAAATATACAAATGTTCTGTGGACACACCAAGCCGATATGCTCGCTTCCCATGTAGAGGGGGTGTAGGAATGAAAGCAAGAATCCCGAATTTGGAGCTTCTGCTCTATAAGGCACAACAGGCTCTCGCCCATGACCCGGACTTCGTTCAGAAGATTGCCGAGATTAAGGAGAATGAGAGCCGCAAGAAAGTCTACCTCGATTTCAGTGTTGAGTGCTTCTCACAGATTTGGGGTAGCACCTGTACCGGGTTCGATGTGACCGAAGCTGGTGAGCCTGTTATAGCTGGTTCGGCTATGACCGAGGAATACACCACCATCGTACATGAGAAGACCACAGACACCTACTGTGTGTTCTTCGGAGACCGCCCTTGCTACAAGGTGGATAACCCGAGCAACGAGTTCTACGAGGACATGAAGAAGCGTCAGATGGCGAGCCTGTCTCGAGCCAAGAACCGCTATTAAGGAGGAGTGAGCGATGATTAAATTTGAGAAACCCGAGGTATGGGGCTGGGAACACGCTATCCGAGGAATGAGAAATCCCCTTAATAGCTGGGAACGCTCCGACAGCTACCCGGCGGTTGACTGCGGCAAGTGTGGAATCATCGACCGAGAAGGTATCTGTCACCCGAAGGAGCATGACTGTACTCCGTATGAGTGCTACGCAATCGGTGACAATGATAAAGACCTTATGACCCGGCTCATTCGTGGCGGCGCACCTCACCGTAAGTTCCTCCGTCAGATTTTCGTATCGGTGGATATTACCGCTCCTCTCTACTGGTGGAAGGAGTTCGATACATACAAGGTCGGCACGACAGCTAATAGCTGTTCCACCATGCACAAGATACAGGCAAAGGAGTTCACCTTCGAGGACTTCTCCTGTGAGCATTTGGACGAGCCGAGCAAGGCGATTCTCGGTGTTGTGATTAACGAGCTTAACAACAATCGTGGCTGGTACAACGATTACAACAGGCTCGTAAGCGAGGGTGATTTCACCGATGTAGAGCGCAAGCAGTTTTGGTGGAATATGATTCAGCTTTTGCCCTCCTCTTTCAATCAGAAGCGAACGGTCACTATGACCTACGAAAACCTTCTGAATATGCTGGAATATCGCAGAGGTCACAAGCTGGACGAGTGGCGTATGTTCTGCGATTGGATTCTCACCCTCCCTCATGGTTCGCTCTTGAAGGAAGGTGTGGGTAATGAACAGAGCTGAACGGCGTAGGCAGAAGAAAGCCGGAATTAAGGTACAGAAAGAACCCACTCTGAATCTGAAAGTCAGTGATTTCGACCACATGGTCTCTCATGCGGAGAAGTCAGCCAAGGAAAGAGCGACAGCGGCGGCAATCCACGAAATCGACCGACAGATTCTCGAGCGTGACGAAGCCTATTCTCTCGACATTGACGCAATGGTGCTGTGGACGCTTCATGTTTACCTCGGGTTCGGTAAGAAGCGTCTCGAGAGATTCTACCGGGATATGTTGAAGGAACACATTCACATGAGGGAGGTCTACGAAATGGACGATACCTACCCGGAACGCTACAAACTCAAGGAGCTTTGCAATGTCGATGTGGAAGCTCTGAATAATGAATTTAAGGAGGTTATACACAATGTATAAGTTGAAGAACGTCAACGGCAGAGTGAACGCTCTGCTCCGCACCGGGAAGGACTTCATAAAGAACAACCTCTCCGTGTCTGCGGCACAGCATATCATTGACACTGGTAAGCTGGTGGAATCTGACAACCCGGACTACCCTATCTGCATTGATAACCAGTGGTATTTCGAGGGTGTCGAGGTCAAAAAGACAGCGAAGAAAGCCCAGTTGAGTTCCATGTATGGGGAAATGAAGGAGGGCAAGTAAATGAGCCGAACTTTCTACTCCGAGTATGTGAATCATTGTCTGCGATTCTATGCTCGACACGACAGACCGAAGTTCCACTCGGAAGCAGACAAACATAACTGGGCGGCGTGTGACAGCGCACTCAAGTCGTTCTCCGATAATGACCGAGCAATGCTCCTGTATATCTATCGTGAAGGCGATACCGTCCCGGACAATATCTATCAGTTGGCGAAGTCCAAAGGTATCTCACAGGACAGCATTTGGAAGCTCGTAAATGAGCTGGAAAGAAAGGTGGCAAAGCGGCGTGGTTTACTATGACAATATTCCCGAGGAATTAAAGAAACTCGACCAGTGGGTGTGTGCGAATGATGGAAGCAAAGTCCCTATGAAAGCATGGGAGAACGAAGCCGCTTCCTCCACCAACCCGGAAACATGGTCTGATTTCGAGACTGCTCTCGAATCGTACAATCAGCACTATTACGACTACTGCGGTTTCGTGTTTGCGGACAATGGGTATGTCGGGATTGATATTGACGAGGGGTACGATGAAGACGGTCTTATGAGCGTCCTCGGGGCTGATATTGTCGGTAAGTGCCACAGCTATACGGAGAAATCCCGGAGTGGGCGTGGATTCCATATCCTACTCCGTGGAACTCTCCCTTTCAAGGGCAAGAACAATCTTGCTGGCGTGGAGATTTACAAGGCGGCTCGCTACTTCATTATGACCGGGAACACCCTTCTCTACCGAGAAATCATCGAGAACCAAGAAGCGATTGATTATGTGGTGGAGAAATACTTCCCGGAAGCTCGAGAGACCTCCGATAAGGTGGTTGTTGGGCGAGACAAGATATACGCCCCGGTATGGGAAGAACCTGTCGTAAATGGGCGTGTAAAGCTCCGTCCAGTATATCCAAGAATCCCGGACGGAAGCCGCAATATCTGTCTCACCTCCCTCGCTGGTATGCTCCACAATCAAGGCTACTCCAAGTCACAGATTTACGAGGAGCTATTGTACGCCAATACGGTTGCCTGTGACCCACCTCTTGATAGGAACGAACTGCGAACTATCTGCAACAGCGTCACGAGGTACAAGCGATGAAGATTAAATGCTGTAAGGAGTGCGTTGCTCCGAAGCGACACCCCAGCTGTCACGGTGTATGTCCCGAGTACCTATACGAAAAGGCACTGTGGGAGGAAGAAAAGAAAGTCATTCGTGAGGAACATAAGCGATTCAGTGAGCTATACGAGCAACGCTCCAAGGGAGTGCGAAAAGCACTTAAACATAGAAGACGATAACTTGCACAGAAAAGATAAAAATTTATCTTTTAGGTATTGACATTCAATCTTGTATGTGTTATCTTATAATCACAGCAAGACAAAAACTTATCCAATTAAGATTAAGGAGGATTTTATCATGGAAGTTATGAGAAACATGACTATTGACACTGAACTGTTTGAGCTGGGAGACATTATCTCCTTCACACTCACCACAGGGGAAAAGGTTAAGGCGAAAGCCATTCGTGAGACCCCGAACGGTATGCTGTTCATCACTATTGACTGTCTCAAGGACGAGCAGAAAATGTTCGAGAATCCCGGTAGAGCCGAGAAGGTTGACTACGAACATTCCGACCTTCGCAAGAAGCTGAACGGAGAAATCTTCGAGAGCTTCCCGGAGGAAATCAAGGGTCGCATGGTTGGTATGCGAGTAGGTCAGACGAACTGCTTTGATATGCTCCGTATTCCTACCGAGCGTGAAATATTCGGAGAGAACCCTTACGGTAAGGACGAGCCTGTATCTGTGAGACGTTTCTACGGCATGGAGAACCGCCGTGAGCGTATCGCTTTCCAAGGCTCGGAGACAGGTACATGGGAATGGTACTGGTTGCAGAATAAGGTTGAGGATTCCGCTTCCTATTTCGCCAGTGTCTACGGCAACGGTAATGCGTACTACTACGACGCTTCCGATTCTTATGGCGTTCGCCCGGTCTTTCTCTTATCCTAAAATCTCGCCCCCTTGTGGGGCGAGTTCAATAAAGAACGGAGGTGAATGTCGTGCAGACAAGATGTGAAGACTGTAAGAAAAGATGTGTCTGCCACGCTTGCCCTCTACATAATCAATGCCGCTACACTTTGAGGTGCAAATCCTCAAAGTGTTACTGCGGAAAATATAGGAGGTTATCAGAAAATGGAACAGAACAAAATCTGTCCTCTCCTCACGACTAACACTGTCGTAGACGAGAATAACACCGTGAAAATTGGCACACCGCCTGTTTTCTGCGTAACCGAGCAGTGTTCGTGGTGGTTGGAGGACAAACAGAAATGTGCAATCGCAGTTATGGGAGGTAAGAAATAATGGCATATTACATGAATAAGAACGTCCCGGCGAAGCGAGGAGATATTTTCTACATTTCCAACTCCAAGTGCTACGCCACAGACCCGAGTAATACAGAGGGAAGACCAGCAATCGTTGTCTCCTCTGATAAATTGAACGAACACGCAGATGTTGTCGAGGTGGTCTATCTCACCACCAAGGAAAAGCGTCTCATGCCTACTCATGCAGAGGTGCTGTGCAAGATTCCTTCGACCGCTCTGTGTGAGACCATCTACACGGTCAATAAGGACAGGCTGGGCGATTTCGTCCGTACCTGTACCGATAAGGAAATAGAGGGTGTCAATGCCGGAATCCTCTGCTCACTCGGTATCGTCGCTCCTATGGACGAGAGTGAGCCTGTTGACAACTCCGTAACGGTCGAGAGGAATCTTTACAAGCACCTCTATGAAGACCTTCTCAATAAGGTAATGGCGAGGTGATAAATAATGCAAGAGCTTTTCGAGACACGCAACGGTCGTGTCATTATGGACGAGGACTTATCCTCGAAGATGTATCTGATTAAGCAGTATCACCCCGAGAAAGCAGACGAGACCAGCTCCGGGTTTGAGTGGTCTGAAATGGGTATGGCTAACCTGTTCGGCTTGCTATACTCTCACGAAGCTCGCTATTGCCCGGAACACAAGAGCTGGTACACCTATCACGAGGGAGCATGGCGTAAGGACGAGGGAGCAATTCTTGTGTCCGAGAAGATTAAAGATTTCGTCCGTCTGATGATTCTCTACTGCGGAGAAATCGAGGACGATGATACCCGAAAGTCCTACACCGGGTTCGTCAATAAGATGGGTGACAGGCGTATGCGAGACAGAATCCTCAAGGACGCAACAGGTGAGCTTCGTATTTCTGCTGTGCAGTTTGACGCAGACCCCTATCTGATTAACTGCTTGAACGGTACATACGACCTTCGAGACTTCTCCTTCCGGGAACATAGCTGGAACGATTTTCTCACCATGCAGACAGCATTTAGCCACACTATCTCCAAGACGGTTAAGTGTAAACGTTGGGAGAAGTTCATTAAAGAGGTCACACAGAATGACGAGGACAAGGCAGACTTCCTTCAAAGGGCTTTGGGCTACTCCATGCTGGGTATGAGCAATGAGGAGTGTATGTTCATTCTTCATGGTAAGACCACTCGTAACGGTAAGTCTACTCTGCTCAACACCATCGAGACTATGCTCGGTGACTATGCCAAGGTTGCCCCGGTCGGTATGATTTGCCGTGGAGACCGTCAGAAGGACGCAGAAGCCGCCAGTCCTACCCTTGCCGGGTTGAAGGGCAAGAGGTTCGTCACAATGTCCGAGAGCAACGAATACGGCAAGCTGGACGAGGAGAAAATCAAACAGCTTACAGGCGGTGAAGAAATCTCTGCTCGTGCGCTGTACCAGTCGGCAATCACATTCAAGCCGCAATTTACGTTATGGCTTTCCTGTAACGACCTTCCGATGGTAACGGACAAGTCTCTGTTCGCTTCCGAGCGTATCAAGGTGGTAGAGTTCAACCGCCACTTCTCCCCGGAGGAACAGGACACTCACCTCAAGGACGAGCTGTGCGAGCAGTCTTCTATGAGTGGCATCTTCATGTGGCTGGTGCGTGGGTATATCCATTACAAGGAACGTGGACTTGCAATGAGCGGCAGTCTGAAATCGGTTGTCACCAAGTACGAGCGTGATAACGACCTCGTATTGCAGTTCCTCGAGAACCGCTGTGAGCGTGTCCCGGAGGAAAGCTCGCCAACCGTTATTAAAGCGAAAGACCTGTACAACGCTTTCAAGATTTGGGCGAAGTCCGAGGGTGCTTATATCTTGTCGGCTCGTAAGTTCAATTCTGAAATGGAGCGTCACCCGGAGTGGTTCGACAGGAAATCGACCTCGAGTGGTTATGCAACCTATTGTGGTCTGAAATTGAAGGAGGTGCTGTAATGAGCGACTTAAAGATTTTTACTGATAACATCGAGCCTACGGCTCTGAATCAGATTTATACCCTTATCAAACAACCAGCTTTCGCAGATTGCAAGGTTCGCATCATGCCCGATGTTCATGCTGGGGCTGGTTGTGTCATTGGCTTTACGGCTGATTTGGGGGATAAGGTCATTCCGAACATCGTTGGCGTTGACATTGGTTGCGGTATGCTGACCGTGGAACTGGGTAAGATTGACATTGACTTCGATTATCTCGACAAGGCTATCCGGGAGAACGTTCCAAGTGGTCGTGAAGTAAACGAGACGGCTATCTACCCTACCGAGGTAATTGAATACATTCGGTGCTATAAGGCACTCAAAGACCCGGAACGACTGGTTCGCTCCATCGGTTCTCTCGGTGGTGGAAACCACTTCATCGAGATTGATACTGATTCCGAAGGGGTAAAATACCTCGTGATTCATACTGGTAGCCGCAATTTGGGAAAACAGGTTGCCGAATACTATCAGAATCTTGCCATTGAAACCATGCAAGGTAAGGACGAACTCATTGCTATGCAAGAGAAACTGATTGCCGACTATAAGGCGCAAGGGCGTAAAGCAGAGATTCAGAAAGCGATTGCCGAGCTTCATAGAAAGTTCTCCCCGAACCCTCTCGGGATTCCGAAGGAGCTGTGCTACCTCACTGGAAAGCACCGAGAAGATTATCTCCACGACATGAAAGCGTGTCAGCATTTTGCGGCAACCAACCGATATGAAATCGCAAATCGAATCGTCAGCAGTTTGTTCGGAAGTGACATTGCCTACTGGGATTTGCCGATGTTCGAGACCGTTCACAATTACATTGAGTTTGGAACGAACATGGTTCGCAAGGGGGCTATCTCTGCGAAAGCTGGTGAAAAGCTCCTCATTCCTATCAATATGCGTGATGGTTGTATCATCGGTATCGGCAAGGGTAATGAGGATTGGAACTGTTCAGCTCCTCATGGTGCTGGTCGAGTAATGAGCCGCAGTAAGGCGAAAGAGCTGGTTTCTCTCGAGGAGTATGAGGATTCCATGAAGGGTATCTTCACCACATCTGTCAGCCGTTCCACCATTGATGAAAGTCCGATGGCTTACAAGACGATGGAGGAAATCATTGCCAATATTGCGGACACCGTAGAGGTCGTGAACATCATCAAGCCTGTGTACAATTTCAAGGCAAGCGAATAAGGAGGACATTGTTATGGATATGGTTTGTAAATGCGGCGGCAAGGAGTTCTTCACTGAGGAACACGGCAATCAGACCGGGCTTTATTGCTCCGCTTGCGGTAAGTGGCAGAAATGGCTCAAGAAGGACGAGATACGACTTTTCAATCGTGGTGTCAAAGTAGAGAACGCTTCTCTGCTGGAACGTCTCAAGGCTCGTATTGCCGAGAGTGCAATCAAGGTATCTACCGTTAAAGCTCCGCACACCTACATGAAAGCTGTTGGCACGAGGGAGCTTGAGAAGATTCTCGAGGAGGAGTTGGGAAATGAAGACACGAAATGACATACTTGCTGAATACGTCCGCAGTCGTTACCCCGAGATTGAGAAGACCTTCGACTTTGCCGCCTACTCTGCTGGTGTAGCTCTTAAAGAGTTCGGCAGATGTATCAAGGAAGCGTTCGGGGGTACTGATAAGGAGGTAGACGATGTTTGCGATTCAGAACATTAAGACCGGGAAGTTTTTGTACGGCACAGACTATCGCTACCGCCCTCCTCACCAGCGTACCAGCAACACGAAAATGCTCACTTACAGCTCTATCGCAGAAGCCGCACACGACTTTTGGGTTAAGAGGAAGTGCGGTAAAGATTACAGAATCGTTGTGCTGAAATCTGTGGAGATTAAGCGAGTGATTGACTATTACGATAGCAAAAACTTCATTTAACACAAAACGGATAAGTAATTATCAAAAACGACATTTACCAAACTATCTGAAAAGGATTGAAAAACAATCTTTTCATAAGAACGAGTTATTCTTATTATTACAGTAGTTAAAGTAGCTGTTCTCAAGGTATTGCGTGTAACTTCCTCTATATAGAAAAATCCCTATATATAGAAGTTATACGCAAAAACCGATTTTCAACTACTTCTACTACTGCAATAAGAATAAGAAGAAAGGAGACTGAAATGGATATAGATAAACTGTTAGCAGACAGTTCCGAGGAGACTGTTGCGACTAAGGAGACTGTTTCCAGCGAGGAGAATGTCGGAACGAAAGCCGTTGCGACTACTGGAAAGAAAGAGACAAAGCCTAAGAAGAAAGGTAAGCCGAGGGGTGGCAACTCTCCTGTGATTGGTACGAATGGGTTCAACCTTGACGCTGGGGACAATGCGAAGTTCTTGAGTGTCAACATGGCACTGTTCAATATGCCAAACATTGATATGGAAAGTGAATCGGAGGTTCAGCAACGACTTTCCGACTATTTTGCGTTGTATGCGAACGCTGATATGAAACCGACTGTTGCTGGTATGGCTATGGCGTTGAATGGCATGAGCAGACAGACGTTATGGGCTATTACACATGACGCTCCGTTGGGTGGACGTGGAAATTATAGCACGTTGCCGCCGAGCGTGACTGACACCATTAAAAAGGCGTACTTTTTGCTCGAAAATTTGTGGGAATCCTACATGAACTCCGGCAAGGTCAACCCGGTAGCTGGTATCTTCCTCGGCAAGAACAACTATGGCTACCAAGACAAGACCGAGTACGTTCTCACACCAAACCAGCAGAATGACAACGACTATTCCGCTGATGAAATCAGAGAACGCTACATTGCAAGCGACCAGCAGAAGCGACTTTCAGCAAGCAACTCTGACGAGGACACGAGCGACTAAGCGACTTTCGCCCACGCTCCGACTTTCCGACTATCAGCCGAGCGACTATCGACTATCGACTTTCGACTATGAAATTGCTCCGGGAGTTCCCGGGGCTTTTTCTATGCAAAAATTCACGGAAATTTTCAGAAAATCAGCCGGACACGGCACTCACCTCTTTAACGCTTTAATGCAATAAAGCAAAACGTACCCTCGGGCGGCTGTTTCGTGTTTCTTCCTATATAATGCAATTTTCAATCTTCACAGGATAATTTTTTATCCGAAATGTATTGACATTCAATCTTATTTGTGTTAATGTCTAATCAGATTCAGACAAGAAACAACACAAATCGGATAATATAGGAGGGTTCACAATGAAACAGAGATTCACCAGCAAGCAAACCAGCATAAACAGCACAAAAGCCCCGGCGGTTTACAGTATGAAAAGAGCCGTTAACGTTATGACCGGGAAAACGGTTGTTGACATCGGCGGCGGTCGGTTCGATACAGCCGCAGAAGCCGCCCGGGTTTACGGTGCGGCGGTCTCCATTTATGACCCATTCAATAGAACGCCGGAACATAACGCCGCAGTTCTCGCCGGGTCGTATGATGTGGCGGTGATTTCAAACGTGCTTAATGTTATTGACAGCAAAGCCGCCCGGGGTGATGTGGTACGGCTCCCCGCC
>OGOO01000919.1_pt1 | contig 29569 bp, 18 predicted proteins | sample 1552651 | NCBI WGS metagenome assembly OGOO01 (sample SAMEA2580118, study PRJEB22360) | human gut metagenome | biome: human gut; feature: human-associated habitat; material: faeces | place: Denmark | collected 2008/2010 | reverse complement strand
GGGGTTATAATCCATGAAAATGTTTTTAACGCTGATAGGAACATCCACGCAGAATACGGCATAACCGCCTTCATCCATATTGCTCTGCGGATTATCAGCCGGTCCCACCCATTCCAGGTGCTTGTTCTTGAAGATAGAGAGTCCGTTCTCCCAATTCACCTTTCCTCGCAGAGCCACATACGGCGTAAACCATTTTCCCAACGCCACATCCACACCGAAGGTCTTTCCTTTTGGGAACACCTCCGAGAAATCGCATCCATAAGGATTCTGCAAAGACATATCCAAACCAGCCTGTATAAACCAATTATCCCAAAGGGTACCAGTAAGCACCTTTTGGTCTTGCGCATTCACCCCCAGGCTACATGCCAGGGTGCATAATATAATCAAGAAATGTTTCATGATGTTTCACCTTATTATATATTGTTCTTTCAATTACAGGATTATTCTTCCACCTTTTTAAAAGTCTTCGTCTTGGAGATATTGAAAGTAACTCCCAGCGAAATATCAAAGAATCCGTTGCTGTTGGAGCCTGTTCCCGTATCCTTCTCCACGCCAACAAATCCGCTTGAAACCATATTGTAAGCCACATCAAAGTAAAGTCCCAGCTGGTCATTCAACTTGAATGTGTTGCCAATACCGAGTCCTACAAGAGGGGTACCCTTAGAGACTCCGAAATTATATGCACCTCCGGCACGAGGATACACCTGCATATTCCACAGTCGGTCTTCCCTGTAACCCCATATCAGGTTATGCAGGTCAATCTGGATATCCCCCACCACAGTCAGGTATCCACCCTTATCCATGTTTTTTCCAGGCTGATCAAAAGGAGCGAGCCAGTTGTCGTGCCCGTTTTTCAGCAATTTGATACCATTCTCCCAGTTTACACGTCCGCGGAGTCCGAAGACAGGAGTAATCCACTTTCCCATGGCCACGTTCAATCCGAACGACTTACCATTAGGAAACACTTCCCCCAAGAAGTCATGTCCATAAGGATTCTGGAGCGACATATCGAGTCCTGTCTGCACATACCAGTTGCTCCAAAACGAATTGACATAAAAGACTTCCTGTTTCCCCTGCGCCTTCATTCCTGTGAGGCACAAGCAGAACATCAGCAATAAAGTTAGTCTTCTCATAACAATCAATTATCTTATATCTAATTTTACCGTTCTTAATCCATTCTCTCTTACAACGCCTGCAAAGTTACGCTTTTTATTCCACACGGCAAAACAAAAGAAGATTTTTTTATAGAGGTTAGGGAGATATATGATAATCCTCTAAAAAATGAAATAAGCTTCATTGTCCAATGAAAGTAGTTTCGATGAACAATGAAGCTACTTTCGATGGACGATGAAGCCTTATTAAACCGCATGATACTCACCAGCAGCAAAGCAATCAATCTGATAAGGATGGTAGGTCAGGACGATACCTTCTGGTAACACAGCAAAATGAGTCAGAGGAAAATCTTTCTCGGTAAAAGCCACCTCATTGTAGCCTTTCCATCCAGCCCATTCATCACAAGAATAATTGTGTACCAGAAATGAGCGCATTACATCATCCAGGCTGTTCGTATCAACCATCGGACAATGGAATGAGAATATAAACCGTGTAAAGTCCTGCCATGTACTTTCTCTTTCGTTGTAGAAATCATACTCTTTCTTCAAGCTTTCCAACACCAGGTGTCTGAACTGTTGCAGCATGGCTGGTTTCACGGAGTTGTTGACATCGAGAAATCCGCCTCTCCGCTTATCGTATGTCATATAATACTCATGAGGCAATTCATGAAGTCCACCATTATAAAGGCTTGCCCTATAAAAGTAGGTGGTATAATCGTCACAGTCAGCCACTTTCTTCACTATGATATCCCCAAGCATTCTAACCTCCAAGGTATCACCTATTTGATTCTCTGCACGGCAAAGTTTCTCCCACAAAGCGCCATATCCATCCAGAGAATGCTCCATTTCCTTGAGCGAAGCACATTTACCTACAGGAACATCCCTATTATTTTCCAACAGACTAAATGCATCATCTCTGATAGTTGCCATCATCCATTCACGGATGGCATTATCAGCCTCAGCATCACCTTTCGGTATAACCAAATCTACGTTAAATCCAGCTTCCATTCTTTCATACTGGCTCCTTGGTTTGATGAAATAGTTCTTCTTGAAATGTTCTACCGATGTATCGGTGGCATCATCCATCTTCTTTGCGTTGTATAAATCAGCAAAGGAGATTTCCTTGGTCTGTGCTCCGGTAATCAGAGTCACCATTCCATTTTTCTGTGGTCTTCGGCAAAACACATCATATTGAAGTCCAATACATTTCCCATCAGAGAAGCAAATCGTATCAGAGTTCACGAAAACCTGCAAGTCTTTCCAATTGCCCAGATAGTATAAACCTAATGTGCCACAAGCAGGCGAGAACAGCACCTTTTTATTTTTGATGTCATAAACCTCCTCATCATCAATACTTACATAGTTGTTTGTATGATCAATAGTAGAAATATCCGAAGCTCCGATTTGAGGATAGTAGAATCCGTTACGTTCATACTTCAAGAGATAGTAAGGTGTCTTATCATCCTGATTGGAGTTCAATACGATAAGCAGACTATCCCCAATTCTTCCCCTGATATCAAAGGTATCGCCATCCAATGTCAGCTTGTAATCATCCAGAATTACACCTTTTAAGCCAACGCCCATTCGCAAGCCATTACAACCAGTAAGGACTGCAAATATAAAGAATATAAACATCAGTCTTTTCATCGTGCAATATAGTATCTGCCCAGTAATCTTAACAGTCTTCATAACGATTCCCCTAATTCGTGTCGGGTACAACTTTTATTGTTATTTCTTCCGATTCATCAACCATTCAATCAGTTACTTCTTCCGAGTCATCAACCATTCCATCAATTGGTTCACTTCCTTGCTCAACATTCCAGCAGTTGCCGGAAGTTTATGAGGGCGAATGACAATCATACCGATGGAATATTTTGGGTTATCAGCAGGAAAACAGCCCACGAACGTAAATTCATCAAAACATCTTTTATTGTAGTCGTATTGAAGGATATTGTATCTACCTGCCTGTTTTACACCACTTTGTTTGAAAGACAGAGCCAGTTCTATGGCATTGTTCGTCTTTGTTGTGTCGTTGATAGCAGTGTTATTGACAGCGGTGCCACTGGTATCTGTACCATTAATATCCCAGATATTCTTTTTGAATGGTACATATACCATATCACCACACCCTTCACACTCGTCATCCAACTGTTTTTCCAATGCCGCCCATGCTAATACTTCTGATGTTGCAGCATCAATAACAGCTATCTGTCCATATATGCCATCTGTTTCCAGCATCATGTTTCTGTCTAACAGGTCATAACACGTGTCTATAAGTTCTTTGTCAGCCAATGGACAAGTATCAACACTATCGTTGTTATAGAAAGCTTCTTTTCCATGAGCATAGGAACCTATGCTATAGAAGAATAGCATCAAAACTAATAATGTTCTACCACTATATACTACCATATTCTTACCTATATTATATGTATCTTTTAATATGATTAATCATCTAATGATTAACAGCATGACAATCAAACCCTACTTCTGCACAATTTACACAGTAATTATTGCCATCATTTATAAAACCAGGACATTTATGAGACGGTATATTACAACTTCCTTTTGTGCGACCTTGAAAAGATGGATTATAGCCTCCATTCATATACTGGAGTGAACGAGATTTACAAGCGAAACAATCCCAATATGAAGTTGTTAGCCCAAACATCTCACTTTTCTTGCAATATCCTTTTCCTTGGCAGATGGTACAATCTGAATAGCCCTGTACTCCAGTTCGTGAATCATCATCACAAGAAACGAAGGTTGTGCACGCAGCAAACAACATAGCATAAATAGCAAAAAACTTGAATTTCATATCTCAATACCCTTATCCGTGTCGGGCACAACTTCTAATCGTTTTATGAGAGAATAGATGTTGTAAGATGATAAAATCTATCAAGCAAGCATTAAAAAAGCGAGATTTGATTTTCCCAAATCTCGCTTTTTTGCTATCAGTACCTTATAAACGTCATTCTTTAGTAATCTTAAAACCCAATTTCAAAATGAGTTTAATTGTTTCAATAGACGTATTACGGTCGTATTCCTTTTCTTCTTCAGACAGCTCTTCATACGGCACAAGGCAAGGATGCTTTTTCTCGGTATCGTTGCGTTCTTCTCCAAACGTCCAACCATCCTTTATGCGTCCTGCAGCCCATACTTCATGCACATTCTTGGCAATATCCTCTGCTAAGGTACTCAGTTCTCTTGGCAGTGCCACATCTTTCGTATCAATAGGATGTGGTGTGTAATTGTTTTTGTTCATTGTTTTACAATTTAATTATCTCTTTGTATGGAAAGAGGATTGAATGGAATTTAATCTATCATTGAATCAAATCATTTTGTACGAATCACACAGTCTTTGCCGTATGGCATATAAAGAATGCAGTCTTCCAAAGGAACAGTAGAACTCAGTCTGTATTCTTTTTTCTGCTTGGCTAAAGGAACTATCGTTTTTACAACACCTTTTGCATCTGATACAGTAACTATGTCATCAATTCTTATTGTCGTATTGGCGACATAAGATTCTTTACTCATATTCCAAAGTTTGAATTGTATGTTGCCGTAAACTGCAGGATTGCGGTATATATTCACTTCTATATTCTCCATCAATGTTATCGTTGTGTCCACAGGCAAATAATCTGGGCAAGAAATCGTGATGCGCACATTTTTTCCGATGTAACGATGGGGTATATAAAGGAAACTTCCTTTGTCTGATAAAGATGAAATAGTGTCTATCTTGGTCTCCTTATCCAAGGTTAACGTCACAACAGCATCGTGCAATGGTGGTAGATTCAGATTCTTTATTGATTGTTCTTGAAGCGATAACTGTATGTCAACAGGTTGATTAGAATGCCACATTACAACCAAGGAAATTAATATAGCAATAACTCCAACTATCCACGTTACAATCTGCCTTATGAGCATACGTCTGTGGCGTTGCCAAATGCTGTCAAATTCTACACCTAACAACTTGGTGATGAGTTGCACGTATGCCCTTTCTTGGTTCAACCATGGCAGTCGGTAAATGCGTTCATGGATATTCGCTCCAAGTATCTCAGGCAATCCAAGTGTCTTGATGATTGGATTGAAACATTCCGTTTTTTGATTACAGCTATGCGGAACGCCATCTACAATAAAGAATTGTATACGCTGTGTTCTTCCCAATTTGTGGAAATAAGCGATCTCCTTTCCTACCCATTCCGACTGGGCGGAATGAGGTGAGCACACCACGATAAGATTGCGCGAGGCTTTCAGTCTCTCCTGTAATTCCTCTGAAAGACCACCCGGTTGTATATCTGTTGGAGCAAAAAACACAGGTCTCATTGGCTGCCTCTTCCATCCATGTTTACTGCATAGAGTGGTTGGCATACGATAATGCTCCAACTTATCCTGTATGCGCTTTCCCCATTTGTAGTCGTGAGAACTATATGAGATAAAAGCAAAGTATTTATATTCTTGTTCCATTGCTTTGGATATTACTCGTTCAACATTTTCTTGATTTTCTCCACGTCTGCAATTCTTTCTATTGGTATCACGCCAGCCTTGGCGAGCTCGTCGAGGTCGTTTAAGAGCATTTCTTTGAATTCATTTTTATATTGGCGGTACAGCTTCTCGGCGGCTTGGTATTTACCTTGGAGGAGATAGGCGGCCGCAAGGTTGGTATAAGCGAGGTGCTGGGTCGAGTCTACTTTTAGGGCTTCTAACGAGTGGATCTCCCCCTCTTCGAATTTGCCTAAAAGATTGGCACAGAACGATTGGATTATTAGTTTCCCGTTATAATCAATTTTCCATTTGTTCGCATCTTCGCCATAGTTGGCTTTTAGTAAGGGTAACAACTCCTTGTTATAGGAATATGCGGTTGCGTAGTCTTTGTCATTACTGTACAAATCAACTAGGAATGAAAGGTTTAGGACATATAACGACTTGCCTGTATTGTCGTTCATCATGTCTTTACGGAGTTTTAAAGATCGCTCAAATGGAGCTATAGCATCGTGATATTTGTTGTTGTTTACCATTGCCATGCCGTAGAGATAATAGTCTGCTGCTAAACGAGATCGATATTGTTGTGGTGCGCCTTCATACAATTGCTCATAGATAGCTATTGCAGCCTTGTACATCTGCTCGCTCTCGGTATAGCGTTGGGTGTCGCTATACAAATTGGCTAAATTGATGTAACTTGCAGCTAAGTAAGGTTCATATGCCTGCGGATTGGCATCGACCAACCGCCTAAAGATTTCCAGCGCATCTTTGTACATCTTCTCGCTCTCTGTAAAGCGTTGGGTGTCACTATACAAATTGGCCAAATTGTTGTAACTCCTTGCCAAATCTGGCTCACAGGCCTGCGGATTGGCATCGGCCAAGCGCTTATAGATAGCCATTGCAGTCTTGCTCAACAGCTCGCTCTCTGCATAGCGCTGGGTGGCTCTATACAAACAGGCCAGATTATTGTAATTGTCGGCCAAGTCAGACTCATAAGTCTGCGGATTGGCATCGGCCAAACGCTTGCGGATTTGCAACGCCGCCTTGTGCATCTGCTCGCTCTCGGCATAGCGTTGGGTTTCAAAATACAAAAGGCCCAAATGTTTGTAGCAGACGGCCAGGTCAGGCTCATGGGCCTGCGGATTGGCATCTGCCAAGCGTTTGCGGATTTGCAACGCCGCCTTATGCATCTGCTCACTCTCGTTGAACCGCTTTGTACAATAGTACACCACTCCCAGATTAATGTAAACTTTGGCTAATTGGGGTTCATAGAGCTCTGGATTGGTTTTTACAAGAGGGGCTATTTTGTCTTTGCACAGTTTATAGTAAGTCTCTGCCTCTGCATATTGGTTTTGCCGACGCGCGAAATCGGCATACTTCATCATAGCCTCATATGTGCCCAAGGCGTTGGCCAATTCTTTCAGCACTCGTCCTGCTTCTTCCCACTCGCCCTTATACTTTAGTGCCTCAGCATACGCCTTTGCTTGTTTCGTGTATTCATCGATGTCCCGTTGTGCGAGCGTCTGGGCAGAATCGACCAGCTGGAGCATCTCTTCGGCTTTTTCTCTTATGCTTGGTGACTTTGTTTTCTGCTCGTTTTTCTTGAACAGGTCGATTGCTTCGTCGATATGGCCCTGCTTGAACAGGTCAAAAGCCTTTTGCGAAACGGTGTCGATCTCGCTCTCGTCGATGCGCGCAAACAAATCGGCATACTCGTCCATGTGCGCCAGGGCATGTTCCATTTTTTTATCAATAGATTCCCGCTTGGCGTAATATTGCTCAAGCGTCAACTGCTTCTTGGCATTCAGGGCTTCGAGCTTAGCCAACTCCTGCTTATGTTTCTTCTTCGCTTGGCTTCGTCCGATGGCCACTAATCGGTCTTTCAGCTTTTGAAACTCGTTGGCGTCACAAAGAATCAGGACAAGTGGCTTCTTCTGAACGCTCCACTTGGCAACCTCGTCCATGTTGAGCACCACCATGCCTCTTTTGGAGACAGTGACCATGCCTAACGGGTCGCCCATGCCAAGGCCATCCAGCTTTAGCACAAACTGTCCGTTCTTCTTATCACTTACCACGCCATTGGGCGATGTGGCTACCTTAACATACACGCCACCAATGGGTGTGCGTTGCTTCTTGCCATTGTATCGATAGGCAATGCCTAATTGGTCTATGGCCAAAGCGTTGGTGACACACAGGGCTGCAATAAGCAACCATAAGATTCTTTTCATGCTCATATTATTTATAGGTGATCATTAATCATTTTAAGAATAGAAAGGAAGTGAGCGCATACTACTTTTGCTTTTGCTCCGTGGCTCTTGGGATTTTACTCGTTCAGCATCTTCTTTATTTTCTCAACGTCGGCCATCCTATCGGCAGGTATCACGCCGGCCTTGGCGAGCTCGTCGAGGTCGGTTAATAAGCCGTCCTTGAACTCGGACTTATATTGGCGGTACAACTTCTCGGCGGCTTGGTATTTTCCCTGGAGGAGATAGGCGGCCGCAAGGGTGGCATAGGCGAGGTGTTGCGTTGAGTCTACTTTTAGGGCTTCTAACGAAAGGAGTTCTCCCTCTTCGAATTTGCCCAAAAGATTGGCGCAGAACGAATGCTGTATTAACTTCTTGTTATATTTAGCTTTCCATGTGTCCGCATCCTCGCCATAGTTGGCTCTTAGCAAGGGTAGCAACTCCTTATTATAGGTATATGTGGTTGCGTAGTCTTTGTCATTACTGTACAAATCAACGAGACATGCAAGGTTTGAGATATATAAGGACTTGTCTGTTTCGTCGTTCATCATATCTTTACGGAGCTTTAATGAACGCTCAAATGGAGCTATGGCATCGTGTTCTTTGTCGTTAATTATCATTGACCTGCCGTACCCATAATATCCATCTGCTAAGCGAGATAGGTATTGTTGCGGTGCGCTTTCATACAACCGCTCATAGATGGCTATTGCAGCCTTGTACATCTGCTCGCTCTCTGCATAGCGTTGAGTTTTACTATACAAAATGGCTAAATTGTTGTAAATTCCGGCTAAGTCAGGCTCATATGCCTTAGGATTGGATTCGGCCAAGCGCTTGAGGATTTTCAACGCAGCCTTGAGCATCTGCTCACTCTCGGCATAGCGTTGAGTGGCATTATACAAAATGGCTAAATTCTTGTAACTTGTGGCTAAGTTATGCTCGTATGCCTGAGGATCGGATTCTGCCAAGCGCTTGAGAATTTCCAACGCAGTCTTGAGCATCTGCTCGGTCTCAGTAAAGCGTTGAGTGGCATTATATAAAAGGGCCAATTTGTTGTAGCTTGTAACTAAGGCATGTCCGTATGCCTGCGGATTGGATTCTGTCATGCGTTTGCGGATTTCCAACGCAGCCTTGTGCATCTGTTCGCTTTCTTCATAACGTTTGGTTTTACTATACAGATTGGCTAAATTGTAGTAAGTTGCAGCTAAGCCATGTTCGTATGCTTGCGGATTGGCATCGGCCAAACGCTTTAATATTACCAACGCATCTTTGTACATCTGCTCACTTTCTGTAAAGCGTTTGGTTTTACTATACAGATTGGCTAAATTGTTGTAACTCTTTGCCAAATCTGGCTCGTAGGCCTGCGGATTGGTGTCGACCAATCGCTTAAATATTTCCAACGCACCCTTGTGCATCTGCTCGCTCTTGGCATAGCGTTGGGTGTCACTATACAAGATTGCTAAATTGTTATAACTTGCAGCCAATTTTGGTTCATAGACCTGCGGATTGGAATCTGCCAAGCACTTGCAGATTTCCAAACCAGCCTTGTGCATCTTTTCGCTCTCTGTAAAGCGTTTGGTTTTACTATACAGATTGGCTAAATTGTTGTAACTTGCAGCTAAGCTTGGCTCATAGACCTGCGGATTGGCATCGGCCAACCGCTTACGGATTTCCACCGCCACCTTGTACATCTTCTCGCTCTCTGAAAAGCGTTGGGTAATACTATACAAATAGGCCAAATTTTGGTAGCTTTGCGCTAAGTCAGGTTTATAGGCCTGCGGATTGGTATCGGCCAATCGCTTGCGGATTTCCAACGCACCCTTGAACATCTGCTCGCTCTCTGTAAAGCGTTGGGTGTCACTATACAAATTGGCTAAATTGTTGTAACTTGCAGCCAAGTCCGGCTCGTATGCCTGAGGATTGGCATCTGCCAATCGCTTGCGGATTTCCAACGCTTTCTTATGCATCTGCTCGCTCTCTGTATAGCGTTGGGCGGCATTATAGAGAATGGCTAAATTATAGTAACTTTGCGCTAAATCTGAATTATAGGTCTGAGGAGTGAATTCTGCTAAACGCTTGCGAATTATCAATGCCGATTTTTCCATTTGTTCGCTCTCAGCAAAACATTGAGTGACATAATACAAATCGGCCAAATTGTTATAACTGTCAGCCAAATTAGGTTCGTAGGCCTGAGGATTGGAATCAGCCAAACGCTTGAGAATTTCCAACGCGGAAATATACATTTGCTCGCTCTTGGCATAGCGTTGCGTGTTTTTATACAAAAAGGCTAAACTATTGTAAATGTCGGCCAAGTATGACTCGTAGGCCTGGGGATTGATATTGGCCAAGCGCTTAAATATTTCTAACGCCGACTTATACATCTTCTCGCTATCTGTAAAGCGTTGGGTGTCATAATACAAACCAGCTAAATTGTTGTAACTTGTCGCTAATTCTGGCTCGTAGGCCTGAGGATTGGAATCAGCCAAACGCTTAAAGATGTCAAACGCTGCCTTGCTCATTTGTTCGCTTTCTGTAAATCGTTTGTTTTTTCTATATAAATTAGCTAAATTGTTGTAACTTTTAGCCAAGTCAGGCTCATAGGCTTGCGGATTGGATTCGGCCAACCGTTTGCGGATTTCCAATGCCGACTTGTACATCTTCTCGCTCTCTGTAAATCGTTGGGTTTTGTTATACAAATTGGCTAAACTGTTATAGCTTTGCGCCAAGTTTGGTTCGTAGGCCTGAAGATTGGAATCAGCCAAACGCTTAAAGATGTCCAACGCCGTCTTGTACATCTTCTCGCTCTCAGAAAAGTGCTGTGAGTCACTATACAGAACGGCTAAATTGTTGTAACTTTTTGCTAATTCTGGCTCGTAGGCCTGAGGATTGGAATCAGCCAAACGCTTAAAGATGCCCAACGCCACCTTGATCATTTGTTCGCTTTCTGTGAATCGTTGGGTATTCCAATACAAAACGGCCAAATTGTTGTAACTTGCAGCCAAGTCTGGTTCATAGGCTTGAGGGGTGGATTCGACCATGAGTTTGCGGATTTCCAACGCCGCCTTATGCGTTTTCTCGCTCTCTGTGAAGCGTTGGGTGTCATTATACAACATGGCTAAATTGTTGTAACAGTCGGCTAAGTTAGGCTCATATGCCGGCGGATTGGCATCGGCCAATCGCTTATAGATGTCAAACGCCGCTTTGTACATCTTTTCGCTTTCTGTAAATCGTTGGGTGGTGCTATACAAAAGGGCCAAATTGAGGTAACTTGTAGCTAAGCCTGACTCGTATGCTAGCGGATTGGCATCGGCCAACCGCTTATATTTTTCCATCGCCGCCTTGTACATCTTCTCGCTCTCGTTAAACCGCTGTGTATCGCTGTATATAAGTCCCAGATTATTGCAAATGGCTGCTAATCGGGACTCATAGACTTCAGGATTGGTTTTTTCAAGAATGGCTATCTTGTCTTTGCACAATTTATAGTAAGTCTCCGCCTCTGCATATTGATTTTGCAGACGCGAGAAGTCGGCATATTCTCCCATTGCCTCAAAAGTGCCCAATGCTTCGGCCAATTCTTTTAGCAATCCTCCTGCTCCATCCCAATCGTTTTTTAACTTAAGGGCCGCAATATACGCTTTCGCATTTTTCATGTTTTCATCAATGTCCTGTTGTACGAGTGCGTCAGCAGAATCGGCTAGTTGGCGCATTTCTGCGGCTTGTTCCCTTATGCGTACCGACTTCTTAATCTTCGCTATCGGGTCGTTTTTCTTGAACAGGGTGATTGCTTCGTCGATATAGCCCTGCTTGAACATGTCCACAGCCTTTTGCGCAATGGTGTCGATCTCGCTCTCGTTGATGCGCGCAAACAAATCGGCATACTCGTCCATGTGGGCCAGGGCATTGCTTTTTTCTTTCTCAATGGAGTCCAGCTTAGCGTTATATAGATCAAGCGACAACTGCTTCTTGGCATTCAGGGCTTCGAGCTTAGCCAACTTCTGCTTGTATCTCTTTTCCGCTTGGTTTCGTCCGATGGTAATTAGACGGTCTTTCTGCTTTTGAAACTCATTGGCGTCACACACAATCAGCACAAGCGGCTTCTTCTGAACGCTCCATCTGTCAACCTCTTCCTTATTGAACACCATCATGCCTTTTTTGGTGACCGTCGCCAATCCCATGGGGTCGCCCATGCCGAGGCCCTTCAGTTTTAGTACAAACTGCCCATTCAGCTCATCGCTTACCACGCCATTGGGCGAAGTGGCTACCTTAACATACACGCCTCCGATCGCGGAGCGCTGCTTCTTGCCGTTGTATCGATAGGAAATGCCTAATTGGTCTATGGCCAAAGCGTTGGTGATACACAGGGTTGCAGTAAGCAACCATAAGATTCTTTTTATGCTCATATTATTCACTGGCGTTTATTGATAATTCTAAGAATAGAAAGGAAGGGAACACGTACTACTTATCTTCTTGCTCAATGGATCTTGTGGGGTTACTCGTTCAACATCTTCTTGATTTTCTCAACGTCAGTCTTCCTCTTGGCAGGTATCACGCCGGCCTTGGCGAGCTCATCGAAATCGCTTAAAAATCCCTCTTTGAGTTCATTCTTATATTGGCGGTACAGCTTTTCGGCGGCTTGGTATTTGCCTTGAAGAAGATAGGCGGCCGCAAGGTTGGTATAGGCAAGGTGCTGGGTCGAGTCTACTTTTAGGGCTTCTAACGAATGAAGCTCTCCCTCTTCGAATTTGCCCAAAACATTGGCATAGAACGATTGTGACAGCAATTGCCCGCTATATACAACCTTCCATTTCACCGCATCATCGTCATAGTTGGCTTTTAGCAAGGGCAGCAGTTCCTTGTTGTAGGTATATGCGGTTGCGTAATTTTTGTTTGTATTGTGCAAGCCAACCAGACACGAAAGGTTTGCGGCATATAAAGCCTTGTCAGGTTTGTCGTTCATCATGTCTTTGCTGAGTTTTAATGAACGCTCAACAGGTTCTATGGCCTCGTTACTTTTGTTGTTGTTTAGCATTACCATGCCGTAGTCAAAATACCTTTTTGCTAAGCGAGATAGGTATTGTTGCGGCGCGCCTTCATACAACCGCTCATAGATAGCTATTGCTGCCTTATACATCTGCTCACTCTCGGCATAGCGTTGGGTTTTACTATACAGATTGGCTAAATTGTTGTAAGTTGCAGCTAAGTCAGGCTCGTATGCCTGAGGATTGGGATCGGCCAAACGCTTTAATATTTCCAACGCATCTTTGTACATCTTCTCGCTCTCTGTAAAGCGTTGGGTGTCACTATACAAATTGGCCAAATTGTTGTAACTCCTTGCCAAATCTGGCTCACAGGCCTGCGGATTGGCATCGGCCAAGCGCTTATAGATAGCCATTGCAGTCTTGCTCAACAGCTCGCTCTCTGCATAGCGCTGGGTGGCTCTATACAAACAGGCCAGATTATTGTAATTGTCGGCCAAGTCAGACTCATAAGTCTGCGGATTGGCATCGGCCAAACGCTTGCGGATTTGCAACGCCGCCTTGTGCATCTGCTCGCTCTCGGCATAGCGTTGGGTTTCAAAATACAAAAGGCCCAAATGTTTGTAGCAGACGGCCAGGTCAGGCTCATGGGCCTGCGGATTGGCATCTGCCAAGCGTTTGCGGATTTGCAACGCCGCCTTATGCATCTGCTCACTCTCGTTGAACCGCTTTGTACAATAGTACACCACTCCCAGATTAATGTAAACTTTGGCTAATTGGGGTTCATAGAGCTCTGGATTGGTTTTTACAAGAGGGGCTATTTTGTCTTTGCACAGTTTATAGTAAGTCTCTGCCTCTGCATATTGGTTTTGCCGACGCGCGAAATCGGCATACTTCATCATAGCCTCATATGTGCCCAAGGCGTTGGCCAATTCTTTCAGCACTCGTCCTGCTTCTTCCCACTCGCCCTTATACTTTAGTGCCTCAGCATACGCCTTTGCTTGTTTCGTGTATTCATCGATGTCCCGTTGTGCGAGCGTCTGGGCAGAATCGACCAGCTGGAGCATCTCTTCGGCTTTTTCTCTTATGCTTGGTGACTTTGTTTTCTGCTCGTTTTTCTTGAACAGGTCGATTGCTTCGTCGATATGGCCCTGCTTGAACAGGTCAAAAGCCTTTTGCGAAACGGTGTCGATCTCGCTCTCGTCGATGCGCGCAAACAAATCGGCATACTCGTCCATGTGCGCCAGGGCATGTTCCATTTTTTTATCAATAGATTCCCGCTTGGCGTAATATTGCTCAAGCGTCAACTGCTTCTTGGCATTCAGGGCTTCGAGCTTAGCCAACTCCTGCTTATGTTTCTTCTTCGCTTGGCTTCGTCCGATGGCCACTAATCGGTCTTTCAGCTTTTGAAACTCGTTGGCGTCACAAAGAATCAGGACAAGTGGCTTCTTCTGAACGCTCCACTTGGCAACCTCGTCCATGTTGAGCACCACCATGCCTCTTTTGGAGACAGTGACCATGCCTAACGGGTCGCCCATGCCAAGGCCATCCAGCTTTAGCACAAACTGTCCGTTCTTCTTATCACTTACCACGCCATTGGGCGATGTGGCTACCTTAACATACACGCCACCAATGGGTGTGCGTTGCTTCTTGCCATTGTATCGATAGGCAATGCCTAATTGGTCTATGGCCAAAGCGTTGGTGACACACAGGGCTGCAATAAGCAACCATAAGATTCTTTTCATGCTCATATTATTTATAGGTGATCATTAATCATTTTAAGAATAGAAAGGAAGTGAGCGCATACTACTTTTGCTTTTGCTCCGTGGCTCTTGGGATTTTACTCGTTCAGCATCTTCTTTATTTTCTCAACGTCGGCCATCCTATCGGCAGGTATCACGCCGGCCTTGGCGAGCTCGTCGAGGTCGGTTAATAAGCCGTCCTTGAACTCGGACTTATATTGGCGGTACAACTTCTCGGCGGCTTGGTATTTTCCCTGGAGGAGATAGGCGGCCGCAAGGGTGGCATAGGCGAGGTGTTGCGTTGAGTCTACTTTTAGGGCTTCTAACGAAAGGAGTTCTCCCTCTTCGAATTTGCCCAAAAGATTGGCGCAGAACGAATGCTGTATTAACTTCTTGTTATATTTAGCTTTCCATGTGTCCGCATCCTCGCCATAGTTGGCTCTTAGCAAGGGTAGCAACTCCTTATTATAGGTATATGTGGTTGCGTAGTCTTTGTCATTACTGTACAAATCAACGAGACATGCAAGGTTTGAGATATATAAGGACTTGTCTGTTTCGTCGTTCATCATATCTTTACGGAGCTTTAATGAACGCTCAAATGGAGCTATGGCATCGTGTTCTTTGTCGTTAATTATCATTGACCTGCCGTACCCATAATATCCATCTGCTAAGCGAGATAGGTATTGTTGCGGTGCGCTTTCATACAACCGCTCATAGATGGCTATTGCAGCCTTGTACATCTGCTCGCTCTCTGCATAGCGTTGAGTTTTACTATACAAAATGGCTAAATTGTTGTAAATTCCGGCTAAGTCAGGCTCATATGCCTTAGGATTGGATTCGGCCAAGCGCTTGAGGATTTTCAACGCAGCCTTGAGCATCTGCTCACTCTCGGCATAGCGTTGAGTGGCATTATACAAAATGGCTAAATTCTTGTAACTTGTGGCTAAGTTATGCTCGTATGCCTGAGGATCGGATTCTGCCAAGCGCTTGAGAATTTCCAACGCAGTCTTGAGCATCTGCTCGGTCTCAGTAAAGCGTTGAGTGGCATTATATAAAAGGGCCAATTTGTTGTAGCTTGTAACTAAGGCATGTCCGTATGCCTGCGGATTGGATTCTGTCATGCGTTTGCGGATTTCCAACGCAGCCTTGTGCATCTGTTCGCTTTCTTCATAACGTTTGGTTTTACTATACAGATTGGCTAAATTGTAGTAAGTTGCAGCTAAGCCATGTTCGTATGCTTGCGGATTGGCATCGGCCAAACGCTTTAATATTACCAACGCATCTTTGTACATCTGCTCACTTTCTGTAAAGCGTTTGGTTTTACTATACAGATTGGCTAAATTGTTGTAACTCTTTGCCAAATCTGGCTCGTAGGCCTGCGGATTGGTGTCGACCAATCGCTTAAATATTTCCAACGCACCCTTGTGCATCTGCTCGCTCTTGGCATAGCGTTGGGTGTCACTATACAAGATTGCTAAATTGTTATAACTTGCAGCCAATTTTGGTTCATAGACCTGCGGATTGGAATCTGCCAAGCACTTGCAGATTTCCAAACCAGCCTTGTGCATCTTTTCGCTCTCTGTAAAGCGTTTGGTTTTACTATACAGATTGGCTAAATTGTTGTAACTTGCAGCTAAGCTTGGCTCATAGACCTGCGGATTGGCATCGGCCAACCGCTTACGGATTTCCACCGCCACCTTGTACATCTTCTCGCTCTCTGAAAAGCGTTGGGTAATACTATACAAATAGGCCAAATTTTGGTAGCTTTGCGCTAAGTCAGGTTTATAGGCCTGCGGATTGGTATCGGCCAATCGCTTGCGGATTTCCAACGCACCCTTGAACATCTGCTCGCTCTCTGTAAAGCGTTGGGTGTCACTATACAAATTGGCTAAATTGTTGTAACTTGCAGCCAAGTCCGGCTCGTATGCCTGAGGATTGGCATCTGCCAATCGCTTGCGGATTTCCAACGCTTTCTTATGCATCTGCTCGCTCTCTGTATAGCGTTGGGCGGCATTATAGAGAATGGCTAAATTATAGTAACTTTGCGCTAAATCTGAATTATAGGTCTGAGGAGTGAATTCTGCTAAACGCTTGCGAATTATCAATGCCGATTTTTCCATTTGTTCGCTCTCAGCAAAACATTGAGTGACATAATACAAATCGGCCAAATTGTTATAACTGTCAGCCAAATTAGGTTCGTAGGCCTGAGGATTGGAATCAGCCAAACGCTTGAGAATTTCCAACGCGGAAATATACATTTGCTCGCTCTTGGCATAGCGTTGCGTGTTTTTATACAAAAAGGCTAAACTATTGTAAATGTCGGCCAAGTATGACTCGTAGGCCTGGGGATTGATATTGGCCAAGCGCTTAAATATTTCTAACGCCGACTTATACATCTTCTCGCTATCTGTAAAGCGTTGGGTGTCATAATACAAACCAGCTAAATTGTTGTAACTTGTCGCTAATTCTGGCTCGTAGGCCTGAGGATTGGAATCAGCCAAACGCTTAAAGATGTCAAACGCTGCCTTGCTCATTTGTTCGCTTTCTGTAAATCGTTTGTTTTTTCTATATAAATTAGCTAAATTGTTGTAACTTTTAGCCAAGTCAGGCTCATAGGCTTGCGGATTGGATTCGGCCAACCGTTTGCGGATTTCCAATGCCGACTTGTACATCTTCTCGCTCTCTGTAAATCGTTGGGTTTTGTTATACAAATTGGCTAAACTGTTATAGCTTTGCGCCAAGTTTGGTTCGTAGGCCTGAAGATTGGAATCAGCCAAACGCTTAAAGATGTCCAACGCCGTCTTGTACATCTTCTCGCTCTCAGAAAAGTGCTGTGAGTCACTATACAGAACGGCTAAATTGTTGTAACTTTTTGCTAATTCTGGCTCGTAGGCCTGAGGATTGGAATCAGCCAAACGCTTAAAGATGCCCAACGCCACCTTGATCATTTGTTCGCTTTCTGTGAATCGTTGGGTATTCCAATACAAAACGGCCAAATTGTTGTAACTTGCAGCCAAGTCTGGTTCATAGGCTTGAGGGGTGGATTCGACCATGAGTTTGCGGATTTCCAACGCCGCCTTATGCGTTTTCTCGCTCTCTGTGAAGCGTTGGGTGTCATTATACAACATGGCTAAATTGTTGTAACAGTCGGCTAAGTTAGGCTCATATGCCGGCGGATTGGCATCGGCCAATCGCTTATAGATGTCAAACGCCGCTTTGTACATCTTTTCGCTTTCTGTAAATCGTTGGGTGGTGCTATACAAAAGGGCCAAATTGAGGTAACTTGTAGCTAAGCCTGACTCGTATGCTAGCGGATTGGCATCGGCCAACCGCTTATATTTTTCCATCGCCGCCTTGTACATCTTCTCGCTCTCGTTAAACCGCTGTGTATCGCTGTATATAAGTCCCAGATTATTGCAAATGGCTGCTAATCGGGACTCATAGACTTCAGGATTGGTTTTTTCAAGAATGGCTATCTTGTCTTTGCACAATTTATAGTAAGTCTCCGCCTCTGCATATTGATTTTGCAGACGCGAGAAGTCGGCATATTCTCCCATTGCCTCAAAAGTGCCCAATGCTTCGGCCAATTCTTTTAGCAATCCTCCTGCTCCATCCCAATCGTTTTTTAACTTAAGGGCCGCAATATACGCTTTCGCATTTTTCATGTTTTCATCAATGTCCTGTTGTACGAGTGCGTCAGCAGAATCGGCTAGTTGGCGCATTTCTGCGGCTTGTTCCCTTATGCGTACCGACTTCTTAATCTTCGCTATCGGGTCGTTTTTCTTGAACAGGGTGATTGCTTCGTCGATATAGCCCTGCTTGAACATGTCCACAGCCTTTTGCGCAATGGTGTCGATCTCGCTCTCGTTGATGCGCGCAAACAAATCGGCATACTCGTCCATGTGGGCCAGGGCATTGCTTTTTTCTTTCTCAATGGAGTCCAGCTTAGCGTTATATAGATCAAGCGACAACTGCTTCTTGGCATTCAGGGCTTCGAGCTTAGCCAACTTCTGCTTGTATCTCTTTTCCGCTTGGTTTCGTCCGATGGTAATTAATCTGTCTTTCTGCTTTTGAAACTCATTGGCATCACAAACAATCAGGACAAGCGGCTTCTTCTGAACGCTCCATCTATCAACTTCTTCCTTGTTGAACACCATCATGCCCTTTTTGGTGACCGTCGCCAATCCCATGGGGTCGCCCATGCCGATGCCCTTCAGTTTTAGCACAAACTGCCCGTTTGGCTCATTGCTTACCACGCCATTAGGCGATGTGGCTACCTTAACATACACGCCTCCGATCGCAGAGCGCTGCTTCTTGCCATTATATCGATAGGCAACGCCTAATTGGTCTATTGCTAAAGCGTTGGTGATATACAATGTTGCAACAAGCAACCATAAGATACTTTTTATGTTCATATTATATGAGTTGGTGTTATTTTTTGCTGTTTAAGAAATTGTTCCATAGTATATGAAATGAATTTCTTTACCATGAGATATTACTTTAGACAGGACAAGATTAGAAATGTGTCATACTTACGGTTCTGAGGATCTAACCTACATAGGTCTCTATAGGAACAAATATCCAAATGTATCTCCTTTGACTTTAACATCTTGTAGTATTTTTGCTTGTCATCATCAAAGAGGAGAGAATATTCATAGTGATGGGGCGCAGTCCATGGTATGAAACCTAAGATTAGTTTCTCTGCCACCCATCTGGAGTGTTCGCTTTGTGAAAGATTTCGGATATTCTTCTCTATCGTTTGTTTGATAGTGTCCTCGCTCTTTCTGCTGCTCTCCAGTATAGCAAGACGTTGGGGGAATATGTCTGTACAAAAGACATTTGAGAGTTTGTTCTTGACAGATAATTTATCCCACTCCTTGTCTATATCCTTGATGAATGATTTGGACTCAAACTCTCTAAGAGGTATTTCATACATATCAATGTCCTCTGGTCGGATGTCTGGCAAGTTGTAAATGTCGTTGCCTATACAATATATATTGTTTGCCATTTGTGCTCTACAGATGTCTATATCGCTGCTATAAACTATTCCTTCGAACATTTCTTCCGACACATTTGGCTTTTCACCATAAGGTTTCTCTTCTACAATGACATCTACATCTAGGTAGTCTAATGCCTCCATATCAAAAGTCCCCCAGGAATAATCAATATAGTTACCAAGAAAAGGTGTATTTCTCAGAGTCTTTTGGGTTGCCTCTTTCTGACCTTTATCACATAGCACAACTATGACTGTCTGATTTAACTTAGTCTTGTCATTTTTAGGTTCAACAAAGTCGGTATAATGTGCTCTGAGGATAATCTCTCGGATAATGGCACACATTTGGGATGAAACGCCATCGATTACAAACTTGGGAGCTCCTCCATTGTCTTTTCTATAGAGAATGTTGTTTAATCTCTGCTCCACGAAGGAACGCGCAAAATACCACTCACGAACAAGGTTCTTCCTTTCTTTTGAAGACATACTGCGAGTAGTGCTATCCCCTTCTATAAGCGGAGTGAGAAGGTCTTGACGAACTGATATATTGTTATTGTTCTTCATATTCTTTCTCGTATTTAGCAGGTTTTCTACTGAGATAGATGTTGCTGTTGCTTGTATCAAAACCAGAAGGTCTTTGGAAGAGCTGCAGTCCAAACCATGGTAACGACTCTACGACTTGCTCTATTATCTTAGATTGTTCCCACTCGAATGCTGCGAGCCTCGACTCTGTGATGAAGACATACACCTGAAGAGGCATACCCTCATGAACCTGTTCCTGCCACCTTACTACGAGTCGAGGATAATGAGATACCTTTGTATTGCAGAGTAGCATCTGATAGACGTATTCCCTAAAAGCTGTCATATTTGACTTACCTACATATATATCATGTGACACGAAAGGTTGAAGTGCTGCACTGGTATGCTTCTTGATTTGTATGGTCTCACTCTCTGTCAAAGGATGAAACCAACCTGTATCAATCACAAATGTCTTCATCATCTGACGACCATGTGTCTTGCCCTCCATCATATCTTGACAATTCTTGAAATGTTCTGCATGAAGTATATAGGTGGGAAAGGACGATGTCGTAGTATCCCAATTCTCCACAGTAACGGTTGTCAAGGAAATACGCTTGACCATGCCATCAATTTGATGACTGGGTACTAATATCCAGTCGCCTATCTTTAACAGCCCATTCAATCTTAAATAGAAGAAGGCTGCCACGCTTTTGATTGTATCCTGAAAAACCCATGCCAAGACAAGTCCTGCACCTCCGAGTAATACAGAGTCTACTGAATCTTTCTTGGGATCTATCATCTTGACGAAAAAGACTATACATAAGCCAATAGATACAAGAAAAAGTATTTGACTCCAAGTGATTCTTGACTCTTGTTTCCTAAGGCAAAATATTGGTGTCAAATAATGAACAATCAGTCCAATAAACACACAGACGAGTGATGAAAAAATAAATGTTATATGCTTTAAGGGAATAGCTCCAAAAGTATCAACTTTTGTTATTCTCTCAGCAAAGACATTCAACCAATCTACATCCCAAACATGATACCTTATTCCTAATATTGTTATTATAACAACAAAATTTAGAAATAAAGTTATAAACACCCACTTGTTACCCTTGTGGATAGATGCCCCAAGATACTGCCAATGGCATTTGTCGCTAGTCAACCATTTCTTATGTATTTCCATAAACGTACTCTGTCACTTGTTTTTAGACTACAAAATACTTTTCTTAATCTCAAATCCCAACTTCTTCACCAATTTCAGTGTCTGCATCGCCATTTCTCTGTCATACAGTTTCTCGCTCTCTGGTAGATTGCAGTAAGGCACCATGTCGGGAGTTTCTTTCTTTTGGTCGTTGCGCTCAGGACCGTATGTCCAGCCTTGATCAGTACGAGCTTTTGCCCATATCTCGTGAGCGTTCTCAGCAATAGCCTCTTGTAGTTCCGTGAGGTCGTCATCGAGGGCAACATCATCAAGCTTGATGGGGTATGGCTCATATACGAAGCGGTCGGTGGTGTTCACAACTACGAGGTAATAGTTGGATAGTGACCAAGCCTTAACGAATGACGAAAGGGGATAGGTGGTTAGTTCCTCTTCGGTATAAGGGTTGAAGAGGGTTATTTCATCTAACTCTATGGAAATGGAACTGATTGCTACGGCATGGTTGGGCTGTGTGGTGTCTTCTGCCACGTCATGAAGTAATTGAGTGTTGTCAATTACGGCTATCAATTGGTTGCCATTGGCTAAAAGGCAAGCAATGTCTTCGGTTGTGGAGTCGTACCGACGGCTGACAGACAGATTGTTCTTCTCCAAGAGTCTGCCTATGTTATATAGTGGCATACCCTTGTCCTTCAACCAGCAGTTGCGGTAGGCTTCGTCAAGGAGCGTTTTGTGAGTCGTCTCTATGCCAAACTGATGGAGGATGAACTCTTCACACTCTATGTCGCAAAGATAGTTTTCCTTCTGCTTGGCTGCCATGGCTGTCATTGGGACAGGTTTTGTTATGGCAGGTTTCAATGATGCCATATCTTCATCCACTTCACTTGCAATGCGAATGATTTCCTGTAAATCCTTGTCCTGTTCCGCAGCTTTCAACACACGCATGGTGTCTTCTGCCGACGTGTTGCCGTCCAAGAAGGCAGACAACAGTTCATCTGATATAATAATATGCTTATCGTTCATAATGCTTTTTGTCTTTAAATGCAACTTCCATGAGAGCCAGTATCGCTCTGCGTTTAATATTATAAAGATTGCCCACGGTCACGCATAGCTGCCGTGCTACCTCTTCCGGAGTTCTGCCATCTATCATCAGCAGTCGGATGACCAAGGCGTAGCGTTGGTTCTTCATCTGCCTTAATAGAGTCTCCATATCCATTCTTGCCTGTGAACTTTCTACCAAAGAATGTTCACGATAACTATTGTTAAGAGGTTCTTGGCTTTCGTCATCTATCACCCTCTTCTTACTTTTCAACATTAGGCAATGTCTTATGGCAATGGTCTTGAGCCATTGATAGAGTGTACTTTCAAACTTAAACGTGCGCAATTTCTTGGCATCATTCTCCATAAGGAGTATGTATATCTCGCTGATTATTTCATCGTAATCAACGATCTGAGTCCCAAATACTCGCCTTATGACACTAAGGAACAATGGGCGGCAATCTTTAAAGAAGAATTGAGCTGTCACCTTAGGGTCGTGGGCGATGAGGGATGATATGATTTCTTGGTCAGTCATGATCTGTATTTTATAGTTCTTCTCCACACTCCGAGCAAAATCTCTGCCCTTCTTTCACTTCACTTCCGCATTTCGGGCATTTCTTTGCATTCTTTGCTCTATCAATGCTTCCGTCCTCTTTGGCTTGGTTGTAGGATGCTTTTCCTTCTTTCACCATCTCCTTGATATTCGACTCTTTAATGATATTACGAATAATGTGCTTGGTATCATCTGATTCTGAAACCTTAAGCGTACCGTCGGGTTGCATCAGTTTTGTGATAAGTTTCAGATAGATGATAGCGGAAACATAAACGATGGTATAACCAAGCCCTGCATTTAAGGCTATGGCTGCAGCTTGTCCAAAAACAGGAACAATAGATAGGATGGAAGAGCCAATAAGTACGGCAATAAAGGCACCAGCACTTGTAACTAAGTTTGTTACAACAGCAGAACCAATGAACTTCGCTGTGTTCTCCGACATGGAGATGTCCAGTGTCTTGTTAATCTTGACGTATGTTGCCCATACAAATCCTGCTTGTGTCAGGGCTGCAGCAACGCCCGCAAATCCAGGTGCAATACCAGCTACGCCACTTGCTATGGCGGCTGCTATGGCATAACCACTGATGGTCTCGCTGATACATGCTATCTTAGTACCATCAAGAGTTCCTTGCATGGCCTTGTCAAGTTCTTGACAAGCTTTAGCTAAAAATGGAGCTATATTCATAAATAAAAGTTTTTTCTTTGTTTACAGTTTATGTCCACAATGTTGGCAGAACTTCCAGGAAGAGTCTATTGCATTGTGACAATTAGGACAAGTTAGATTGGTGCGAATAAGGTTTCGATATTCATCACTCTCCGTCCACTTTAGCATTTCACGTACACGTACAGAAGTGAATGGATGGTCTTGGTCCAATACGGCGTAGGTTTGAAGCGTCTTATTCCACAAACCGTTTTTACAGAAAGCATCATAAAGATCTGCTTGTTCTGCAAGTTCCTCCAAGTTGAGTTCTGAAGTGATAGACTTCGGACCACCTGCCAGACGTGCCAACATAGATGCCGTGGCCTTTGGGCCAACTATGTAGGCTGCGGCACGATCGCAACTAAGTTCACTTTTCCGTTGCCAATACATCAATGCATAGTGAATAGGAACAGCTAACTTTGCCAAAGTTTCAAACATCCCTGACGCATTGGCTATAATCTGTGCCAATGTATGATAAAGCATATGGCGACATGCGATATGCCCACATTCATGTGCCACGACACCAATTAGTTCATCCTCCGACATCATGTCAACCAAAGCTGATGTAATGGTGATGGCTGTCTGTGTATCGCCAAAGGCATAAGCATTGGGAGCAGGATTCATTTCTAAATAAAAATCAGGTTCTTTTATCTCCAATCGTTCACAGATCGGAGGAAGAATATTGTAGAGTCTTGGTAATTGAGTCGGTGACAGTTTTACCTTTGAAGCCATATTCAGACCTGTCTGCAATTGCTCTGCTCCTATATCCATCACTTTCTTTACGACAGTTGAAAGGATTGGGATAGATTTTAAAGCATTCAAAGCTGCAGCATCTTCAGGATGTATAAATTCTGTATATTGCATAGCTTAATCCTGTTATCTTGTAAATGTATCAATGCTTTGTATAAAATCATTTGGAATGTATGCCGTTGCAACATTGCAGAGGCCTTCAAGTACGACAAATACACGTTGCTGACCAGCGGCTCTTCCAACTCTTCCTACAACACCAGTAAACGGACCTTCGATTATTCTAACCAAGTCATCTTTTTTGAAATGGCAACGCTTTGGCGGCAATACCATAATGTGCTCGCTGTTTACACTTGTAAGTTTGATGAAATTTGTCATTTCATCATCAGGAATGATAACAGGAGGATTCTTGCCCGTTTCCGGTTCTACAGGCTTGGTCTTATCGGTATAATATTTAATCCAAGAAGCCGTAAGAGCAGGTTTCTTAACGAACTCATAGGTCTTCTCACGAGTCATATAGGCAAAGATAATATTAGGAAGCAGAGGCTCTTTAATCAGCTTCCGATTCCCGTTTATTATTTTAACTACATAGTGCATTGGTAAATATGTCTCAATATTCTTCGCTTGAAGATAACCGAGAGCTTTCTCTGCCCTACCATAAGTGGCACGTAGAACAAACCATTGCTTCTTTCCTTTAGGCACACAATTCGAGGACACCCCTGTTTGGGAGTTCTTGGTCTCTGGACCTTGAACTTCGGGGGAGATACTGGAGGTAAGTCCAGCACTGGAGGGATTGTTACCGCCTCTTCGGGTGTCTGCATTAAGCAATGCGTCCATTCTTAGATTCTACGTTTTGAATGTAGAAGATAGAATTTAAAGTGTTGTCATCTGTTATTGAAGGCAATACTTTGTACAAAATATCTATTGATTACGTCGTTGCTTTAGAGTTCATCTTGTGCTTCTAACGATAATCAGACTATTTTGCTTATTTAATACAAAAGTATATAAATAATTTGAAATAATAACAAGAAAAGTTGAAAAAGTTTATGCTTTTATATAAATTTAAGATAGTTTAGTCTAAAAAGCTTGTGTAAATCGAATCTTTTGTGTAAAGAAAGGCGATTTTCAACCGTGTATTCTTAATTTCCATCTAGCTAATGCGAACTTAGAACCATAGAAGAAAGAAGATATTTTTCCTCCCTTTTCCTTGCCAATATCAAAAAAACAATGTATCTTTGCAGCGGAATCAATTAAAATAGGAGGATTAAGCTATGGATATAAAAGAAAGAAGAAAGCGAATCTATCGCAAACGCATACCATACGGCATGCAGAATTTTGAGGAAATGAGAGAAAGGGATTGTTACTACGTTGACAAAACTCCTTTTATTGAAGATATAGAAGGATCAAATATGTACTTCTTCTATATACGCCCTCGCCGTTTCGGCAAGAGCCTTACTCTCTCTATGCTCGAAAATTACTACGACATCAATAAAAAAGATGATTTCGAAGCCATCTTCGGAGGTCTCTATATCGGCAAGAATCCTACTCCTGAACACAACTCCTATCTCGTCATCCACCTCAACTTCGCAGAGGTAGATAGCGGACTTGACGACTACAAGGAAGGCCTCGATACTCATTGCCGACTGGTGTTTGAAGATTTCTGTACCCGATACGCCGCCCTGTTGCCACAAGGCACCAAGGAGGAAATGAAATCAGAGCAAGGAGCCATCGCACAGTTAAGATTCCTGTGCCAGAAGTGTGCCGAGGTGAAGCAAAAGATTTACCTCTTTATTGACGAATACGACAACTTCACCAACATGATTCTTTCCAGCGAGGAACACCTCGAAAGATACAAGGGACAGACTCATGGAGAAGGCTATCTGCGCCGGTTCTTCAATACCATCAAGGGGGCTGCAAACACTTCGCTGGGCCGTATCTTCGTTACAGGAGTAAGCCCTGTAACGATGGACGACTTAACCAGTGGCTTTAACATCGGCACGAACTATTCCTTAGCTCCAGAATTCAACGAGTTGACTGGATTTACAGAGGAAGAAGTAAGAGATATGTTAAGCTATTACGCTGGCGTATTGCCTTTTAATCATACAGTGGATGAGCTTATCGAAGTAATGAAGCCTTGGTTTGACAACTATTGCTTCGCTATTAACAGCTACGGCAAAACTACCATGTACAACTCTATCATGGTGCTCAATTTTGTAGATAACTACATACGGAATGACTATCATATTCCTAACAAAATGGTGGAACCCAACATCCGCATCGACTATAGTAAGATACGTATGCTCATCCGCCACGACAAGGAATTTGCCCATGATGCCAGCATCATCCAAGAGTTAGTAACAAAGGGATATGCTACAGGAAATCTCGTAGAGAATTTCCCTGCCGACCGCATCAATGATCCGGATAACTTCCTGAGCCTGCTCTTCTATTTCGGTCTTGTAACGATAGATGGAGAATACAAGGGTTCTACCAAGTTTATCATCCCTAACGAAGTGGTGCGCGACCAGATATACACTTATCTTCTGGATACTTACAGGGAGAACAATCTTACTTTCGAGCAATACGACAAGAACAAACTGGAGAGCCGTTTGGCATACGATGGCGATTTCAAGCCCTACTTTGACTATATCGCCGACTGCCTGAAACGCTATTCCTCTCAGCGAGACAAGCAGAAGGGAGAAGCTTACGTTCACGGTTTCACCCTGGCGATGACCAGCCAATGCAAGTTCTACCGTCCAATCTCGGAATTAGACAATGATGGCGGCTATGCCGACATCTTCCTCTTGCCTCTCTGCGACATCTACAAAAGCATGGAAGATTCTTACATAGTAGAATTGAAATACTGCAAATCGAGTACCACGGACGAACAGGTGAAGCAACTCTTCAAGGAAGCTTCAGCCCAGATTTGCCGATATGCCGATAGCGACATCGTAAGGGAATCTATCAAGACCACCAAGCTGCACAAGCTCGTGGTGATTTATAGAGGAGCCGAAATGGTGGCTTGCGAAGAAGCGGAAGAATAAAAAATGCAGCGCGCTGCAAATTTCATGGGAAAATACCGAAAATTTGCAGTGCACTGCATTTTTCCCGCATACGTAGAACAAAGTTTTCAACCCATCTATCACCCATCACGATTTATCGTTGAAATCCATATTAACTTACTCATATACAGATACTTTAATAGCGTGACTGATACTCCGAAAATGGAAATATCAGTCACGCTATCACTCACGATTTGGCTCTATCCCTCACGATTTTCGCACCACCAGGTATCGCATGCCGTCATTAAAACGCTTGCGATGGATGGATGGCATCTGAGAAAGCTTGCGACCGAAGCTGATGAGATTGCTCAACTTCACCGATGAACCGATGTGACTCTTCAACTCCTGAAATATCTCGGCTGCCGTAAGATACTCGCCCAGTTTGGCATCATCGGTCAGGTCGAAATAGAGATCGAAATACTGGTCTACCGGAGAAATCACCTCAAACTTTCGGTTGCTCGCCATAATCATTTTGGTCTGCTCTGCATCAAAATAGGTTTTCTCTCCTGCCTGCAATGCCACCAATGCCTGCGCATAGAGTTGTTCATAATTCGGAAGCTGACTTACATCGATAGGACCCGTCAGTTCCACACCCAGAAATCTGCGATTACCGGATGGGTCGGAGAGGATATCCTCCATGTTGCTCGTGGCGATGAAAGATGCCATTCTCGGAAACTCCTGCACATGACTGCCATACGGCGGCTTCATCTTCACACTCGGTAACTGGATGATGTTTTTCAGAAATCCCTGCTGCACCTGAGGAGAAATCTGATTGAACTCATCCAGATTGAGAAGCAGTGCCTGGCACATCGCCTGAAGCACCTGCCTTTTTTCTGACAATACCAGATTATCATTATACCCCCACTGCAACTCGGGCGGAACCAGAGATCTGCAGAAAGTACTCTTGTTGTAACCCTGCTTGGAGATGAGAAGCGGCGCCACGGAATTGCCATATTTGCGATGACTATAGGAACGCCACTGGTTAACCATCGCCAGGAACCAGGTGTAGAACCAATCCTCCCAATAAGGATTATCGGTAGGCACCGTATGCGCCAGGGCACGGATATAATCCTTGCCATCCCACTTGCCTGCGCACTTGAAAAGGAAGTCTTCCACAGGATTATAGGTAGAGAGAAGGTCTGACTCCAGATAATTGCGTACATCCTTGATACTCACACGGATATTGGCAAGTTGCACCTCCAGCGTCATGCGCTTCTGCACACGGGCATCCACCGGTTGATATCCCCAATAATCCTTGTCTTTCGGTCGATATTCTGTGAATTTCATCACCGAATTATATCGGAAATCATACTTTTTGCACAGAAATCCAATCATACGCATAATATTATCACTCAATTCCTTACCATCTTTATCCACATCCTCTTCCGAGTTATCCACAATGGCATCTTTCAAGTTATCCACAGGTTTTTCAATGGTGTGGATAACCTCATTCAGTACCAAAGGCAATGCATCCTCACGATAATAGGGCGAAGCATCTTGGGTGAACAGGAAATCAGAGTAGATGGAAGGCTCGGGCATCTGCATCGTTGCCTTCACCAGAATCTGATAAAGCGGAGCGAAAGTCTGGAATGCCTGCTTATAAATTCTGTCGGCCTCCACCTCATTATCAGGCAGACTTCCCTTCGCCAAAGCATATTTCACCAAAACATTCAGACTGATGCCGTCGGCTCCCATAAAGGCAGCGAGGGTGGAAGGCAGACTAGCCACCTTCTGCTTGACAGCATCCACTCCTCCATCATCCTTTATATTAACAAAAGTAAGCAGCAGAATGCCGTTATTCTGCTTCATCTTCAGAAGTCCGTTTTCCGATTTCTGGAATTCGGCAGCAGGGTGAACATGCATCCAGGTTGCCATGTTCTTGTACCCGTCATAGCCATTGGTGAGCCAAGGCACATATTCACGGAAGTTAGCTACGGTATTCTTGGCATCATCGTTCACGATGCGCTCCAGGAATCGTTCCAGACTCTTGGTGCTGACCAGGAGCTGGTTCTTATTATTTCTATGTGTGATTGTAATTTTCATTATCAATTATTTAAAGTTTATTCAAAAACTGTTTCAACTGTTCCAAGCGTTGGAACAGTTTGTTTCCTTAAGGGAAACATTTCGTGCCCTTAACTGAAACAAGTTGTGCCTCCGAGAGGAACAAATTCATATCTGTGGTTTAACGATTTTGGTTTGTAGTTTCCTATATTTAGTTTACTACCTAGAGTCTTATTCCTGGTGAAGGTTGA
>OGOO01000877.1_pt1 | contig 30801 bp, 33 predicted proteins | sample 1552651 | NCBI WGS metagenome assembly OGOO01 (sample SAMEA2580118, study PRJEB22360) | human gut metagenome | biome: human gut; feature: human-associated habitat; material: faeces | place: Denmark | collected 2008/2010 | reverse complement strand
TACTTCTTAGTAACTTATATTTGCAGTAAAAATATAATTAAGGAAAAATAATATACCTGATAAAACGATAAAAGAGGCTATTACAAGCCTCTTATTTTAATACTCCAATTTCTCCATATCAAATAATGGAGAGTCATAAAAATCTTTAAGTTCTATTTTTAAAGTTTGACTTATATGAACTTTAAAAATAGCATTACAAAATTATAAGAATAAACAAGACTATCTGAAAAAATTATATGGAAGAAAGTATATTTATTATAATCTTGAAGATGTTGAAAATAAATATGGAAAAATAGTTGAGCATAGAATAGTTAGAGAAGAAATAAGTAATAAAGATAGCAAAAGATATAATTTGATTTTTACAAAAGAAAATGGAGCATATATAGGAACTGACATAACAAGATATCCATATAAAATAATCCATAATGAGTTAGGAATAAAAAAATGTAGATTCTATGATTTAAGAGGAAGTTATGCAACCAAAATATTAAACAATGGTATAGAGATAAGAGATGTTGCTGATTTACTAGGTCACAAGAATATAGAAACAACAGAAAACTTTTATATTTCTAGCACAGAAAGTTCTAGAAAATATGTAACAGAATTATTTGATAATATATCAAAATCTGAAACGATAAATAAAATTATAGAATATAAAATTGAATCTCAGTAGTTTGACTAATCTTAATATATAGTATATAATTATGAACAGAAAAAACACAAATGTATGATTTTCCAATTCGCACATTTTATTGAACTTTGAAATATGGTATAATGTTAGCAGTGAACGGATGTGGACAGTGTCCACAATTTGTCCACAGTAGAGAAATATTTATAATATAAATAGTACGGATAATACAAATAATATAGATGTTACCTAGTCTGGAAAAGTCTGAAATACAGGTAATATTATAAATATAAATAATACAGATAATATGGGAGTACAAAGTTCATGTGGAAGTGGCAAGAAATACAAACAATGTTGTGGAAAGTAAGGTAAATAAAGGGATTGCGGGCACCGACACTATTAAAAAAAGTGAAAAACCGTGAATTAGATACCTTTTAGATACCTTAAAAATTTATTAATAAAAACTATTCGAGGTTATTTTGAATAGTTTTTTAATGTTTTACAAAGATATTAGAAACATTATTCAAATTAAAAATATGGTATAATAAAAATGTAAATAAAGAAATGGAGAAGATATGAAAAAAGGTTTAAAGTATATTATTATTTATTTTGTAGTATTTGGTATTCTTTTTATCCTTGCATGGAGACACAGAGTAAATAAAATTGATGATTTTATGATTGATGTAATAGAATCAGTAAGAACATCTAAAATTTTAAATAGTAAATATGGTAACATCAAGAAAGTTAAATGGATAAAAAAATCAGATATGAGTTACAAAAATATTGGCTGTATTGTATTCTTAATAAAAACAGATAAAATAGAAGAAAAAATATGTACATTAGGTCATCATGGAATAAGTGATGAAAGATATAGACTTGATGCTATTAAGATTGATGATAAACTATATGAGTTTTTTGAACCATTTAATTATTCAGATTATCAAAGCTATATAGATGCTTATAATGGAGAAAAAATAAAAATTGATTATGAAGATTATGTTGATATATATCAGAAAATAAAAAAAGATCTTAATTTAAGTGGAGAACTAAAAGTTGATATTAAATTTGATAAAGAAACCTTAGCATATTATTTTAAGATAGAAAAATGGTCATACAATATGAAAACAAAAGAAGAAAAATTAGTTGAGTCATATAATATAATCATTAATAATGAGGGAATAGTTGAAACTATTTGGAACTAAAAATAGTCAAAAATTAGATACCTTTTTAGATAACTTTATTTCCTAAAAAGTGAAAAATATTGTCATTAATATGAAAATTAAGGCATAAAATGTGAAAATTGAAGCAAAAAATATGAAAAATAATTCCATGTGGAAGTGGTAAAAAATATAAAAACTGTTGTGGAAAGTGAAATAAAGATGTTAACAGAAAATACTATGTTAACATCTTTTATATTTGATTATCTTAATAATATATATGAAGAAAAATTAGATTTAAATTCAATATGTCAAAATTTTTGACAAGTTCAAAAAGAAATAAATGATTAATATAAAAAATTAAAAGCTGCTATTAACATATAGTAGTATGCTATAATTTAATAAAGGAAGTGATAAAAATGATTTTAGAAGAATATGATGAAACAATAAATTCAACATTTGATCCATATGAAGTTGAAAATGTTATTGAAGGATTTCCAAAGACAGGTGTAACTTGCTTTTCAAAGAAATTATTTGATCAATTAGTTAACAAATTTAATGGTATAGAAATAGCGCAATCATCAAATGGTAATGGTAAATTTCCAATATATAAAATTAATTATGAAGGAAAAGACTTGGCATTATTTATGTCTATAGTTGGTTCTCCTGCGTGTATAGTAGAGTACGAAGAATTATTTGCGATGGGCTTAGAAAGAATCGTTGTATTTGGAACATGTGGTGTACTTGATAAATCAATAGATGATTTAGCTATTATAATTCCAAACTCCGCTATTAGAGATGAAGGAACAAGCTATCATTATGCAAAATCATCAAGAAAAATAACTGTTAATCCAAAATATCAAGAAGAATTTATTAATCTTTTAAAAGAACATAATTATTCATATATAGTAGGAAAAACCTGGACTACTGATGCACCATATCGTGAAACAAGAAAGAAAGTATTGGATAGAAAAAATGAAGGTTGTATATGTGTTGATATGGAATGTTCAGCAATATCAGTATTATCACAATTTAGAAATAAAGAAGTTTTTCAATTCTTTTATGCAGCAGATAATTTAGATTCTGCCAAATGGGATCAAAGATCATTAAGTAATAATGAAAAATTGAGTGATAAAGAAATGATAGGGTTACTAGCAATTAAATTTGCTGTAAGTATAGATAAATAAAACTCTTAACAATTGATAAAAGGTATGTATATAGTTAAAGCACGTACTTTTTATTTAATAATGCATAAAATAATAGACAATTAATTAGAATTTTAATATAATATAAATTAAATATAATTCATTACACAGGGGAAAAAATATGTCAAAAAAGATTAATGAAAACTTATTATACCATTTTGGTAACAAAGCTATTAACAATCAAGAAAAAGAACGTATTAGAACTGTTATAATAAAACAATATATAGAAGATGAAAGATTTTTATCATCATTTATTAAAATATATAATTCATTTTTAGATTCAACTGGATTCAAAAAAGAAATCATGGCAGATTTAATCATAATTTATATGTCATTATCAGGCAGTATTATTAATTTAGATGATGAATCATGTAGAGAAATAGTTAATCATGCATCCATTGAAACCATTGGCTATTATGGAGATATAATATTACAAGATAATTTAAGAGAATTCTGCGTTAACAAATACTGGAATTATGTTTTTGAATTTTATGGAAATAATGATAAAGATAAATCAAAGCATTTAAGAAGGAAAATAATTAATTTGTTTTCCAAAGATAAAGAAGAGTGATAATAACATTTAAACCATACAATATAATAATACAAATATATTACAAATACAGCAAAAATAATAAGAAAAAAATTGAACGTGAAGAAGAAATTGAATATATATAGAAAATATAAAATTATAAATTATTAGACTTTAGTATTGAAAATGATGATGTAATAATGTTTGATAACAATGAATATAAATACAAGACAATAGAATTGTTTATGAATTAATAAAAAATTGCAAAGTAGATAAATTTAATTTTAAAAAAAGAATAATTAAATATTGTGAAAAGATAGAAAAACTAAATGAATCTAAAAATGGATTTAGACCAAGTCAAAAATATAGATTTAAACCATTGAAAGGTGATATTTGGTTGTGATATTATAATAAAATATAAAATTATTAAAAGAAAACAGGGCGGTTAAAAATGGAAACTATAGTAGGAAACAAAGCAGTAAATAATATAATTAATACAATTGAAAAAACACATCCAATGAAAAAGCCAAGAATTGATGTAGATGAGGAACCTTCAAAATTACCAGAAATGGAAATTATACTGAGAATATTTACTGAAGGAAATAAGCTAACAGCAGTTACAATTTTAGATGGAAATGGAGTTTATAAAAAAGGAATACCAGAAAGTAAACAAATTATAGATGGATTTATAAGTGAAACAGATTTATCAAATTTAATAAACTATATTCTAAAACATTATCCATATATAGACAGCTTTAGTAATAGTACTAATTCAATAAGATTAGGATTTGCTTTTTCACTAGACGAGAATTTATTTAGTGAAGAAGATTTAAGTATAAATCGTATAGTTTTGAATATTGAAACATTTGACACAAATTTAGCCCATCAAATGAGAGAATACTTAAAATTCATAATTATTAATTATAGAGAACAATTAGCGACAACAATGTGGTATGAAACAGAATATAAAAAATACTATACTGAATGGAAACAAAAATGTATAGATGGCATGAGTAGAGAAGATATAATTGATTTTTTAAACACTTTACCAACAGAAAGTTTAAAAACACTATTATCATCAATCGCAAATGAAAGATTTATTGAAATTCTTAAAGAGCAAGAGAAGAAATCAAAAAGTCAAAGCATGAAATTATTAAAGCAAGAAGACAATAAAAGAACTGAAAATGTAAATTAAAATATCTAATAATTAACGTAAATAAAAGAGTAACACATCTATAAAGTTACTCTTTTGTGTTATACTATTCTTAGGTGAATAGATATGGAAGATGAAAGAAAATCAAAAATAATAGGAATAGCAGTAATTGTTATAATTATAGTTGGTATAGGTACTATGCTTTTAATATCAAAGAATATGCATAAACAAAATAATAACAAAACTACATCAACGTCAACGACTACATCAACAACTAAAAAGACAGAAACAACAACTACAAAAATAGAAGATACCAGTTCGTTTAGAATGGTGATAGAAGATATATTCACTGTATCAGATGGAATAACTATTGATGGAAAAATTAGCCAAGGAACTATACATAAAGGAGATAAAATAGAAATTATTGGCGACAATAAAGTGATAACAGCAGTAGCCAATAAGATATATATATTAAAGAAAGAAGTAGATTCAGCTACAAAAGATGACTATATCAGCATACATATAAAAGATGTTAATAAAAGCCAAGTATCAAGAGGTCAAACTATAGCAAGTCCTAGCACTATAGAAGCCACTAATAAATTTAAAGCAAAAGTATATATAAATACATTAAAAGAAGGTGGTAATGATACACCTATATATAATAACTATAATTCATTATTTGTATTCAAAATAGAATCATATGCAGGAAGTATTATATTTGATAATGATAGTGATATGATTAATCCAGGAGAAACAAAAGATGTAACAATTGAATTAGATACAACAGTTGCAATGGAAAAAAATACATCATTTAGTATTAGAGAAAATGGTAGAGACATAGGAACAGGTACAGTAACAGAATTAATTAAATAGGAGGAAAATGAAAATATTATTACTATCATGTAGTACAGGAGGAGGACATAATTCTTGTGCTAGATATATTGAGGAAGAATTAAAAGAAAATAACATAGAATGCGAATTTAAAGATTTTTATGACATAGTAAATGAAAAAGCAAAAGATTTATCAGAAAAGATATATTTAAAATCACTAGGTAATGAAGGAAAAATATTTAAGAACATCTATAAGATGGGAGAACTATACAGTAAAACAGGAATAAAAAGTCCAGTATATCTAATAAATAAATTACATAAAAAGAAACTATATAATTATATAAAAAACAATAATATTGATTTAGTTATCGCAACACATTTATTCCCAGCACTTGCATTAACAGCAATAAATAAAGATAAAGATTATGAAAATATTCATTTTCTTTTTGTAGCAACAGACTATGAACCATGTCCATTTATGGAAGAAGCAAAGCCAGATTACTTTATCACAAACAGTGAATTAGTAGAAAGATTTAATAAAAAGAAAATATCTACTGACAAGTTATTAACAACTGGAATTCCTGTATCAACAAGATTCATAAAAACTGCTAAAGACATAAGAAAAGAGTTAAATATTAACAATGAAAATGTTATTCTTATAATGCTTGGAAGTATGGGATTTGGAAGTATAGATACAGTTATTCACGAATTATTAACAGAAAAGAACACTAAAATCATAGTAATATGTGGTACTAACAAAGAATTATATAAAAGACTTAATGATATAAAAAATAATAACTTAATAGTTTTAGGATTCGTAAACAATATAAATGATTTATTATATTCAAGTGATATTGTATTATCAAAACCAGGAGGATTGTCATCAACTGAAGTAGCTAGTATGAGAAAACCATTATTACATATATTTCCAATACCAGGAATAGAAACATATAATACAAAATTCTTTAATAAAAGAAATATGAATATGATATGTAATAACAAAGAAGAAATAATAAGTAATTGTAAATATTTATTAAATAATAAAGATAAACAAGAAGAAATAATTAGTAATCAAGAAAAATATATAAATAACAATTCTGCAAAAGATTTAGTAACATTTATAAAAAATACATATTAAAAGACCTATAAAATTAAATTATAGATCTTTTTAATTGCTTAAATTTATATTTTATTTCCATAAATTTTTAGGATAAACACCATCATTAATAAGTCTATTTATTTCACCTCTAATTAAATTTAAATCATCTTTATAAGTAATTCCATACCATATAGAAGTTGTATTGATAACACTAACATTAATAAGTTTCTTTTTTATGTACTTATTTATTTCAATAGGTACTAGATATTCATTAGTAGCATCTACGTTATTTAAAAAATCATTAAAACCATCTTCAAGTAAATCAAATATTTTAGGAGTGAAACCAAACATATTCATAGAAATAATAGTATTTTTATCTACATGTATTTCATTATTTCCTAAAAGAGTTTTAGCAAACAACTTATCACCATCCCTACTAATGATACTTTCATCTAGACTTACTAAATAATTATTTTTAATATTACATATACCTCTTTTAACAGAACCATTATCAGTAATTGTTTCAAGAATATTATAACCAATAACAGCAAACTCATTATCTATTTTATTATTTTTTATGAAATTGCTTATTTTAAAATATGCATCTCTGCCATAAAAATCATCAGCATTAATAATAGCGAAATTTTCATTAATCACATTTTTACAGCAAAGAACAGCATGAGCAGTACCTAGTGGCTTAGTTCTATCTTTAGGAATACTAACTGGTAGATTATCATTATTTTGAAAAACATATTCTACTTTAATATAATTTTCGATTCGCTTACCAATTGTACTTCTAAATATCTCATAATTTTCTTCTTTAATGATAAAAACAACTTTTGTAAATCCAGCTTTGATCGCATCATAAATAGAATAATCAATAATAAATTCATCATTTGGACCGACACTTTCAATTTGTTTAAGCCCTCCATATCTGCTTCCCATACCTGCAGCCATAATTACTAATGTCATATCTCACCTCTATTACATTTTATCATATAAAAAATAAAGTAGTACACCTTCTACTTTATTTCTACATTATTTACATATAATTTGTATCCATTTAAATCAATATTACTATTAGTCACATCATCGTTATTAAGTTCACTTACATACATATCACCGGTAAGTTTAATTTTAGAATCTTTATCAATATTAAGTACAATATTTTTAGCTGTATTATCACTATTAACAGAACCTTCTATATAGGAACCATTTTTAAGTGATAAAGTTAGAGTAGAGATAGAATCAACAACAATGTTACCAATAGCTTCCTGATTGTTTAAATTAAGAGTAACATTTCCTCCATTAGAATCACTATTTCCCCAGGAATCTTTTTGTATTCTTAAAAAATTACCACTTTTATCATTATTAATTATTTTATTATTTGTAAGATTTATAGTAGCAGTAGTATTAGTTATATATAATGTGTCACCTTTGTTAGTAGTTATCATACTATTACTAGCAGTAAAACTTGCATTACCAACAGCAGCATCTCCACTCATTGATTGATATAAAAATATATTTTTATATGTAGTAGATTGACCATTTAATGTAGTATTGTTATCTGTAAGCTCTACATTATCAATAGAGACACTATTCTTTCCTTCAATAACAATTCCTTCTGATGCATTAGAAATAAGTTTTGCATTCTTAACAATAATATCAGCAGTAGAATAAATACTAGGAGAACCTTTTCCATTAGTAGTATAAGTTCCAGAGTCAACGTTTACTGTTCCACCACCTCTATCACTTCTAATAGCAGCACTTGAAGTACCATTTGTTGTTATTTCCAAATTAGTAGCATTCATTATTCCTCCACCAGTAGTCATAATACCACCTGAATTATCTTTATTAGTTGTAATTTTAGAATCATTTATATTTATGATAGTATTATCACTATTACTATTGTTTGTTGTAGCATTTCCACCATAGCTAAATACTCCATTAGCACCATTAGCATCAGTATTAATAATGGCATTTTTAATTGTTGCATTCGCTCCATCCTTAGCAACTATACTAGAATTAATACCATAAAAACTAGTATTGTCTCCTTCACTTGAGTCTCCAGTTTTATTAATACTTACATCACTGATAGTAGATTTTCCACCACTTATCAAAATAGCATTTTCATCAGCATTACTTGAACTATATTCACCATTAGAAATATCTTCTTCACTAGTTATTTCTTTAACACCACTGTAGCTAACATTATTATTCCCATTATTATTAAATCCACCATTAGTATTACTATTTAAAAAGCATTTATTAGTTATAAATATAAATCCAAAAGTAAATAGAGCAGTTAAAATAATTGTTGATAATATGAATATAATAGTCTTATCACTAGAAGTAAATATTTCACTAAAAGAAATACTATTAAATTTAGTTATAATTAATAATATAACGATAAATCCAATAACAAGTCCTTCAATACCAAAAGCAATATAATATTTAGTATCAACACTTTTACTCGTATTGTTAGGCATACTCATATCTTTATTTTCACCATTTGGCATACTTGGAGGTTCACTCATATTACCATCACTTTCATTATCAGGTTTACTTGGAGGCTCACTCATATTATTACCTTTTTCATTCATATTACCATTAGGCATCCCTCCACTTTCGTTGCTGCTACTAACCTTAGTCATTGTAAAATACACAAGTCCACAAGTTATTAACAACAACAAAATACAAATTATATTATTAACATTTTTTGTCATATCAAATCTTTTCCATTTAATTATACAATACAAATAATTAAATTAATGACGAAATCTGTCACACAAAAAAATAATAATAAAAAACATTGTACACTTTTAAAAAAATAAGTGAAAATAAAGTGAAAACACAAGCAATAAATGATATAATTTTACTAGGAGGAAACAGTAATGAAAAAAATTATTAAAATATTAGCAATCTTTTCACTATTAATATTCACAACTGCATGTGATTTATCAGTAGAAGAAGAATTCAAAGAAGATAATTTCAAAATCACATTAACAGATAATTTTTATAAAAAGGATAATTTAAGCTCTACATACTACTACGAATCACCAAATGTTGGAGTTACTGCTACACTGGATGACTTTGAAGGATTAAGCGACACAGGACTAACAGAAAATTCTAGTTTAGAAGATTATTTTAAGGCAGTGGAAGAATCTAATAATGAAACTTATGAAATGAAAAAAGGAAACAATGGAAAATATTTATACTTTGACTATTCAGCAACATCAAGTGGAAAAGAATTCTACTACATAACAGCAATTTACAAAGGAAAAACAGGATTTTGGTTAGTAACATATTTTTGTGAATCAAAAAATAAAGAGAAACTAACACCTACAATGTTAAAATATGCTGACAGTGTTGAAGTTTAAGTGTACAATTGGTACACTTCTTTAAATAAATTAAAAAATAAATAATATAATTTAAGTAGGTGATAATATGGCAAATAGAGCATTAGATAATAAATGTCCTGCTTGTGGCGCACCAATTTTATATAAACCAAATTTAAAAAAATGGAAATGCGATTATTGTAAAAGCGAATTTACACTTGAAGAAATGAAAAAATATAATAATGCAAGTAGTGAAAAAAATAATAAAAAAGAAGAAAAAATCAATGTAAAAGATACAACTAAAAGTACATCAAAAGATAAAATAAAAAAAGAAAAAGACAATACAACTTATGTTGAATATAATTGTAAGGATTGCGGAGCAAAAATAATCGCAGATGAACAAACAACAGCAACATTCTGTATTTATTGTGGAAATACTGCAATATTAAAAGAAAAACTATCAGGAAAATTTGCTCCTGATTTAATAATTCCATTTAAAAATGAAAAAGAAAAAGCAATTGAATCATTTAAAAGTCTTAATAAAGGAAGACCACTCATGCCAGATTTCTTTAATGATGAAAAAAACATAGAAAAAATAAGAGGAGTATATATTCCATTTTGGCTATTTGACGTAAAAGTAAGCGGTGAATTAGATGCTACGAGTACGACAAGTACAAGCTGGACAGTTGGAAATACAGTATATACAAAAACTGATACATATAGACTTGAAAGAGAAGGTGAAATGGAATTTAATAAAATTCCTGTAGATGGTTCCACAAGATTCGATGATGATATAATGAATACAATTGAACCATTTAATTATGAAGACTTAGAAGAATATAATCATGCATATCTATCAGGCTTTTTAGCAGAAAAGTATGACGTAGAAGAAGAAAAAAGCTTTAATGATGCGACACTCAGAAGCCTAAATTCAACAAGAGATGAAATGAAAAGAGATATGGGCATGGGTATAAAATCAATAATAAACGACACATTAAAAGCAGAAAAATTATTAACAAAATATGCACTACTACCTGTATGGATGATAAATGTAAAATATAAAGATAAATTTTATACATTCGCGATGAATGGTCAAACTGGAGAATTCGTAGGTAACATACCAGTAGATAAAAAGAAAGCACTTAAATATGGAATTCTAACATTTGTAATTACATTTGCATTAGTATTACTAATAAGTTATCTTTTTTACATAGGAGATCATAAATGAAAAGAATAATAAGAATAATAATTTTATCTTTATTATTAATTTTACCACTAAGTTTAAAAGCAGAAGTAAATCTAAAAGAAAGAACTGAATCAAACAATTATGGTGTTAATAAAAAATGGAAAATTACAGAAAGCAATATCAACAATGTTAAAAGTACAAAATATGTAGATTCAAGTGAAAAAATATATGATTTTTCAAATGTACTTAATGAAGAAGAAAAAAATGAATTAAAGAGTTTAATTGATGATTATATTAACAAAACACAAATGGATATGGTAATTTTAACAGATAGTGTTCCATATACAAATGATAATACCAATGATACTTATGCTTCTGATTTCTATGATTATAATGATTTTGGAATAAATTTCAAAAATTATAGTGGAGTAATTTTATTTAGAAATACATACGAGGAAAACCCTTATTTTAATGTATATACATTTGGTCAAGCACAACTATACTATCCACAAAATAGGTGTGATTATGTTCTTGATGATATATATGAAGATTTAAAATCAAAAAATTATATTGATGGATTCACAAAATTCATAGATGAATTTAACACATATTATAATAAAGGAATTCCAAAAGAATTAAAAGATTACTATATAGATGATATGGGTTACATTAAAAAAGGATATAAGTTACCATTACTAACAGCATTTATAGTAGCAACAATAGTAACAATAATAGTTCTATCAATAATGGTTAAAAAGAATAAAATGGTTAAAAAAGAAACTATGGCAGGAGAATATCTAAATAACAATAGTATAAAATATACAAAACGAAATAAAAACTTAATTTCTTCACATACGACACATTATACTAGAGTAGAGTCATCATCTAGTAGTGGCGGAGGAAGTTTCTCATCACATAGTGGTTCTTCAGGAGGTGGCCATGGTGGCGGAAGTGGAAGACATGGATAAAACAAGTTTACAAGGCTTGTTTTTTAATTTGAAGTTTTAATTGATTTTATCAGTAAAAATTGATATAATATAAAGCAATTTGCGAAAGGAAATAAAAATGAAAAAAATTAATAATGAAGAAAATAATTATGTAGAAAAAGGTAGAAAATCATTTAAAATAGTAAAAACTGAAGTATCTAAAATATATGATGACGCCACCAGTGATAAAGAATTTTCTAAAAGTTTTTTAATAGAATTACTTAATAAAAATGAAAAATTAAGTTATGAACTTGCTAATGGATTAATGCTTATAGAAATGGATATGGAAAAAACTTTAACAAAAAATAGAGAAAAGATAAGAAAATATAGAATTTTTATTAATGCTTTAGGAATAACTTCATTGTTAATAGGAATAATAAACGGATATATTGGTTTAATATTATGTATGGCATATGCAGGAATTATTTGCATAACAGCAAAGAAAAGAAACGAATTATTAGAAGAATCTAAAAATAAAATAAAAGAAACCCAACAATTAGTATCAGAAATAAATCCAATAAATAACAATATTGCAAATAATAATATGTTAATAACAAGAAAGTTAAATACATTAAACGATAAAGAAACAGAGCAAAGAAAACAAGAGCCTGCAAAGGTAAGCAAAATAGAATTAGCAAACAATATCATACAAGAATATTTTGAAACAGGGGTATTACCTGAATTTGATAAAAATATAAAACAAACAATAATATCAATTTTAAAAAATGATTTGGACAGTGACGAAAATGATATAGAAAAGTTACTTGAAGAAGCACGCGAAAAAGTTAGTTTTGAAGTCGATAAAAGTACAGTATTAGAATTATTCATTAAAGAAGGAAATAAGGTTAAAAATGGAAAAACAAACAATTAACAAAACAAATATTGAAAAAGCAAGTGATATATCATCTTCAGCAACTAAAATCTATATGGATATAACAGATATAAAAGAATTTTCAAAATCATACTTAGAAGAATTATTAAAAGAAAATGAAGCATTAAAAGGTTGTTTAAACAAATTATTAGATGACAACATCCGCGAATTAGAAAAATCAACAAAATCAAGTGCAACAAAAGATATCAAAAGAATGATAAAAATGGCAATAATAATGTTAGCCAGTTTAACATTGATTTCAGTCGCACCAACAATTGGATTATTTACAACACCAATTTATATGATATATGTCATAAAATCATATAAATCATCAAAAGAAAATTTAATTGAATATAAAAAAAGAGTTAAAGAGATTAGACAAGTTAATGATAAATCGCAAGGTATAAAGAATAATTTAGATAATAATGAATTATTTATTAGAAGAGAATTAAAGAAATTTGAAACTAAAGAACTACCAGAAACAAAATCACATGAAGCAAGCAAAGTAGAACTTGCTAATAAAGTAATTCAAGATTTTTATGAAACTGGCATTATTCCTGAAATTAGTGACGAATTAAAAGAAACGATAATCGCATTGTTAAAAAATAGTGTAGAGTGCAAAGAAATTAACATTATAACAATACTTGAAGAATCACGTAAAAAAGTAAATTATGAAGATTCTAAAAGTGTAAAACTAGAACTAAACAAGAATGGTAAGAATTAATTTCTTATCATTTTATATTATATTTCTTTATATACACTACTAATCATGTTATAATCATACTGGAGACTAATATGAATAAGGAAGATTATATTAAAATTGTAAATGAAAAATTAATAGGAAATTCAAAACAAATAATGTTAAACCAAATTGACAGATATTATAATTCAAAAAATTATATAATAAAAAAAGATAACAAAATAGGTGAAAAAGTATTATTAAAAAAAGGTACATTACTTCATGGAACATATAAAAATATAGAAGGTCTAAGAGAAATAATAAAAAATGGACTAATATCAAGTTGGTTCATAAATGCAAGAACTTCTAAATATCCAAGCTCAGTTGGGGTATGGAATTTAAAACAAGATTATTTATTAAAAGACTATATTGACTTTTATTCTGGTGGAACAATTCTTTATAGTGGAATATTTGAAAATAATATTGACACAGGATGTAATAAAACAGCTATTATTCCTTATAGTAAAATGAATAACATTATAAATGAAATTACAAAAATAGATTGTCATAAATGGAATATAGAACAAACAAAAGAAGCAAGATTTATGCCCAGTTTAGTTCAAGATAGAGTACAAATTGGAATAATTTTTAATGGAGAAAATGATTATATTCATGAATTATTAAAAGGAGATATCTTATCAAATAATATAAGTGATATAGATGTAAAAGATTTTGTGAATCCAATCTATTATGAAACTTTTATCAAGGACAGAAAACGTAAGGATGACTTATTTACTGATCGTGAAAGTGCAATACTCTTTGGAATACCATCTAATTTTATAGAAGGTATATTAGTTGGAAGAAAATATGAAAAAGATATAGAAATTTTAAAAGAAATAAAAAAGTTACTTCCAAAAGCATATATATGTAATTTAGATGGTATAATCATAAGATAGTATATGAAAATAAAAAACAAGAAAAATATTGGTATGATTTTAGCATTTTTAAGTGTTTGTCTTTGTACGTTCAACATAATAATTGAAAAGAAATATGTTAGATTTGAAAGTTCTAACAAAACACTATTTCTAATGTATCTAGGCGCAGGAATAGGACTATATTTAATTCATAAATTATCCTCAAAGAGCAGTAATAAATCTCAAAAATTAACTAAAAAATTCAAATGCTAGTTTAGTATCATTGTTATCTATTTTTGAAATAATCATGACATTTTTTATATTCATACTAATGATAATAGGAATAATATGTATGAACAAATATAACAAATAATTTACAATGTAATGACAAAATAATTTTCTTGACATTAGTATTTAAAAATATATAATATATCTTGAAATGGAGGATATTATGGAAAAATATGTAAATGTTTACTTATCAAATAATATTCATAAGTCATCAGGTATATATGACAGTAGTGTATTTCAAGATTGCGTTTATGTTAAAAAATCAGAGAAAAGGACAGATAAGGTATTATTTTGGTCATATGATTATGATCAAGAAGTAAAGGGACTAACTGATGTGCCAATAATTTGTGAACGCTTAGAAGATGGAAGTTTAAAAGACATTATAACAGGAGAAATAATAACATCATTAGGTGAATATGAAGATGAAGAAAGATGTTTATATCAAATGTTTTTAACTTATAATCGCTTAAATGAATTAAGTATATCAAAAGTTGCTGAAATAATAAAAAAATATTTTGATGGACCATACAAACAAGAAAATATAGCAAGATATAGACAAATGATGGAAGATGTAAGAATAGAAAGTGCTAACATGACTTATAGAAGAATTGGAAGAAAAAAAGAACAACAACAAAAAACAGAACAAGATGATGAATATGTTAGACGCTTTATAAATAATTTACGTTAACTATACAAAAAAGTAATAGATGTTAGAATTTATTACTTTTTATTATGATATAATTATCAATGGGAGATAAGATTGAATAAACATTTGAAAATTTTAATATTGATAATTTGTATAATAGTTGTAGGATATGTATCATTTAATTATGGCCAAAAATACAAAAAAGATATTGTAGAAAATGATTATGAATATATAGATGTCCTAAGTGGAATGTATGGCACGTGTGAAAATGATAGCTGCTATATACTTAATATATTTAAAGAAAACAATACATATGTATTCAGTGGTATGTATGCTACTGACTTCGTAAATACAGGAAATATTACTAGAAGTATTAAAATTGATGATAAAAAATATTATTTAAATGTTTACTATCCAGCTATACATGATGAAATGGAAGATACTGAAGAAACTAATAAAGATTATATTTTAGAACTTGTTAATAATGAACAAATAAAAGTAAATAATTTATCTTACAAAAAAATAAATGGCGACATAGAAGAATTTTTTGATAATGAAGCATTTAGTCACTAGGAGGAAAATATGAAAAATATTACAATAATAGGTGGAGGAGTTTTAGGATCACAAATAGCATTTCAAACAGCATATTGTGGATTTAATGTAACAGTATGGTTAAGAAGTCATGAAAGTGTTAACAGAACCAAAGCAAAACTACTAGAATTGAAGAAAAAATATACTGAAAATATTAATTTAATGAATACTAATGAAGGAAAAATGTTTAACAATTGGTGTAATGGAATTTCAAATTATGATAATTTTAATTATAAAGAATGCATCAAACGTGTAGATGAAGCATATAAAAATATTAAATTTGAAATAGATCTAGGAATGTCTATTAAAAATGCAGATTTAGTTATTGAAGCAATGACGGAAGATTTTAACATAAAAAAAGATTTATACTTAAAAATGTCATATTTACTTCCAAAGAAAACAATTGTTGTTACTAATTCATCAACTATGCTTCCAAGCAAACTAGCAAAATACACAGGTAGACCTGAAATGTTTTTAGCACTTCATTTTGCTAATTCTATATGGAAAAATAATACAGCAGAAGTTATGAAACATGGCGAAACAAACGACAAAAGCTTTAACGAAGTAATAAAATTTGCCAAAGAAATAAATATGGTAGCACTTCCAATAGTTAAAGAAAAATCTGGATACCTTTTAAATTCTATGTTAATACCATTTCTATTTTCAGGCTTAGATTTATTAGTAAATGGTATTTCAGATATTGAATCTATAGATAAGGCATGGACACTTGGAACAGGAGCACCAAAGGGGCCTTTTCAAATACTTGACACAGTAGGGCTTAAAACTGCACACGAAATAGTACTTATGTATGTAAAAATACCATCTTTTTTAGCACCATACAATTTTAAAAAAATGGAAGCACTATTAAAAGAATATATTGAAAAAGGAAAACTTGGAATCGCTAGTGGAGAAGGCTTCTACAAATACAATAAATAATTCCTATTGATAGAGTATGTTATAATTATTAACAATTTTATTAGGTGGTTCTATAAAAAATATTAATATGTATATAAATAAAAATCAATTAAAAGACTAGATAATTTTTAAAAGTTGTTTAGTTTTTTTTTTGTAAAAAAAGAAGATCATTTTAATAAATCTTCCAATGTTTTACTATCAACATAATTTGTTATAACTTCATCAAGACCTTTCCAAAAATTATAAGTCTTACATTCATTTTTTCTTTCACAATCATCATGTACACAAAAAACAGGAGTCAAATCCCCTTCAGCAATTCTTAAAATATCTCCAATTCTATATTCACTTGGCTTTCTATTTAATTTATATCCACCATTAATACCACGCAAAGAATCTAAATAACCAGCTTTATTTAATAAAGATATAATTTGTTCTAAATATTTCATACTTATTTGTTGTCTACTTGATATTTCTTTCAAAGAAATAAAACTATCATCATTATTCATTGCTAAATCAGTCATTATTCTTAAAGCATATCTTCCTCTAGTAGATATTTTCATATAAATCACTTCCACAAATAGTATATCATATATTATAATATTTATGGTGTTATTATGATATTAAATTTTATAAAAAGTATTTTTCATTACGAATTATACATATTGCCAATATATCTCATTATAAGGTTGCTTTATCTTAGAAATAAAAAAATAAATATCAAAAGGGAACTATTATTGATAATATTTGCATCTACAATTATAATGCTATTATCTCAAACAATCATCTGTGAATTTTATTTGGACAATGGAGTTCATATCAAAAAAGGAATTCATAACAATAATTTTATTCCGTTCAAAATATTTTATGATAGCTATATTAGTCACATTAAATATGGGAATTACACTTACTTTATCATAAGTTTGCTAGGCAATATAGTACTATTTATTCCATATGGATTTCTATTACCATCATTATATGAAATAAAAGGAAAATACGTTGTATTACTTGGCTTTTCTTTATCGTTATTTATAGAACTATCTCAATTATTTTTACCAAGATGGACTGATATTGATGATATAATCTTAAACACATTTGGTACTTTTATTGGCTATCAATTATATAAATATTGTGTTAAAATATACAATAGAGAGTGATAAGATGGATAATAAAAAAATAGTATTTATAGTATCTGGAATTGTATTCTTTAGTATTGTTACACTATTAACAGCTATTTTAATTAAGAATAATATAAAAAATAATAATGAAGAAGAGCAATCTTTTATAATTACATTAATTAATGATAATGAAGAACAAACTATTAATGGTAAAAAGGATGAAATTATAAAACTACCAACTTATTCAAAAGAAGGTTATAATTTTATTGGATTCATCGATGAAGATGGCAATAACTACAACAACGAGCTTGTCATTTCCAAAGACCTAACATTAACAGCAAAATATGAACCATTAAAATACTATAACATTAATTTTGTAAGTGAGCCAGGAGTTGATTACTCAGTTATAATGGCTTATTATCAAGAAAAAATTTCACTTCCAACGCCAATCAAAGAAGGCTATACATTTAGCCATTGGATAGATGAAGAAAATAATGTCTTCAATTATACTGAATATCCATATGAAAAAGATGTATTATTAAAAGCAGTGTGGATAAAAAATGAAGCAAAAAAATACACTATTAAATTTGACACAGATGGTGGAAATAAAATAGATGACCAAATAGTACTTGAGAATGGTACAGTTGCTAAACCAAACAATCCCAAAAAAGAAGGTTACTGCTTTACTGGATGGCAATATAATTATAATAATTACGACTTCAATAAAAATGTAAAAAGCAACATGACCTTAAAAGCAACCTACAACGAGTTATTCGCTTTAAACAAGGATATATTTAATTTAATAAATTCAACATATAAAGATTTATCAAATAAATTTGGAATTCAAGAAAATACCATAAAAAAGCAAAAAACTGTAAGTACAAATAAAGGTAAAGGGTATTCAGCAGATGGAAGTATTCTTTATAAAAATGGATACTACGCATACTATAATTTTTTCACATTTTCAAGTCAAAATTACATAGCGAATTTAAATAAACAAAAGCCAGAATATATAGCATTTGACTCAAATATCCTCTTTACCAATTATAAAAGAGAATTTATTACAGAAAGTAACCTTAAATGTCTAGGCTACACAAACATAAAATACATTAAAAAGGAAAGTATCTACAAGTTTAACTATGGAAAATATATAATAGAACTATACAACTTCAATACAGAAAAAGAAAAAGCCTACGTTTGGAACATTAATTAACAAGTTATTAACACAAAAATACTAGCAATAGTATTTTTTAAATGATAAAATATCATCAGAGGGTGGTTATATGATTATACAATATGCATATCGTTATGATGAAAAATTTGATGTTTACACAGTTAGAAGATTAGATGGAGAATGTCTTAACTATCACGTTCCAGATGGATTATTATTAAACATTTATAATGCTGGCAAGTATGATAAAGAAGTTCTTAAGAATTTGCAAGCATATGTACACTTTGATACTGAATGTATGAATGCAGTAGTTGACTTTAAAAGACGTGAATATGAAGATAGAGACATTGATTTCATTATTCGTGAAATAGAAGAAGAATATACATTAAAATTATAATTATTAAGAGACAACATTGTTATTAATGTATTTTTATGTTAAAATTTTCTCATGGAACAGAAAGAAATATTAAAAAAATTAGAAGAATATAAAAGCCTTATTAATGATATTAAAAATAAATTAGATATTGATAATAAGAAAAACAAAATCAGCGAACTAGAAGGTATCTCTAATGATTCATCTTTTTGGAATGATATGGAAAATGCTAAGAATGTTTTAAGTGAACTTAAAGGACTTCGTGATATATGTAAAAAATATGACACTGTTAATGAATCTATCAATGACGTTAATGATATAGTAAATACAGGTATCAATGAAGAAGATATAGAACTTATCGAAACAGAGATGGAAAGTATAAACGAATCCTTATCAAAACTCAAATTATTCGCTCTTTTAAGTGGTGAATTTGATAGTAGTAATGCTTACGTAGAAATACATAGTGGCGCAGGTGGGACTGAAAGTAATGATTGGGCTAATATGATACTTAGAATGTATACAAGATATTTTGATAAAAATGATTATAAATACGAAATAATAAGTAAACAAGATGGTGAAGAAGTTGGTATAAAAGGATGTACTTTGCTTGTTAAAGGATTCTATGCTTTTGGATACTTAAAGGGTGAAACAGGAGTTCATCGTTTAGTTAGAATTAGTCCTTTTGATAGTAATAGTCGACGTCACACATCATTTGCATCTGTACTTGTCACACCAGAAATAAATAAAAATATGGATGTTGAAATAAAAGAAAGTGATTTAAGAATAGATGTATATCGTTCAAGTGGATGTGGAGGACAAGGCGTAAACACAACTGACTCAGCAGTTAGAATAACTCATATACCAACAGGAATAGTAGTATCAAGTCAAATAGAAAGAAGTCAACTTCGTAATAAAGAAATTGCAATGAACATGTTAAAAAATAAATTATTCCTTTTAAATCAAAAAGAGTTTAATGATAAAATAAAAAGTCTTAAAGGAGATGTAATGGATGTTAACTTTGGGAGCGCAATTCGCAGCTATGTAATGTGTCCTTATACACTTGTAAAAGACACACGAAGTGGATATGAAACATCAAATGTTGATAAAGTACTTGATGGAGATATAAAAGAATTTTTAGAATCATATTTAAAAATATAGCATTTACGAAAGTAGATGTTTTTAATTTAAAAAAATATATCATCCAAAAAATTAACAAATTTATACACAAATTATTAACCTTTGTGAGTGATTTTGTAAAAATATGATATTTAGCATTACATCAACAAGTCAAGAACAAATAAGCCTTCAACATAAAAATTCAACAAAATAAAATCTCAATATATGTAAAGTAAAAAACAAACAAAATTAAACACGTAGAAAAACATTTGAAAATTTGATATAATTACACTGGAGTACTAGAATATGAAATGGTTTAAAAGAATAAATAGCGGTGAAATTAAAAATAGGGTTATTAAAAAACAAAGTTTAAAGGGAGCAATTCTATTCGTTGTTGGAACTTTAACATCTGCTTTATCATTTAATTTATTTTGTGTACCCAATAATTTTGTATCAGGAGGACTCGGAGGAATAGGTATAATACTTAATCACTTCTTTTCAAATATAAATGTTAACTTAGTGATACTACTTGGCAATTTACTATTCATAATAATAAGTTTATTCACTCTTGGATTTAAAGAGTCCCTTATGAGTATAGTTGGTGCTACTGTATTCACAGTATTTCTATATGTAACAACTGATATACCAGAACTAATTAATTTTAAATTTGATAATATATTACTTTATGTACTAGGTTATGGTGTTGCGAGTGGTTTTGGAGAAAGCCTTGTTTACAAATCAGGATTCAATACAGGCGGAACAAGTATACTTGCTCGAATACTTCAAAAATATATACCATTACCACTTGGTAAAATATTAAGATACATATCAATAATAATAATTTTATGTGGTGGAGCAGTTTTTGGATACACTGCACTTATGTATTCTCTAATCATTATGGTAATATCTACTAGCATTGTTGATAAAATGTTAATAGGAATAAGTGATTCTAAAACATTCTTTATCCATACAACTAAAGAAGACGAAGTAAAAGATTTTATATTAAAAATAATAGAAAGTGGTGTTACAGAATTTGATACAAAAGGAGCATATAGTCACAAAAGAAGAAAAATGCTTATGTGCGTTGTTCCAACCGAAAAATATACACTTCTTAAAAATGCAATACATGAAATAGATAGTGATGCTTTCATAGTAGTAAGTGATTGCTACGAAGTACTTGGCGGAACTAAAAGGAAAAAATTGTCTTTTGACAATTAAATAGATAATAATTATAATATATAGTTAAATAAATTATATCAAAGGAGGATATATGCAGTTAATAGAACTAAAAAATATATATAAAAGATATCCTAATGGTGTTACTGCTTTATGCGATGTTAATCTTGAAATATCAAAAGGAGAATTTGTATTCATAATAGGTGCATCAGGTAGTGGAAAAAGTACACTCATAAAACTTTTATATAGACAAGAAAAGCCATCTCGTGGTGAAGTATATGTAGGAGGAGTAAATGTTTCTAAACTTAGAAATGGTAAAGTATACAAATTGAGACGTAAACTTGGAATAGTTTTTCAAGACTATAAATTATTACCAAAACTAACAGTATATGAAAATGTAGCATTCGCTCTTGAAGTATATGGACTTCCAGAAAGCGATATTAGGAAAAGAACATTAAAAGCAATCGAACAAGTTGGCCTTAAAGATAAACTTAGAAGTTATCCTGATGAGCTTTCTGGAGGAGAACAACAAAGAGTATCAATCGCAAGAGCCATCGTAAACGATCCAAAAGTTCTTATATGTGATGAGCCAACTGGTAACCTTGATCCAGAAACATCAATGGAAATAATGAACGTAATAGACAATATCAATAAAGACCTTGGAACTACTATAATAATGGCAACTCATGACAAAGAAATAGTCAACAAAATGAAAAAAAGAGTTATCGTTATAGAAAAAGGCTTAGTAGCAAAAGATACTATGAAAGGAAGATATAAGAGTGAAGGCATTTAGAATTTTAGAAAATAATATAAAAGAATCATTTAAAGGTGTTTTTCGTAATTTCTCTTTATCATTAGCAAGCATATCATGTATAACAATAACACTTATATTAGTAGGATTTAGCATTCTTTTATCTTGCAATGTTAACAACTTCACAACTGAAATAGAAAAAGACATGACAATAGTTGTATTCTTAGAAAGAGGAGTTACAGAAACAGAAATAGAATCAATAGGTGTAAGACTTAAATCATTACCAAATGTAAAAGAAGATGGTGTTACATTTAATTCAAAAGAATCAGTTAAAAATGACATGCAAAAAGAATCAGAAATATTCAACAGTATAATGGCACAATATACAGAAGAAACAAATCCACTTCAAGATACATACTTAGTTAAAGTAGATGACCTTGCTGATATAACTGAGACAGTAAATGAAATTAAAAAAATTGACAAAGTTGATATAGTTAAATATGGTGAAGGTAGTGTTGAAGAACTAGTTAAAATATTTGATGTAGTTAAAAATGTTACATATGTAGTAGTAATAGCCCTTATAATAGTTACAGCATTCTTAATATCAAACACTATCAAAATTACAATTCAATCAAGAAGAAGAGAAATAGAAATAAGAAGACTTGTAGGAGCAAGCAATACATTTATACGTCAACCATTCTTCTTTGAAGGAATCATTTTAGGATTTATGGGATCAATTATACCAGTACTAATATGTTGTTATGGATATAGTTATTTATATAAAAGATTAGGTGGACAACTATTTACAGCGATAATTAAATTAGTAAAACCAAGCACAATCATATATACTTTAATGTTAATTTTAGTAGCAGTAGGTGTAGTAGTTGGAGCATTTGGTAGCTTTAAAGCAGTAAGGAAATATTTGAAAATATGATGAAGAGGATATTTAAACTTATATTAATTATTTCTATTTCAATATTTATATTTATTAAAGTTGATAGTATTTATGCAGTTAATCAAAATTCATCACTAAAAGATTTAAAAAACAGTATGGCTAAACTTGATAAAAAAAGACAACAAGCAGCTGCTCGCAAAAATCAAACAAAAAATGAAATCAAAAATATGGAGGGTGATATTGATAAGATAAATAAAGATATCGAAGATAATAATAAAGCAATAGAAGACGCTTATGATAAAATCGCAGATCTTGATGAAGAAATAATCAATAAACAAAAAGAAATAGATAATTTACTTTCATTCTTACAAGTATCTAAAGGAGAAAATGTTTATCTTGAATATGTTTTTCAAGCAAAAAACTTTACTGATTTTATATATAGAGGTGCTGTTGTAGAACAACTTACTAAATATAATGATGAACTTATAGATGATATGTATAAGAAAATAGAAGAAAATAAAGCATTACAAGTTCAACTTCAAAAAGATATTGAAAAAGGCGAACAAACAATTAAAACACTTGAAGAAAAATTGAAAACTTCAAATTTAACGCTTGATGACTTAATTGAAGATGAAACAGATGCTGAAGCAGAATATGCAGCTAGTAAAAAAGAAGTACAATATTATGAAAAAATATTTAAAGAAAATAAATGTAAAGAAACAACTAGTATTAATGAATGTCTTGGAGTAGCATTTGCCAACAAGTTAACAAGACCAGTGAACAGTGGATGGATTAATAGTGAATGGGGCCTTCGTTATCATCCGACTAAGCATGTATGGAGACTTCATAATGGTATAGATATTGGTGTATCAACTGGTACTAAAGTTTATGCATCAGCACCAGGCATTGTTGTTAAAAAGATAGTTAGATCAAGTTGTGGTGGTAATGAACTTTATATTAGACATAATTTAAAAGGTGTAGGAACAGTTCAAACATATTACTACCATTTATCAAAATTTAAAGTAAGCGTAGGAGATAAAGTAGACACTAATACAGTAATTGCTTTAAGTGGAGGAGGAGAAAGTTATGATGCTTGTTCAACCGGACCACATCTTCACTTTGGAGTAAGTGTTACATCTCCTAGCAGTAACAGTAGAAACAATCCAAGAAACTTTGTAAATTTTCCTAAAAAAGGAAAAAAATTCAAAACTAGATATTATTAAGAGAATTCATACATTTTGAATTCTTTTTCTTTTTATGCTATTATTATATTGGTGAAGAAACATGTCATTTACTAGCAATATAAAAAATGAAATATCAAGTATAGAATATGGTGAAAGTGAAAAAATGGCAGAACTTTCTGCAATACTTAACATTGGCGTTAAAATATATGAAGATAAATTTGAAATATATACAGAAAACATAAGTGTTGCAAGACGTATATATTTACTTATAAAAGAAATATATCATGTAGAAATAGATATGGATACAGGTTACAATAGCTTACGTGGTAATAAACTTGTTTTATTAAGTGTTCACGATAAAATAGATTTAATTTTAAGTGATTTATGCATTCAAAAAAATAATGAAAGAATATATGTACCTGATAATTATCTAGTAGATGAAGAACATGATAAACAAGCATACTTAAGGGGGGTCTTCATGATATGTGGAAGTATAAATGATCCTAAGACAAGTAGATATCATCTTGAATTTGTTATATCAAATGAAGATACTGCTAACTATGTTAATAATCTTTTAAATGAATTCTACTTCAATAGTAAAGTTATCAAAAGAGATAAAAACTATATGGTATATATAAAAGAAAGTGAAAAAATAAGTGACTTTATAAAATTATTAAATGCAAGAACTTCATTATTCTATTATGAAGACATAAGAATATATAGAGATCATAAAAATATGACAAATAGACTAAATAATTGTGAACAAGCTAATGTAGATAAAATGATACAAGCAAGTAGTGAACAATTAGAACTTATTCGTAAATTACGAGAAACAAGAGATTTCGACCTTTTAGAACAAGGTATAAAAGATATTTGTATCTATAAAGAAAAATATCCAGAAAGTTCAATGGCAGAACTAGCAGAAATAATAAGTACGGAAACAGAAAGACCAATTACAAAAAGTGGTATAAATCATAGATTTAGAAAAATAAAAGAAATGGTAAAATAAAAACACTTAAATAATCTTATCAATAATTCCATATTTAAGTGCTTCATCACTATCCATATAATAATCTCTTTCAACATCTTTTTCTATTTTAGAAAGAGATTTTTTTGTATTACGAGATAATATAACATTTAACTTCTTCTTAATCTTTAGTATCCTTTCAGCAACAATTTTAATTTCAGTAGCCTGTCCATTAACACCACCAAGTGGTTCATGAATCATAATTTCAGTATTATTTAAAGAACATCTTTTGCCTCTAGTACCACTAGATAAAAGAAAAGCAGCCATAGAAGCACAAAGTCCTATACCAATCGTAACACAATCACTTTTAATATAATTCATCGTATCATATATAGCCATACCAGCAGTGATACTACCGCCAGGAGAATTAATATATATATTTATATCATCATTACTAATAGAATCTAAATATAAAAGTTCACTTACAACTAGATTAGCCTTTTCATCATTTATTTCTCCTTCAATAAATATAATTCTTTCCTTTAATAATTTAGAATATATATCATATACTGTCTCTTTCTTACTATCAACATCTACTATGAATGGTATTTTCATGCATCCTCCTAGTAATATTTTAGTAAAGTAATGCCATATTTATTCACAAAATTAAAAAAATTTGCTATTATATTTATATGATAGAGGTTGATAGTGTGGAAAAAGAAATAAAACTTATATTTGAAGATAGCAATATTATAAACGTAAAAATCGGTACAACAGTAGGAAAAGTAATAGAAATGCTTAATAATGACCAAGTTATCGCACTTCGTATAAATGGTAAAATAGTAAGTAGTGAAACAGAACTTACAACTGATTCATATGTAAACTATATAACTATTGCTAGTAGAATAGGAAGAAAAATATACATGAAAGGTCTTACTTATGTATATCTTTTAGCAGTAAAAGAATTATATGAAGATAGAGCATCTGTATATATAAAGCATTCACTTGATAAATCACTTTACACAGAAATAAAAATGAAAAGCCAAGTTGATCATTCAGTAGTAGCACAAATAAAGAAAAAAATGAAAGAAATAATAAAAAGAGATATACCATTTAGAAATATAAGTGTAGATAGAAATGATGCAATAGAATATTCTAAAAGTGTAGAAGAAAATGAAAAAGTACTTAACTATACTTATATGACTAAAGATTCAGTTACTATGTGTGAACTAGGAGATATGTATAATTATTTCTATTATATAATGCCTGCTTCAACTAAAATATTAAAAAGATTTGATTTAACTTATGTTTCACCATGTGGAGTAGCAATAAGTTATCCAATAGATAATGTAGTTCCTAAATTTAATCCAACACCTAAAGTATTAGAAGCATTTAAGAAATATGAAAAGAAACTATCTACTTTAGGAGTTCACTATGCAGGAGATATAAATAAAATAGTATGTGATGGTAATATAAGTGATTATATACAAAAGAACGAAATATTATATGATGAAAATATAAGAGAAGTAGCAGAAAAAGTATCAAAAGATAAAAATATAAAAGCAATATATATAAGTGGTCCATCATCATCTGGTAAAACAACAACTTCTAAAAAACTAGCACTTTATTTAAATGCTAAAGGATATGATACATTAGTTATTTCAACAGATGATTATTTTGTAGATAGAAAAGATACACCAAGAAAACCAGATGGAAGTTATGAATATGAAATAGTTGAAGCACTTGATATAAAATTATTTAATTCACATATAAAAAGTTTACTTAATGGAGATGAAATAATTAAACCAACGTATAATTTTATTACAGGTGAGAAAGAATATAAAGGTAAACCTATATCACTAAAAGAAAATCAAATACTTATAGTAGAAGGATTACATGCGATAAATGAAAGATTGAGTTCAAGTATAGATAAAAAGAATAAATTAAAAGTATACATTAGTCCATTTACACCAGTAGGATTAGATAGACATAATCATATATCAACAACAGACTTAAGATTATTAAGACGTATGGTAAGAGATTATAAACATAGAGGATATAGTGCTACTGATACATTAGGGACTTGGAAAGGTATGAGAAGTAGTGAAGAAGAATATGTATATCCATATCAAAGAGAGGCAGATATGGTTATAAATACTTCATTATCATATGAAATAGGAGTATTAAGAACATATGCTGAACCATTATTATATTCAGTAGATAAAAATAATGATTGTTATGAAGAAGCAATAAGAATACTTAAATTCTTAGATGGATTTTTAGCAATACCTAGTGAGTACGTACCATATACAAGTGTACTAAGAGAATTTATTGGAGATAGTTATTTTGAATAAAAGGGAGATGAATAAATTATGTTAAGAATAGCAATAAATGGATTTGGAAGAATAGGTAGAACTGCTTTAAGGTTACTTGAAAATGATAAAGATATAGAGGTAGTAGCAATAAATGATTTAACTGACCCAGTACAACTTTCATATCTTTATAAATATGATTCAGTTCATAGAACTAATAAAAGTAAAATAAGTTTTGATGAAGACGAATTATTCGTAAAAGGAAGAAGAATTAAAGTATATGCAGAGAGTGATCCATCTAAATTACCATGGGGAGAACTTAATGTTGATGTAGTTCTTGAATGTACAGGAGTATTTACTTCTGCTGAAAAATGTCAGGCACACTTAGATGCTGGAGCAAAACATGTTATAATAAGTGCACCTGCTAAAGATGAAGTTAAAACTATAGTATATGGTGTTAATGATGATATATTAAGTTTAAGTGATAAAGTTATAAGTGCAGCAAGTTGTACAACTAATTGTTTAGCACCAGTACTTAAATTAATAGATGATAAATTTGGTATTAAAAAAGGATTTATGACAACTGTTCATGCTATGACAAACGATCAAGAAACACTTGACATACCACACAAAAAGGGTATAAAAGCAAGACGTGGTAGAGCAGCATCATTAAATATTATTCCAACAAGTACAGGAGCAGCATCACAAATAGGTAAAGTTATTCCACATTTAAATGGTAAACTAGATGGTATAGCATTTAGAGTCCCAGTTGGAGATGGAAGTGTTATAGATGTAACACTAGAACTAGAAAAAAATACTACAGTAGAAGATGTTAATAATATGTTTAAATCTAATCAAAGTAAAGTACTTAAATATACAGAAGACCCAATAGTAAGTTCAGACATTATTGGTGAAGAAGTAGGTGCTACAGTAGATGGACTTCTTACTAACATAGTAGAAGAAGATGGAAAACAATTATTAAAAGTAGTTGCTTGGTATGATAACGAAGTAGGTTATACTGCTCAAATGATTAGAACAATGAAACTATTCATGTAAAGGCTAAAAGCCTTTTTTCTTTTATTGTAAAATTCTTTTCAATATGTTATCATTTATATAGATAATAGAGGTGTAATCATGTATATAGACAAATTAATTAAAAAAGAAGTTATTACATTATTAGTATCAGTATCACTACTTGTTATAGTATTTATAGGTGTTACTTATGCTAAGTTCTTAAGTGTTGATAAAGGACAGGATACTGTAATAAATATGGGAGACTTAAACATAAGTTTCTGTAAAGATACAACATGTGATTCAACATATACAAATATAGGTCAAGTTATTGGTACAAAAGTAGAAAATGGAACAACAGTGCCAGCTGGCATTTATCCATTTAAAGATAATAGTTCTTATTCAAATGAAACACCTTATATATTCAAAGTGGAAAACACTGGTTCTCTTGACTCAACTGTTAAAATAAAATTAAAAGAAGACGTGTCTTTTACACCAAGCGGAGACTATAGTGATTATGCAAGACTAACAAGTAAATATGCAAGCCATTTAAAAGTTGCAATAAAAAAGAAAATATTATATAAAGACACAGAATACCAATTTGGCGATGTTAATATGGATGGATTAGTGAACGTACAAGATGTAAATTTAGTATTACAAGCATCAACAGAAAATGCAACATTAACAGATACTCAGAAAAAATTAATTGGTTTAGATAGTAGTGCAACTATATCAGCTGTTCATGCAGCAAATATATTAAAAATATTAAATGGTACAAGCGAATCTTCTTATTCAACAAAAGTATATACTTACACAGACCTAGAAGATGGAGTAATATTTAAAGATGATATTATTAAAACTGGAGAAAGTGCAACATACTTCTTATGGCTATATTTAGATGAGACAACGCCTAATGATGCTCAAAAGACATACTTTGTAGGAAATATAGATGTTGATGGAGAATATATTCCTAAAGTAAATCCAGTATCATTTAGTAGTGATTCTTGGGATACTATTATTAGTGCTGTTAAAAAAGGGAATATAAGTAAATATAATGTAGGAGATACAAAAACTATAGATATGGGTACATATGGAACTCATACACTACGTATTGCAAATACATCAACACCAAGTGAATGTTCAAGAACAGGTTTTTCACAAACTGCTTGCGGATTTGTACTTGAATTTGCAGATATTATAATTGAGCATACAATGAATGGTACAGCTACAAATGCAGGAGGGTGGCCAGCAACAACAATGAGAACATTTGTAAATAATGATATATATAATGCAATACCAGATGAAATAAAGAATGCAATAATAGATACAACAGTAGTATCAGGACATGGAAAAAGTGACACAGAAAACTTTACATCAACAGATAAATTATATTTACTAAGTACAGCAGAAGTATGGTCACAAGGAAGTTCAAATACAATAAGTACTGATACAGCAAGAGATAATACTAGACAACTAGATTACTATAAAAATTTAGGAACAAGTACAAGTAATTATAGTGGAGCAATAAAGAAAAACGGAACTAGTGCTTCAAGGTGGTGGCTTCGCGCGGCTTATTCCAATACTGCTTTCACTTTCTTATTTGTTTCCGACTCCGGAGGTTGGAGTGCCAACAATGCTACTATTGCTAGTGGCGTTGCGCCAGCTTTCCGATTGGGCTAAAAGATATATTAAAAAACAATATATCTTTTATTTT
>OGOO01000871.1_pt1 | contig 30883 bp, 17 predicted proteins | sample 1552651 | NCBI WGS metagenome assembly OGOO01 (sample SAMEA2580118, study PRJEB22360) | human gut metagenome | biome: human gut; feature: human-associated habitat; material: faeces | place: Denmark | collected 2008/2010 | reverse complement strand
CGCACCACATTTTAGACCGGTAGATTTCCGAGTCCTTATCCGTCAGGAAAATCATTCTCTCAGGTGTGATGCAGCTCTCATCATAAGGCACGCCGAGCGCCTCACAATAAGCCTTCTGCGTCTCCTCGATGGTCATCCCAATCGGCATTCTAATCCCGATATGCAGCTTCTTGCGAGCGCTATAACAGAGATGCAGCAAACTCCCATTCCATATCCCCGAAGAGCAGTTCAGTTCGCGTGCCTTCTCTATCGCCTTCTCCACATACTCCTTATCATCCACATCGATAATCGTCTGGAAGAGAAAGCTTTCCGGCAAGGCATTCTCCTGTCTGCGCACATTATTCTTGAACATGCCGTAATGCGGACAGAAGAAAGGCAGCTCGCTCTTCAGCCTCTCCTGCGCCTTCTTCACCGCCTGCGCATCGTTCAAATCTACTCCGTCAATCGGCAATTCTCCCCGAATCTGCTGAATCATCTTCTTCATGCTATCCGATTCAATCACCTTATCATAAGTATCGATATTGTAAGAAAAAACTTTCCCCTTATTCCCCTTACGATAAGGATTAATTGCCACTACATGTACTGTCTCCATTTTACCTCCATATTTTTATTAATCGAACACTTCGCTGTTAATCATGATATACCCTGAACCATAACTAACATTAATCGGCAGAATCAGCGAGTTATCAGAAATCTCGTCAACCCCGTTCGCCTCGAAGAGCGAAGCATTCTCGGCATCATTCAGTCTGCTCTTAACGAAGCCTATTACCCATTTAGCAGCCAGTTTCTCGGCGGCAACACGCCTGTCAACAAGGTCCTTCACCAGCTGTTCATCGCAGAAGTTGATATCCGCATTCACGTTCTCAGCCTCCGCTTCTTCCTTCCCCATTTCCTGGTTCTCGAAGAAGAGATTATACTTGATTTTCATATCCTTCATCATCACGATGTTCAGATTTTTCAGTTCCCCCTCCGAGTCAGCAATCGTCTCATAGAGTTTCTGTGCCGACTTCTTGAAGATGTTCTTCACGTCCATCAGGCAGTAATAGATTTTGCCTCCAATCACCACCACCCTCAGTTTTCCGTACTGCGGATGAGTAAAATAAAAAGGTTTCATTGCTTTCATCTTATAAATTCCTTTTTAAACAGTTGGGCGCTCCCACAACGGTTGATGTGCCTATACACAAAAGCCCCCGAAACCCAGACCATATCGGTTCTGAATTCCGGGGGCAAATGTACGGCGATTCTGCGACAAAAAACTAGTACGTACCAGTACTGTCGTACTAGTACTACTTGCAAAAAACGGTCATTTAACCTATATATTTATTGATTTTATCTCCAAATTCACCCATAGAAGGCATAGAGATAGCTTCATTGTAGCGCGTTCTGAGCACAGCAGGGTTCATATCCCATAACTGTGAGAATACTTTCCATAGCTTGGTAATATGCAGTTTAATGGATAACTTATAGGCAAGATAACCCTTCTGGTAGCCAGAAAGATTGACAGGCTGGTAGTTTTCATCCAAAATCCCATACTCATACAAACTTTTCAGAATCTGTTGTGCTTTTTCTCCTTTCAATTCTTTAGGAATATTACGTTTATGAGGTAAGAATAACTTAGTTATGCCAGATGCTTTCTTTTTACTCCCTTTGTCCTCTTCATCATCATCTTCAAAGTCAGCTTCCGTCACATCGGAATTAGAAAAATCATCTCCCTTATACCTCTCTCTTGCGGCATCATGCGAAGGATTGAAGTTCACGACATTGCCAAGATTCACACCTCCCACATGAATATCTCCATTAAAATTTAGTATGCAACTGACTTTCATGATTCAAAAAGACTTATAAGGTTATCAACACTTGTAGTACCCTCAAACACGCGAATGCCTTTCAGGTTAACTACGATATCAACACTCATACTGATGATTCCCAACACAGCCAGGGCAATCTTCAGTTTTACGATAAGTTTAGTCATATATCTTCACCTTTTAAGATAGACTAAATTTACTTCCTCAATCTTGGAAGAAGAGGTGGCCCCTGAAAGTTTTCCAGGGTGAATCCTTACTTCGGAGACATTGAGCTGCAGAGCAGTATGAGGAATGTCTCCCCCGATTTCATGTTGAATTTTTCATTTTTATTTGTTTAAAAGTTAATATTGTTATTTGTTTCTTCATGATAGCCACACAAATACTCATGTACGGCTAAATATTATAGTTGTTATTTGTTTATCAAAGCTTCAGCGTTCTCAAATCTACTCCTTTGGCGATTAGTTCATCAACTATAGTAGCTTGTATACCATAAAGTTTTCTATACCCTTTATCAAGTTTTTCAACCTCACTTACAGAAACCTCATCAACTTTTTCCTTATTTGCCTTGCTCTTCTGTTTATTCAGCTCTTCATTCAGATAATAAGCAATAGCATAATTGAACTTCAATATGGAACCCATAGAAATCTTTACCCCGTCAATAACAAGTTTTCTGACGGTTTTATAATCGATATGAAATTCCTTTTTAAGTTGCTTGCGGGTTACTATATCTTTCTGCAACATAGATTTTACGAGGGGCCTTAGTTCGTTACTAAGCTCCTCTTCCATGTACCCCTGTGCAGATATTATTCCAGTATCCGTATTTACCTTCATGTTGATTTTATTTTTAAAAATTTCTACGAAGGTAATTTATATTTTTATGCCAGGCAAAACAATTAGGAGCAATAGCTCCTAAAAAAAAGTTTCAAAGCACTTTATTTCTCAGAATTATTTACAAAAAAAGGGAAAAAAGTGAGCAATTTACGTTACTCGCCTTCTTCCCCTTACTTTTATAATTTTACGGTAGGTGCATCGCTCTGCACAATCCTTATTTCATTGCAATCTTGATAGAATCCTTACCCACTTTGGCGATAACCAAAGACTCGGATACAGCATAAGAGGCAGCACCGTTGGCTGCAACCGTTGAGCCGAGATACTTGCCATCAGCAGCGAAGAACTTCACTACCTCGCCATCGTCAAGTCCAGAGAGAGAGCAACAATACCATCATGGGCAGAAGCCACAACGCCACGTGTTCTTACCATATTGATATTGGTACCATTATCCAAGTTAGCATTAACCCAATACAGAGTTGCCTCCGCCTTATCAGATGCTTTATATCCATCTGCTGTAGCATAAACAGAAATATGATAGGCTGCAGAAAGAGATACTTCCCCATTTTCGCTCAGCGCATTAGACTTAATATCTGTATCTGTTATTGTATAATGATACTTTGCTCCTGTTGTTTCGCAAGCGAACTTCAATTTGCCTGTTTCGTAAGAGATAGATGGTGTAGAGCATTGAGTAACTGGCTTGTTATCTTCTCCTGTTTCGTCTGGATTCCAGGCATAGATATATTTATAATTAGATCCAAAAGCATTTTTATATTCCTGAAGGTATTCTGTTGGAACCATAATTATACTTGACCATGGTATTTCTAAGTCTGCGTAATTTGATTTACAATATTTACCTTCAAAATATACATTTTCCAGATTTCGACAATATGCGAAGCAAGAGTTACCCAATGAAGTAACAGATGAAGGGATGGTGATAGAGGTTAAGCCACTGCAATAACTGAAGCAATCTTTTCCCAATGAAGTAACAGATGAAGGGATGGTGATAGAGGTTAAGCCACTGCAATAAGAGAAGCAAGACTCACCCAATGAAGTAACAGATGAAGGGATGGTGATAGAGGTTAAGCCACTGCAACTTTCGAAGCAATGCTGACCCAATGAAGTAACAGATGAAGGGATGGTGATAGAGGTTAAGCCACTGCAACTTTCGAAGCAATGCTGACCCAATGAAGTAACAGATGAAGGGATGGTGATAGAGGTTAAGCCACGGCAACTTTCGAAGCAATGCTGACCCAATGAAGTAACAGATGAAGGGATGGTGATAGAGGTTAAGCCACGGCAGTCCCAGAAGCAATGATTACCCAATGAAGTAACAGAAGAAGGGATGGTGATAGAGGTTAAGCCACTGCAACCATAGAAGCAACCCCAACCCAATGAAGTAACAGATGAAGGGATGGTGATAGAGGTTAAACCACGGCAACCTTCGAAGCAACTTTCACCCAATGAAGTAACAGATGAAGGGATGGTGATAGAGGTTAAACTAGTACAAAATGTGAAGCAATGATCACCCAATGAAGTAACAGATGAAGAGATGGTGATAGAGGTTAAGCCACGGCAATCAGAGAAGCAATAATTACCCAATGAAGTAACAGATGAAGGGATGGTGATAGAGGTTAAACCACGGCAACCATAGAAGCAATAATTACCCAATGAAGTAACAGATGAAGGGATGGTGATAGAGGTTAAACCACGGCAATCATAGAAGCAATCACTACCCAATGAAGTAACAGAGGAAGGGATGGTGATAGAGGTTAAACCACGGCAACCATAGAAGCAATCACTACCCAATGAAGTAACAGAGGAAGGGATGGTGATAGAGGCTAAGCCACTGCAACCAGAGAAACAAGACCCACCCAATGAAGTAACAGATGAAGGGATGGTGATAGAGGTTAAGTTATCGCAGTCTTTGAAGCAAGACTCACTCAATGAAGTAACAACATACTCTACCCCATCATTACCCTTAATCTTCTCTGGAATAATAATATCACCAGAATATTTTCCTTCCTTTTTAGGAACAAGCGTAGCAGTTTTCTTAACAGGATCCAGCATATAACGAAGTCCATCAATGACTTCAGCCATCGCAGAACTTGCCATCATGAGCATCATAACAACAAGCATGATAAAGCCCTTAAAAGAGCTGCGGGTCCCACATTTACTTTCCAAGAATCTTTTTCTTAAAGTAAAATTTCTCATAATCTTATCTATTAAATTACACTTTCTATATATATAAGAGGCAAAGCCTCAACTACTATATCATATTAGAAATATCCTTCCCCTATTTTAGGAATGACTTCAAATGTTGTCTCTTCGGGCAAAGATTCTTCTTTTCTATATTCTCCTTCAAAAGTACAACAATATTTCGAAACATGCAAGAAAATCAGGGAAAAGTTTAGAAAAAGTTATCAGGAAGTATTAGGGGAGGCTGGTATCATATATTGGCTCGCATCAGAACTGAAATTCAAAGTCACACTTCTCTACGTTGCGCAACTTCTCCAGTTGCTCAGCCTTATGAGCCTTCAGTCTCTTCACCCATTCTGCCAGCTTGGGAGAAGAGCTCTTTATAACTATTGTTTCATTTACATGTACCATAAGCCTATAGATTAAAATTCGAATATTTTTAAAGCTTTTGCCCTTACAGGGCGTTGGTTTATATTTCATTAATACCCAGGGTGTTGCCCTGGGCTAGGAGCTTCTGCCCCTTCAGGGCGTGTGGGGCAAGCCGAAAGGTGCAGCCGAAATATACACTACGCCTGAAGCGGCTTCAATTCTTCTTCTGTCAATCCAGTAGCCTGCATGATTTGCGACCAAGACATACCCATTGACAAAAGGCGGTAAGCTGTGTCTATCTTTTCTTTAGCCATTCCTTTAGCCATTCCTTTAGCCATTCCTTTAGCCATTCCTTTAGCAATACCTTTAGCAATTCCCTTTTTCTCTCCTTCAACATAAGAGCCATAAAGGCCGGAGTAGTAATCGTCAATAGCCTTAATACTTTCATCGTATTTTTCCCGTTCCTCACTACTCAAGAAACGAACATCTGGCAATTTTGCAAGATGATCGAGCATCTTCTTTTGTTCCGCTAAAGGCAAATTTTTAAATACTTCATCCATTTCCATATACTTCAATACAGAAATCAATTTTTCAATGCCAGTTCTTATTTCCTCATTTTCTGAATTTCCTCCAGCGGAAGCTCGGTGGCCGTTGATACTTGCGCTTCAGAAAGACCCATTGACAAAAGGCGGTAAGCTGTGTCTAACTTTTCTTTAGCCATTCCTTTAGCCATTCCCTTTTCCTCTCCTTCAACATAAGAGCCATAAAGGCCGGAGTAGTAATCATCGGCGGCCTTAATACTTTCATCGTATTTTTCCTGCTCCTCACTACTCAAGCAACGCACATCCGCCAATTTAGCAAGATGATCGAATATCTTTTTCTGTGCCGTAAAAGGCAATCTTTCCAATACTTCCATATACTTCAAAACATAAATCCATTTTTCAAAACCTGTCTCGCATTCTTCCTCACTCTTATCAAAGAAAGGAAGAGAAAGATAGATGAAACGAAGCTTGTCAGAAAACATCGAGTCACTAGACTTCTCCCTCAAAGCAACGTCTGTCCTAAACTTTGTCACCTCATGCTCCTTTGGCATAAAATTCATGATGCAAACCACATAAACCGGTACAAACTGGTATAAAATAGCTGTGCGGACACCAGCTTCATCAAATTTCTTGCGTTGGGCAACAAAAGCCTTACTAGCATAATAGATGGAACGATTCACAAAGAAAGGTACCCATCTGTTCTGCATCTCAACGATGAAATGCTTGTCATCGTCGGTAACACAATAGATGTCAAAGATGCAGCCACGGAGATCATTCGTTTCTCCAAGCTGTTCCTTATCCTTGAATGTTACGTCCTTGATTTGAAACTCACCTTCAAACAAGTCGTTCAAAAAATTAATCAGCAAGTCCTTGCTGAACTCTTGACCGAAGAGACGCTTGAAGCCCCAATCGGTAAAGGGGTTGATGTATCTACCCATAATTTATCGTTTTGTTTCTATAAACCTGCTGCAAAGATAAACTTAAATTTTGAAACAAGCAAGAAAAAGGGAGAAAAGTTTCTGAAAAAGTATATCGAGGGAATTTTGCAAGCCCCTTCGGGGGCTTCTCTTCTCTCCTATCACATCGCTAAGAATTAATCACTAATAAATAATCATTAATCACTAATAAATAATCACTAAAACAAGATGAAAAAGGAAACATGGAAATTGGTTATTCAGATTTTAATCTCTATTTTGACAGCTGTTGGAACTTCCCTCGGAGTGACAAGCTGCATGAGTTAAGATGAGCTAAGACGAGTTTAAATTGTTTGTTTGTAAAAAGCAAAGAGGGTGTGTCTAAACTTCAGACACACCCTCTTTTTTTTATTTATTTCCGAATCTTATCTGCGAGATACGCGAACCTTCACGGTATCATGACCTACCTTCACAATGTATGTGCCGGTTGTCAGTGATGACAATGAAATGTTCTGAACGTAATCATCTGTAACAACACTATGGGCTACCATCTTGCCATCAGCAGCATAAACAGCTACCTTGTCGCCTGTATGAGCACCCGCGATACGCAATGTGCTGCCAGCAACTGTAACCTTCAGCTTATCGGCTGTAACACCATCAATGCCAGTAACAACAAGAGTTACCTTGTTAGAATACTGCTCGCCAGTAACAGAATAAGCAGCGGCTACCTGATACTCAAGATAATTGCCAACCACAGAAGACTTATCTGTGTATGAATTACCAGAGATATAGCTGTTGTTCAACTTGTCACCATTCAGATAAACATTGTAACCCAGGAAGGCATTCTTCTGAGAAGTTGCGCCCTGTGCCACATGAGCCACCTTCAATGGTGCAGCTGATACATTCGCCTTTGGCTTGAATGTGAGAACCTCAGCACCCTGCTTTCTTGCCTTCATTGAGCTGGCAGGAGCGTATGGGCTCAAACCGATAGAAATGTTCCAGTTGGCATCGATATCAGCACCTGAATCCTCCATCGTACTCCATGAGATACCATCAGAAGAATAAAGGTCGCCACGACCACTGCGAGCAGGGCCCTTATCGTAACCCAGAGGCACTGTAATCTGGTTGTGCTCTACATATACTGCCACACGGAGACTCTTGGTAGGGTCGATTGGGAGTGGCTCGTCCAAATGAATGGTATTGAAGGCATACTCCTTCAGACTTGGAACAAACTGCTGGCGAACCAACGTGTTGTTCTGATATACCAATACATAGAGAGCATCAGGAATCTGATTGATGTAAACCTCTACATCGCTCAATGCCAGATGACCGTATTCCTTCAAATCCTCAGCAAACCAGTTGACACCTGCAAAGAAGGCACCACCGTTAGGCTGACCGGCTGCATCGTAGCAGTTGCCATTGTGCCAACGCAAGTAAATAGGCTCACCCAGGGCAGGAGTCTGCCAGGTCAGGTTTCTGCTGTCTCCATTGTTCTCCACACGAAGGGTGGTTGGAGCCAGACTACCATTGTCATAATAGAGATCGAGGCTCACTGCATCACTCAACTCACTCTCGGCAGAGTTCTTGGTAACCAGCTTCACCTGATAATCATAATGACCAATCAGCAGGTTGTGGTCTACATAAGAGATACCCTGTACCGGAGAAGCAGTAATCTTCTCGCCGTTGCGATAGATGTCGAATCCGTAGCAGTCGGTCTGAGGTGCCTCCTTGTAGAAGCTTACACCGTCGATATACTGGTCTGGATTACCCGCAGCCTTAGCCAAGCCGATGTACTCTGTACCCTCAGGCAATTCGCACATCACATCCTGCCACTGCTCTGTGGTTGTCACAGTCTGCAGACGGATGAAGTTGTCACGATGAGTACCACCTACAGAATAATAGATATCGAATGTACCATTACCCTTATGGTCATCAGCATTTCTTGCTGCAAGACGAACATACTTCATATTCTCTGCCTTCACAACACCGAATGCCTCAGCCTTCTGACCGGCAACAATCGACTTGCTGCCATCGAATGAGTAGTCGGAACTTACCATCCAGTTTGACTTGTAGCTCTCGCCCTCAGCACCGAATACCTCTGTACCATCTACAGAAGACTCGAATGAGTTCACGGAAGCTGCAGCCTTGTACATATCAGGATCCTTGAACGAGAGGAGCACGTTGTAACCGTATGTTGACTGCACAGCCTGTACATTCTCAGGAACCTTAGCCTCACCAGAAGCCACGATAGTAGCGTTAGCAACAGCCGACTTAGCCGAAGTAGTACCATCAATATAAACGGTCTCTACGCTGTAGTCGTAATTGCCCTCCTGGCTCACGGTTTCCTGATAGAAACGGCGGGTAAGAGGTTCGCCGTTCAGTTTCTCGCCATTGCGATATACATTGTAACCTGCCACAGTGTTCAAGCCGCCCATATCCAGAACGATGAACTTGGTAGCAGCACCCTGACGCTGCAGAGCAAGCAACATGTAAGTGATGCCCTCAGGAGATACGAACGAAGACATACCACCTGCCTTGTAAGAAGAGATGTTGTCAATCTCAAGATACTTGCCCATATCGAGCGAGCCTACACGCTCACCGCTTGCCATGTCATAGATGCCGATGGTATAGGCATTCGCCTCATTGCCCTGCTCGAAAGCATAGAGCTTGCCATCGTAGTAAGCTGTGCCGGAAGCACCCTTCAGGACAGGACCTGTAGCCAACTTGCTACCATCCTTAGCCATGTAGATGCTGGTCTCCCAGTCACCAACCTCGAAGCCGCCCTTGCCGCCATCCAGTGTTGGGATGTATGCCAAGTGGCGTGAGTACTCAGAGATATCGATGCTCTTCATCAACTTCATGGTAACAGGATTGATGACATGTATCTTGGTGCTGTAGTCACCTGCATAGAGATACTGACCATCGTAAGCCAGGTTACGGATACCGTCGATATCGCTTACCACGCAGCTCTTCACCTTCTTGCCATCCATAGAGTAAACGTCGATTCTACCATCCTCGTTATATATAGAGGTATAGATGTACTTGCCGTCGGTAGCCACAGCCATAGAAGACTTCGCACCGTCGAATTCTCTTACGAACTCAGGCATAGCTGCATCGGTTGTTACCGGACGCTTAGCCAAATCTGCAGGGATTGACATCTCTGAAGCGGTAGGAGCATCCCAACGGAGTGAGATGTCGCGGTTGCGGGTTACAGTGGCATCCAGGTGATGAGGAGCCGTCAGGTTCTCGATGGCATAAGCCTCAACAGAAGTCTTGCCGCCAAACTCAGACTCACCGCCATCAGCATATACAGATGTTACCTGATAGCTGTAGGTACCTGCGTTAGAGAGAACGTCATCGAATGACTGACCAGCCACAGGAGTGCTGTTCACCTTCACGCCATCACGATAGATGTTGTAACCCATAGGGGTTTCCTCAGTATCGTTGCTGTTAGGAGCCACGTTTACGCGGATGTTCAAGTTACCGTTAATGGCCGACTCAGCTGCAGTAAACCAGTTCTTGCCATCCAAAGAAAGCAGGTTACCCTTGCCATTCACAACCTTGCTGTCGTCGAGACTCAGAGGATGTACATCCGCATCGTTCATGATCTGGAATGCGAAGATATAAGTATGTCCTGGCTTCAGGATAATATCCTTCTCCAATGGAATATCGGTAAATGAACCGTCATACTTGATTTCGCCTCTATATTTCTTGCTGTAGATAATCTTACCATCCTCATAGATACGAGGTGCAAGATAGGTAACGGTGTTAACCAACTGGATGGAAACAGAAGAAACCTTCTTGTTGCGGTAAGGAATATAATCCTCAGCATCCCACTTGGCACCTGCGAAGAAGTAACCGCCTGAAGCCAGACCCAGCTCATCCTCGTGCTTGCCGGTAGCCCAGCTCATGGTATCACGATGGGCAGCCTCTAACAATGGAGAATCCCAGTTCAGGTGAACATTCCTGTTGTTCTTGATGCTTGAAGTGAGGTTGAGAGGAGCATAATACTGAGCACCCTCGTTGACGAAGGCTACTACAGAATCGCTCTTTGCCGACTCCTTGCCATTATAGACCGCTGTCACCTGATAAGAATACTTGCCGTAAACCAGCTTGGTATCCGTGAACTGCATCTCCTTCACTGGAGCGGCATTCACCTTCACGTGGTTGCGATATACATTATATCCATCTGCCACGGCAGCACCATTGCCCTTAGCCCATGTGAGCACGGCAGAAGCAGCCTTAGGCTCAGCCTTCAGGCTCAACGGACGTGGAGCAGAAGACTCAGATGTAGCATTCAGGTTGAAACTGATGGTCTGTGCTTCCAACTCTGGGTTGGTGAACAGAGTAGCTGTTGTAGCATAGCTGTCGCCCTTCTTTGCCTCCAGAGCATCGAGACCTACGTTGATTACCTGCTCAGCACCCGGCTCCAGCGTACCATGCTTAGGAGAGAGGTTGAGCCACTTGTTAGTCTCTGCCAGGGTATAGTTGAATACCAGGTTAGGACTCTGGTTGAGTATTCCCGTCAGAACCAACTTGCCTGGAACTACATCCATAGAAGAGAACAGACCGCAGACATAGTTCTGACCAGTGGCCTGACCACCCATTACATAACCAGGAACATCGGTCAATACGTGCTTCACATCGGTCAGGGTACCCTTGGCGATGTCATACTGACGGAGCTGCAGCTTATCAAACTTATCTGAAGACTCGGCAGTCATATCAGACAACCAGAGGTATGGACCTCCAGGAGTTACGTTATCGTAGGCAGAACCATAGACAGCGATGTTGCCATCAGTAGTTAAGGCAGCCATCTTACGGATGAACTTACCCTTGCGGTCAACCAACCCGATGGTTGTAAAGGTACCAATCCAGAAGCCGTCGTAGGCAGGATCGTAGGTACAGTGGGTAATCTTCAGGTCGGAAACACCACCCACGGTGATGACATCCACGATGCGACGGTGGTCGAAATCGAGCTTGAAGATACGGTTAGACCAGTCGCTGCCGTAGAAGTAGCGGCCGTCGAAGGTAAGGTCGTAGAGCTTGTAATACATCTCTGGGATAGAGAACTGCTCGATGAACTTACCGTTCTTGTCGTACTTCCAGAACTTACCCAACTCTACGGAAGAGGTGGTATAGTAGTACTCACCATCGAAGGCGATAGACCTCTGCAAGTCGCCGGAGGTGTTCCATGATGGCATGGTTTCCCAACGGTGAGAGATGTCGCCGGTACCCTTGTTGGCATTCTCCTTGAGATACCAGATCAAAGGACCATTACCCTCGTTCTTGATGGTGAAGTTCTTGGTGATGTTAGCCTCAGCCTCCAGGTCTGCACTCACGGTGTTGGCAGAAAGCGCTACCTTTGGAGCCTCCAGATTGGCTGTGAAGTTGTTGGTACCATCGGCCTTGACGGTCCATGTACCCTTATACTCGTTGTAGCCCTCACGGATGATACTTACGGTATAAGTACCCTCCTCTATCTGGTCGAGCTTGAGCACACCATTCTTATCGGTGGTCTCGCTGATTACAGCGCCGTTATCGCCAATCAGGGTAACAGGACATCTGGAGATGGTGCCAGAAGGAGTCTTGACACTCAGCTGTCCCTTCGCCCAAACCGGGTTCCATACCTTCACGTCATCTACATACCAATAGTTAATCCACTTGGCATCGTCGCCATGCGCACGGAAACGGATCTTGAACAGGTTATTGCTCAAATATTCACCGATAGGATAGGTATAAGTTGTCCAGTCGAAGCCACCTGAGTAGTTGTCGAATACATCGAGACCTTCCCAAGTCTTTCCGCCATCGCAGCTCAACTCTACCTCCATGTAGTCAACATTGGTCTGCTCGCTGTTGCGGAGACGCAGGTTGAAGCGCAGGTAGGTATTGTCCTTGTTTGGAGTATTCAGCTCGCGGGTCTCCAGTGCCTGGTTGTAATTGGTCAAAGCCGACCAGCTGTAGGTAGCGGATGGGTCAACCAATCCATACTCGTAGTAGTCGATAGACCACTTGCTCTCCTTGTTGTTGTCGAGGTTCACGGTAGTCCACTTGTCGGCATGGAGCGTCCAGTCGTCGAAGTCGTCCTCGAAAGGCAACAGGCGGATATCCGGAACGGTGACCTTCAGAGGTTCACTCTGGGCAGACTCCTGACCATCCTGATGAACGGCTGTCACCGTATAGGTATAGTCGGCGTAGTCTGGCACATTATCAGAGAAGCGTGCAGAATCCATAGGAGCCTCGTTCACCTTCTTGCCGTCACGATATACGTTGAAGCCCACCACAGGGTTGGCTGCAGCCAGCTGTTTCTTGCTCCGGGTAGGACGAATCTTGTTGGTTCCCACGAAGATGTCGTCGAGCATCAGCATGAATCCACTCTCAGAAACGCAGTTGATGGTTACATACTTCGCCTCCTTAGGAATGTTATACTTCACGAGTGTCCAAGCCGCAGGCAGTTCCACGTATGGGCCTTCGTTCACATACTTGAAGTCGGAAGGACGCTTGCCGGTGGTAGAATAACCGACGCGAACACGCTCAGCGGCAAAGTTGTCGCCCTCGATCTTGTAAGTGCGAGCCATGAAACTAAACTGGAAGTCCCGGTCGAAGTTCAACTCTGGCGAAATGATGTAGTCGTTGTTCTTATCGTCGTTAGAACTGAAATCCACCAGCATCTTCTTGCCAGAATAAGGCTGGTAATTTGGATTCTCGTTCACCGCAGGAGAGGTTTCCCAAGGGTTCATGACCACGAAGGCCATCTTCTGACCCTGAGTTGGGAAGGTACAAGCCTGCCAGGTATAAGTATTGTTATTATCGGCGTCGATATACGACCAGCCCACGTTACCGGCTGAATTGATGGCGAAGTCCTGATGATTCTCGAAATCATCGAAGTAGCCATCGGTCTTTTCTGGTGAAATCCAGCTCAACTTCACCGTCTTGTCGCTCACACCCATCAGCTGGAGTCCGTAAGGCACACCTTCGGCATTGCCTTCTACCTTCATCTTGGTATAGCGAACGACAGGTGCCTTGCGAGACTGAGCCACGAAATTCTCCGATGGCTTCACCTTTTCGCCTTCACCCTTCTTTCCATCAGTCAGCGCATCCACCGAAGCCCATACAGCTCCGCAGGTCATTGCCGCCAACAAGATGGCAGAATATTTATAATGTTTCATAAATGTTCTATTTGATGCTATTATTTATTACTTGATGATAATCTTGCTGCGATGGGTCTTGCCCTCGCCGCTTACGCTGATGATAGCCATGCCGGTGCCTGCAGGAACCTGGAAGTTCAGACTGCCAGAGCGTGCCTCAGCAGTATAGAGCTGAACGCCGGCAGCAGATGTACAGGTCACGGTGTAGCCTGCCTTGATGCCATCTACCTGGATATTGCCACCGTTCACGCTGATGCCGAAGCCGGTACCCTCGATGACATCGTGGATGCCTGTAGAGGTATTTGCCTGATAGTAAACAGGTGCAGACTCATCGTAGTAAAGGTTGCCCTTACCTGAAGCTACCCAAACACGGTACTTGCCCTCATCATACTCGCCGTCTTCCTTGTTGTTAATAGGAATCACGTTGGTTGGTACAGAACCGGCTGCCAAGTCCTCATAAACCTTACCGTCGTTATAGGTAAGTGTGAGATACTTGATACGGCCATTTCTACCACCATTCTTGAACTTGAAGCGCAGCTGTCTGTACTTCTTGTTCTCCAGATAGGTAGAGTAATCCTCTTCCTGACCTTCTGAATCATATTCCTTCAGGGTAATCTTGGAACCCACGGCATTCCATGTCTTGCCATCCTCAGTACCCTCGATGCTCAACTCAGAAGAACCGAGCGGACCGGATGCGGTGACGATGAACTTGCAGTCCTTGATACCGTCAGGACAATCCTTCAGGGTAACGGAACCATTGCTGCGGAACTGGATAGAACCTGTGCCCAGAACTACATCACCCTCTACATTCTGATAGAAATCCATTGGGGTGAACACGGTCTGCGAGTTGGTCTTATTGGTCTCTCTACTCAGGCAGAGATAGTAGTTATCAGCACCTTCCACAGGGCTCCATGATGCAGTAAGCACGCTCTCGCCGGTTCTCTCCAGCTTCACGTCCTTAGGCGTATCGAGCTTCTGGGTTACCATCACGTTCCACAACCAGAGGTCGTTCTGCATTCTCTCTGAGCAGACACGGAAGGCAACATAGATATCCTTTCCTGCAAACTGGCTCAAATCTACCTCCTCAGCATGCTGAGCACCGAAGTAATCGGCAAAAGAGAAACGCTTTACGAGGTGGAAATCGTTCAGATCGTTGGTCTTGGTAGAAACCAATACCTCCAGGTCTTCCACACCATTCTCCTCTGTCACACCACGGGTGAAGAACATCACGCCCTTCTCTGGCACGTGGAAGCGGCGACGGCTGATGAGATAATCATCTGCATCGTTCCAATAGTTCAGAGAATAGTGAACGGCCTGGGCACCCTCGTCCTGATACCAGGTGGTACCATCGCCATTGTGGTCGATAATTTGCCATCCGTCAGGGTTGCCGTCGGTCCAGCTCAGGAAGTTTCCGTAGAATGGAGTATCCAGGGTTACGTTGGCGTATGCCCACTCGGTGGTGAATGGAACCGGTGAACCATATACCACGCTGCCATCGCTCATCTTCATGTAAGAGCGTACGCTGTAGGTGGTTCCTGGCTGCAGGCCCTTGGCTGTGAAAGAAGCATTCTTGATATCCTCTACCTTGCCTGCTGCGCTCACGCCATCGGTGAGGGTTGGGTCGGCAGAAGCGCCTTCCTTCCAGCAGAAGCCTACCTCATCCACATCTACCTTGTTGCTCTCGATGTTTGCCTTGAAGGTTGCCTGTGTATCGTAAATCTTCTCAGGCACAAGTGTCTTGATGAAGTTCCACTTGCTGGTACCGCCATTAACCTGGAACATCACGTTGCCGTCCTGCTCCATGATATTGGTGATAGGCACGTTAACCGGCTCCTTCGCCCAATTCAGGGAATTAGGGGTGGTGGTGTCGGTGAAAGATGTATTGGCTGATTTACCCGGATAGGTATCGCCGCTACGGGTCACCTCGTTGTCGATGCCGTCGGCTGGCACGATATACATGCAGCGATGCTTGGCGCTGTTGTTTGGTCCGTTGATATCCCACCAGTCTTTCTTCATCTCATCAGTATAGTCGTAATGAGTGATGAGCAGACCATGACCCGGGATATACTTGTCCCAACCCGTCTGCTGGCGGTTTTCCAGGATGAACCACTCCATACCTGTACCAGGTGTACGGTCTGGCTGGCAGTTGATGAAGCGCGCCTTGTTGTCGGCGATGGTAGTGAGGGTAACATCCTCAGGGTTCTTCACCTCTACGATGTCCTCGCCTTCCTTCATCCAGCCCATCTGCATACGCTCGAATGCCATCAGGCAAGGAGGAGTACGGCTATCGTTGTTGTAGCTGCCAGAGGCATAAAGGCTGTAGGCACCTGGGTCGATACCCTTACCATTGCTGGTATCATCGGTATCATACATATCCTTGAGACCCAGCACATGGCCGAACTCATGGGTGAAGGTTCCGATACCATCCATAGATGGAACTACAGGAGCACCTGGCATACCTACCAGCTCGGCAGAGCAGGAATAGTCGTGAATCAAGATACCATCGATGGTGGTGTTGTCATCCAAATACCAGCTGTGTGGCCAGATGTCATCACCATTGGCAGTACTTGCCTCGCTATATCCGGCATAGATTACGTAGCAGTTGTCCATGATGCCATCGCCATCGTTATCAAACTGGCGGAAATCCAGATCAGGATTGTTCTTCTTGGCGAGTTCCACAGCCTCCTTCACCATGTCGCGTGGGTTGGTATCAGTACCGCTGGTACTGCTGCTGTTGCCACCATAGTAGGCTGTTGGCTTGGAAAGGGTGTATGGACCCACTACCTTGAAGTTAGGGATAAACTGACCCATGGAATTGTCACGGTAGTAATCCTTCACACTACCCGTACCGCCGTTCTCGCTGTAGCCAGGCTGGTTCAGCCAGTGGTCGAAGTCCTGCTGGGTGTGGCGCAATACGCTATCCTGGAAGTTAACCAGGACCACCAGATACTGCGATTCCTTGACAGTAGCCTCTCCGGTTCTTGTTTCGGCAGCATACTTGCGGGGAGCAACGATGCGGCGGCTCAGGAACTTGTTAGGCGCCTTCTTCATGATAGGGGTTTTGCTCAAGATGTCGGCAGTGGCATCTTTCGCACTGGTCAGTGACTCCAGGAGTTTCTTCTCCTTTTCAGATCGCGCATCCACATTGTGGGCTCTCTGCCTGGTCATCACTTTCTTCTGGGTTTTCCAGTCGTAATCCACGTAACAGAAATAACCCTTCTTGTCCTTGTTCAGGAGAAATCCATCCGTGGTAGTAACGAAGTGGAAATTCTCATCACCTTGTATTCTTACCAACAAGGTGGTGCCGTCAGGCTGCCGCATCGTGATTGGATGGGGATATGCCTTGATAGCCCAGGTGGCCTGGGTATATCCCGCACACAAGACGGAAGCCAAAAGCAGTCTTTTGAGACCTCTCATAGTTTTCTCGTTTTTTAATGTGTATAAATATAATAATTACTTAATTCTTTTCTCTTTTTCCTGATAGTAATAACAGGTTGAAAGCAAGTGACATTTTGACGAAAAAAGGGCGCAGGCGGAGTTTTCACACCCCACTTGCACCTTTTATTATATAATGTATTGTCTTATCACACTATGCCCCATTACTTCTTGACAACGATCTTCTTAGTCTTACCGTTAGACTTGATGATGTATACACCATTGCCTGAAATCTGGTTCACCTGGGTACCGTCCATCTTGAAGATAGATACCTTGCTGTCGCCAGCTGCCTCGATGTTCCAGATGCCAGTTGCATCGTTATCCATCCATGTGAAATCGGTAGGACCGTATGAATCAACAAACTGGAAGTAAACATCACCAGCTGCTGCCATCTCCTTGGTAAACTCATAAACGTAAGAGCCATCAGGCAGCTGTACGTAATTGGCTCTTACCTCCTCGGCATTGGCACCATTCTTGGCATCCTCCAGACTGTTATAGAGGGAAGTCATCAAGTAACCGCTCAGACGGAAGGTGGTTGTACCAGCAGGGAGTGAAGCCTTCATCCATACAGGAGTACTGCGGGAAGCACCTGTAATTGTTACGGTCTTACCCTTGGTGATAACCAATGGATTGGTTACAGTTTCACCTGGCTCAGCCTCATGCTTGGTAAACTGGATCTTGCTACCGGTAACCTTACCTGCGATAACGCAGTGGATATAGAGCTTATCGCCCTTGCTAACGATAACCTTACCCTTATATACGGTGACTGAAACACTACCAAAGTTCTCAGTACCCATCATGGTAGTTCCGTATGGCTCCTCATTCTTGAAGATTTCGATGCGGTCGCTGCCACCATTATAGCCTTGGTCGCAGGCGAAGTCGAGAACACCATCCTCAGTTACGTTATACTGCAACCAGAGGTCAGCAGCACCTGCCTTGGTGAATGTATATTCATCATCCTCCATGACGATAGGGTTGGTGCGAGACTCACCGGCAGAGAACTCCTTCTCTTCCAGATACATGGTTGTACCCTTGGTTGCACCAGATACCTTAATCAGATAAGTGGTTCCGGCAGTAGCCTCGATAAAGAAGTCGGTACCCTTGTTGATGGCTGTGTATTCACCATCATACATGCCTGTACCTCTAGGGAAGCTGACGGTAACACCTGGTTCAACCTCCACATTGAGCTTGCCATTCTTGGTAGCTGTATATTTGAAGTATTCTGTGCCCTCTACGGTGATTTCGTTTTCACCCACCACAGCTTCAGCTGGGTTTGTTGCAAGAGAACCCTTCTCTACATCCAGATATGAAACCTTGAATGCCAATGGATTATCCTCATTGGCTGTAACCTTCAGGATGTAAGTAATATCGTAAGACTGGCCACCAACGAAGGTCTTCAGCAAGCCATCCTTTACTGTAGCAGCACCATACTCGCCATTCTGCTGGTTGTAGAAGATGATAGATGTAGCTGCATCGAGATTGGCATCAGTCTCAACCGTAACAAACTTCTCTGTGTTGGCAGGAACCGTGAGCTTATAATAATAGGTACCCTTGGCACTAGGCAAAGTCTTCTCTACAGGGAGTTCAGTCAATTCGAAGGCTGTATTCACAGTCTCACCTGGCTGGTATTCCTGCATTTCTGCCTTGATTACATCCTCGGCATCAGAATCCTGCAACTTGTTCACTACGATATAATAGGTAGAACCTGTATAAGGAATCTCAACGCGAACATTATAGGTACCAGGCTCAGAAGAAGCCGCTACCTCCTGATAGGTGATATTGTTCAAGTTGGAATATACCTTTACCTGACCGCCAGCAAGCACAGCATCACTGGAGATGTTCAGATAACCTGTCTTGGCAGGAGTATAAGTAAAGTAGTAGTCGCCCTTCTCAGCAGGCACCTTGTTCTCACCCTCGTTCAAAACGAATGGCATCTCAAGAGAACCAGCCTTCACCTCTACGAGCTTAGAATTTGCAACGACACTACCCTGAAGATTCAGTGCGATAGTATAAGTCTTACCCTTCTCTACGCTCACTTTCAGCACATATCCGCCTGTAGCCTGGTCATAGACTGTAGAAACATTATTACCATTCACATTGGCACCTGAAACATAGCTTGAGAAAGCGAGCTGAAGCTGCGCAGTCTTCTCGGCTGTATAGGTAACATAGGCAGTAGTGTTCTCATACTGAGCACCCAGCGGATTACCCAGGTACAACTCCTCACCTACCTTCAACTCGGCAGGATTGTCCTGAGAGAGGCCCTTGCCATAAGAAGACATCTCAGACAAGTCGAGGTTGAAGCCCGACTCACCCGTCATGTTCATGATGAAGTAGTAGGTCTTACCCTTTTCCAAGGCATACGCTTTAGAAGGATACTTCAAGCCTGCACCACCCAGGGTGAGCGAATCTGTTCCTTCTACCGATGTAAATACAGTAGGAACATTGCTTGATCCAGACAATGGAGATACCTTGGCAAGATAGTTCTTGTCTGCTGTAAACTTCCAATAAGTGTTCTTAGCCTCACTGCTCTCTACCTTGTAGGTATTCTCACCCTTCTGGGCATCGAGAGCTGATTCAATTGATGTCTGTGCCATTGCTGCTGAAGAAAGGCACAATGCTGTCGCAAAAAGTAAAACTTTTCTCATACTTTCGACTTTTAAAATTATAATATTTAAATTTATTATTCGTAACTCATCACGCCCTATGAGCGTTAATCTTCCTCCATTTTGGCGGCAAAGGTAATAATTTATATTGAAACTCACAAGAATTTTTGCATAAAAACTGCATAAAACTAACATTTACTAACAAAAATACATTAATGAATATAAAAAATAGCAAATTTCACCCCTTTTTGGTCTACAAAACGTCAAGTTATCCGAAAATATAGCCATTTATTTTATATTTTCCCAAAAACATTTGGAAGAAAGATAAATTTTGCTTAATTTTGCACCGATTTCAGCGACGCCCCCTCTATCAGGGCTAAAAATGACGAAAAAAATTAGTAGAATAAGCTTTAAAGTTAAAAATAGTAAGTAATAACAATAAAAAGAAAAAAAGAGATCTATGGAAAAAAGACTCATGATGTTTATTGCTTGCGTCTTCCTGAATTTGGGAATGGCGTTGGCACAAACTCACGTTTCTGGTGTAGTTACCTCTTCTGAAGACGGTTCACCGATTATCGGTGCATCTGTAAAGATTGTGGGTACTACTTCTGGTACAGTTACCGACATCGATGGTAACTTCGCTCTTGATATAGAGAGCAACAAGGCCGAGCTGGAATTCAGCTACATCGGCATGGTGACCAAGAAATTGAAGGCATCTGAAAAGATGCAGGTTGTTTTGGATCCTGACACACATGTACTTGAGCAGGTTATCATCACCGGTTACGGTGCTGCCAAGAAGTTGGGATCTGTAGTTGGCGCTATTTCCAACATCGGTGAAAAGAAGTTGGAAACGGTCGTAACCCCTAACTTTACTGATGCGCTCGCCGGTCAGGTATCTGGTTTGTCTGTTCTGTCATCTGCCGGTGACCCTTCACAGTCTGCACAGATCCGTCTGCGTGGTGTCAACTCTATCGGTTCTTCTAACCAGCCTCTGTTCATCCTCGATGGTTCTCCTATCACTGCTAGCTTCTTCAGCACATTGAACCCATCAGACATTGCCAACATCACCGTGTTGAAGGATGCTGCGTCTACCTCTATCTATGGTTCACGTGCTGCCAACGGTGTTATTGTCATCACTACCAAGCAGGCTAAGTACAACGAGTCGGTTCAGCTCACCGTAAAGGCACAATATGGTATCTCTTCTGCTACCAGCAAGGGTGAAGAGATGATGAACTCTCAGCAGTACATCCAGTTCCGCGACATGATTGGTCAGCCTGTAAACGACAATATCCGCAACCTGGTAAACAAGTATGGTATCAGCACCGACTGGCGCGACGAGATGATCAAGAACTCGGCTCCTACTTCTGATATCAACGCTACCTTGCAGGGCGGTGGTCAGACCATGAACTATTTCGTTTCATTCAACCACCATCAGGAGGATGGTTTGATTGAGGCTTCCAACATGCGCCGCAGCACCTTGGCAGCCCGCATCAACTCTCGTCTGAACAAGTTCTTCAAGGTGGGCTTCAGCTCTAACTTCGGTGTTCAGGATTACAGCCAGAACAGCATGTGGGCTGACAAGAACAAGACATACGCTTCTAACCCATTGGTAGCTGCCAAGATGGCGTTGCCATACGATGCACCTTATTATTATAGCTTCGACGAGGCTGGTAATCTGGTGAAGGGCGACCGCGCTGCCGGACTCCTCTACTCTCAGTTCCTGCTGCCTTGGTTCACTGTAGCCAATACAAACCAGGACCGCAAGAATGTAACCATCAACCTGTCGCTGAACGAGCAGTTCACTCCTTTCGAGGGATTGACTTTCACAGCCCTGCAGTCTCTGTTTGGCTACGACCTCACAACCGACAGAGCAAGTCTCCCATACGAGCAGTTCACTACCCCAATGGGTCAGGTAATCGATGCTCATACCGGTGGTGTTGCTTCAGACTTCAGCCGCTACTACGCTTACACATTGACTCATACAGCTGAGTTCCGTCACAACTTCGGTCCTCATTATGTAAACCTGCTGCTGGGTGAGGAGACCCGCATCCAGAAGGGTCGTAGCTTCGGTATCACTTCTACAGGTCAGACCGACGTTCGCCGTATGTTGCTGAACACTGCTACCACCATCACTCCATCAGCTCAGACTGACAGCCGTTCAGAGGAAGTAGCCAACTCCCTCTTCGGAACTGCCGAGTATAACTTCAAGGAGAAGTACTACGTATATGCTTCACTCCGTTTCGATGGTAGCTCTAAGTTTGCTCCAGATCACCGTTGGGGTACCTTCGGTTCCCTCGGTTTGAAGTGGAATGCCAAGCGCGAGAGCTTCCTCCGTGGTGTTAAATGGCTGGACGACCTGACCGTGAGCGCCAACTATGGTACAACAGGTAACGACTCAGGTGCCGGTTCTTACGATTTCTACGGACTCTTCGGTTCCGGTAAGAACTACAACGGCGAAGGTTCTATCGATATCACCCAGGCAAGCAACGACAAGTTGACTTGGGAGAAGGTGAGCAAGCTGAACATCGGCTTGAACTTCGGTTTGTTCAACCGCGTTACCGTGGATGCCAACTTCTATCGCAACGAGACATCTGATATGCTGATGGAGATTCCTTACTCTATGACCACAGGTTTCTCCTCGGGTATGGGTAACATCGGTAACATGGTGAACAAGGGTTTCGAGACAACCGTAAACGTTGACCTCATCAAGACCAAGGATATGAGCTGGAGTGTATCTGCCAACATCTGCTACAACAAGAACGAGATTACAAAGCTGTTTGCAGGTCGCGACGAATACGTGCTTTCAGGCACAGGTTTGAAGTTGCAGGTGGGTCATGCCTACGGTGAGTTCTATAATGTACGCTATGCAGGTGTTGATTCACGCACCGGTGAGCCTATGTGGTACGACAAGAACGGCAACATCACCAAGACATACGACGAGACCAACAACTCTGTGTTCCTGGGCAAGAACCGCTATGCACCATGGATTGGCGGTTTCGGCACCAACTTCACATGGAAGGGTCTCAGCGTCATCGCAGACTTCGCTTGGCAGTCGGGCAAGTACATGCTCGTCAACGACAATTACTTCATCAAGAATGCCAACATGGGTACTTCTTATAACCAGAGCGTAGACATGCTGAACGTATGGACCACTCCAGGTCAGGTTACCGACATCCCAGCTTATGGTTACGATATCTACATCGACGACCACATGCTGAGCAATGCTTCATTCTTGCGTATGAAGACATTGACCGTTCAGTATCAGTTGCCAAAGAGCTGGATGCAGACCATCCGTTACATCAAGGACATCAAGGTGTTCGGTATCGCCCGCAACCTCTTTACCATCACTTCATTCGACGGATATGATCCAGAGCCAGACATGAACCTGGTTCAGTTCAACTATCCAAACACCCGCCAGTTTGTGATTGGTGCAGAATTAACATTCTAAACAAAAAGTATTATTAGAAAAGAATTATGAAGAAGATATATTTTTCATTGATGCTTCTGTGCGCGATGGCGTTCACATCCTGCAGCATGGACAAGGCTCCATACGGTTCGCTGGATGACAAAACAGCCATCGAGAAGGAGCAGGACCTTCGCCAATTCCGCAACGCCATGTATACCAACCTGCGTACAGTGACATCTGGTTCATGGCTTTACCTGTCAGATGTACAGATGGACGAGTTCCATGGCCTCATCAGCAACGGTAACCGTCTCGGTCAGTTCTCAAATGGTGTAATTACCATCACCGACGGTGACGTTTCCAACATGTGGGGCGGCAGCTATTCCATGATTGCCACAGCCAATGCCATCATCGAGCGTGCAGCCAACATGCAGGCAAGCGATGCCTTCAGCGATAAGGACAAGATTGCCTTCGCTCACTATGATGCCGAGGCACACTTCGTTCGTGCCTACATGTATTTCTGGTTGGCAGACCATTTCTGCCAGTCATATACACAGTGTGACCCAACCAAGGCAGCAAGCGGTCTGCCTCTGACCACTGTCTATAAGCCAACAGGTAATCTCAACGACTATCCTAGCCGTTCTACCCTGAATGAGACCTTCGCTCTGATTGAGGAAGATATGCAGAAGGCATACGATGGTTTGGTAGCATACGAGAAATCGGGTGTGAAGGTTGCCAAGGAAGAGGCTCAGCCTCTGGCTTACATCCATTCACAGACCGTTCAGGCTCTCCAGGCTCGCGTTGCTCTGGTAAAGGGTGACTGGGCTAATGCAGCTAAATATGCAAAGGCTGTCATCAACAGCGGCAAGTATAAGTTGACCACCATCGACGACTATGCCAAGCTCTGGACCAAGGACGAGGGTACAGAAATCATCTTCCGCCCTCTGATGACTGCACAGGAGTTGGGCAGCTCTAACGGCGAATACTACGTAAGTGAGTCGGAGACCAAGGCAGACTATATCCCAACATCTGCCGTCTTAAACCTCTTTTGGGAGAAGTTCGAGGGTGATGTTCGTGCCGATGTATTCCTGAAGCAGTATGACAACCTGCAGGTAGAGGGTAACAGCTACGAGGCGATGGCTTTCAACAAGTTCCCTGGTAACTCAGACCTCCGCACAGGCAGCAACAACAACCTCATGAACATGAGCAAGCCATTCCGCCTCTCAGAGATGTATCTCATCGTAGCCGAGGCAGAAGCTCGCCAGGACCACAAGGAAGAGGCAAACAAGTATCTCAACATTCTGCGCAGCAACCGCATCGTGGATTATGTAACAGAGAACTATTCTGAACAGAAGACTCTCCTCAAGGAAATAAAAGACGAGCGTGAGCGTGAGTTCATCGGCGAGGGTATGCGCATGAGCGACATCCGCCGTTACGGCGAGGGTTTCGAGCGCAAACCTAACCACGACGAAAACGAGGCACTGAACGACATCATCGTGAAGCAGGGCAGAGCATTGAAGTATACTGCAAACGACTACCGCCTCACCTGGCCTATCCCTAAGGCAGAGATGGATGCCAACCCTCACTTGGCTGGTCAGCAGAACCCAGGCTATTAATATAATAATGTAGTAATCAACAAGAATTCATTTGAATATGAAATACATCAAATTATTAATGTTGCTGGCTGTGGTCACCTTCTTCGGTGCCTGCTCTAGCGACGATGACTCTTGGAACTCTGCTGCTGACGTAACAGTAAGCATGAAGAATCCTACCATGGTCATCAAGGAGAATATGGGCTTGACCAATGTGCCTATCAAGGTAGAGGGCAAGACCAACGGTAATGTGTATGTTACCCTCGCTGTGAAGGAAGTGGGCAGCAACCCTGCCAAGGAAGACGTACATTATTATATTACAGACAAGACCATCAGCATTTCTGACAGCATCGGCTATGTAGAGGTAGAGCCTGTAGATAATGATGAAATCAACGCCGACCGCACCTTCGAGATTACCATCGTTGAAGCCAAGGGTGCCAAGATTGGCAATGCAACAACCCAGGTTTCACTGAAAGATAATGACTCTCAGATTTACGAGAAGCTTCAGGGTAAGTGGAAGCTCACTGGTGTAAGCCGCCAGGGTGCACCAATGGAGAGTGTAGTGAAGATCATCGGTGCTAGCGACGATTCAGATGGCGACTACAACAATACTCTGTATCTCACAGGTATGGCTGTAAGCTCTTCTTCTGCACGTCTGTCATTCCACTATGACGAAGATACCAAGCAGGGCTATGTGGCATTCGACAACCTGGGCAAGTATAACTTCATCGAGGGTTACGACTTCACCAAGGATCTGGGCATCATGGGTAATATCGTACTGAACAACCTGTCAAATGGTTCACTCACCACAACCCCTATCAAGGGAACATGGAGTGAAGACTGCAAGGAGATTGTCTTCGACCAAGACCAGGTATTGTTCGGTGGTATCTACACCACTGGTGGAACCTTCACCGGCTATGAGTTCTTCAGCGTAACGAAGATCAAGCTCACAAAGGTGAAATAAAGTGAAAGCATTAAGTTGATATATAAAGAGAGAGATAACACATGGAAGCATTGGGTTATCTCTCTCTTTTTTGCAGATTTCATCCCTCCGAACTTACAATTTGAAAGAATGAGGGGAAAAGAACATTTTGAAAAGCAAATGTAGCTTAAAAAATGTAAGCTAATCTGCTGAATCTCAATTTTTATGCTTAACTTTGTCAACGGATAAAGAAATTAGTTATAAGACAACTTTAATAAAACGTTTTATGAAGAAAAAACTGTTAGTCCTCATGTCTATGTTGCTGGCGGTTTCTGCCATCCATGCAGTACCAGCCAAGCGAGGCATCTGGAAAACCTTTACACTTAAGAACGGACAGGCAGTCCAGGTTCAGTTGTGCGGTGATGAGTTCCTGCGCTTTTGGGAAGACAAGGCAGGCAACCGCTATTCTTACGACACCTCAGATGGCTTGAAGCCAGCCAACATGGCCCAGCTTCAGGAGCGCAGCAGAGTGATGCGCCAGCAGGCTTGTCCTGAGAACATCATCAAGAAGAACCTCCTTTCCGGTAACGCTAATGGCAGCACCAGCATCACAAGAGGTGTTTCCTACACCGGCAAGAAGAAGTGTCTCATCCTGCTGGCTCAGTTCTCCGACAAGAAGTTCACCATGGAAGACCCTAAGGCTTTCTACAACCGCGTGGCCAACGAGCCAGGTTTCAGCGAGGGTAAGTTCAAGGGTAGCGTGGCTGATTACTTCAAGGCGCAGAGCAACGGCAAGTTTGAGATGGATTTCGACGTAGTGGGTCCTTACACCCTTGGTGAATCTGCTTACTATGGCAAGAACGATGGCGATGCACAGGACGTGAACGTGCAGGCGATGATTTCAGGCTGTCTGGGCAACGCCGTGGCTGAAGGTATCGACTTCGCTCCATACGACTGGGACGGAGACGGACAGGTAGAGATGGTATTCGTAGTCTATGCCGGTCGTGGCGAAGCTACAGGCGGTGGCGATGACACCATCTGGCCACACAAGGGAAGAATGGTTTCACCAGTACCTTGCGGCAAGAAGACAGTAGTGGATTATGCCTGCTCCAACGAGCTTTCTGTATCTAACGAAGTAGATGGCATCGGTACCATCTGCCACGAGTTCTCTCACTGTCTGGGCTATCCGGATGCATACGATGTGAACTATACTGGCCTGTATGGTATGGGTACCTGGGACTTGATGTGCCAGGGTAACTACAATGACAACGGCTTTACTCCTGCCGGCTACACCGCCTACGAGAAGTATGCTGCTGGCTGGATTACCCCTATCGAGCTGAAGGAGAACACATCTGTATCAGGAATCAAGACACTGGCAGACGGCGGTGATGCCTACATCTTCAGAAATCCAAACCATGCTGATGAGTACTATTTGATAGAGAACCGTCAGCAGAAAGGTTGGGATGCAGCCCTGGCCGGTTCAGGTATCATGATCAACCACATCGACTACAACCTGAAGGCATGGAATTACAACATTCCAAACTCCATGATGGCTGGTGTCAACGACCATGAGCGTATGACCTTCGTTCCTGCCGACAACGTGAAGAGCGAGAAGAGTGAGGAGTATGATGCATGGCCTTACGGCAACAAGAACCGCCTGGCAAACAACACCACTCCTGCCTGCACATCTTATAATCTGAACACCGATGGCACCAAGTTGATGAACATCATCCTTTCTGATATGGCTATCGCTGCAGACGGTACAGCATCTTTCACTTTCCAGAACCTGAACAAGACTGCAACAGAAGAGAATTATATCTTCCAGGAAACATTTGACAAGTGTCTGGGTACAGGTGGTAACGACGGTAAGGGCTTCTATACAAGCGGCAACCCTAACCAGTTTGCCAATGGTGCATTCTCATCAGACAAGAACGGCTGGACATCTAATGTACAGACCTTCAAGGGAGGTTTCCAGTGTGCCCGTGTAGGCAAGCGAAATGCCACCAACATCACCTTCACCTCTCCTGAGATCAAGATCAACGGCGATGTAACTCTTACATTCAAGGCAGCTCCTTACGCTCAGTCAAGCAAGACAATGACCGTAAGCGTAAGCAACGGAACTGTAGAAAACGGCACATTCAACCTGATGCCAAACCAGTGGACAGAATGTACAACCAAGATTACAGCCAACGGCAGAGTGAAGATTACCTTCGCATCAGATGCATTCTTCATCGATGAGGTATATGTATCAGAGGGCGCAACTTCCGGCATCAGCAACATCGAGTTGGGCAACAAGGAGGTTAAGGCATATTACAATGCCCAGGGCGTTCAGTCTGACGTACCATTCTCAGGACTCAACATCGTGAAGTTCACAGATGGTACAGTGAAGAAGATATACAAAAAGTAAACAGATATATCCTTTAGAATCATAAATATAAATAGAATAAAAATATAAATAGAACAAGACAATGAGAAATATTTACTTGATGTCAGCAGCACTTGCCTTGATGGCAATGTCTGCCAACGCTCAGAGCATGAAGCACATCAACAAGGAGGCAACAGCCAAGACATGGGTAGAGACTGCCACTCCACAGAAGGCAGCCAAGAAGATAGCAACCCGTGCCGGAGAATTGGAAGCAAACCAGCGATACATCAACTATAGCTACGACGAGAGCTATGTTTGGCCATCAGGCATGAAGGGTGCCAAAGGTACTTTGTCTCTGGGTACCATCTTCTACAATGATGCCTTCAAGAAGTATGAGGGCTGCAAGATTGCAGGTGCCCGCTTCTTCCTGACAGCACCTATCGGCAACAGTAAGGTTACCATCTGCAAGATTGACGATAAGGGAAATGTTACCAACGCCATTGCAGAGAAGGAGATTGCTACCACACAATTGCATTGGAACTACGTTTGGTTTGATGAACCATATACCATCGATACCAAGGATTTCTATGCGTTGTTGCCATTTTACAATTACACACCAGAGCAGGTTGAGTCAGAAAAGCCAATTGGCTCTTCTGGTACATACGTAGGTCCTTATGGATTCCTCGCCTTTGGTGACATCTATGAAGATGGCCGCGATGAATCCAAATGGCAGTGGGAGCCTATCTCTGCCGGATACGATGGTTCTAACCTGATGATTCAGCTTATCATCGAAAAAGAGGATGGTACTTTCATTCTCCACGATTTGGTAATGGACAAGATTGCTGCGGTTCCATTTGCAAAGAAGGGCGATATGCAGGTATTGGCGTTCACATGCCACAATGAAGGTCGCGACAACATTACAAATGCCAAGTTCGCCATGAAAATGGACGGCAAGCGAATCGGCTCTTTCACCTATAGCAAGGACAATGTAGCTGCTGATCAGTACAAGGAAATCACTGACGCAGATTATACAAACATCCCTGTACGTCTTAAAGTAGATGATGCCTGGACCACCGGTGACCACAAGGTTACCATCTACCCAGTAGAAATCGAGGGTAAGGCTCCAGAGGGTGAATTGAAAAATGATACATTGACAACCAACTTCAAGGTCTATAAGGACAACTTCGACCGTACCAAGAACCTTGTAGAGTTCTATGCATGCCAAATGTCAAAATACACCTACTTTGCTGACCAGGTACTCACCAAGACAGCCAAGGCTCGTGAAGACGACGACCTTGCCATCGTTTCTATCCACGGAGAACGTCAGCAAGTAAACGAAGATGGATCTGTAGAAACATTATCAGATGTATTCACTGTGCCAGAGGCTAACAAGTTGGCCAACTACTCTACTCCATCAGATGGTTCCGGTGCCTTTAACAGATACTTCTACGACAATGACGTGATCAATTACGACAAGGCATTGACAGTGAACATGGCTGCTCAGAAAGCAAGCGACCAGGAGAACGTTGTTAGCATGCTCAACACAATCATCAACGAGTCTGCAGCATATTATCCATCATTCTCTACCGTAAGCATTGACTCTAAGCTTGATGATGCAACAGGCAAGAAGCTGAGCATCAAGGTAATGGGTAAACTCATCAACCAATACCAGAAGTTGATTGGTGATGATGCCCGCCTCACCATCTACCTCACCGAGGATAAGGTAAAAGGCAAGCAGAACACCGGTGGTACCATGGCAAAGCCTACCACCCACAACCATGTATTGCGCAAGATTGTGACCGGCACACTCGGTGATGCTCTCCAGACCAACGGCAACAGTTACGAGAACGACTATGAGGTAGAGCTTGATAAAGCTTGGAAGAGCCAGAACATGCATATCATTGCGTTCGTAAGCCGCCCTATGAAAGAGACCGAGAAGGATGGCAAGACCGCTCTTGCATCAGCCATGAACGATTTGTGGGTAGATAACACCAACATGGTAGCAGTTGGCGAAAGTGACCTTACCGACATTTCTAACATTATCAACTGGAATGACGTGAAAGAGGTGGGTCGCTACACCATCGATGGTCAGAAGTTGAATGCTCCAACCAAGGGCATCAACCTCGTGAAGCTTTCAAACGGCCAGACCATCAAGGTTGTTGTGAAGTAATATGAAGTTGTATGAAGTCATATGAAGCAATATGAAGTCATAAAATGAACTATATGAAGTCATAAAATGATAAAGCTCCCTTGGCATTTTTTAGTCAAGGGAGCTTATTTTTTATAGATGCCATTCTACTTCACACTACACAAAACAAACGCAAAACACTGTTATACAATATCTTACACGAGTACAGTATCAGCTCTCACACTACACGAACACTACACGACACTACACGGAATTCATGTAGTTCATATAATTCATACAAATTCATATAATTCACACGATTCACTCAATTCATAGGAATTCATACAATTCATACGATTCTTTATGACATCCTACGGATTATTTCCTCCGGATGGCACAATATCCAGCATCTATCACGCAGAATATTCCCTATATATCAACATCTTAAAAGCTTTTTTCCAGAAAATCGTGATGGGTGATAGATGATTTGCAAAAAACATTTTCATTAGGCGTAGCAAGACCAACTACCACTAGGCGCAAGCAAGAAAGACCTCCGCCAGGCGTCCCGGCGGATTTGAAATCATAAGTGGTTGATAGATTTTTTAACATTCACAACTACTTAATAATCAGTTA
>OGOO01000835.1_pt1 | contig 31754 bp, 20 predicted proteins | sample 1552651 | NCBI WGS metagenome assembly OGOO01 (sample SAMEA2580118, study PRJEB22360) | human gut metagenome | biome: human gut; feature: human-associated habitat; material: faeces | place: Denmark | collected 2008/2010 | reverse complement strand
GGTCGATTGCGGCGGTCTTGAAAACCGTTGAACCGAGAGGTTCCGGGGGTTCGAATCCCTCTCTTTCCGCAAACCAAAATCCATGGTGAAGGCAGAGAACATGTCCTCTGCTTTTTTCGTTCGAAGCGTCACCGACTTCACAACAGACCGGTGCAGGACCGCCCGCGGCAGCGCAGGGAAAGACGAGCGAAGCGACGTCAACTCCGAAAACACCTCCCCGACAAAAATCCTCCGATATAATTCCGACCATTAGCAGGGATACCTGCGCACTCGCTCACGTTCCGCGCACCCTCACCGCATCCCTCCCCGAAAGGCGGATTCGCTCATGACAAAGGCTGCGGAGCGAAACACGTCGCTCCCGAAAACGGCGCCCCCTCGCCCTGAGGAAAATCCCGAAGCGACGTTACAGAGGCCAAGAGAACAAAAAAATCAGATAAAGATCAATGAAATTTAATTTTCAACTATTTACAGATGATACAAGCACTATTGAGTAACAATCCCAATGTCCGACATTTCGTCGCCCTCCCCCCTCAGCTTGTTTTCGCAAAACAGCACAAAAAAAGAGATTGCAAATTCTGCAACCTCTTGATTTTATGAGCTGTTGACGAGGCTTGAACTCGTGACCTCTTCCTTACCAAGGAAGTGCTCTACCACTGAGCTACAACAGCGATCGCCTTAAAAAGCGTTGCAAAAATAAGCAACAATTTCGAATTGGCAAAAAAAATCGCGGCTTTTCACGATTTATTTATATCTTTCGTTAGATTTGCGGAACGGAACCGCACAACTATCAACCCGCAACAATGAAAAAGATACTTATTATCGGCGCCGGAGGTCAGATCGGATCGGAACTGACGACCTACCTGCGTGGTATTTACGGCTCGCGCAACGTCGTGGCCACCGACGTACGTGAATGCAAGGCGCTGGGGGCCGACGGCCCGTTCGAAGTCCTCGACGCACTCAACGCCACGTCGGTAGCCTCAGTCGTCGCCCGACACGAGATCGACACGATCTTCAACCTCGTGGCCCTGCTGTCGGCCGTCGGCGAGCGCAACCCCCAAATGGCGTGGCACGTCAACATCGGCGCCTTGATGAACTCGCTCGAGGTGGCGCGCCAGCACCATTGCGCGCTCTTCACCCCCAGCTCGATCGGGGCGTTCGGCCCCTCGTCGCCCAAAGTCCGCACGCCGCAGGACACGGTCATGCAGCCCACGACGATCTACGGCATCTGCAAGGTGACGGGAGAGATGCTGGGCAACTACTACCACCACAAATACGGCGTCGATACCCGTTCGATCCGTTTTCCGGGCATCATTTCGAACGTCACGCTGCCGGGCGGCGGTACGACCGACTATGCCGTGGAGATCTACTACGAAGCGATTCGAAGCGGCCGTTACACCTGCGCCGTGCCCCACGACGTCTACATGGACATGATCTACATGCCCGACGTGCTGCGCGCCTGCGTGGAACTGATGGAGGCCGACCCCGCGCGGCTGCGCCACCGCAACAGTTTCAACATCGCCTCGATGAGCTTCACGCCCGACATCATCGCCGCCGAGATCCGCAAGCGCATCCCCTCGTTCACGATGGACTTCAACATCGATCCCGTCAAGGAGGAGATCGCCCGCAGCTGGCCCGACTCGCTCGACGACACCTGCGCCCGCGAGGAGTGGGGCTGGCGTCCCGAATGGGATCTTTCGCGGATGACCGACGACATGCTCGCCGCGATCCGCAGCCGGACGGCGCATCCCCGCCACGCCTGACATACGACCCTCGCCGTCAGAGACGCCGGAGACGACGAGTCCTCGACGGGAACTTTTCGATAAGCCGAGCGCAAAGCCGCACTTGTGCAAGCTGCGCCGAGACGAGAAAAGGAACATGAATGTGAACGATTTTCCGGCCGTTCCCGTTTTTCGGAATCGCCGTTTACTAAATTTTTTATATATTTGTAAGACTTTAAAACCACTAATCCCATTCGGACCATGACGCAATCCAATGTAAGGGCCGCATTCGAGCGGCATTTCAATACCCACGGAACACTCTACGCCTCGGCGGGACGCATCAACCTGATCGGCGAACACACCGACTACAACGGCGGCTTCGTCTTCCCGGGTGCCGTCGACTGCGGCATCACGGCGATGATCCGCCCCAACGGCACCGACCGCGTGCGCGCCTACGCCGTCGATCTGGACTCCTATGCGGAGTTCGGCTTGCGCGAGGAGGACAAACCCTCCGAGTCGTGGGCCCGCTACATCTTCGGCGTCTGCCGCGAAATCCAGAAACGCGGCGGCCGCATCGGCGGCTTCGACACCGCCTTTTCGGGCGACGTACCGCTGGGAGCGGGCATGTCGTCGTCGGCAGCGTTGGAGTCGACCTTCGCCTTTGCGCTCAACGACCTCTATGCGCTGGGGATCGACAAGTTCGAACTGGCACGCATCGGTCAGTCGACCGAGCACAACTACTGCGGCGTGAAGTGCGGCATCATGGACCAGTTCGCCTCGGTCTTCGGCAAGAAGGGTTGTCTGATGCGGCTCGACTGCCGTTCGATGGAGTTCGAATACTTCCCCTTCGATCCCGTCGGTTACAAGCTCGTGCTGCTCGACACGGTCGTCAAGCACGAACTGGTCGGCTCGCCCTACAACCGCCGGCGCGAGTCGTGCGAGCGCGTGGCGAAGATGCTGGGACAGGAGTTTCTGCGCGGCGCCACGATGGAGCGGCTCGATGCGATCCGCGATGAGATCTCCGACGAAGACTACCGCCGTGCACGCTTCGTGATCGGCGAGGAACGGCGTGTGCTCGACGTCTGCGACGCCTTGCAGCGTGGCGACTACGCCACCGTCGGGGAGCGGATGTACGCCACGCACGAGGGGTTGTCGAAGGACTACGAAGTATCGTGCGAGGAGCTCGACTTCCTGGTCGACGTGGCCCGCGAATGCGGCGTCACGGGGGCACGCATGATGGGCGGCGGCTTCGGCGGCTGCACGATCAACCTCGTGAAGGACGACCTCTTCGCCGATTTCATCGCCACGGCCAAACGCAAATTCACCGAGCGGTTCGGCCACGAACCCAAAGTCTATCCCGTCGTCATCTCGGACGGCGCACATAAAATCGACTGATTCAAACCATCCCGTTCATGAGAAAAACGATCTTCCTTTTCGCTCTGCTCGCCGGCACGCTGTCGCTGCAAGCCCAGAACTACCCCTTGCGCGCCCGCCTGAGCGACCCGAATTCCTTCTCGGTCATCGTCATTCCCGACCCGCAGAGCTACACCAAGTTCGCCGCCAACCAGCCGTTGTTCGAGTTACAGACGGCATGGATCGCCCGCGAGATCGACTCGCTGCGCATCCTCACGGCGCTCTGCACGGGCGATCTGGTCGAACAGAACGAAACAGCCATCCCGCTGGCTTTCCGCAAGACCGACCAGACCAGCGCCGAGCAGTGGCGGGCCGCGTCGCGCGCCTTCGAGCGGCTCGACAACAAGCTGCCCTACGTCGTCTGCACGGGCAACCACGACTACGGATACACCAAGTCGGAGAACCGCCTGTCGCGCTTCCCCGACTACTTCCCGATGACGCGCAACGAGTGCTGGCGTCACAAAATCGTATCGGTATGCAACAACGCGCACGGAATCCCCACGTTGGAGAACGCCGCCTACGAGTTCCACACCGACACGTGGGGCGATCTGCTGGTCGTATCGCTCGAATTCGCGCCGCGCGACGAAGCGATCGAATGGGCGCGCAAACTGGTTGCGGAACCCAGGTACGCGAACACGCGGGTGATCCTGCTGACCCACTCGTTCATCGCATGGAAGGGCAACCGCAAGAAAACGGAACCCTACGAACTGACCGACGCCAACTACCAGCAGGCGATCTGGGACAAGCTCGTCTATCCGTCGTCGAACATCCGGCTGGTCATCTGCGGCCACGAATGCCACCCCACGACGGACTACTTCGAGACGGTCGGCTTCCGCACGGACAAGAACGCCGCCGGCAAATCGGTCGCGCAGATGATGTTCAACGCCCAGACGGCCGACGGACAGTGGCACGGCAACGGCGGCGACTGCTGGCTGCGCATCCTGGAATTCCTGCCCGACGGACGGACCGTATCGGTGCGGACCTTCTCGCCGATGTTCGCCCTTTCGCCCGTCACCTGCGACAAGGCGTGGCGCACGGCCGACTACGACCAATTCACCTTCGACATGGAATAACCGATCGGCTGAAACGAACATCTGTCGCACAACAACTTATCCCCAGATTATGGCAAAAGAGACTGTACTGATTTCGGGCGGTGCCGGATACATCGGCTCGCATACCGCCGTGGAACTGATCGCCGCCGGATACGACGCGGTCATCATCGACAACCTCTCCAACTCGGAGGCGGCGGCCGTCGAGGGTGTGCGGCGCATCACGGGCGTCGACGTTCCCTTCGAGCGGGTCGACACCTGCGACGAAGCGGCGCTGCGACGCGTCTTCGAAAAATACGATTTCGGCTCCGTCATCCACTTCGCCGCCTACAAGGCTGTCGGCGAGTCGGTCGCCGAACCGCTCAAATATTACCGCAACAACCTCGCGTCGTTCATGAACGTCTGCGCGCTGATGAAGGAGTTCGGCCGGCCAAACATCCTCTTCTCGTCGTCGGCGACGGTCTACGGCGAGCCCGACACATTGCCCGTCACGGAGCAGACGCCCCGCAAACCCGCCACCTCGCCCTACGGCAACACGAAGCAGATGGCCGAAGACATCCTGCACGACTGCTGCGCGGCCTACGAGGGCCTGCACGGCATCGCACTGCGCTACTTCAACCCCATCGGCGCCCACCCCTCGGCGCTCATCGGCGAACTGCCGCGCGGCGTGCCGCAGAATCTGGTGCCCTACATCACCCAGACGGCCGCCGGACTGCGCGAATGCCTTTCGATCTTCGGCGACGACTACGACACGCCCGACGGCACCTGCCTGCGTGACTACATCGACGTCGTCGACCTGGCCAAAGCCCACGTGGCCGCGGTCGACCGCATGACGCAGCGGCGGATGAAGGAGGCCTACGAGATTTTCAATATCGGCACGGGCACGCCTGTCTCGGTCCTGGAACTGGTGAAGGGCTTCGAACGGGCGAACGGGCTGACGCTCAACTACAAGATCGTCGGGCGACGGGCCGGCGACGTGAAGGCGGTCTGGGCCGACACGCAGCGCGCCAACAAAGAACTGGGCTGGAAGGCCGAACGGCCTCTCGAAGAGACGCTCCGCTCGGCCTGGGCCTGGGAAAAACACGTGCGCGGCATGAACTAACCCTCCCCGATGCAATTCAATCACAGATTCGATATGAAACCTACACTTTTCGTACTGGCCGCAGGCATGGGCTCGCGCTACGGCGGTCTCAAACAGCTGGACGGTCTCGGCCCCAACGGCGAGACGATCATGGATTACTCGATCTTCGACGCCATCCGCGGCGGCTTCGGCAAGGTTGTCTTCGTCATCCGCAAGGATTTCGAAGCGGATTTTCGCACGAAGATACTCTCCAAATACGAAAACCACATCCCCGTCGAGGTGGTCTTCCAGTCGGTCGACGACCTGCCCGAGGGCTTCGTCCGCCCCGAAGGACGCACCAAGCCATGGGGTACGAACCACGCCGTGCTGATGGGCAAGGCGGTCATCCGCGAACCGTTCGCCGTCATCAACGCCGACGACTTCTACGGCCGCGACGGCTTTCGCGTACTGGGTCAGTGGTTGTCGAAAGCCGACGGACAGAACCGCTACTGCATGGTGGGCTACCGCGTGGGCAACACTCTCTCGGAGAGCGGCACCGTGGCGCGCGGCATCTGCCGAACCGATGCGAACAATTACCTGACGGGTGTGGTCGAACGGACGGACATCGCCCGCGTCGACGGCCGCATCACCTTCACGGGCGACGACGGACAGCCGACCACCACCGACGACAATACCCCCGTCTCGATGAACATGTGGGGCTTCACGCCCGACTACTTCCGCTACTCGGAGGAGTATTTCAAGGAGTTCCTGCGCGCCAACATCGACAACCCCAAAGCCGAGTATTACATCCCGCTGATGGTCAACAAACTCATCACCGAAGGCACGGCGACGGTCGAGGTGCTCGACACCACGGCCAAGTGGTTCGGCGTGACCTACGCCGCCGACCGTCAGGGCGTGGTCGACAAAATCCGTGCGCTCGTCGACGCGGGCGAATACCCCGCCAAACTCTTTTAGGGCGATGACCGTCTCGAAAATCAGCACCGAACCCCACGCGCAGGGCGAGATCGAGGTCTTCCGCCTCGCGAACGCCGCGGGGGCTTACGTCGACGTGTGCAACATCGGCGCGGGCGTCACGGCCGTCGTCGTTCCCGATCGTGAAGGGCGCATGGCCGACGTGGCGCTGGGTTACCGCGACTATGCCGATTACGTCGGCGACGGCGCCTGCTTCGGCAAGACGCCCGGCCGTTTCGCCAACCGGATCGCCGGAGGGCGCTTCACGCTCGACGGCAAGGAGTACCGGCTGGCCGTCAACAACGGCCCCAACCATCTGCACGGCGGCCCGACGGGATTCGCCAACCGCTTGTGGCAGGGTGAAACGACCGGCGACGGCGTGGCCTTCACCCGCACCAGCCCCGACGGCGAGGAGGGCTACCCGGGTACGCTCACGGCGCGCATCGCCTATACGTGGGACGACGACTGCTGCCTGACCGTCCTACTCGAAGCCGCGTGCGACGCCCCCACGATCGTCAACCTGACGAACCACTCCTACTGGAACCTCGCGGGCGAGAATGCCGGATCGGTGCTCGGCCACGAGCTGCGGCTCCGCGCCTCGCGCTGGCTGCCGACCGACGAAACGCTGATTCCCACGGGCGAACTCGCCGGCGTCGCCGGCACGCCGATGGACTTCCGCACGTCCAAACCGCTCGGCCGCGACATTCGCGCCGACTTCCCCGCATTGCGCTACGGCAAAGGCTACGACAACTGCTGGGCCGTCGACGACTGGCGCGCGGACGAGGAGACGACCGTGGCCGAACTGTACGACCCGAAATCGGGTCGGCGGCTCAGCGTCCGCTCCACACAGCCGGGCGTGCAGGTCTACACGGGCAACTGGCTCGCCGGCTCGCCGCTCTCGAAGAGCGGCCGGCCCTACGCGGACTACGACGGCGTGGCGATCGAGTGCCAGGGTTTCCCCGACGCACCGAACCGCCCCGATTTCCCTTCGGCCGAACTGCGCCCCGGCGAAGCGTACCGCCGGACGATCCGTTTCCGTTTCGACGTCCGTTAACGACGCACCTCATTCCGACGGCCGCAGGCGCACAGCTTGCGGCCGTCGGCTTTTTTTCCTATTTTTGCACGCAAAATTCCGCACTGCCGATGTTGATTCTGTTCGCTGTCCTCTTCGGCGGCATCCTCACGGGCCGCTTGCTGCGCCGCCGACCGCTCCGTGCACTCGGCAGCGTCATCACGTTCATCATCTGGCTGCTGCTCTTCATGCTGGGAACGGAAGTGGGCGGCAACGAAGAGGTCATGCGGTCGCTGGCCACGCTCGGCGTGCAGGCGCTCGTCCTCTGCACGGGAGCGCTGGCGGGAAGCATCGCCTGCGCCTGGCTGCTGTGGCGGTCCATCGGCAGTAGCCGCCCCGGCGCGCCCGCCTCCGCCGTACCCGCTCCGCCGGCCTTCGCCGCACTGCGCGGCAGTCTGGTGATCGTCGCCTTCTTCGCAGCCGGAGCGATTTTCGGCGTCGCGGGATGGATTCCGGCTACCGCAGCCTCCTCGCCCGTAAGCACCTACATGCTCTACGGGCTGATGTTCTCGGTCGGCGTGTCGCTGGGACACGACGCCACGCTCGTCGAGCGTATCCGCTCGCTCGACCGCCGCATGGCGCTGCTGCCCCTCTGCACCGTCGTCGGAACGCTGGCCGGAGCGGCGCTCGCATCGCCGCTGCTGCACACCGTACCGCCGGCCGATGCCATGGCCGTCGGCGCGGGATTCGGCTACTATTCGCTGTCGAGCATCTTCATCTCCGAACTGCGCAGCGTCGAACTGGGAACGGTCGCTCTGCTCTGCAACGTCCTGCGCGAACTCTTCACGCTGCTGGCCGCACCGTGGGTAGCGGGCCGTTTCGGGCCGCTGGCCGCGATTTCGTCGGGCGGCGCCACGACCTTCGACACCACCCTCCCGATCCTCACCCGCGTCGCAGGGCCGCAGTATGCCGTCGTAGCGATCTTCCACGGCTGCGTCACCGATTTCAGCGTTCCCTTCCTGGTCACGTTCTTCTGTTCGATCTGAAAAAACGGGACGCACCGACCGATGCGTCCCGTCTCAAAAAATCCCGCTTCGCCCCTATTGCAGCACGGGCGACTCGAAGCCCAGCTTCCGCAAACCGTTCTGTACGTCGGGGTGGCTCATGAAGAGCCGCCACAACAACTCCGAACGGTGGTTCTCGATCATCACCGCGATCGGCCCCTGATCGATGGCCAGATACTTCTGCGGATACCAGTCGTCGGTCTGGCTGAACGCATCGTAGAAGCCGTAAGGCCCCCATACTTTCTCGTGAAGCGGCCCGTAGAGGTAACGCATCACATCCATCGACTCCTCGGGCGTATAGACGATCGACGAAAGCGCCGCTGTGGGGGCGATCACGCCGCGATCCTCGCGCTCGACGGGAGCGTGCGCCGCATACCCCGCCGTCGAATAACTGGCCGTCAGCCCCCAGCAATCCTTGCCGTAACCCTTGTAGTGCCGGGGATTGCGGATGCAGTAGGCACGGTTGATGAGCGAATAGTTGCGCATCTCGCCGAAATAGTCCTCGCAGTAGTCGTCTCTCAGCCCGCGCGGATCCAGCCCGAGGAAGGAGTAGTGCGCCCAGAAGAGCGGACCGGCCTCGACGCCCTGATACCGCAGGCGGAGGCGGTAACCCTCGACCTCGTGCTCGTCGACGATCGCCCCGTTCTCGGCCCACCCCTCGGTATAGACCTCGCGGTCGATCGGATAGGTCGGCGAAGCGGCCGCCAGAATATACATCACCAGACACTCGTTGAACCCGTGTACGGCGAAATTCATCTCCCACCCGTATTCGGGACTCCAATGCCAGTAGAGGACGTTCTGCCCGTTGCGATACCACGACCACTCGACGCCGCGCCACAACGTATCGATACGCTGTGCGAGCGCCTGCTCGCGCTCGTTGCCCTGCGCGAAATACTGATGCGCGGCCAGCAGCCCCTGCACCAGAAAGGCCGTCTCCACCAGATCGCCTCCGTTGTCCTTCTTGCCGAAGGGTTTCACGCGGCCCGTCCGGCCCTCGATCCAATGAGGCCAGGCGCCGTGGAAGCGGTCGGCACGTTCGAGGAACGAGACGATGCGTTCGAAGCGTTCGATCCCCTGTTCACGGGTGACGTAGCCGCGCTCCATACCGGCGATAAGCGCCAGAATACCGAAGCCGCTGCCGCCCGTCGTCACGACCGTCTCGTCGTTTTCGGGATAGATGCCGTCCATGTTGATCCGTTCGCACGCAAGGCCGCTGTTGGGCTCGGCGCCCGACCAGAAATAATCGAACGTACGCCGCTCGACGCTGTCCAGCAACGCCTCGTCCGAAAGCGTCGCTGCGGGACGCTGCGCGCAGCCCGCGACGACGCCCGCCAGAGCGAGCGCCGCCATGGCCGCCGTAATCCGTTTGATCGTCTTCATGCCGCGAAGGTTATTTCAGGGTGAAACTTGCCTGCTTCACCGCGTCGCTCGCGCCGCCGATCATCACGTCGAACTCGCCCGGCTCTGCCACGTACCGCAGGTCGAAATCGTAATATTTGAGCAGCGAGACGTCGATAGTAAAACTTACGTCGCGGCTCTCGCCCGCTTTGAGCGCCACGCGCTGGAAGCCTTTGAGCTCCTGCACGGGACGGGTCGACGAACCCACCCTGTCGCGGATGTAGAGCTGCACGACCTCCACGCCGTCGCGCCGGCCGCTGTTCGTCAGGCGCACGGTGGCCTCGATCGACCCGTCGGCGGTCATCTCCGACGCCGAAAGGCGCACGTCGCCGTAGTCGAAGGTCGTATACGACAGACCGTAGCCGAAGGGATAGAGCGGCGTGTTGGGCACGTCGAGATAGTTGCTGCGGAACTTCTCGAACTTGTCGCCCAGCAGCGGACGTCCCGTATTCTTATGGTTGTAGAAGAGCGGTATCTGCCCCACGCTGCGCGGGAAGGTCGCGGGAAGTTTGCCCGACGGGTTGACGTCGCCGAAGAGTACGTCGCCGATCGCCTCGGCCGCCTGCGTGCCGCCGAACCATACATTGAGCATCGCAGGCACGTGCTCGGCCTCCCATTCGAGCGTCAGCGGGCGCCCCGTGAAGAGTACCAGCACGACGGGTTTGCCCGTCGCCACGAGCGCCTTCAACAACTCCTGCTGCACGTCGGGAATGCCGATCTGCGACCGGCTGCTGCTCTCGCCGCTCATCTCCGAAGCCTCGCCCAGCGCGGCGACCACCACATCGGCCTCGGCCGCCGCGGCGAGCGCCTCGTCGAGCAACTGCTTGTCGGTGCGGCCGTCGCGCGGAATATCGCGCCCGAACATCGTGGCATAGCGCTCCTGCTCCTCGTCGCGGATCACGTTGCTGCCCTTGGCATAGAGGATCTTCACCCCTTCGCCGGCCACCTGCTGCAACCCTTCGACGAGCGTCAGCGGCTTCGTCAGATCGGTAGCGACGCTCCACGTGCCGGGCATGTTCGCGCGCGAAGCGGCCAGCGGGCCGACCACGGCGATCGTTCCCTCGCGCCGGAGCGGCAGCACGTCGCCTTCGTTTTTCAGCAACACGAAGCTCTCGCCCGCGATACGGCGCGCCTCGGCGCGGTGTGCGGGCGTATAGATCTGCGTGGCGGCGCGCTGCGGATCGCAGTAACGGTAGGGATCGTCGAAAAGTCCCAACTTGAATTTCGCTTCGAGCACCAGGCGGCACGCGCGGTCGATGTCGGACAGCGGGATACGCCCCTCTTCGAGCGACTGCTGCAAGGTTCCCAGGTAACCCTCGCTCACCATGTCCATGTCGACACCCGCCTCGACGGCGCGCGCCGACACCTCTTTCAGATCGCCCAGACCGTGCGCGATCATCTCGTAGATGCCCGTGTAGTCCGTGACGACGAAGCCCTCGAAGCCCCACTGCTCGCGCAGCACGGTGGTCATCAGCCAGCGGTTGGCCGTGGCGGGAATCCCGTCGACCTCATTGAACGACGCCATGACACTGCCCACGCCTGCCTCGACGGCCGCCTTGTAGGGCGGGAAATATTCGTTGTACATGCGCTGGCGGCTCATATCGGTCGTATTGTAGTCGCGTCCCGCTTCGGCAGCACCGTAGAGAGCATAGTGCTTCACGCATCCCATGATCTCGTCGGTGGCAAAATGCATCGGATCACGCCCCTGATAGCCGTAGACGAACGACCGCGCCACAGCGCTGCCGAGGAAGGGATCTTCGCCGATGCCCTCCGACGCACGTCCCCAGCGGGGATCGCGCGCAATGTCGACCATCGGGGAGAAGGTCCAGCAGATACCGGCGGCACTCGCCTCGACGGCCGAAATACGGGCCGCACGCTCGACGGCCTCCATGTCCCACGTGGCCGTCAGGCCGAGCGGAATAGGAAAGGTCGTCTCATAACCGTGGATCACATCCATGCCGAAGATCAGCGGAATACCCAGACGGCTCTCCTCGACGGCGATACGCTGCACGTCGCGGATCTTCTCCACCCCCTTGATATTGAACAGACCGCCCACCTCGCCGCGGCGGATCTTCTCGGCGATGTCGCTGCTCTTGGCCTGACCGGTGGTGATGTCGCCCGCACTGGGCAGGTTGAGCTGGCCGATCTTCTCTTCGAGGGTCATGCGGCGCATCAGCGCGTCGACATACTGCTCCATCGTAGCGCCCGCAGGCTTCTCGACGGCGACGGCCGCGCCGCAGAGCACGATGCCCAGCAGGGTAATGAGTGTTTTTTTCATATCGTAATCTCTGTTTTTTATGGTATAATATTTCGCTTCCCGAAAAACGGAGTTTCACGGTCGCGGATCACTTGCGGCGGCACGCGTCAACTGCCCGCCTCGACCGTAAATCCGAGTTCGGCGAGTCCCCTCTGCACATCCTTATCGGACATGAACAGGTTCCACGGCAATCCCGTGCGGTAGTTTTCGATCATCACCACGATCGGGCCCTGATCGATGGCAATGTGCATTCCCCGGTCGAACCAGCCGGACGTGAGATCGAAGGCGTCGATAAACCCGTAGTCGCTCCACAACTTGTCGCCCAGTTTATAGTAGAAGAAGCGCAGTGCGGCCATCGACTCGTCGGGCGTGTAGGGCATCGACGACAAGGCTGCCGTGGGGGCGATGACTCCCCGGTCGTTCGTCGGCGACGAGGCGGTGTAGCCGTCGGGAATATCGCTGGCCGTCAGTCCCCAGCAGTCGGCACCGTAACCGGCATACCCCTTGGGGTTGTCTACGCAATACGCGTAGTTGATCCGGGTATGGTTGCACACCTGCTCCCAATAGTCGGCGTAGGCATCGGAGAGTCCTCGGGGATTCAGCCCCAGGAAGGAATAGTGGGCCCAGAAAAGGGGGCCGCCGTAATCCTCGCCCAGCGGCAGCACGGTATCGTAGAACGACTTGCCGTTGCGCATCGCGCCGCCGCGCGCCCAGCCTTCGGCATACACCTCGCGGCCGATGGGATGCGTCGGCGACGAGGCGGCCAGCACGTAGACGATCAACGCCTCGTTCCACCCCTGTATCGGCATGTTCATCGCCCAGCCCTTGTCGGGACTCCAATGCCAGTAGAGCACCTTCTCCGTCCCCTCCTTGGTGAAGAAATCCCACTCGACGGCCTCCCACAAGGCGGTGATGTCGGCGCGCAGCTTGCTCTCTGCCGCATCGGCGCCGTCGAAGTAGGCACGCGCCGTCAGCAACCCCTGGAACAACAGCCCGGTCTCCACCAGATCGGCGCCGTTGTCATCGGCCGAGAAGGGAAGCGTCTGCCCCGTCTGGCCGTCGATCCAGTGCGAGAAGGCGCCGTGATAGGAGGTCGCCCGCTCCGCAAGGAAGGTCACGATCCGCTGCACCCGCTGGCACGCCTCGCTGCGGGTCACGAAACCGCGCTCGGCGGCCACCGTCATGGCCATCACGCCGAAGCCCGTCCCGCCGGTAGTGACCGTCGCGCCCGACGAGGTGCGCTCGCGCGCCATGCCGCTCGTCGATTCGGCACCCTCCCAGAAATAGCGGAAGGTCTGCTGCTGCACCTTGGTGAGCAGCTCCTCGTCGGAAATCTGCGGGAATTTGTCGCTCGTGTCCAGCCCCGTCCGGATCCGGATCACCTTGCCGGTCAGGATCGCCTCCCCGGCAGCCGATTTCAGGCCGCTGTCGACGATCAACCGGTAGGAAGCATACGCGTTCAACCCGGCGGAGGGTTTGAGCGTGACGCGCTTCGCGCCGTCGTAAACGTCGCTGGCGTCCACCTTCGCGCCTCCGGCGTCGAGCAGATAGATATTGGCCTCGACGGTCGCCGCGTCGAGCGCCGCCGTGAAGTCGAGCACGATCTCGGCGTCGGGCGACACGTCGTCGAAATCCGACAGGCCGCTCTGCCCGCCGATCGTAACCGAGCTCAACGCCAGCTGATCGCCCGCGGGCGTGCGGTCGTCGGTCGAATCGCCGCCGCAGCCGACACCCAGCAAAACCAGTGCAGGCAGGAGAGGCTTGAAAAACGGAAAACCTTTCATATATCGTCGTTTTTTTAGAAGAGGGGGCCTGATTTCGGTCCCCTCTTCCGATCAATGCAGAAATCGAGCCCTGCTATTTCGCCTGTTCGTACAGTGCCGTCACCTGTGCCGGCGTCAACACCTGATCGTAGAGATAGATCTCGTCCATGGCTCCCGTATAGAAGGAAGCCTCGGCCGTCCAGCCGGCACCCGAACCCAGGCCGACCTGCGACGGGAAGGCGCCGAGGCAGATGCCGCTCACCTCGTCGAACGTCATCGGACCGAAGGCTCCGTCCTTCAACACGCGGTCGCAGACCGCCCCGCCGTTGTGGTAGAGCGTGATGGTCGAGGTCCCTGCGTCGTAGGTCACGCCGACATGCGCCCAGACGCCGGCCATATTCTGTATCTTGGCGTCGTCGCCGGCATCGAACCACGCATCGGGCTTGCCGCTCGCACCGGTCGCCTGCATGAATCCCTTGAAGAAGAACTCCGACGGAGTGGTCGTGTTGCCGTTGTTGAGGAAGAAGGCGACGTCGGCCACCTCGATCGTCTTGTTGCCGATGGAGAAGAGACCCGCTGCATTCTTGTTCGTACCGTCGAACTTGATCCACATGAAAATCGAGTAGCTGCCCAACGATTTGAGCGCTGTCGTCGAAGCGGCGTCGGGCGTCAGGATGAGCGCCTGGCCGTCGACGTTCTGGTAGGCTTTGCCCGACTTGCCGTCGACGAACATCGGCGACTCGCCGGTGAAGGTCTTCATCTCGCCCGCGAGCGTTCCGTCGAGGAACAGATCGTCGTCGCAGGCCAAATGGTAGAGCGGATCGGGAAGCTGTACGCCCGACGAGCCCTCATCCGGATAGTCGAAGGGAGGATCCTGACCCAAATCCTGTTTGCACGATCCGAGGGACAAAAGCGCCGCGGTCGTCAAAATCAACGGAAAATATCTGAGGAATTTCATGGTATCTGACTTGTTTTAATTAGCATAATCGGGATTCTGTACCAGTACGCCGTTCGAGGCGTCGACCTGCTCCTGAGGCAGCGGCAGGTATTTGTTCTTGGCGGTGTAGCCCTTGTTGCCGAGCACGGCCGAAGCACCGTCCTCCGCACCGGCGATACTGAACTCCTGCCAGCGCACCAGATCGTAGAAGCGGTCGAATTCGAGCGCCAGCTCCACGTGGCGTTCATGGTGGATCGCCTTGCACAACTCCAACTGGTTGGTCGTCGTCACCTTGGGCAGCACGTTCGTATTGGTGCCGCGGGCACGGGCGCGCACCTGTTCCAGATAATCCAGCGCCTCCTCGATCATCGCCTCGCCGCCCATCTCGCAGGCCGCTTCGGCAGCCATCAGCACCACGTCCGAGTAACGGATCATACGAATGTTGTACCAGAATCCGTCGTTGCTGCCGTAATATTCGCGCAGTTTGGGACTGCAATAGGCTTTCTTGTTGTAGTAGTCACCGTCCAGACCGTCCTGCGATACAAGAAACTCGTTGAAGGGGGCGTTACCGGTCGCCGGAGCGATCGCAGGCCACGGCTTCGAAGGGGTCGAGAAGTAGAGCAGCGTCTCGTCGCGGCGCGGATCGCCCTCTTCGAACACGTCGACGATCGACTGGTCGGCCATGTGCCAGCCCCAGCCCAGATTGCTCGTACCCGAACCGCGGCAGCCCTGCACCTGGCAGAACTGACTGCCCAGATCGTTGGTCGCGGGCTGCGCGACGGTGGCCGTGCACTGCAACTCCCAAACCGATTCCGAAGAGTTTTCGCCCTCCTCGCGGAAAATCTCGTCGAACGGCGTGTCGAGATTGTAGACCCTGGTATCGATCACGTTCTTGGCAGCCTGATACATCTGCGACCACAGACCGCGCTGGCCGTAAGTCTTGGCATGCAACGCACGTGCGGCGCCGTAAGTGACCCGCCCGATATATTTCGACTCCCAGCGGCGGGGCAGCCCTTCGGCCGCCGTCAGATCGGCGTCGATCAACTCGTAGATCTTGTCCACCGACGATTTGGGGATATTGGCCTCGTCGGAATTGGTGATGGCGAAGTCGACGAGCGGCACCTCGCCGAAGGCACGCACCAGATTGAAATAGCACCAGCCGCGGAAGAAGCGAGCTTCCATGCCGCATTGCAGTTCCGCCTCATCGAGCTGTTCACCGGCCTCCTGCGCCTTCTGCATCTGGTCGAGCACGGTATTGGCCGCATTGATGATCTCGTAGTTCTGCGTCCAATAAGGATTCAACAGCGAATTGGCCGCCGAATACTGAAAATTCTCGTACATCGGCACATGTTCCGCACCGTCGGTCGTGGTCGATCCCTTACGCGAATCCTCCGAACGGTAGTAATGCACCGCGAAGGCGGGAATACCCGACGTGATATTGTAGTGGCGCGCCTTGGTGTAGAGCGCCATTACCTGCGAAAAGTAGGCGCCGCCTTCGATGTCGTCGATAGTCCACTGGCCCTGCGGGCGTTGGTCGAGCAGGTCGCTGCACGCGGCCGATGCGACCGCCGCGACGGCGATGATCCAGAGTTTCAGATTTCTTATGATCGTTTTCATTGGTTATGCTGTTTTAGAAAGACACGTTTACACCGAAAGTAATGGTCGTCGGCATGGGGTAGGTGTCGCCCGTGTCGATGCCGAACGCAAGGGCCGTACCGCCGATCTCGGGCGTATAGCCGGTGTTGTGCGACCAGGTGGCCAGGTTGTCGATGTTCATGAACACGCGCAGCGCTTTGAGACGGATCTTCTTGAGGATCCGGTCGCCGAAACTGTAACCCAGCTGGATGTTTTTCAGACGCAGGTAACTGCCGTCCTCGATGAAGTAGCTCGAATTCATCATCTGCGTGGCGCGCGATGAATCGAGAATCGGCTCCCAGTTCGACGTGCCCTCGCCGTTCCAACGTCCCAGACGCTTGGTATGATAATTATACTGTGCATATGCCGACAGGAAGCTCGTATTGAAGATCTCGTTTCCGTAGACACCCTGGAAGTCGATACCCAGATCGAAATTCTTGTATTGCAGGTTGACCGAGTAACCGTAGGTGAAATCGGGCGTAGGATTGCCGATCATCGTACGGTCGGCTTCGGTGATCTTGCCGTCGCCCGTGACATCGCGGAATTTCAGGTCGCCCGGAGCCACGGCCGCCAGCGTGTTTTCCGGCGACGAGGCGATGTCGGCCTTGTTCTGGTAGATGCCCTCGACCTCGTAGCCGTAGAAATAACCGATGGGCTTGCCCGGTTCCGATACGGCCACGCTCTTGTCGCCCTGATAGTAGGTCTTGCCCAACGTGAGCACCTCGTTGTCGATCGTGGTCAGGTTACCCGAAACGGTATAGCGGAAATCGTCGCCGATCGTGTCGCTCCACGATCCCGACAACTCGAAGCCGCGGTTGCGGATCGAACCCGAATTGATCAGACCGTCCTGCGCGCCCATGAACGATTCGAGGTAGCAGATCAGGTCTTCGGTCTTCTTGCTGTAATAGGTCGGCTCGATGTGCAGGCGCTGGTTGAACATCTGCATCTCGAAGCCCACTTCCCACGCCTTGGTCTTCTCCCAGCGCAGATTCGTCGCCAGATAGGCCTGCGCATAGGAGGAGATAATGTTGTCGCCGAAGATGGCGTTCGAGGAGTTGAGCGTCGGGAACGCGGGATAATTGCCGCCCTCGGTACCGACGTTCTGGTTACCCAGCACGCCGTACGACCCCTTGATCTTCAAGTAGTCGATCACATGCTGGTTGCGCATGAAATTCTCTTCGGACATGATCCATCCGGCACCGACCGAGTAGAAGTTGTCCCACGTGTTGCCCGTGTACTTGAACACCGACGCACCGTCGCGGCGGAACGAGAAGTTGACCAGGTAGCGGCGGTTGTAGTTGTAGAGCGCACGGAACAGGTACGACATCGTGAACTTGCGGTACTGCGAGCCGCCGTTGGTCGCCGACGCCGTGTCGCCGATCGACGAGATCCACCACTTGTCGGGATCGTTCGGAATCGGCAGGTCGGCCGAAGCGACGTTCTGGCTGCGGCCGCCGGTGAGCTCCTCGTAGTTGGTGAAGTTGGTCGTCAGACCGGCCATCAGCGTCAGGTCGTGCTTGTCGGCGAAGGTCTTCGCATAGGTGAGGATGTAGTCCTGCTGCGCATTGAGCGTGTTGGACTTCGTCTGCGACAGCGACTCGCGGTCGCTGCGGGCGTTGATCGTCCCCAGATCGGGATCGTATTCGTATTTCACGGGCGTGAAGAGCCGCGAATTGTTCGACAGGTAGTCGATCGAGAAGGCGGCGCGGAATTTCAGTTCGGGCAGGAAATTGATCTCGCCGTAGACATTGCCTGCGAAGCGGTAGTTCTGCGCCTTGTTGTGGGCGGCGAACTCCTCGATGTCGATCATCGGGTTGGAGATCTGCGAACTCTGGAACGAAGGCAGTTTGTAGTAGCCGCCCGTCGTATCGTCGTAGATCGGCGAGATCGGAGCCGCATGGATGGCGCCGGTCACGTTCTTCGCATCGGCCGGCAACATGTAGGCGCCGTTCATCTGCACGCCGAATTTGAGCCAGTCCTTCATCTTGTACTCGTCGCTGAAATTGACGGTCACCTTCTGCATCTCCTCACCCACGATGCTGCCCTGCTCGTAGGTGTAGCCCACGCCCAGATAGAAGTTGCTCTTTTCGTTGGCGCCCATGATGCTGGCCGTCGTCTGGCTGATCATGGCATTCTGGAAGATGGCGTCCTGCCAGTCGGTATTGGCCTGATAATAGGTATAGTCGAACGGATCGCCGCCCATGTTCGAAAGCTGCTCGTTGTAGAGCTCCTTGAACTGCGGCCCGTTGGTCAGCGACATGCGGTGCCCCACGTGCTTCACGCCCACCGACTGGTTGACGTTCACCACCGTCTGCCCCATCTTGGCGCGTTTGGTCGTGACGATGATGACGCCGTTGGCGCCGCGCACGCCGAAGATAGCCAGCGACGAGGGGTCTTTCAGAATCTCGAACGATTCGATGTCATTCGCATTGAGGTAGTTGATGTTGTCGGTGAACATTCCGTCCACCACATAGAGCGGTGCGAAGCCGTTGATCGAGTTCGTACCGCGGATACGGATTTCGGGATCCTGTCCGGCCCGACCCGAATTGGTGATCTGCACACCGGCCACGCGGCCCTGCAACGAGGCCAGCGGGTTCGACGCCGGACGGTTGGCGATCGTCGCGGCGTCGACGTTGACGATCGAACCCGTCAGATCGCGTTTCTTGGCCGTACCGTAACCGATCACCACGGCCTGCTCGATCATCGTCGACTCGCTTTCGAGCGTCACCGTAACCGGCACGGCCGATACGGGCACGCGCTGCGTGGACATACCGATGAACGAAACCTCCAACTCCTGCCCCTCGCGGGCTTTCAGTGCGAAACCGCCGTCCGCGCCCGTGGTCGTACCCGTGTACGTCCCCGCGACCACGACGCTGGCGCCTACGACAGGCTGCCCGTCCGCATCGATGACTTTTCCCGTTACATCGATCGTGCTCTGCGCGAAGGCGCCCGATACGGAGGCCGCGAGCAGCAGAACGACCGATACAAACGCCTTGAACAAGAGGCGGCCGACGCCGCAACTCTCTGGTCGATTCTTTTTCATTGCAATTTTAGGTTTATGTTTCTACTGTGGGCTCCGCGCCTCGGCAGGGAAATGCGGAACGGAATCCGCCGAAGCGTCGCCCGGAAAAGTTTTTACGAAAACAAAATTAAAAGGTTCGGAAAAATCGCGGGGAAAAGCGGCTACACTCCGACTACTCCACCCTCGAAAAAGACTCTTCCACTGCCTCTCAATTACCTCTCAAAGAACAATGAAATAATTTGAAATCAACCGATTAAAAATCGAAATTCTACTTCTCATCATCCTCCGGCCCCGACTCCTGCGAATCGATATGCAAGAGGAATTCGTTCAAATTCTGGGCCGAAGTCAATCCGAGTTTCTTTCGCAGCCGGTAACGGCCGTTCTCGACCGCCCGCACCGACAGACTCATCAGCGAGGCGATCTCCTTGGTACAAAGATTCATTTTCAGGCAGGCGCTCAGACGCAGATCGCTGGTCGTCAGGTCGGGGAAGCGTTCCTTCATGATGCGGAAATAGGAAGAGTGCTTCTGCTCGAACTTGATCAGGAACAGCGTCCAGTCGCTCTCCGTATCGAGTTTGCTGCTTACATAGGCGTTGACTTTCTGCCACAGGGGCGCCGTCGTGCGGTTGCCCTGCTTCTGCTGGAACTCGTTGACCATGTCGCGCAGGCGCAGGATGATCTCGTTGCGCCCGATGAGCGTCGAACTCTGCGCCACGATCTCGGCGTCGCGCGTCTCGATCTGCCGGGTCAGCTCCCGGTTGGCGCGCCGCAACGCGACGATCTCCTGCAAGCGCAGACGCCGCAGGTAACGCCGGCGATAGAAACGCATCACCAACAGCCACAGACAATAGAAAGTGAAGGCCAGCAGCAGCACGTAGCCCGCATAGGCCCAGCCGGTAGCGTACCAGGGCGTGAGAACGACGAACGGGAAACGGGCGGGTTCCGACCAGCGGCCGAACACGTCGCCCACGGCGACCTCGAAGGTGTAGCGCCCCTGCGGCAAACGGGCGTAATCGGCCGTTCCCGTCCGGTCGGACTCCGACCATGCGCTCTCCATGCCCGTCAGGCGGTGGCGGAAACGCAGGCCGGGAACCGCGCCCCGACGCGGAGCGTAGCGGAAAGTCACCGAGTTGCGCTGGTGAGGAATCTCGACCGCAGCCGAGAGATCGTACCACGCCTCATCGCCCCGGCGCCCCGACGCACGCAGCGATTCGAGTAGCGGAGGAATCGGAGGGGGGGGGATTTCGACGGCCTGCGATGAGACGAGTTCGAAGCCGTTGTCCCCGCAGAAAAGACAGGTCGAATCGTCGAGCCGCGCCACCTGTTCGTACCCGTAGATCATGTTGTCGACCGGAATGCCGGCGCACGGCGTCAATTCGGCACTGCGCCGGCCGTCGTAACGCAATTTCCAGACGCCGCTGCCGGTAATGACCCAGAACCGTTCGTCGGCATAGGGAATCACGCGGCGGATGTCCTCCACCGTGCGGAACGCCGCATCGAGCACCGTATCCGCCTCGATGCAGTCCGTATATTCGTTGTAACGGAAAAACCTGTCGTCGCCCATGAGCGCCACGCGGCCGCCCACGCGCAGCAAATGGAGTTTGTAGGGCAGTCCGTCGCCCGCACCGCCTCCGTAGAGCGTCCGCTCCTCGATGCGCCGGCCGTCGTCGCTCATGCGGCAGCGGTAGACCCCTTTCGACGGATGTTCGAGCCAGAGGTTGCGCATATAATCCGCCTCGATGCGGTAGACCGATTCGTCCAGTCCGTCGACCTCGTGCATCGTACCGTCGTCGTCGAGCAGCCGCAACTTGTAATAGGAGGCGTAGTAGGTGCGGCTCTTTTCGCCCAGTTTCACCCGCCGCAACCCGTAACCGCCCATGTCGGAACGGCGTACCAGCGAAAAATCGGGACGGAGTTCGGTGACGCCCGTGTTGTGGCTCACGTAGAGCCGCCCGTCGAGCAGGTCGAACGACCACGCCTGACCGCTCAGGCCGGCCACGGGGCGGAAATCGGAGGGATCGACGCCCGTCGCCAGACGGCTCTCGTCGACGGCGAAGACCCCCTGGTTGGTAGCCAGCAGCAACTTCCCCTGCCAGCGGCAGGCGTCGTAGAGCGAACCGGCCGCCCACTTGTTGTAGGTATGGTAATCCACCCCTTCGCAGAACAGCAGCAACGAAAGTCCCCGGTCGAGCGCCGCCCAGACATTTTGTTGCGCATCCTCCGCAAGCGCCATCACACTGTTGTTGAGCAGCCGGTTTTCGGTCGAAAGAACCGCGAGCAGCCGTCCGTCGGCACCGGCCTCGTACAATCCTCCGAAAAGCGTCCCGAAGAGATAGGTGCCGCGCGAGGTTCGGATGCCGCAGTTGAGTTCGTCGCGCCGCAACCGCTCCGACAGCGCCGGACTCCACGGCGTGAACCGTTCGCCGTCGTAGCGCCACAATCCGTCGGTACCCGTCCCCACGATCCATTCGCCCTCGTGCGGCCCGGGCAGCAGCACCCGCACGGTCGTCGTCGAGAAGCGTTCGCTGTCGGGCAGCCGCTCGAAGGACTCCTGCCGCATCCGATAGAGCGGGCCGCCCATCTCCTGCACCCAGAACTCGTCGCCCGCACGCAGAAGAAAGAGCATGTTCATCTCGCCCGTCAGGCGGCGGACGCGCTCGTAATCATAAAGGTAGATGCCGTGGAACGATTGAAACAACACCCCCTGCGGCGTGATGTAGATTTTCCAGAAATCGCTGTCCGAAAAGCGGGGATTGCGCTGAGCCGGAACGAGCGACGTATAGCGCAGCGCACCCGAAGCGTCGCGATCCCAGCGCCCGAACTCCTCGAACCCGCCCGTGAAGATCACGTCGTGCGACAGCGGGGCCACCGAACGCACGATCGAGGCGCGGGGCAGTTCGTACAACCGCCATTGCAGGCCGTCGAATTCGAGCAGCCCCTTGTCGTTGCCGGCATAGAGCGTTCCCGCATCGTCTTCGGCCACCGCCCAGTTCTTGTTGGCCGCCCGATAATCGGACGGCAGCAGGTTGATGACACCGGGACCGGCGGCACGCGACGACATCGCCGAAAGCACTCCGGTCAGGAGACAAAACAGGCTGTACAAGAACTTGATCGGCATAAAAGTCTTCACGGATTAGGAGATAAAAATAGGCCTTTTTTACGAAATATCCAAACCTTCGCCCGAAGAAACGCCCCGCAGCGAACCGGATTTTCGCACGATCGAAGCTCCCCTGCACCTTCGGACAAATGGTAACATAGCATATTTTCCATCATTTATTTTGAACTTATGTTCATAATTAATAACTTTGCGGAAACGAGTTTTTTGTCATGCCGCGTCCCCGCAAATGCTGTTACATCGCCCAACCGCCCGCCGTCGCGGGAATGCGTCCCGTCGGCGGAGATAGCGTCGCTCCCGAAGCCGTCACGCTTCGGTACGACGAATACGAAGCGATCCGCCTGATCGACCACCAGGGATTGACACAGGCCGCGGCGGCCGAGCGCATGGGCATTTCCCGCCCCACCTGCACGCGTCTCTACGACCGTGCCCGCCACACGCTCGCCGCCGCGCTCGTCGAAGGGCGGCCGCTGCGCATCGAAGGCGGAAAGGTCTGCCACTCCGAACGCTGGTACCGCTGCCCGCACTGCCGGCGCATCCACACCGGAACACCCCGCTGTCCGGCCTGCCGCCGCAATGAAGACTCCGAGATACTCGGACAACCGAATACAACATATAATCCTGTTAACACTGTCATCATGGAAAAAATCGCACTTCCGACCCGCAACGGCGCGGTCGACGACCACTTCGGCCACTGCGAATGCTACACGATCTTCACGCTCGACGCCGACCGCCGCATCGCCGGCCGCCAGACGCTAACCGCCCCCCAAAGCCTCGGCCCGGCAAACCACAATCGGCACCGGCCGCCGAAGGCTGCGGCTGTAAATCCGACATCGCCCCCCGCCTGCACGCCATGGGCGTCGACGTGATGCTTGCCGGCAACATGGGCGACGGGGCGAAAAACGTCCTCCAACGCAACGGTATCGCCGTCATCCGCGGCTGCCACGGGCCTGTCGAGGAGGTCGTCGCGGCCTATCTGGCCGGCCGGATCGCCGATTCGGGCGACGCCTGCGCACACCATCACGAAGGCGGCTGCCCCGAACACCACGGGACGACAGGCTGGCACCTCGCCGAATGACGGAAACCGGTGCCGACGGCACGATCCGCAACCCTTCTGCGGCGATCTTTTCGAGAGGTCGCCGCTATTTTTCCGTAAAAAGCCGCTTTCTGGAAAATTCTTCGTATTTTTGCCTCGCCGAGAGTTCCAACGGCGCGGCGAAGCCTCGCTGCGCCCGGATGAAAAGGGAATCGGGTGTAACTCCCGAACAGTTCCCGCTGCTGTAAATTCCGGCATCCGTCCCGAGCGACGGATGTACTCCGCGACACGTTCAGGCCACTGATTTCGATCGGGAAGGCGTCGCAGAAGGAAAAGTCAGAAGACCTGCTTTCGGCCCGAAAAGACGGATTCACGCCTGCGGGGTACGGGCCGGAAGCCGAATGCGCACACTGCTTGCGCGACCTGCTGCCAGACCGATCCCTCCCCTCTCTCCCGCCGCCGTGATCCCGTCCGATACGACAAAGTTCGACGACTATGATACGATTCGGAACGATAGCGGCCGCATGGTGCGCCGTATTGCTGCTGGCAGCCTGCGAAAGTTCGGGGCCGGCTGAAAAAGAGGATTTCGACACGGGCGGCAGCGCGGGGGTCTTCTGCCTCTGCGAAGGCAACATGAACGCCGGCAACGCCTCGCTCTCCTACTACGACCCCGCCGCACGCACGGTGCAGAACGAAGTCTTCTACCGTGCCAACGGCGCCAAACTGGGCGACGTGGCGCAATCGATCTTCCTGCGCGAAGGGCGCGTCTTCATCCCGATGGACAATTCGGGCGTAATCTGGGCCATCGACGCCGACACCTTCCGCGTCGAGGGGAAGCTCGAAGCGGCGAGCAGCCAGCACCCCGACGAGAACAACCACATCGTCGCGCCGCGCTACATCCACTTCCTGAGCGACACGAAGGCCTACGTGACCGACTTGTTCAGCCCCTACATCACCGTCTTCGACCCCCGCACCTGCAAGATAACGGGCGCCATCCACACCGGTCAGGCACCGTCGACGGGCAGCTACAACTCCACGGAACAGATGGCGCAGTACGACAAGTGGGTCTTCGTCAACTGCTGGTCGTACAGCAACAAGATCCTGGTCATCGACTCCGAGCAGGACAAGGTGGTGCACGAAATCGAACTGCGGAGCATCCAGCCCAATTCGCTGGTCGTCGACCGCAACGGCAAACTGTGGGCGCTGACCGACGGCGGCTACGCCGGCAGCGAATACGGGCAGACCGAACCCTGTCTCTACCGCATCGACGCTGCAACCTGGCGCGTCGAACAGGAATTCGTCTTCGAAAAGGAGGAGTACCCCTCGGAGCTCTGCATCAACGGTGCGGGCGACGTGCTCTACTTCATCAACGACGGCATCTGCAAGATGTCGGTCACGGCCGCGCACGCTCCCGTCAGGCCGTTGATCCCCAACGAGCGGCGGCACCAGATCTACGGTCTGGCGGTCGATCCCACGAGCGGGGAGATCTACGTGGGCGACGCGATCGATTTCGAACAGCCGGGCGTGGTCTACCGCTACCGCGACACCGGTCAGAGCGCCGAACTGGTCGACTCGTTCGGCGTGGGAATGCTACCCAGCGCCTTCGCATTCAAATAGGAAACCGCCATGAGAAAGACGCTCTCCCTGCTCGCCGCACTGCTCGCCGTCGCCTGCGGCGGGGACGAACAAACCGACACCTCGGCACTGCAACCCACCATTACGCAGCAGGAGGCCAACGCCCGCTACCGCGTGAAGGCGGGGCGCGAACTGCTCATCGCCCCGAGCTATACTAACGCCGAAGGGGCGCGCTTCACCTGGACGTGCGACGACGAGGTGGTCTGCCGCGAAGCCTCCTACGTCTTCCGGCGCGACAAGGCCGGCATCTACTACCTCTCGCTGCGCGTCGAAAATGACTACGGCGCCGCCGAAGACGAACTGCGCGTGCGGGTCGACGCGCTCGAAGCGCCCTGCATCACGCTCATCGAACCCGTCGGAGGGTTCACCGTCGCGGCCGATGCCGAACTGACGATCGCTCCCACCGTCGAGAACGGCCAGACGGCGCGCTTCCGATGGACGATCGACGGAGAAATGGTCGGCGAAGCGGCGGAGTACCTTTTCCGGCGGCACGAATGCGGCGACTACGAAGTGACGTTCAGCGCCGCGAACGACGACGGCGAGGACTCGGTCTCGTTCACTGTAAAAGTATTGTCTCCGGAGCAGATGCCCTTCTCGTGGGAATTTCCCCAGACGGCCTATAACGTCGCGCGGGGACGCACGATCCGCCTGAAAGGGTGGAACCCCGTCAACGCCTTCGACGCCGAATACATCTGGGAGGTCGACGGCACGGAGCGACAACGCGGAGCGCAGCTCGAATACCGCTTCGAAGCCCTCGAAGAAGGACCGCACGAAGTGACGGTCACCATGCGCAACAGCTATGCGACCCGCTCGCAAACACTGTCGGTCAACGTCTGTGCTGCCGAAGGCACCTATTACCGGCCCGCCGACGCCGCGAGCCGGGCGTCGACCGTCCGCGTCTTCGAGTACCTGCCCGCGCCCGGACTGTGGGTGAGCGGCTACATGTACGGCCCGCTCTTCACCGCCACGACGATGGCCGAAGCGTGCGCCCACGTGCAATCGCGCTTCGACATCAACTACATGATCTCGCTGGGAGCGTGGGGCGGCTACGTCGTCGCAGGCTTCGACCACAGCGTCGACAACAGCGGCGGCGGAGTCGACCTGGCCATCCGCGGCAATCCCTACTCCTACCAGTCGGAGCCGGGCGTCGTCTGGGTCGCACAGGACGAGAACGGCGACGGGGAACCCAACGACACGTGGTACGAACTGGCCGGTTCGGAGTACGACAGCGCTGAAACGATCTACGACTATTCGGTCACCTACTATCAGCCTACGCGCGCGCAGGCCGCCGTCGTCTGGCGCGACAACCGCGGCGGAGGGGGCACGATCGACCACAACGCCTACTGGAACCCTTCGGACAGCTACTATCAGCCGTGGCTGCCCGAAGGAGAGTGCACCTTCTACGGCACGCGCCTGCTGGACCGCTCGTACGTTGACGCTTCGGGGCAGACCGTCGTTCCTCCCTACGACTGGGGTTATGCCGACAACGCGGGCAAAAGCGACTACGACGGGCAGTTCTGCCTTTTCCGCCTGAGCAACGCCCGCACCTTCGACGGCCGGCCCGCCGACCTGAAATACATCGACTTCGTGAAGATACAGACCGGCCAGATGGGCAAGACCGCACTGCTGGGCGAAACCTCCACCGAGGTGCACCACATCGTCGACTACCACCTTATCGACCGAGAAACCGAATAACCCATGCGCCGCCTCACGCTCCTTCCGCTGCTCATTCTCCCGCTGCTCGCCGCCGCGCAGGAGGAGCGCCCCGCGTGGTCGCTCCCGATCGAGGAGGTGCCGGTGGTGACCCGCCGCACGATGAAGGAGATCGGCGTGCAGCGCACGCAGCTGGATTCGACCGTGCTGCACGACAACATCTCGCTCTCGATGGCCGACGTGCTGACGCAGAACGCCAACCTCTTCATCAAGAGCTACGGCCGTGCCACGCTCGCGACGGCCGAATTCCGCGGCACGTCGCCCTCGCACACGCAGGTGACGTGGAACGGGATGCGGATCAACTCGCCGATGCTCGGCACGGTCGACTTCTCGATGATCCCCGCGTTCTTCATCGACGCCGCGACGCTGCTGCACGGCGCCTCTTCGATCGGCGTCACGGGCGGCGCACTGGGCGGCGCCGTCGTGCTCGGCACCCGCCCGTCCGCGCAGCGGGGCTGGCAAACGCAATACGTGCAGGGCGTCGGGTCGTTCTCGACCTTCGACCAATACCTGCGCGTAAGCTACGGCGGCCAGCGGTGGAGCGCCTCGACGCGCGCAGTCTACTCCACCTCGGACAACGACTTCCGCTACACCAACTACGACAAGATGGAGCTCGTCTACGGCCCCGACGGCGCGGTGGTCGACACCTACCACCCCGTCGAGCGCAACCGCAGCGGCTACTTCCGCGACCTGCACCTGTTGCAGGAACTCTACTACAATCGCGGCGACGGCACGCGCTACGGACTTTCGGCGTGGTACCTCCGCTCGAAACGCGGGCTGCCCTTCCTCTCGACCGACTACCGCGACGACGTGACGATCCTCAACGAACAACGCGAACAGACGCTGCGCGCCGTGGCCTCGTGGGAACGGCTGCGCGAGCGGCTCAAACTGGGAGCGAAACTCGGCTACACCTACACCGCCTCGGCCTACGACTTCCGGCAACGCAACGCACAGGGAGCGCAGAGCGACCTGACGCTGAGCCGCAGCTATCTGCATACTCCCTACGGACAGTTCGAAGCCGAATACTACGTCGGCCGGCGCTGGCTTTTCACGGGCAACGTCGCGCTACACGTTCCGATGGTCGATTGCAGCGACAAGAGCCCCTACCACGAGGGCGACGTCTACGACCGTTACCGCGTGGAGCTGTCGGGGCACCTCTCGGCCAAATGGCGGCCGACCGAACGCATCGGGCTGGCGGTCAACCTGCGCGGCGAACTCTACGACCGCCATGCCGTGCCGCTGATCCCCGCCTTTTTCTTCGACTGGGTCGTCTCCGAACGCGGCAACGTGGTACTCAAAGCCTCCGTGGCGCGCAACTACCGCTACCCGACGCTCAACGACCGCTACTACCAGCCGGGCGGCAACCCCGACCTGCGCCCCGAACACGGCTTCACCTACGACGGCGGCATATCGTTCGCACTGGGCGGCGAAGCGGAGGGCTACACGCTGCGGGGCGAGGCGACGCTCTTCGACTCGCACATCGACGACTGGATTCTCTGGGTGCAGGCGCGGCGCGGCTACTGGACGCCCCGCAACGTCCGCAAAGTCCACAACTACGGCGCCGAGACGAAGGTCGACGCCTCGGTGCGCCTCTCGCCCGACTGGCGGCTCGGCCTCGACGCCCACTTCGCATGGACCCCCTCGATCAACTACGGCGAACCGGTCAACGACGCCGACGCCTCCTACGGCAAACAGCTGGTCTACGTCCCCGAATACGCCGCGGCCGCCACGGCGACGCTGGGCTGGCGCCGCTGGACGCTCGTCTACAAATGGAACTATTACAGCGAACGCTATACCACCACGAGCAACGACACGTCGCTCCGCACCGGCCGGCTCGAACCCTACTACATGAGCGACCTCTCGCTCGAACGCTCCTTCGCGCTGCGATGGGCCGACCTGTCGCTCAAAGGGGTGGTGCGCAACCTCTTCAACGTCGAGTACGTCACCGTGCTCTCGCGCCCCATGCCCCGTCTCAACTACGAAATCTTTCTGGACATCCGACCCAAATTCCACACCCGCAAACGATGAGACGCCTCCTCCCCCTGCTCTGCGGCCTGCTGCTGGCCGCCTGCGGTCAGCGCGCCGTCCGCCCGATCGGCGACTTCACGCTGCCGGTCTACACGCCCCGCTACGCCTCGGGATTCGAGATCACGGGCGCTGCCGGAAGCCGCAGCACGCTCGTCACCGTCCACAACCCGTGGTACGGCGACGAGGTTACCGACCAGTACCTCTTCATCGCCCGCGACGGCGAACCGGCCCCCGCAGGTTTCGAGGGGCAGGTGCTGCGCGACGAGGCGCGGCGCGTGGTCTGCATGTCGGGATCCTACATCGCCATGCTCGACGCCCTCGGAGCGGCCGCCCGCGTGGTGGGCGTCTCCGGAGCGCAATACCTGATCAACGAAACGCTCCGCCGCCGCATCGCCCGCGGGGAGGCCGCCGACGTGGGATTCGACAGCAACGTCGATTTCGAACGGCTCATGGCGCTGCGCCCCGACCTGGTGATGCTCTTCGGCATCGGCGGAGCCGACACGGCGCTCACGGGAAAACTGCGCGAGCTGGGCATCCCCTACCTCTACATGGGCGAGCACTGCGAGGAGTCGCCGCTGGGCAAGAGCGAATGGGTGGTCGTCGCCGCCGAGATCGCAGGACTCCGCACGGAGGGTTCCCGCCTCTTCGCTGCCATTCCCGAACGCTACGAACGGCTGCGTGCCCTCGCCCAGCAGACCGCCGCACGGCCGCGCGTGATGCTCAACACCCCCTACCGCGACACCTGGTTCATGCCGGCGCGCAACAGCTACATGGTGCGGCTCCTCGAAGATGCCGGCGCACGGTACATCTTCGAGGAGAACACGGCCACGCAGACGCTGCCGATCGACATCGAGCAGGCCTACTACCTCACGAGCAAGTCCGATTTCTGGCTCAACGTGAGCGGCTGCAACACGCTCGACGAAGTGCGCCGGCAGAATCCCCGGCTGGCCGACACGCCTCCCGTGCGCGAGGGGCGCGTCTACGACAACAACCGCCGCCGCAACGCGGCGGGCGGCAGCGATTTCTGGGAATCGGGCGTACTGCGTCCCGACCGCGTGCTGGCGGATCTGGTGCACATCTTCCACCCCGAACTCTCCGAAACGGACGAACTGTACTATTACCGGCAGCTGGAATAACGCGGAAGCCGCCCTGCTGCGCCGCATCCGACCGCTCCTTCGGTTTTCCCGCCGAAGACGGCCGCACCGCTCTTTTTCGGCAAATTTTTTGACGGTTCGAAAATAATCAGTATCTTTCGTTTCGTAAGACTCAGTATGTTGCGCCCGATGAAAAACGCCGACCGCCGACCGCTGCCCGTCCGCATCTTCCGTTTCTACTACGACGGATTCCGGGAGATGACGCTCGGACGGACGCTGTGGGCGATTATCCTCATCAAACTCTTCATCCTGTTCGTCGTCCTGCGGCTGCTCTTTTTCCCCGACGTCCTGGGCGGCAAGAGCGCCGAAGAGCGCGGCGAAATCGTGCGCAACGAACTGATAAAGCACGGATTGGAAACGCAAAACTGAAAAGCGTATGGTTTCGGAAATGCTACAAAGCGTGGAGTGGTCGCGGGCGCAGTTCGCCCTGACGGCCATTTACCATTGGCTCTTCGTCCCGCTGACGCTCGGTCTGAGCGTCCTGTGCGCGCTGATGGAGACCCGCTACTACCGCACGGGCGACCCCTTCTGGCGCAGCACGACGAAGTTCTGGATGCGGCTGTTCGGCATCAACTTCGCCATCGGCGTAGCCACGGGACTGATTCTCGAATTCGAGTTCGGCACCAACTGGTCGAACTACTCCAACTTCGTGGGCGACATCTTCGGTGCGCCGCTGGCCATCGAGGGGATCATGGCTTTCTTCCTCGAATCGACCTTCGTGGCGGTGATGTTCTTCGGCTGGGACAAGGTGAGCCGCGGCTTCCACCTCTCGGCCACGTGGCTCACGGCCATCGGCGCCAACCTTTCGGCGCTGTGGATTCTGGTGGCCAACAGCTGGATGCAGTATCCCGTCGGATGTTCGTTCAACATCGCCACGGTGCGCAACGAGATGGATTCGTTCTGGGACGTACTCTTCTCGCCCGTGGCGATCAACAAGTTCTCGCATACGGTCACCTCGTCGTTCCTCCTGGCGGCGATCTTCGTCATGGGCGTGAGCGCGTGGTACCTGCTGCGCGGACGCCACCGCCGCATGGCGCGCAGCAGCATCGCGCTGGCGTCGGTCTTCGGGCTGGTCTTCGCCCTCGTGGCGGCCTTTTCGGGCGACCGCTCGGGTGCGATCGTGGCGCGCGTGCAGCCGATGAAGCTGGCGGCCATGGAGGCGCTCTACGACGGCGAGGAGGGGGCGCCGCTGACGGTGGTGGGCCTGCTGCGCCCCGAAGGGCAGCGCACCTGCGACGACGACGCCTTCTACTTCAAGATCGGCATCCCCAAGCTCCTCTCGCTGATGAGTTTCCGCTCGGCCGACGCCTTCGTGCCGGGGATCAACGATCTGGTTTACGGCAACGAGGAGCGGGGCATCCTCTCCACGGCCGAGAAAATGTCGCGCGGACGCCATGCGATCGACCAGCTGGGCCGCTATCACGAAGCGCGCGAAAAGGGCGACGAAGCCGCGATGCACGAGGTCGAACGGCTTTTCGACGCCTCGACGCCCGAAGGGGCGGCCTTCCTGCGCGACTACTACGCCTACTTCGGCTACGGTTATCTCCGCTCGCCCCAGGAGACGGTGCCCAACGTGCCGCTGGTCTTCTATTCGTTCCGCGTCATGGTCGGTGCAGGCTGTTTCTTCATCCTGCTCTGTGCCGTCGTGTGGTGGCTCAACCGCCGCGACCGGCTCGCAGGCAAACGCTGGCTGCTGCGGGTGATGATCCTGTCGATCCCGCTGGCCTACCTCGCCTCGCAGGCCGGCTGGGTCGTCGGCGGGAGGAAGACCAG
>OGOO01000822.1_pt1 | contig 32252 bp, 32 predicted proteins | sample 1552651 | NCBI WGS metagenome assembly OGOO01 (sample SAMEA2580118, study PRJEB22360) | human gut metagenome | biome: human gut; feature: human-associated habitat; material: faeces | place: Denmark | collected 2008/2010 | reverse complement strand
AGTATATCAAGCGTGGTTATTTCGAGTTAAAAGAGAAATGGATCGACCGGGATAACCATGACGGGTTTATGGTTGTAAAGGTGCTTGTCACTCAAAAAGGTCTTGATTTTATAGCCAAGCTGTTTGAAATTGTAAAAGTAACCAAGCAAGTTGCTAGAATAATGTGATAATCTTGCTCCCGACATTTGTGACGGGAGCAAATCATAAACATCTGCTCGCCTTACAAATAAGGTGACCAAAAATTAAAACATTGATTATGACACAAGAAGAGTTTTTTAAAAAGTTCTGCCCGGATTACGAGAAGAAACTTGAAGAACAAGTACCCCCTCAAGAACATCTATTAACATCCATTTTTCTAGTTCAGAAATTCTACTGGACCGTATTTGAGGAATCATTACAAGTATTCTCGGATAAGTTATGTGAAGAACAACGAAAGATATGTGCTAGTGATGCCGAATGTAGATACAATAACGATATATTTCAATCTAGGACCACTAGTATTTCCAGCTTGGTAGATTCGATATTAAATTCACCCACCCCCAACCTATCCGACCTATGAAAGTAATATGTAGATTAATATTTATAGTTCTGTTTATGCCAATGTGCATAGTAAGTTGTATCTATGACACTGTAATGTTTATCGCTATCGGGAATAAGCATAAAATATGTACAGTGTTAGACTGGTTAAGTGATAAACTTTTAAATGAATAAATATATGAGTTTCACCACCCCCTGTTTCATAAGAAAAAATACTCCCGAACTTCGGAATAAGTTGAAAGAGTTAGGATATATACAAGTAAAGCAAGATATATACTATTACCACATAATGGTAGAAAATGGGAATATATGGATATGCAATGGTGCATTTAACCCTGATAACCCAGATGGAAAAGGATGGGATGAATGTATTGATTGTGAATACGATGAAGATTTGTTTATTGCGTTGGCAGCGTTAAGAGATGACACGGATCACAATCAATGGTTTACCAACGGGAAAGAATGGATAATATACATGGATAACACTGATAAAGGTGGATTATCCTATTTCCAATATTTTGCCATGCCTAGAGACATAAACCTAGAAAACTTCCACAAGGCCACCCCCACCGAAATAATCGCTCACTTTAAACAGAAAGAATAATGGAAGAATATATTTGGTCTCAAATAATCAACTTGACTACTCAAAAGATAAACGAGGGACAAGTTTTAACAACTAGTGATTGGAATACTCTTAACACTAAATAATTATGGCAAAAACTGAATATAAAGTAGGCGAAACCTTCCAGTTCGGACTCAAGACGTTGAAGTGCGTGGAGGGGATAAAATGCATAGAATGTGCGTTTTATAATCATGCATGGGATTCATTTTGTTTAAATAATATTCACATTGAATATATAGGTTCATGCGCAAAGAAAGATCGTGAAGATCATACAGACGTGATATTCATTGAAGTAGAAGAAACCGATAAACAGGAATAGAGGCACATCATGAAAAAATTCGAGTACAAGGTGCTAACGTTCGGTTATGGCATGATACCGGACGAGCAACGGTTAAACGAGCTTGGCCAATCCGGCTGGGAGTTAACCGGGATAATTGTTGATAGTGAAAAGAAAATCAGTAACTTCTTTTTCAAGAAAGAGGTAGATCAAAAACAGGTTAAAAATAGGGAGGGAAAGTAATGACAACAACTCAAATGATAATCAACACCTTTATCTTTATCGTGAATTGCTGCGCACTCGGCTTTATTTGCGTTATCGTTTCCCGATGGATAAGGAGAGTTGAACAAAAGATAGACCTGTTAAACAAGGCTATCGACGTGCAATTACGTAGGATAGATACCATGTACGTGAATCAATTATTATCACTCCGGCAAATGTTCGCCGCGGCAGAACAATACGAACAAGCGGCACAAATGCAAAAGTTGATAGAATTGGAACTTAAATTACAAAAAGAAAGAGATGAAAAGAGTGTACAAGATCGAAACCAAGGGTAGCGTTATAACTCTCTACCGGAGAAGGCTAGGAATCCTCTGGTTTACCGTCGAATCCCGTACTTTTTGTTATCCCCAACACAAGATTAAAATAATGTGGGAGTGGTTCGCCAAGTACGGGAAGGATAATTTTATATCCGACAAGTGTTATTAAAATATTTCATATCTTTGCACCAAGGCACGTGAGAGCGTGCTACTGAAAATATTTATTGACTAGTTCATCGTTCAGCAGAAATCGCCAGTTTCGAGAGCAACCAAATGAACTAGGTAAGTCGCATCATGTGGCTTAACTAGTAGTTTGGTTGTTGGGTTTCTGGCGATACCTTGCTGATCGGCGAACGTTAAGCCACTTTTTTTATGGACAACGAAACAAAACAAGTTATAATCGACATCTCTCCCCTCGTGATTAGCGAGAGGTTCGACATATGGTACTTGTTAGAAGTGCCTGTAGATCCCGCTCTGGTTTTAGAGAAATACCCCGTGTGTGATAATTGACGTACTATGCTAGATGTGCTTGTGGCGAGTGATGCAAGTTAGAGTGGCAATGTGGCGGCTTCTGGAAACGGGGGCCGCTTTTTTTTAACATCAATCTTATAGAAATATGCAATAATTTTATAACTTTGGCGTCCAAATTTTCGTATATTTGGTACGTGTAACAAAAAAATAGCGTCACAATGGAAACTCTAACCAGTCTTGATTATGCAAAATTAATACAATTTGCGGCGGTTAGGAATCACATGACCCTTCTTAACAGGACGCAGATAAACAAAATATTATTTTACGTGTATGGTGTTTATCTTGCCAAAGTAGGCAAGCCGTTATTTAGCGACGATAGCCCGAAAGCTTGGCCTTACGGTCCAGTATTCCCTATCGTGAACAAGAAAATAGACCCAGAACAAGTTATAGATGGTTTTTCGCAAGAAAAAGTTAACGCTTATCGAGCAAACAAGATGGCAATGGACATTGTAGTGGAAGCTGTTAATAAGTTGCATAACTTGAGTGCCTATAAATTGACAGAATGGTCGCATCAGAAAGGATCTCCGTGGTATAAAACGTTGTTTGGCGAAGGCGAAGTAGAGTCAAATAAAGAAGTAAAATGGAATACACCTATTCCGATAGAATATATAAAGGATTATTTTAAGTCAGCGCAAGTGGAATCATAATGAGTGAGGATTTATTTGATAATATTAATTCAGATGAGCCTAGTAAATCTCACGTTATGAAGCATGGAGGTTTTTATATCGCTTATCACGTTAAAAACTTCTTTTCAAATCCATTAAAAAAGGGAAGAAAGGATTTAGATTTACTTGATAAAACAAGGTTGCTTCTTGAAACTGATGTTGCTAATAATGACGGCATAATGGATAAATGCGAGCAATTTATAGAATTGCATCGTATTGTTGAAAACACGAAAGCGAGAAGGAGACTTGAGAAATGGGCATCAAGAATTATAGCCATCTACTTGTTTGTTGTGCTTGGGATTGTCATATGTAATTACGCATCTATAGAACCATTTAACAAGTGGGGGACAATGTCAATATCTGACCCCGTGATGATAACAATATTATCCACTACAACAGTTAATATTATAGGGTTAGGGTTAATAGTATTAAGAGGACACTTCCTTATGAATGACCTGAAACATGACAAGGGTAAAACCAAATCCAAAGAACCATATAAATAAACCATGACATTCTCTGGGAACAAAAACAATAGTTATTTCCATTTTGGATATAACTACTAAAAACACTTGTTAATGAAATAAATTTTGAATATATTTGCATATAACAATGTAACTATTATACATCTAAGGTGAGAAACCTTAGTCTAATTGGGGAATTAGATAATAGTCTAAAAGAAAGTGAATCAGGATTGCCGTCTTTAATTCACTTTCTTTTCATTTGCCCCAAAAAATAAAGGGGCATCCCGCCCCTCTAACACGCCGCCAATCGTGCCACACTTCAAGTAACTATTAACACTTTCAAACGATAGCGAGCATCTCCGCTATGATTATAGCTGCGACCCCGGCGATACACTCGTTATCCAGCAAGTCCATTAAATACACCAAATTAGCATCGTTTTTCATGGAGCGTGTTTTTTTAAGTTTTACATCTACAAATTTCCCTCTCTATATCTTTGTCGTGATTACAACAGGTACACAGGAACATCTTGTTCACCGGGAACAACTCCCTCCGGATCTCCCCGGACAGGTAAGCGACATCCTCCCCACCTGTTTCTAACCCGAAGGCTTTAGCAACGTGGTCGGTAAAGTGTCTCAACTCGTGCGAGAAAGAGTTATCGAACTCTGCCGGGCTTGACCACGTCCCGATAACCATTATCGTTTCACGCAGGGCGTTATTGGAATAGGTAAGACCCGTGTTCAACCTGCATGAAGCCATGTTCCGGTAGGCTCGTTCGAGATTCTTCCTAGGACACTGGATAGCTTTTAACTCGTCGATTATATCACGGGTGTAATAGCAATCCACGGCGTAGAACACCCTCAAGTGCCAGTCGTAACGGTCGATATACAGGTCTCTAACTATCATCTGTTCAATTTCGCAAGTTGTTTCTCCAATCTACGCCTTTGCGCTCGATTCAAGGCACGTTTATCAATACCTTGAGCGAATCCCTTTATCTTGTTAAAATCTTCCTCTGGCATCGATTTAATGATACTCTCCGGGCTTTCCCCACGCAGGAACCTTAACAAGTACTTTAACCCTCTCATAATATCTCGTCCCATTCAACAGGTTCACCGGCGGCCACCATCGTGGCGTACCACCTTCTCATCGTTGTCCCGTCAGCGGCATCCGGATCGTCGATAACGTCTTTCACGTGCAAGGCTAGATGCTGCTCGTCCTTTATCGAGGAACCGAGAAAATCCGCCTTCGCCATGTTGGCGGCGTACACGTAATCAAGCCCGGTGGCATTCTCTAGCTTGACACCGTTTCTCGACAACATCTCGTCAACTTGCTCCTTCGTGTAAGGATCTATCTTTTCCATCTTCCCGGTTGCCGGGTTCTTTTTTTTCATCATCGAGGCGGCGTACTCCACCGCTTTCTTGTTGAAATGCCACCCGTTATTTCTTAAATAAGCCTTCATCTCCCGTGGCATATCGTCGTACACGTCTAAAGCTGGTCTACACATCGTAATTAATTTTAAAAGGAGGCGAGATGACCCGCCTCCCGGTTAAACACTACCGGTAACGTGAATACCTGCCGGTTCCACGAACACCCCTGCGATTCCCGTAACTACCACGACCGGAGCCGCCGCCGTAACCGCCACGTTCTCCCATGTCGTCGTAATCCTCGTCATCGTCCCAGCGTTCGCCCATGCTTTCACCGCTGGAAAGTTCTTCAAGGCACTGCATCAGTTTGCCCCCGTAACGAACCATTTTTTCAGCGTAGTCGGACATTTTCTCGACCTTGCTCTCTGATATTTCGATCATAACCATTTAACTCGTTTTTTTACTGTTACTACTACCGTTTAAAGCTTTCGACAGCATCTCTCTTATATCCGTCAGCGTGCCTTCCATGCCGGAAACCTTTTGTTCCAGCTGCCCGATTTTCTCCTCTTGCGCTTTCTCTTTAGCGAGTTGCGGGTTTAACACCTTTAGCATGTCATCACAAGAGGCTATAACGCTTTCATGATAAGGGATGCTCTCTAGCACTTGCTTGCTCGTTCTTAGCATCGCTTCAACCTCGGCGTTCATCGCCTCCCTGCTCTCGGATACCACGACACCGCTAGAACCGAAATTGGCGATAGACAAGGTTGCCGGGAGTTGCTTGAATTCCATCGTTTCCTCCCCGACCTTCACCGACACGTCAACCACCGTTTCCACGTTTTGCCCGAAGGCTTGACCCGGCACGAGTTGGCCGTACTTGGGTTGCGGGTTACTCACGGAAACCACCTGACCGACCTTCAAACTGGGATTGTCACCTTTTTGAAGGATGTAAAATATATTCTGTTGTCTTAGACTTTGAAACATGATTAATTAACTCTTTAACAAGCGGGATAACTCCCGCTCCTGATTTTACACTACTCCTGTCAAAATTTGCAAGGTGTTACTTCCAGACTCGTAATAACACAGGTAAATACCCGTTCCTGTTATATCCGAGGCCGTCACGTTGGCACCCGCTATCGTTGTCAGTTCTTGGGTCGCCCCGTTCGTGTCGAAAACCACCGGGAGAGTTCCCGTGGTTCCAGCCGGGATGGGCTGGGCCAGCCTGAAAAGAATCAGACCGCTAAACGGTGCGGACAGGAAAGGGTGATTACGGAACGAGAAACGCACGTTGGCGGTTCCTACCGTAACTCCCGTGCTTTCAAGCCTCGGGATCCCGTTCTTGTTCGCCATTATGAAAGGATTTATAAATGCCATAATACTTGTTTTAATAGATTATTACTATATTTGCACTGGGATAGATGAGAGTAATTAACTCATTGACAAGAGGTATGTCAACGCCTCTTCCCTTATTTTCAATGTTGACATCATAAATATAAAGTTGACGATGACTAACGAAGAATTTATCAAAAGCATTTCTCTTGAAGGGGAAGAATGGCGAGATGTAACAGGCTGGGAAGGATTATATGCTGTCAGTAACATTGGACGTGTAGTCTCATATGGTCGTATCCAGCGTATAAGCAATGGACGCGGGAAAGCACATGAAATACATTTTCCCAAGAAAATTATGAGTCTTTGCGAACATCATAATCACCACAAAAAAGGTGATAATTCGTATTTTTCCGTTATGTTTCGAAATAACGGAAAAAACAGACGCTTTTTAGTTCACAGGATTGTTGCGACGGAATTTATACCTAACCCTCTTGGCTACAAACATATTGATCATATAGATGCGAACAAACACAATAACAGGGTGGAAAATCTCCGGTGGTGTAATCCTATAATTAACATGGGAAACCCTTTAACAAAAGAAGCGATAAGTCGTGGCGCCAAAGGAAGAATAGCTCATAATCGTAGAAAAATACTATCATTTAAAAATTCTTCTTTGGTTAAAGAATACGAATCACTAGCTTCTGTAAAGTCGGATGGATTTAGCCCTTCCAACGTGTATCTATGTTGTGTTGGTAGACAGGTGATACACAAAGGATATAAATGGATGTACGCTGATGAATACGCAACCTCTTGACAATAAATCAAAGAACTCTTTATCTGCTCCTAGTTAGGCATTATCCCCATAACCCTCCATTGGGAAGATTGTTAAACCCAATCCCGTATTGAGCAGCCACGCAAGTCGGGACACCAACAATCGGACTGTAAGGTATTGTTACTGTTTCCGGAGCTTTACATTCGATCTTGGCTAATCTTGCCGATAAATCAGCGAGTGCGGCATTCGCGGGGGCAACAGCAGAACCAATCATCTGCCCAAATTGTGCAGTTTGATGTTCTTGTGAAAGTTGACCTGCAAGTGCCGTGCTACGAGCTCTTTCCGCGTCAAGTTTAGTCTGCATTTCACGCATTTCTAACTGGCAGAACCTGTCATTAATGATTTGCGTTTGGGCGTCAATTTTGGCAGCGATCACGTTTGCGTTGCTTGTTGCGTTTTGTACAATCTCTTGTGTCTGCTGAATTGTACGTAACTGACCCTCGTACCCTTGTGTAGTTACCAGGTTTTTCATGTCGCAGCAGCAAGAAGCGATCTGTTGGGCGATCTGGCAATTCCCTTGCTGGATGGCGTTGATGATCTGCATGGAGCTTTGTCCAACTTGATTGCCAACTTGCTGAACTTGAGACATGACACCGTTGATGGCTTGCTGGATTTGTCCCACCGAGCAATTCAAGTTGGTTGCCAGCGTGTTGATGGCTTGCCCGTTACCCTGGATTGCGGACATCAGCAATTCTCTACCGTTGTCGTTGTTGATAAGGTTCGGGATGGCACCTAATCCACCGTTCTCGCCGTTTCCTCCCCAGAGCCCGCCACGTCCCATGAGCGGGAAAAGGAAAAATAAAAATATTACCCACATGAACCAGCCTCCCTCGCTACCGAATCCACCGTTGCCCTTGTTGTTCATGGCCAAGAGCAAGTTCGGGTCAAGACCGTTTTTCTGGAGAAGCGGGGCAAGCATACCTAGCATCCCGTTTCCGCTACCTCCTTCGTTCGGGAATACAAAAGTTTTAGTTTCACTCATATTCTTGAAATTTATAATCGCCCGGCACCATTACCGGGTATCACAAATTTCAGTTATAACTAGTTGCTAATTAAATTATTGGTTGCTAGTTCGTTTCTTATTTGTTGATAATTCGTTGACAAGATGAAAGAATTCCTCTTCCTGTCGTGAAACGTGTTCTTGAGCTTGTTGACACCTTGACGTGTTAAACAAGTGTACCTTGATATTAAAGTATCGGTAAAACCAAGCTCGGATAATAAATTTATCAAGATAGAGCGAGCGTCAACGCATTCCTCTTTCTTGCTATGTATTAAATCGTTACCGTTTATCCCGGTTCCCTCGGATACTATTTTTACCACCTCTTGAAAAATTTTTTCCATTTTTTCTCGTTTTATTGAAACAAAATAAAAATCCTGTCGTAATATTTTCCAAGAGAGAGGGGGAGAGGAAATCTTACAACAGGATTGGGTGGTACTGGTCTTTTGGGAGAAAAACTCTCTCCCCTTTTTCTATATTTTTATCAGCTTGAGTTTACGTAATATTTTAAGGATTGACGGGACGCTTAAACCGGCTAGAAAAATAACGAGCCACCATAACGATCTCGGGACACGATATTTCACTTTTATCACTTCAACCGGGTAAGGAACACGGATAGAATCTCGCTTTGCAACGTTCAACGAATCGTATTTTGCCTTTAGCTCGTGGTATTCATTGTCTTTGTCCCTGTATCTTTCTTTCCAGTGCCAAATTTCCTTGCTTAAAAGCTCTCCCTTGTCGTTATATGTATACACGACAGAATCACGAAAGACAACTGAATCACGAGTGTTCACGACCTCTTTCACGACGGTAGAATCCTTGCTTTCTTTTCCCTTGTATTCCGTCTTCATTTCAGTAGTTTCCACCGGGATGTACTTCACGCCCCGGCATGAAACCGTTATCGCTATTATGACCAGTAGAAACGTTCTCATGGCATATCTACTATTTCGACGTATAAACCGACAAGAGCCGACAAGTCGTGCGTTAGAGCCTGCTCGCTATCACGTGTACACCTGTACAACTGACCGTCTTGAGTGTAATGTTTCCCCTTGAAAATCTCCATCGGGGGAGCGTACGGTATCGGATCGTCTATCGTTCCGGCGTGTTCCCTGTCTATCACCTCGTATAAAGATGCCGTTTCAATTCCGGGTGTGTAGATAGCGAGAACGGTATGATCCTGCCGGACACGGTAAAGTTTACCCATGTAACGTAGGATGTTACCTTTCTTCACTTCTTTGCTAATTAATTCCGTGAAGTTAGGGAACAGGTCTGGCATCTCCAAGGCAGCGGGATTCGGAATGTTTGTTTCCGTCTTCATCTTCAATTTCGTTGCCCTCAATAACTGCTCGTTGATCGGGATGTAATTATCCTCGATTTCCGGTATTTCATCAACTTCCTCGAACTTGTCAGTCGTGTCTCCCGGCAACAACATCGATCTCTTGAAATAAGATTCCGTGCCAAGCCGATGAACGAACTTGCCGGAATCGCTGTACACTTCTGTTTTCGTTGCTTGTATCATAGTTTCTATTTTTAAGCGGTTGCGAACGTTATCTGTTTTGCGGTTGCGGCCTCGATCAAGGCGTGCCAATCGGCATTAGATTCGTCTTGAATCTTAGCGTACACGTCAGCGTGAACGGTGACTATGATTGGTGACGTGTTGGCAGCGTTAGTGATCATGAATTGCAAAGATTCGAGGCTGATGAGAGGGGAATCAGAAAAGGAAATATCATATTTCACCCCTCTTAAACGCACAGAAACTAGAGCGAAACATTGATAAAACATCTTCTCATATTTTTCTGAAAAATTCGCGTAATCCATTCGTATAATACAAATGACTTCTTTTAATTTTTTGCAGTTTTGGAAAAGGTAGTGAACACTACTTGGATAAACTATCCTATTAACATTTATGCCCAGAGCTGCAACCTCTAAACTTACACATCCTGCAAACATGGCATGAACGTCAATATGACGATATCCACCAAAAACTTCAAGCGGGTAATTTGTTCTAATACTATTTGTATTTGCCAATGAAGCCGCAAAACTCGTTTGTCTTGTAACGTGATGGGTTTGAATGTAAATCGTTCTCATCTGTTCCTCCGTTATATCCGTCAGCCCGTTCAGCTCGTAGAAGCCTGTCTTCTCGTTATACACGGCCCCGGCGGCAACGTACAAGGCCCTGTTTCCCTGTTGAGTGTTGAGAACGGTGGTGAGGTTGTTTATACTTGTCGTTAATTCATCTTGCGCTGTCTTTATCTCGTTCACCGTCCCCGCCACGTTGTCCCCTTGTTCCTTGGCGTAATTTGCTTGCTCGGTGGCGTTTTGCGTTGCCGTTTCTGATTCGGATTTCAAGCGGTTGAACTCGGTAACACGTCCTTCTTCTGCTTTTACACGATTCGTCTCGGCTTCTTTTCGTGATTGCTCGTTGGTATCACGAGTGCTTTCCGCTTTTTGACGATTGTTCTCTTTCTCGACACGGGTGTTTTCCGCTTTCACCCTGTTGTTTTCAGCTTCAACCCTTGATTGCTCGGCTTTCACCCTGTTATCCTCGGCACTCGCCCTGCCCGTCTCTGCCGTTTCTCTAGCTTCCTCGTTGCTGGCACGGGTATTCTCGGCCTCTCGTCTCAGGTTCTCGGATTCCTTCCGGGAATTCTCGCTGGAAACACGTGCGGTCTCGTTCTCTATTCTCAGTTTCTCGTTTGCAGTCACCGCTTTATCAAGGGTATCCAAGCCCTCTATCATGGCTCTAGCCGGCTCCTGTAATTCATAAATCTCTTCTTCCGTGAAATCGGAATACTCGAACGCTTTGCCACGTGAAGGTTTACCAGTGTCAACGTCCCCGATCCACCAGTTGCCGTTCTCGCCGATAGACGGGGTTAAGCCGTCTTTCCCCTCTGCCACGATCCCGGTATCCTCTATACCGATCATCCAGCGTTTCGTTTCCGGGTCTATCCTCGGTGTCACCCCGTCTTTCCCGTCCCTGTTACGCTCGATAACCCCTTTCAAGTTGATGGACGGTGATTCGCTCTCGAAACCGGTGTCTTCCTTGCAAGTCAAGTCAACGAGAATGAAAGCGTTACAGAAGTCAAGGTAGAACTTGTCAATACCGGTCACGCTGGCCTCGTTCAGCTTCTCGTAATACAGGTGTATCTCGTACTGTCCTGACGTTGCGTTACCTCCGCCAACGAACTCGAACTCGATAATGTTGTCGTGTATCGTTAGAGGGGGAGATACTTGATAACTGCTGTACTTCCGGTTTATCGTCAACCTCACGTTTCTAGCGTCCGTGAAATCTTCCGGCTCGTCGTTTAGTCGATTCACCGTTATCTTGAAAAATATGTTTTTACCTACCCTTATTCTCATGTCATTTCCCTTTTATATTGTTTCTATCTCACTAACCTCTTGTAGTTAGCGATAAACTCTTCCTCCGTGCCCTTGCCTAAAGGGGTATTGTAATACCTTTTCCAGTACCTCGCCCAACCTTCGAGATCGGAAGGGATAGCCTCTTTCACCCGTAGGTAATGAACACGTGCCATGCAGATCGCTAGCAAGTCGTTATTCTCTATATCTTCCGCCTTGAAACGGGATATTCTAGCGACACGCTCGATCCTCGATGCCAGTTCCGGCTTGTAACGGAGGTAATTGTTCACTATATCGTTAAACGTTGCCGGCTCCATTTGAAATATCCCTAGAGCCGGGCCACCACCTAGTTGTTTCCGGTACTTGCCAAGATGGCTTTCCTGCGCTGCCGTTCCCATCAACAAGTTCACGGCATCACCGGAATAAAGGTTTAGCTCCTTTAATACCGATGTTATCAACTCCTTCAATTTTTTCTTTTCCATGATTCATTATTGATTGTTACCAGACAAAAGCGTCGCCACCTTGACCCCGCATTTCCTGATGCTCCTGCCAACTTCCACGGCGTTCATTTGATTATCACCGCAAAAAGAGATCCCCAGTATTCCTAAAGGTTTATCTCCAGAGTAAAGAGCCAACAACGCCACCTCGTTCACGTCGTTCGATTTAAACTTGAAATACATACGCTCGTCAATATCACACAATGATTCTATGTTCCCCCAGAAAAAACCATCATCAAACACTTTCGAGATAAACGGGTATTTAGATAGACTGAAATCCGTGTACTCGTCATCAACGTTATCAACCCCGGTAGCCACTTCCTCTATACGCATATCCCCGTAGAGGAATGGTAGTCCTGAAGAGAGATTTTTACTACCATTGTGTAACTCGATCAACCATGTCCTGTCCGCGTCAAGGTTATGAAGTAACCGGTTTAACATCAGTCTTATCTCGGCATCAACTTGTATGCGACGAGAAACGGCATCATCGTGCCTCTCGGTTTTCACCATCTCGATTTTGTCAAGCAGGTACCTCGGGTTCAGGGCGAAAAAGATCACGTAAGCCGTGACAAGCAATACGAACAATCCCTTGAGGATCGTGAAAAAGCCGTGTTTTTTTTGCAAGCCGATAATTTTTTGCAACCACCCAACCCCCTTGTCTATATTCTGTTCCATGTCTCTTGTCAGATTTAACAAGTTACTCTTTCTTGCCGTTGATGTATTTCTCGTACAACGGCCTCCCTTTCCAAACCGCTATCACGACGCATACTAGCGTTACCCAAGCCGGGGCCACCTTCACGAAAACGATCAACGCCACCGCCGATAGGGCAACGATCAACCAAAAAATCTGTTTCTTACTCATAGAATTTTAAATTTAAGTTATACCTTTGTCACGGGGTTACAAGGTAGCCTCTTGCATAAGCGGGGTCTGTTCCGAGACGGAACGCCCCTTTTTTATTTCATGCAATCACGTATTGCGTCCGTTAGCTTGTTCGTGAAAAAATCGCTGTCAAGCAAATGGACAAGTAATTTCCCCTCGTTCTCGTCTAGCTCTACCTCGCCCTTTGACTTGTAAATCTTTTCCGCCAGCAACTTGTAACCGATACCGTTCGCCCCGGAATAGATTAGCTCACCAACGGCCTCTCTTGTATCCATCTCTTTCACCTCGCCGGACAGGCTCGTGAGTTTCAGTTTCTCGAAATTGATTTTGATCGTCTTGTTTTCCATGCGTATTTTTTTAAGTATTATAAAAATCACCAACCATGAGACCTGTCCAATCAGATCCACTAAAATATAATACCGCTGATTTTTCAGCTCCCACTCTCGTTATGAGATCGTTATTGTTTTTTACTATATTAAAACTTTTCCCGGAGTAATTCATCAGGATCAATATTTGTCCTTGATACCCGGCTGCTATTTTCACGTTAACACCAGCAGATCCAATCAAATTTATACCGTATATTACAGCCGATGGGGTGAAAGACATTGAAGTTCCGTAAAATGAGATCGACTTGACTGGGGCGCAAAATTTCCCGTTCTTGATTAAAACGTTACCATCATAATCCGTGATGGTTGCCCTGTCATACATTTTCATTTCACCACGCAAGTGAATATCACTAGAGTAAAATCTTCCTACTCTATTTTCACTATAAATGTAACCTTGATGATATATATCCCCACCTTCCACCACGAGTAACGTGTTTGAACCATAACCGGCATTTCCCGGTGTACCAAGATAAACGTAATGCGAATTAGTGGTTCCTCTCATGTACTCGAATTTGATGTATTGAGCGTTAAGTGTCATTTTGTTGTCACCAATATTGCTAATCAAGTCGCTTTTGTCATAATCGAAAGGCCCAATTTTATTTGTTGATCCAAATTGAAATACAGGACTACCATTAACCACTCCCTTCAATCCCCACTCGCTAGAACGTTGGAACATCTCCACGTAATTATTATTATCCTTGTACACGTTGAACCCGTAATTGTTCGTCATGGACTGCATGGCTATTCCAGCACCACCAGTGCCGAATTTCGCCCCGGAGTACAATAGGGTGGATTCCATTTTAAAACCGCCGGCAGTTCCTTTTTCAAAATTAAACTCGTACCCATCAAGCTTGCTAATAAACGCTTGATTCGATACTATTTTATTCACGAAAGCATCATTCACTACTAGCTTGTCCGTCTCGATCAAGTCTGCATTAATATACCCCGCCTTGATCAACGGTCCTTTCGTTATAGCGTTTGCTACTAGAGCATCAAAGTCAGCAAACCCAAGCTGAGAGGCGAAATCGTCTTTCGTCACAGACTCGATGTCCCCGTACCCGTCGGCGGTCATGTCGAAAACCGTGGCGTAGTCCACGAACCACTCGCAAGGGGCGGCCTCGGTGGTCACCGGGCCAGAAAGGTAAAGATGATTCACCGTGCTAAAAGTTCCGCTTGAACCGCAAGTTTCCTTGAAAATGTAAGTCTCGTACTTCCCCGTTCCCGCCATCGAGGTTAAAAGTTCCTGCTTGTAACCAGTTCCATGCGAATTGTGAGCGTTTTTAAGCGTGTATCCGACTGGTATTTTAGCACTAACTTTAACGATGAACACGGCATTCGCTCTCGATTGATTACCGAAGTAGAATCCCCCTAGATGACTTGTTGACGTGCCACCGTACGCTTTAATGTACAAGCACCAGTCCGAACCGTTGTGGGGTGAACCTGCCGCTTCCTCTTTTATATGTGCCGCCTCGGAGGATGTGTAATCACCGTTACTTGTATTTCCGGTGGACTTCATAATCCTAGTAAGCATAACCTTTCCACCGTTATTCTGTGCATGGTAAACGGATACCCCGTTATATCCCTTCTTGAACTCCGGGTCCTTGTACAACATCTTCCCCCCGTCCATGCCGATCGACCCGGTCGCCTTGTCAGCTTGCGCTTTCGCCGCTGCGGCTATCGAGTTAAGGATGGTTTGGCGGGCGGTGTAGTAGGCCGCTATGTTGTTGTAATCAGAACTAACCGATATGTTCTCCGGTGACGTTGCGGTGTACTTGTTTAAAGCGGATATGGCTGCGTTGTATGCCGCCATGTAGGACGCTAACGAGATTACATACCTGTTGGCGTTCGCTTCGATGTCCTTGTACTCCGCTTGTATATCGCTTTTCTGTTGTTTCAGTCCAGTTTTCTCCTGCGGGGAGATGTAGTTATCGCTCGCCCAAGTTTTAAGCTTGTCGTTCGCAGTTTTAGCGTCAGCTTGCGCTTGATTCGCCGTTGATTGTGCGGCATTGGCGGCTGACTGGGCAGTATTGGCCGATGCTTGAGCGTTATCCGCCACTTTCTTTATCGTGTCCTGTATAGCCTTGTCAGCTTCCCCGACCCTCGTTTGATAAGCGGATAAAGCGTTATTGTAAGCTGTGAATTTAGCGTCCACGTCAGCTTTCTCCGTTGCCGTTGTCTTCCCGTCAGCGATAGCCTTGTTGATCGAGTTGATCAAGTTAGCGTGAGCGGTGTTGTATGCCGTCTTGGCACTTGCAAGGTTCGTTTTAGCCGTCCCGGTTAGATAGGCGTTAGCGTGTAATTTGTTGTAATAAGCGTCAATATCTGCCTTTTCTGCGTTCAAAATGTTTATGTTTGACGCTATCGCTTTCGCCTCTGCCTCGCTGATAATACCGTCCTTGAACGTGGTGTTAATCGTGGTATCCAGATTAGAAACGGCATCGCTCACGTCATCAATCTCTTTTTGCACGTCCCCCGGCGATGGAGAGTAAGAAGAAGGAGGGGTGAAGCCCTCGACGAGCATGATTTCGGTGTATTTAACACTCCGTTCTATCCCTTCTGATTGTATGCCCGGGTAAAATAATAATCTTCCCTCTATTGAAACGGTAAAGTTATTAGAGGTAATTAATATCCCGTGATTATCTCCAGCTTTTATTTTTACCGTGCTGTAATTGGCGGATAACCCCGTGTCGTATAACCTGAACTCGTACCCGGAAGGGGTATCTCCAGATATTACCTCCACGTTGGTAAACCGAACCGTGTACACGGTGTTAGGCTTTATCACTGGTACTTTTAACGTCGAGTAATGTTTACTTTCAACCGTCACCTCTTTCCCCCCGTCCACGAGGTTCACGTTACTCTGCCCGGTTAGGTCTTCAGTCGCAACAGGAGGTTCGGACAAGACCTTGTTACCCTCGTAGAGGGCGAGGCAGTAGACAAGAGTCCTAACATACGATGTTCCATAAGTACAGCTTATTTTTTGTATTGTTTTCCCTTTTTGCGTGATGAAATCCGTGCGAGTGTTGGTAGATTGAGTTCTCGTTGTGTTGAAAAGTGATTCTTTAGTTCCATCCGTGTAATGAACCGTTAAACTTAATCCATCATATGTGGTAGTTTGAACGACAAAGGCTTTCCATTCGATAGAAAAAACATATTGCGTGTTTGACTTGTACTTTATCTTGTTTTCAAAAATATCATTATAAGAGGCACTTCCCCCTATATTCTCGTAAAGAAGCCTTGGGTTAATACTCAAGTAAATCCCGTCCGAATCCTGTCCCCACACCGCAATATCTTTATTCTTCTCGTTCCAAGCGAGCATCATCTTCTTGCTGACAAGGTTGACAGAGCCGATTTGAAGGTTGTCAACGGCGTCACTCGCCGCTTGCTCCCCCTGCTCGGAAAGGGAGGGAACCCACGATGACGGGCCCTTGTTGCCTTCCACCAGAACAGCCCAGTGAACCTTACTGCCGTAGGTGCCGTCAGGAAGTTGGTAAAAACCCATGTCTTCACTATCTCTAACAGGATTGAAAATAAATGATTTACTTTCAATTATTTTGTCGCCCTTGGTCTCGAATCGAGCGGCAACCTGCATGTAAGAATCTTGATAAACTGCAATATTAGTGTTGTTACTTCCTAACGTGTAACACATCACGATCGTGTATTCTTTCCCAACCTCCGGTTTCTTGTCATAGTAATAATTCCCTAACAAATACGCCTGTGCCCCCAGCTCCACGTTACTCCCCTTCAAAAGGTTCAACGTGCCGAGCTGGAGGTTGCCGACCGATTCGTCCGCCACCTTTTGCGCTATGACGTTGGCGAAGGCGGTACGCTCGGAGTAGTAGTTGGCGAATTTTTGATTATAGTCTGCCTTTTGAGATACCGTCAAGGAAGTATCCACGTCTTGCGCTAGTTTAACCGTGTCGGTTAGGAATGATCCTAATGCGTTGTAGGCGTTTTGCAAATTGGTGATGGAAACCCCGTAAGTCGTGGCATCAGCTTGATACTTCGTGAACTCTTTTTGAATCTGTGACCACGTGTCACGTAAAGATGGTTTCTCTTCCACGGAAATGACGTTATCCGAGGCGATTTGAACGAGCCTCAGCATGGTATCGTTGAACAACTCCCAGTCTGCCGCCGATCCTTGCATTCCTTCCATTTTCTGCGCACGACAGATGTACATGGAGCTGTCTTCTTTAATCCACAGGTCATCAATATTGTAGGCAGGAGTGGGGACGTTATTACTGTAGGTAATGGAATTTTTCTTCCCCACGGTTCCAGTTAACTCCCGTAGTTTAACCTCCAGCTCTGCCGACACGCTGTCTGCTATTAGCTCCCACTTGTAAACGCCATCAACAAAACGGAAATTATACCTGCTAGAGACCGTGTTGCCTTCCGAGTCCGTGGTGTAATAGATATAAGTATCTCCCACGTGCTTGGATCTCTCGGTGTCCGTGGTCCACTCGTTCGCCGGGTAATTGTTTAACGTCGGTTCGACTTCCCCGTCCCAGCTTTGTATAGCTCCATCAAGCTGGTTTTGCATATCTGGGATAATAATACCCGTCAAGTTATCCACGACAGATTGAATGGCATCAGCGGTATCCTTTGTCTCCTGTATAGATTGTTTGTTATCCTCTATATCTTCGTTTATCCCGTCAATCACGTCGCTAAACTCCCCGTGCCTCGTGAATAAACCGATACGTGACGGGTCGGTTGGGCTTACCCCTTCTCGTAACACCCATTTCCCGGACAAGTCGTAACTATTCACCCCGGCGTATATCGTTCTACCGGCATCGTCAGAGAAAGAAGAATCCATTACAACCCATTGCAAGTACGGGTCCGTACGGTGACCGAATTGAACAACCTCGTCACCGACGGCGGGAGCCATCGAACCAGCGTCCATGTCAGTCTTTGAAACGTCGATGTAATCAACCCCGATACTATCTACCAAACGCCACCAGTACCTCTGTTGTGAACCGTACCGGTTACATCTCGCTTGCGCGCCGACGGTGAACTGGTTTACTTGACCGTCCTCCGTCTCCATGTAACAACGCCAGTATTCATCGAACTCTTCCACCTTGTTTATTTTCATCCCGGCTGGGGATAACACCTGTCTACCTCCACGGTAAAATATCTGCGCCACCACCAACGCCAGCACCTCAAGATACTTCCGTATAACCCCCTTATCCATGTGGACCTCTGCCTTGTTCACCACTCCAACACCCACCCCGGTCATCCCGGCGACGAAGTTGTCCGTCATCAAACGATCAGTTATCGTGATTACCTTGCCTATGATGTCACGAAGCTTTGCATCTCCCTTGTCGGTGATATGCCAGTTATCCTCGGTTTGGGTTACGCTCTTGAACCTAACGTCGTCGTAGGAGTGGAGTTTTTGATCCATCCATAACGGTCTCCATTGATTGATGAGAACGTTGAATAATCTCCGCACGTCTTCTAGGCTTATAAGTTGCTTTAGAGTGACTTGTATTTGCTCGATTTGATTATTCACGTTATCCTCGTAAGAATACAGTATCTCATCGCCAAGCTCGTAGTTTATTTCATCGCTACTTGAAGATTGATTTATCGCTAATATGCGTGTATTTATACTATGCTCACCTATTTTTACTGTTATGCTGTCTCCAATATCTAAAGAATATCCCTTTTTGGTGAGGAATCTTTTACTGACCTTCACGGTAGGAGCATATTGAGGTTCGCTCTTTTTGTTTAGTTCTTCTTGTGTTGCAGTTCTCAATTCGTCTGTAGCTTCGTCAACATACGATTGAGGCATATATATGTTTAATAGAACGAATACGTCCCCAACTCTAGGTTGCCTAGTTTCATTAGGTAGTTTATATCCATCACTTTCATCTTCTTGTACGATGATTTGTAGTGTTTTGTCGGTATTATTCCAGCTATTATCAACAATCTCAAACTCATTACCTATTAAATCTCCTGTTTGAAATTTTATTAATGGAGTTTTATCATCTGCGTATTGTTGTGATAGATCAAACGGGAGATCAAGTTTTAACTTCCATGAAGTTGCTTTTTCTATATCTTCTGGAATTGTTACTTCTAAAACGGTTTTATTTATTAGCCGTGGATATATATTATCGTTCGTATAAACACCCGTGATTTTGCCGTATTTGTCAATATTCTTTTCTAGTATCTCATTCCCTAAATTCAACCGCTTTGGCTTGTCGGGAGACACATAATCTTTAGGAAGGTTAATCGTTCCACCTTTCCCAATTAACCGGGTTACGATTGATGTATTTTGTACTTTATCAAGTCTAACCGAATATCCACCTTTCTCTTTGCCGTATTCGAACACAATATCCACGTCTTTCCCGATACGGTATTTCACGTTAATACTAGTGCCTATAAGGTTCCATTCCATGTTTGCAGCCTCGCATATATCATCGAGAGCTTGGAAACAAGAGCTATTGTCAAATTCGAGATCGATAATATTACCCTCGTCAATATCCCCCGCAGTGTATTCTTGTTGATCCTCGTTCAAGGATAATATTACAAGATCAACAAATTCTTTTATTCCCCCGTGATAAGGGAATGTGGTCGCTCCCTCGTCTTTCACAATGGAAAATTTCAACTTATAGTCAGGAGAACGAAAGACAAGAGGGTAGGAGAAGACTCCATTACTTTCTTCCACGTCAATAGGGTCATAAATAGTGTAATGGCTACCGTCTTCTATGATGTAATCCCCTATTTTGATGTCAAGACTATCCTTTGATTCAACATTAAATGACACGTTATTATCGTGAGACATCGAACGTCTTATGTCATCATCTTCTATTACGAAATCGTGCTTCTTTATGCCTAGCCTGTATATGCTATATGTCTTCATTTGCATGGATAATTTTGCTTGTTTCAATTAGCTCGCACGTGAATTTTGCCACGATAATATCTTTCATGATAACATTCGTGATGGTAAATCCATTAATAGCAAAACAATAAATAGATCTGCCTCGATAATTTATTGTTCTTAGTCCAGCACTTCCGAATAATCTGTAGAGAGATTTTATTCTTGATTTGAAATCTTCAAAAGAAGTTGCCACAACGTGAGCCGAAATAGTAACCTTGCCCTTGTCTTCTCCTCCTGTTGATCGAATTGTTCTATCCGGGTTTTGAGTCACGTCAAGGGATTTGAGAGGTTTAATATTAAAACTCCCATTAATTTTTTCAATGTATAAACCTAAAGATTTCCAAGAATAATCATCAATATCCTTGATCGTTGATATAGGTGGCAATGTTCCGGATAAATCTGGGATTGGTTCAACGAATGAAATGCTTATTCTTGCGTTATTTTTGTCAATAGGGGTGATGTCTATGCTCTTGTTGACTTTAACATTCCATGACCCCCATTTACAGGATAGCATGGATAATTCAGGTAGTGCTAAAACGTAATTTTGTAAAGACCGAACATTTAATTCAAGATTCCCGATAATGTACCCGGTGAATCTAATGCTTCTTGAGTCAAATTGAATATCGCTTTCGTCTACATAAGGATCTATACCGTTTTCACGAGGCCAGTCAAAATAAGTGTCACCAATTCTTTTAGGAAGGTCAAAGCATCCCGACAAAGCTATATGCTTGTTGCTACGAGATGGTACGATACCAAAATCAGAAAGAGGTTTATTATTAAGATAATATTCAGCCATTCCGTCCGTAGATATTTGGGTGGCATGTAACATCACATGCTTCAACAAAGATATAAAATTATAGTTTCTTTCAAAAGAATAATATCAAAATTTTATACAGTATAAAATCATGAATCTTTCTTAAATACATCCTTGTACGTGAAATATTTTTCAGCGTAAGCTTTATTATCAAGAATGTAATCTGGTTTTGAGTCCCAACCAGATATTTGTTTTTTGTGCTTTTGCGACCAATCAATGAATTTCTTCGGGATGGATGATACTTGTTTCACCTGAATATCTTCTGCGTTACCTCCTGCCAGAATAGCGTCTTCCATCTTTTCCAAGTCAATCCTTGATGCGAATACAGGCTCCATGACGCAACGGCATTGAACGTGCCAACCATGCCACTTGAAATCCTTTGGATACACGCCTTGTGCATAATCACATATATCAACGAATGGTTTCCCGTTTAGCGTGTGATTATTGGATAACCTAATCCTGAATCCAACAATGGCGGGATTATCTTGATAGCTTTCCCATTCTGCACGTCTATATGATTTGTTTATCTCGTTACGGCATAATCTCATTGCGTTTTTATAACTTGACCTGTAAACGCCCTGCCCCGGATGGTACTCTTTTGCCGCTTTGCTTAATTTTAACTCTCCAGTTTCTGCGTCACGGACTCTCCTATAAAGTCGGTCAGGTTCTTGCAAGCACTTGCGAATATCACGTGATAACTCGTTTGCGCTCTTTCCATCTACAAATGCAAGTTGTAAGGAATCTTCGATTTGTCCTTTTATTCCCTCTTTCCATACACGTGAAGATATTCTGAAATCCTTTTTACTCATGGTAAAACTATCGAGGGATTTCTTCCTATGTTCAAATATGCCGTTTGCCCGTAATTTTTCAAATAGACCTTCAGGAATGATGGATTTAATCTCTTTCTCTGCAATTTTTTCTCCAATTTTCCATGAGATATTCGATGATGTAGTATTTATCACGTGTATATCATCAACAAGGCTATCAATGTGATTGCTTATAGCATTTGATAGCCTTTTCATCTCGCTTAAAAATTTTTGCTCCTTAGAAGACAGGTAAGACTTGATAAGCCCCATGTTAGAAATATCATCCACGAATTTATTGAAGGCATCATCAATTCGTGTTGATGTCTCTATCTGCAACTGATCTAGCATTTTTTTTAGTTCCTCGATGGTGAGTTTATCTAGGTTCATTCTTCTTCTGTGTTATTCCTGAATTGCCCGAATAAAGATCCTGCACCCATTTGCTCGGATAACATTTGTTGTTTTTCCTCTAGCTCTGTCTTTATTTTATCTATTTCAGATTGAACATCTTTAATGTAATCGATCAAAGACATAGCCGTTTCTTGACTTAGGAGACCTGCATCTCTCAGTTTGATAATATCGCTTATTTTCTCGCTAATGTCATCTTGGAATGGTTCTCCAAATTCCGAATGGACTATTAATTTTTCCATCTCTGATTTTAGAGAAATGTCAAGAACATTGCCGATTATAGCTTTAATCAAATTTGCTTCCCTGTCTTGAGCTATCGAGTATATTTCTATATTTTTAGCTCGTTTCATGTAGCCTAATGCCATAGCTCTCCTTAACGCTCTTCCAGTAGGTGCCCCTGCGGATATTAAAGCTTCAAAAGTAAGGTCTGGTGTCATTGACATTACCTTGATTACCTTGTCTAAATCTTCAATTTCATTCTTTTTTAGGTCAACGGCAGTATCTACTGTGAGGTATTCCATGATACTATCTTTCGTTGGCAATCCGACAGCTTTACCTCCCCCACTCGTGTCTGGATCAGGAAGGCCACTTTTAATGCTATTATTTATTTTTGCTTCATTTCGAGCAATCATAATATCTGTTGACATTTTCAAGATAGGATCCGCCACGTAGTCATTAACATCAGATACACGTGATCGTAACTCTTCAAGCCTGTCTATTAATGCTTGCACACCATCCCATGCTTTGGGTTGTTGCACATATATAACTGGTATTTTGCCAATATCGTTTTTCTCTGTTATAACATCCCAGCCAATATTCTTTTGAGTGCATCTGAAAACGTAATCTGGGCAGTAAATATCAAAATGCCGAACGATTGTATTACCTTCTTTCAAGTAATACCCATGCCCGAATGCAAGCATATTTCCGTATTGATCAAATAAAGGTCTAATTTCGTCTCCTTTCGTCTTGGCAAGAACTTTTACCCCAACTTTTTTCTTTTGTGTTTCTGTGTCCATGTACACGTAATACAATTTTGCGGATTCAGTTTCACCACCAGCAGTTCTTTTAAATTCTCGCTGTGTCGTTCCCCAGCGAGTGTTTTTTAAAAAATTGCCGAACGCCTCAAACGCCCTATCTGTATTTATTGATGTTTGATTCCAAGTTGGCATCGTGCCATATAGAAACGCTAACTCGACCTCGTTTATGTGTCGCTGACAGGGGATTGCAAGTTTTGCCGTTATCTTGTCTGGTTTGCCGATTCTTTTCTTGTTTGGCCTTCGATTAACCTTGTGCAATGCTGGATCTAATTCAGATATTGCGATTTCAACATCCGTATCCCTACATTGGAAATATTGTATTGCCTTGTTTATATCCTTATCCTTGATAAGTTCTAACAAATCTCTTTTTGCACCAAAAGTATTAAGGAACCAATTTACTGAAGAATTGAAAAAGTCTATTATTATCATGCCTGCCGTTGATTTTAGTAGCTTGCAACATCACAAGCTTGTTTCACAAAAATATCTACAATTTACAACAAATCAAAGTATTCATCCGCATTATTAGGTAATGGGGTGATGTCTTTATAATCAAAATACGCTCTCATCATTATAACATCTCTCCAGTCCGGGGAGCGACCAATATCTTTCTTTATTTCTTCTTTAGGTTTAATTTTCAATTTCCCGTCAGAGTCAACATCCCATGATTGCATTTGTTCAAGCTCGATGATTATGCATTCTTTATCATCTTCGCTTATTTCAGCCTCAAAACCCACGTCATTACCATTGACGTGTTCCGCTAACTTGTACACGCATTGAGATTGTAGATTCTGGTAATTCTCCCCATCAAAAGGTTTTCCGCCATTATGGAAACCGAGTATACGACAAGAATCAACTACACCACCGCCAACACCATCCTCGTCAGCAATACACCTGTACGTTGGGATTTGGTATTTTTGTCTAAGATGCATGATTGCTGATTGGATTTGTGTTGTACTACTAATATCAAACACCATGTAATCAATAATCACGTAGCCATCCCATACAAGTATAATAGCTTTATCTGACCCATACCTTGCTATATCGGCGGTCAAGTATCTTTTCCCAGTTTTCTTGGCTATAGCGTTGTTGAATATTTCTGTGATTGCATCGTAGGAGCAAAGCATATTTGGGTTATCATCGTAATCCCAATTTCCCTTCCTCAGCCTCTCGTATTTTACCTTGTCTTTTGTAGATTCAAGAGCCTCCACGTAACCTTTATCCATAAACGGGTTGTCATCAACTAGACATGACAAATATCTCATGTATGAGGGAAGTTCATCGTTTTTTGCTGGCTTGTAAAATGTTGTGTACATCCAGTTTTTTTTCGGGTTACAAGAAATGAATATTTTACGTAAAAGTCCATATTGAGAATTCAAGTGCCGCCCGACACGGGTTTTAAGAGTATCGTAAGCACCGAAATCAATCTCTCCACCTTCCTCGATCCATCCCCCTGTATACTCAGATGAACCATATCTTTCATACATGGGGTCTGAAGGTAAATACCGAAGGTCTAGCAAGTCAATCCTAGATCCGTTTTTGAATTCGATAAAATGATCTTGCCCGTTATAAGTAAAGTCAACACCTCTTTTAATATTATACATCGAACATACCTTGTAAAAAGTAATCAACGTGGTTTCTCTTAGGCTTTTTAATTCTTTACGCCCTATAAACCATTTTGTGCCGGGATAAGCCAAGCATGAAAAAGCAAGCCAAGTACATCCAGTCCATGATTTCGCTCCTCCTGCGGCACCCCCGTAAAGCAATTCAACGACATCGTTCCCAGTCAACACTTGTAAGGCTTGTTCTTGTTTTAAATGCTTTAACCCGGCACAAATCGTGACAAAATCAAACATGCCACGTTTGAACATTTCAATCTCTGCAGATAAGAGCGGGTGATATGTTATCTTTTCAGCCATTAGCCTTTTTTAAAAGATTATAGTATAGGGTTAATTCTTCTTGAGATAGTTTACTTAGGTCGATACTCTCGAAAATATTCTTCCCATCTTTCCCAGTGATCTCTTGCTTTACAGGTGCGTCAAAACCTAACATCTTGCTAATGCTATCCAAGCTTTTCTGCTTGTCATATAACTTTATTTTGACGAATTCTTCTTCTACTGGCTCGTCACCAATTGTTCTTTTGATTGTTTTTGTTGACACTTCTTGTATACAAGCCTTATCATCGTCAGATAAAGATTCAAATTCTTTCAAGGTTATCCACCCGCTCCTGAATCTAGCGGCATTAGAGAAAGCAAGTTTCTCGTGTTCTTTCAGTACACGCAATGCTGAAATACCCGATGTTCTAGCGAGATTAGCTTGCATTTCTTCAATTCGCTTTTTAATTTGAGGTTTTTTGAGGTTTTCATATCCAGTTGCGTAAGCGGCAGTTGGATTATATCCAGCTCTAATAGCTGCTTGGGTTGCGTTGAAGTCAATACAATATTCGTAACAGAAACGCTCCTGTTTGTTGGTTAATTTAATCTCGTTGTTATCCTTCATCTTCCCCAATGTGCTCATGCTACTTCGTGTATTTCTTGTTCGAGTTAGTTTCTAGTGTTTTTAGTCTGTTGTCTATGCTCTTGAGGGTTGTTCCGATGCCATCCGTGTTGTCGGCAGTTCTTCCAGTATTTGAAGCTATCATGTCAAGAATGTCGTTAGATTTTGAAATAGCAGCTTTATAATCCGAGCGTAACGAGATTAGTTCCGTGTGAATATTCTTCGTCACGTCATACTGTCCCCGCCATATACCCATCATAACAGATGCTGTTTCTTCTGTTATGGTCTCTGAAATCGCCCCCGCTTGACTATTAGGAACTGCTCCTTCCAAGTTCACCCCGGCGGCGTTTAATAGTTCATCAATTCTATTTTGAGCTTCATTATAAATGGTTTCGTATTTCTCCCGAAGAGTTTCAACATCAGACGCTGATAACGCACCATCTTTAGACATCTTGTCAAACTGATCGTACCATTCTTTCATTTCTTTATTTAGGTAATCTGATTTGACAACGTTTAATATAGATTGTCTCATGTAGTCCTCGAAGTTATCAGAAATGTCTTTAAATGTCGTGTCTGCACTTAAAAGGAAATCATCTAAACCGTCTCGAGCTTCATCAAAATTAATCCCGGTATTAATCTCGCTAACGGTTTCTTTTAATTGATCCGCTTGCTCGTTTAATTTATCCCACTCATCGACGATACTTTTCCACTTGTCCGCATCAGTTAAACTGTATCCCTGTTTCTCTAGCTCAATTAAAGTGGTGAATCCATCTTTAAATGCTATTTGTCCTCCGCTTAAAAAATCTTTTAATTGTTCTACCGTTGCCAACCCAAGATCTCTAACGTCAAGGTCGTTATTTTTTCCTTTTTTCCCTAGAATTTCATTCTTCCATAGCTTGCTATATTGTACTTGGATTAAATCTTGCTGAGCTTTTATAGCTTCTTCTGTTGTTAGTTTTAACCCGTTTCTTTCAGCGGTAGTTGCAGCTTTGATTAGATCAATACGTTTTTCAATGAGGTTATTTATAATCTCGTTCGTTTCCGCTATTTTGTTCGTGACCTTGGATAATCGCTCCGCATCTCTTTCTGCTTTGTTCTTTCCTCCAAATAATCCGCTAATTGTTTTGCCAAGTCCACCTATAATCTTCATTGAACTGGTAATAATACTTCCGGGTTTTGTCAGATCAATGTTCGCTAGCCCATCGAAAACTTGACCTATCCCCTCGACTGATTTTGACACGTCTTCAGACACGCTTACACCTAAATCAGAAAGCATTCCAGTCAAGGAGTTAACGCTTTCAACGGCTATTTTACCGTCATCCCCGATACTATTCAAGGATTGATTCAATGTCGCTAACGTTTTTTGCCTATCTGATTGTGCTTTGGCAAGGTTCTTTTCTGCTTGTTCTTGGGTAAGAAGTTTTTTTACTAATTTACCCGTTTCATCGGAATACAATCCAACGATAACCTCACCTCCAGACATAACCTTGTCTAAATCTTGTTGCGCTAAATTCACGGTTTCTTGTGCCTCTCGATACTCGTTTAGTCCATTCTTGAGTTCTTTAAAAGGTTGTCTATCCGCAATTTTTAGATTTATATTGCTAAAAGCGTCTTGCAACTCCTTTAAATCTTCCGGGCGCAAGTCTTTTGCCGCTTCGTTGATATATTCCTTTAATTTATCCCGAAGTGAGGTTAGGGTAGAGGTAGTTAGAGCATCTAAATTCCCGAAAATATCAGCGAAATTTATGGATGCCTTGAAATTGTTAAAATTTAATTCTTTGATAGCATTTTCCAAAGCTTTACGTAAAGACAATTTTTCCCCTTCGGTTGTTGCTTTCGCAATCTTTTGGTTGTACTCGTTAGTGATTGCAAGTTTTTTCTCTTGAAAATCCCCGTATTCTTTCAAGTAATCGCTCATCGCTTTTAATTCACCTTCCACGTAGTTCTTGTAAACCTCTGACGTGTCACTATCCTTAGTTTTTTTAGCTTGCGAGTAAGCAATGGATACTTGTATCGTTTGTTCGGTCGTTAATTTCCCCCCTTGTTCTTTAGCCCATTTATCGGCTAGTTTTTTTATCTCGGTAATTCTTCTCTGATAGTCAAGATTGATTTGAGCGATCTCTTTTTCCGTACCTTCTTTCATGAGTTCGATACGGGAATTTTGGTTTTGTTCCTCCAGGGAAAGGAGTTCTTCGTTGATTTTTTTTACAGTTTCTAGCCTTTTTTGATTTTCTCTCTCTTGTTGTTTTCGCATTGCATCTGTTACCCCTGTTAAGTTCTCGACAACTTTTTCAGCCTCTTTTAACTGGGATAATGTTTCTTCTATGTCCTTGTTATAATCATTTGATTTAACTTTACCACTTCTCAAATCGGACAACCTATCTTTCAATGATGAAACATTCTTTTGAGCTTGTTCTAGTTGTTCTTCAAATGTTTTTATTGATTCTTCAACATTTTCATTCTCTTCTTCTGTGAGTTCATTCAAAACTTTTTGAGCACTAATTATCTTTTGATTTATTCTTAATTTTTCGTTGGATAACTCGTTAAACTTTTCTGCCGCATTATTTATAATTTCTTGACTCGCTTTGATTTTCTTGTTTCCGCTAACAATAGCTCCAGCCATTCCAGGAATACTTGTTTGTTGAGGAGTAAGATAATAACCACTTTGGAAAATATCTTGCTGCTCCTTCATTCTTCGATCAAGATCTTTTACTGCTTCTTCTGCCTCTTTTATTTGTGCTGATAAATTTATTTTCAAAGCTTCTTTTTGTGCGTCAGTAAATTCTTTAACTTTATCAGAATTAATGCTAATTACCTGTCCGTATTCATTAAATCTTGCCTCTATGTTGGGAATCATATTGGCTAGATTTTTCATCACAGAAGTTAATCTCTCGTTTTCTGTAGCGTTTCGATTTGTTTTGTTACTTAATGATTCGTATTCAGAAATTATAGAAGATATTTTTTTAGAATCATCAATATATTCGTTGGTTGCTTTATCCAAATCATTGATAATATCTGTTGAAGATTTTATTTTTTTTGAAAATGTAGCGAAAGCTGTAATCACTCCGGTAATAGTACTTAATAATAAGCCAAGAGGGTTAGCTTTAACCGCATTATTGAACAATATTTGAGCTTGTGTTGCTCTCGTAAGCATCTTTGTCCTCTCTAGAATTGATTTTGTTGCAACGATAATTGCTGAAACTCTTTCTGCTGCAGCAACAGCAATTAGAGCCGCTTTGTATGTCCCGTATGTAGCTACAAGAACTTTTAAAATATTGATGACTGATTGATAATTTTCAACTAACCATTTTGCACCATCAATGGCTCCGTTTATAATCCCTTCATTAGATTCACCAATATTATTAAACATGACTTGAATCGCATCTGCCAAGTTGGAAATTTTTCCCGAGATAGTGGTAGATGTCTTTTCCATGAGATTGTAGAACTGTCCTCCCTCGTTAGTCATTTGCTCGAAAACTTTACGTATATCCTCGAAACCAACTTCCCCAGCAGTTACCATGTTGTTAATTTCTTCTGTCGTTTTGCCGTACATTTGGGCTAATTCTTGCAAAACTGGAATTCCCGAAGTGGTAAATTGTATCATATCTCTAGCATACAACCTACCTTGAGTGGCAGTTGTCCCATATAGGTAAGTTAATCGTTCCATTGGTAATCCTAAAGCTGATGCAACATCTCCTAATCTTCGTAATGTTTCTGTTATATCTTCAGCCGCAAATCCATACGCTAGTAACTGTTTAGCACCAGTGGCAACATCTTCTAACGAGAAAGGGGTTTTTGCTGCTAACTCAACAGCCTCCGACATTAATTTTTGTGCTTTTTCTTGACTATTAAGCATGGTTTCAAATGCTACTTGTAAAGACTGGAATTGTCCCCTTGTTTCGGCTATTTTTCTAGCTATATCTAATGACAAGTATGCCGTGGCGGCTTGTTTCATACGGGTCCATGCTGTACTCATTACATTACCTTGTTGATCCGTGATAACCCCCATGCGTGTCACTTCTTGGCGGTATCTTGCTGCCGTTTTGACCAAATCGTTAATGTCTAATTTTGCCTGTATATTTAATTGCCCGTCTGCCATGATATTATCCGAATATGTTTTCTCCTGTTATGATATTATTTTTTTTACTCTTTCTCTTGCCTCTTCCGTGCTTACCATAGTCTTCTTCATCATGATCGTAAGAGGGAATGCATCCTAACAACATTTGCAGGTTCACCCAGCTTATGCCGGACATCGCTGTTCTAACATCCATGTGTAACCCCTCTATTGCAGCGTACCATATTGCCCACGGGGAGTCACTTTTGTTGGAGTCGCTATCCTTAGATTTCTTTTTAGGAAAATTATATTGGTCAAAAAAAAACTGGTATTCAAGCGATCAACGTACAACTCTTGTAAAGAGGTAAATTCTTTCTCTCCAAGATGCATCGTGATATATTCCCTGTTTTTCTCCCGGTCTTGTGGATTCCTGAACATGATAACTAACGACATATCTAGCATGTGTTGAACGTCTTGCATGTGATTTAAAGTCGCTCCAAGTAAATCATATTTGGCATCTTCCTCCGTGATGTCATTCATCCGTGAAACTAGAGCGTCAATATCCAGTAATTGCCCGAACGTGAGAGGCAATACTTTAAAATTCTTTTGCCCTATTTTAATCACTGTAGGGGATTCATTCGCTTCTTCTGAAACTCTTTGTTGTACGGTTTTACTCATCTTTATTTTATTTGAAACGGGAAGTTTGCACCTCCCGTTTTGATCGTTCGTGTTGTTAAATTACTCGGAAATCACCTTGTGACGATAATTACCAATAACATTACCGTTCTTGTCTTTATTGCCTAACAATGTACCGCTTAATGACAGTGTGAGCAAGCCGGATTTTCCTCTCGTACCGGTTACTTTAGCGATAACCTTGACGGGCATATATTCCCATTGCCTTTGCGCATACCCGGCAACTTTTTTGTCCACGATTTTTATTGCCTGTAACGGCAGTTCAAAGGATGGATTGTTGACGTAATAACCGTTATTGGGGTCCTCGGAGGTTTCGTTCAGCTTGTCACCAAGCCAGTATTTTAAAGATTCAGGGGAAAGGTCGTATGATACGAGGTTGAACGTCTTGCGGCCTTTTTCTGTGGTTAATTGAAGCAATGGATCGTCCATGTCTTCTACCATGATGTCCTCAACGGTATCATCATCCTTGTCTTCTGTCACGGAATCAATTTGGATTAACTTGAAATCCCGTGTCGTGACACCGGATGCGAAATCTGGGAACTGTCCGGCGGTTTCTCCTGACGTGTTCGCGGTTTGGAAAGTGATACTTTCTATACCATGTGAAATATCTGCTGTATCAGCCATAATTTATAGATTTAAATAGGTTACTTTAATTTTAAAATTTCTGTAATAAGTTTTATTGTCATCCTTGAAATCCTCGTGATCAATCACGGAGAATGTGAATTTACCGAACGTGGTGAAATACTGGCTAAAGACATCTTTTTCTTGTCTAAATAATTGGTAAACGTTATCACTTATCTCTTCGATTCGGTCAACGTTTTTGATTCCCTTGTCTCGTTCTGGTACGTGAACGTTGACATTAATCACTCCGTTAGCAATAACACTTTCATGATCATTGTCAAGCGGTATTATCTCGATATAATCACCAATGTAATCAGGGTCACGGGTGTCTTTCCTGAACACGGGGACGCCATTAGTTTTCCCATTTAAAACCTTGTACACCGATAATTCAACGTCGTAATCTATCATTTGAATCCAGCTTTTTTTAGTACTCGTTCGATCATATCATTGACTTCTTTTTGCAAGTATTTTCCTGATCTTGATAAAACGTTAAATCCCTTGCTCTCCACTGGTCTTGCGTAATTCATCCCGGCTACAACGATGAGAGTGTACCCATCACTAGCGTTTTTAGCTAGTTCAGTGGCGTATTTTTCTCCCTCTTTAATTCCATTATCTCCACTCTCGCTTCCCCCGCTAGCCTGTTGAAATCCACCCCTACGAATTATTTTTCCGTCTTTTACAAGTATAAAACCAATAGAACTCCTCAAGTTGCTAGTCCTATCCTTGTAACTGCCATTTTTTTTAGCGTTGATTACGACTTTAGGTCCTATAACTTCGATGAAATTGAACCGAATCGCCCTGTCTAAATCTTTAACTTTCCTTTCTAAAAGCTGGGATAAAGACTTGAGCGTGTCATGATCGTATGCTAAACCGTCTTTCATTCCACTTCAATTAAATAATCAAACATCGTTGACAAGCTATTCGCTACAGTCCCAATGACATTTTTTATCGTTCCGTCTTCCTTGCTCAGTCTCACGTGTGCTCCTCTACCCGGAAGATGGTTAGGATCAATAGATTTAGGGAGAAATACGGAATAAGATCGGATATAAGTACCACTTGCGGTTATCGCGCTTTCTGTTTCAATCCTGCAAGGGGATAGCTTGATATACGATGCTTTATCTATTTCGTTAGAAACGACGGGAGATCCTGTCTCGGGGTTGTATTGTATTTCCCCGGGGTTAGGAACTCC
>OGOO01000820.1_pt1 | contig 32277 bp, 50 predicted proteins | sample 1552651 | NCBI WGS metagenome assembly OGOO01 (sample SAMEA2580118, study PRJEB22360) | human gut metagenome | biome: human gut; feature: human-associated habitat; material: faeces | place: Denmark | collected 2008/2010 | reverse complement strand
ACAAAGCCCTCACCGCTTACGCGCCCGACACCGTGGTGCAAGCAAGCGACGGCGCGGGGGTAAAACTGGACTATCAGAGAGACGTTAACATCGTGATCAAAAAGCTTGAGGATGCTATTGCATCCATAGCTAATTAACTAAGAGAGGAGGGCGCAGAATGGAAAACGTGAAGGAAACGAAGGAAAACGAACTAAACGAAGAAGCTTTGAAAGAGCTCTCGAACAACAAAGGAGATGAGGACTAAATGGCATACACAAACAGCGCACTTGTAAATCACACTCGTATTTCGCCCAACAGAAACAGCCCCAGAAAGCACGCGATTGATACAATCACGATCCATTGCGTGGTTGGACAGGTGAGCGTGGAGACGCTCGGAAACATCTTTGCAAATCCTAATCGTGGTGCCTCCTCCAATTACGGCATCGGCTACGATGGGCGCGTAGGTATGTACGTGGAGGAGCGCGACCGTTCTTGGTGCAGCTCGTCTCCCGATAACGATCACCGCGCCGTAACGATTGAGGTGGCATCCGATATGTCGGAGCCTTACGCCGTGACGGGCAAAGCGTACGCGGCGCTTATCAACCTCGTTGCGGACATTTGCAAACGCAACGGCATCAAAAAACTCGTATGGAGCACGGACAAAAACACCCGCGTGTACCATCTCAACGGCGCAAACATGACGGTACACCGCGATTTTGATAATAAATCTTGTCCGGGCACGTACCTCTATAATCATCACGCCGATATTGCCGCCAAGGTCAACGCAAAGCTTGGTGCGGCGAGCACGCCGGCAAAGCCTACACCCAAGCCGAGTACGCCGAAGCCCACCTGCACGGGCGATCTGACGTATTCCGCATACGCGGAGCGCCATTGGCTCCCGCAGGTAAAAAACTGCGAGGACTACGCGGGCAACTTTGGACAGGCGATGGAAGGACTTAAAATCAATGCCAAAAACTGCGATATTTATTATCGCGTTCATCTCCGTGGCGGCGGTTGGCTCCCGGAGATCAAAAACAGCGGCGCAGGTGCAGACGGCTACGCGGGCATTTACGGCGAGCAGATCGACGGCGTACAGATACGCACGCCCGTCGGCTTTGTAGACTGCCGCGTACATATCAAGGGCGGCGGTTGGCTTAATTGGGTGCGTTTCGGCAGCAAGTACAATTCCGGCGCAAACGGCTACGCGGGCATTTATGGCTCGGCCATTGATGCAATCCAGATGGAGTAAGATGTTAAAAAGCCGCTGCATTATCACATTGATTTGCAAACTGTTTGCTAAAATAGCAAAATAGGCATTTTTTAACAGTTTGCAAGCAAAGCAAAAGCCGCAGGGCTTCATCTTTTTTTGATGAGCTCTGCGGCTTTTTTATTTTTCGCTTTTGTTCTCTTGCTTTTTCTGCGCTGACTGCTCTTCCAAAATTTTTTTGACTTCTTCTCGGGCGGGGGCAAATATTTGCTCCTCGCCACACTTACGGGCAGCTATTGCATCCTCAATATGGATAAAAGTGCCGAGATGATAGGTTTTGCGTTGATACGTAACGCAAGCAATATAACGCTGTTTAGATTTGCTCCAAAAAACACCACGCACACCCGTTGTACTTGCTTTAGTAGCAGGGAGACCCGGCTGAATTTTTACCAAAGCTGTTCGATTAGCAAAGCCCATCACATTTATCTGATTTTTATCATTTTTTACTTTTGCGGTATCGCTTAAAAGGCATCCGCAAGATTTAGTTTGTATTAGATCTTGCGTGGAAAGCACCCGTTCTGTGCCACAGTCACAGCGGCATAACCACCCGTATTTTTGTCCGTTGTGGGTAGCCTTTTCGAGCGGAGCGCGACCGAGTACAGTCCAACGGCCGTAACGCTCCCCGGTGCGATCTCTGCCGCGCATTATTTTTCCGCAGCCGCAAGTTTTTGCGGACCCGCGCAAAAGGTCTTGTTGATTGATTATTTTATCATTTCCGCAGTCACAATGGCACAGCCACCGTCGCTGCTTTTGCCCAGACGGATAAACACGAGGTTCGGCGAGCGAGAGGACAACGAGCTTGCCAAACCTCTGCCCGGTTAAATCTTTAGGTTCCGCCATGTTCTCCCTCCGTTCTCAAATCTCAAAATCTTCGCCGTACTTCTCGTAATGCTTATCACAATAAGCATTATAAAACTCCTGCTCATCTTCAATGCCCTGCGCGTGGAGTTCTTCACGGATTTCGTCGTCCATCATCATAACCGCTGCTTCAAAATCGATCGTGTTGCCGTTGTAGTCTTTAATCTTTTTCATTTTGGGTTCCTCCGTTTGGATTGTTTTAATTTTGTGTCCTTGTCCTTTTGACACTTATATTATACAGCTACAGACGTATAAAGTCAAGTACTTTTTCAAAATTTTTAAAAAAATCTTGATTTTTTTCGCGAGACAAGCTATACTATTAAGCGTTCGGATTTCCTCCGGACATGTCGCCCCGAAAACGGGGCGTAGGATTGAAACGAAAATGTTTTTGCCGTCCTTTTGACAATTTCGGCACAAACAGGCAAAACCCCGGTAGCTGATTAGCATACCGGGGTTTTTGCTTTTACTCGCCGATTTCTCGCAAATCCTCCGCTCGAATCGATAGGGCAGAGGACAATTTGCAGACCGTATCAAATTGAGCTTTGTTAATGTTGCGATCTTTGCACTCATATTGCTGTATCATTCGGACGTTTACGCCGGATTTGCTCGCTAATTGGGATTGAGATAATCCGGCGGCTAAACGTAATCGCTGTAAGTTTGTCATTTTTAGCTCCTTTACTTTATTCGGTGGATCGTGGGCAACATATTATCCGCATTGCCTGCATTTACAAAAATCGGCGTTACCCATTTAAGGATCAGCTTACGCGTACCATCTTTTAAACCCTCCTTAAAAATTCCGGGCAGATGTAATGCCCCACATAGAGAGCCACAAGGTGATGTAGTTTACATCATCCTCGTCACAATCTTCCCACGGCGTTTCCGGGTCGTTGGCGATCTCTTCAATAAAATCAATTTCATCGGTTACGCCGCTGTCTTCAAGCGCGGTAAGCGTTAAACGGCCTTCCTCTGTTTCAAGCAGCCAGTTTTTGTTAAGTCCTTCGATGCCGCTATAAAGCTTGTAAGTGTTTTTGCCGATGGTAATGTAAGTTTTTTTCATTGTTCACACCTCCTTAAAATCCCATTTTTTTCATGTCCCACGTCGGGCGCCAACCGGCATCAACAAGTCCGCGTTTTCCGTTCTCCTTGAGCACTTCCGCGAGGATCATGTCTGCTAACTTTCCGTAGTTTTCGCGGCGATCAATGACTAAGCCTGCTTTAACTTCCGGCATTGCCTGCACAAGCTTTTTGATTTCGGACTCATAGCGCTTAGCGGCCTCGCTGTAAAACTTAACCTCTTCGCAATATGTGCTTACTTCGCCGTGCGCTTTTATTTCTTCTTCGGCAGTAGACGCAATATACATCAAAAAATCATACGGGCCGCTTACAATTTTCTTTGCCCATTCGATTTGCCTTTCGCTGCCGATAAAATTAAACATTGTGTTCATCATTTTGATTTCCTCCGTTTGTGTGAATTGATTTTGTTTTTCTTTCCTTTTGACATCTATATTATACATCTACAGCTGTATAAAGTCAAGTACTTTTTCAAAATTTTTTTAAAAAATCTTGATTTAGAAGACAAGGACGCAAAAATCAGCGTGTTGCATATCGTGTTGCATTTTGATAAAAAACGGCTTAATTACATCAAAAATAGTTTCAAAACATAAAAATATTTTTTAGAAAAAATAAAGAAAAACCCGCATGAAATCTAAGTTTTTTAGACTTCATGCGGTTTTTGAGTTTGGTGCAGGTAACAGGACTTGAACCCGTAATATATACACGCAAAACCCGCATAAACTCTATATATTTCAAAACATGTGTTGCTTTTTGTGTTGCATTTTGCTTTTATCCGTAAGATTTTGTAAATCGGTCAACGATTTTTGCGTTAAAGTCTTTTTGCTCATCGGATAAAACGTGCTCGTAAATTTTGTCAAGGACATCGCGGTTTTCCCACCCTCCGCGCTGCATGATATAGAGATCCGGAACGCCCATAGCGTGCAAGACGGAAGCGGAATGGTGGCGCAGATCATGAAAGCGGTACGGTTTACCCAACACGCGCATGGAGAGCGTGCGGAAGAGATTTGATATTGTAATAGGCGAGTACGGGCATACGCGCTCATTATCTATGCTGCGCAGCTCATCAACGATAAATTTCGGCAGCTCCACAAATCGAGTTCCGGCGGTTGTTTTGGTAGACTTGATAACATACTCGTGATTATCGTCACAGACCATAGCCTTGTTAACCATGACGCCGTTATCATGCACGTCGCTTTGCGTCAGCGCGCATATTTCGGAGCGGCGCAGGGTGCCTACAGCAGCCAACAAAATAGCCTGATGCATATTAGTGCCCTCGGACGCTTCCAACAATGCCTTTACTTCCGCTTCGGTCGGGATGATGATTCTTGTCTTTTGCTTCTGAGGCAAACCCGTGGAGAGCTGGAAAGAGGGATAATATACGCCCAGCACGGCAGATAAAAGCCCATGGGCATTGCGCACGGTCTTTGGCGCATGATTTGCCGCGAACTGGTTTATGGAGCGCTGCACGGCCTCCTGCGTAATGTCGCGCAGCTTCAGCGGCATAATGTCTTGTAGGTCATTCCGGGCGCTTCGGCGGTACTCGCGTATCGTAGAGGGAGAGAGCACGTTGGTTTTGCTGTCGATATAGCGCGTGTATGCCTCTTTCAAGGTCATGTCTCCGGCGGATGCGGTACGCTGCTTTCCGTCCAATTTGTATTCTGCCGCCATGTATTCGGCTTCTTTTTTTGTTGTGGCGGTAAATGATTTGTAAATTCGCTTTCCGGTGGCGGGGTCCGTGTAGTCGTATAGATTCACGCGCCAGTTACCGGAGGGCAGTTTTTTAGCTTTTGCCATGATGTATCCTCCTATTTTAAAAATCCCGTAGATACGTTTTTGTATCCACGGGATTTTGTTATTTGAGCAAACCGCCGGAAGCGGAGCGAGCCTGTATCCAACCGCGATCTAAGTTTGCGATATCGTAGCCAAAAAAGAAGCAAACGAAAATCACAAGGATGATGCAGATAATCAAGCAAATCCGAACGAGCCGCCGATCTTCGTTGTGCTGGCGCATAAATTGTGCTTCTTGCTGCGCGAGTCGCACAATCTTATCTTCGCGTTCAAACTCAATGCTTTTCTTCAGGTACTCGATCTGCTCGTTCTCGGAGCCTTCGTCCGGCATCGGCGGTGTAACGATGTCATATTTGACGGCGGCAAGGATAGATCTAAGCACAACAATGCTCGGGTCGGCCTGCCGTTTAAAAATGCGGATAATTGTACTTTGTGAGACATTACAAGCGTCCGCAACGTTTTGATAAGATAAGTTGAGCGAGATGCGTCGATCTTCCAGCTTTGGTATAAGCGCGTCCAAATCGATTGTCGAAAAATCCATAAGAAGTACCTAATTTGTAATTTAAGTCATATATAAAGTACTGTTATGCAAAATTGAATATTTACACCACCGTTTGAGAGGCCTATTATTTAATCAAACGAAAGGCTTATCTGTAGGTGATAAGCGTGTTAAATCCCGTCCGGTTTCCCGTCATCCCCTGATTGGGAATCGAATTAAATTTTATGTCCAAGATTTCGTAGCCTTCCCTTTGCATGCAGTTTAAAACATAGTCAATTTCCGTTGTGTATTTTTCATCGCACTTAAAGACCTGATTAGCAAACTGCGAAAAACTGTTTATCAGCACGACGTGAACCGCACCATCTTTTTGAGCTAGATATGGGCGCATATTTGCATAGACATTTTGTGCGGTGTTTTTTTGGTATCCTGAAAACAAAGCCATAATATTTCCCTCATTTCAATTTTTACCTTAATTTAACTGTATCATATCACTTAAAACGGGCGAAGTCAATAAAAAAATCAAAAAAATTTTTATCAAAAGAACGGAGTTGAACAAATGAAGACGGTAAAAACAAGGGGAGAAATCATGAACAAGATCATTTTTGCGCTACTGAAAGCGGACATCATAGGACATCATAGGACATTAGAGGACATCTTTGCGAAAATCCATTGACGGTCTGCGCATAAAGTGGTAAACTTTAGTCGAACGGTTGTTTTGGATGAGGAGTGAAACTTGTGAAAGAAAACTATAATATATACGAAATCGCCCGACGATTAAGCCGAGCGACCTCTGTAAATAGCGAATTGCCGAAGATCATTACTTTTTATCTGGCGGATCAAAAGTATCAATCAGCTGAAGAATTATTGCTTGCTTATCAGAAGGCAAACTCTGAATTTTTTTCGCAAGCTTGATAAATTCTTCGGAAGCCTCACTGGTGACAGCAGTGGGGCTTTTTTCATCTTTTTGCCCAAGCATTAAATATGGTTTGCTTACGTTAAAAAGTTTAACCATTTTTTCTATAGGTCCCATTCTCGGCATCCTTGCGTCGCGCTCCCATGTGGAAACGGTGCGGTTTGAAACGCCTACGGCTTTTGCGAGATCATCTTGCGACATGCCATGTATTATACGCAAGTTCCGTATGCGATCGCCGAGAGTTTCGCCCTCTTGGGTGGAAAAATCAATCAATGTTTTGCACCTCCTTTCTGTATTATATTATATACTATTTGTTCTACTTTTGCAACACTTTTTTCGAAAAAGTCTACTTTTTGTTCTTGACAATCTACTTTGAGTAGTGTATAATAGGCATTGTAAGGAGGTGATAGAGTGACTTACACAATAAAGCAAGCAAGACAGTTACGAGGATTTAGCCAGCAGGAAATGGCCAAAAAGCTTAGAGTTTCCCGAGGAAAATATCGAAGAATAGAGGAAAAGCCGGGCGAAACACAATTTCGCACAGCTATCGAAATTTGCAAAGTGCTTGATATGAGCCTTTCGGATATCGATTTTTTAGCTAACTAAGTCTACTTTAAGTAGATAAAGGAGAAGCGGAATGAGAATGGAAGACCGGGCACGAAAAGAAGCATTAAAAGTGGTACTACCGTACATTTTAATGCTTCTCGCCCCGATTTTAGGCACGCTAATCGCGGTTTTGATGTTGTGCTTTTTTAGCTAAGCTTAAAGGCCGCGCCCCAGTTTTACCACATGCCGCCCGAAAACTAATCCTCCCCTGAAAACCATGGATGTACACTCCTTTCGTCCTAACAAACATAGATACTGCATAATTTTTGCTTTGGGCGGCAGGTGGTAGGGCTGGGGACAAAAACACAAATAAAGAAAGAGGTGGTAAACAATGCCAAGATTAAAACCATCGCCCGCGGAACAGCGTAGGCAGACGTTTAGGTCGATTATGCGTTACAACGCCGACCGCATGGGCCTGACGACCGACGAAAAGACCGCGAAATACTTGGGTATATCCCCGCAGCTTTATAGCTACCGTATGCGCCACCTTTCGGCGTGGTCGTATGAAGACTTGTGCAACATCTTTAAAAAACTGCGTTTCTCGCAAAGCGACATCGAGACGCTGTTCAAAAATTAAAGGAAAGGAGTAATAAACCATGATCTTAGTTTTGTGCGGCAGTATCGCCGCCGGATGCGCGATCATCACGCTGGCCTACGGCGCGGAGAAAATCCTCGAAAGAGTCGTAAAGCCGCCGAGAAGGAGAAAAAGAGCCGCCCGCCCCGGTGCGGAGATCATCGACATCGGCAAATACCGCAGCTGGCGCGACGCCGTGCGCGTGTATGAGACAGTGACAACGGATAGAGAGGAAAGACAAGCGTGAAAGTTTATAAGGGTACAGACAAAAACATGCAATGCCGAGGCAAGCAATATGAGCTCGGCAAAAAAGAGGTCGATGACGGCGCAATCCGTTGCGGGGATAAAGGCTATCACTCGTGTGAGGCTCCGTTTGATGTGCTGCGGTATTATCCCAATATCAACGGCAACCGCTTTTTTGAGGCAGAAGCGGGCGGCGAAATCGATAAGAGGAAAACTGATGATACCAAATTAGCATCATCAGAATTGACACTCAAAAGCGAAATTAACTTTGCTGGGCTGGTCAAGGCGCAAATAGAGTACACCCGCAAAAAATCCAAAGCAGGAACCGCAGACGGAGACTGGAGCAACCTCGTAGGCGGCGACGGGAGCAAACTCTTAGGCGGCTACGAAAGCAACCTCTTAGGCGGCGACGGGAGCAAACTCTTAGGCGGAAACGGTAGCAACCTCTTAGGCGGCTACAAAAGCAACCTCTTAGGCGGAGACTGGAGCAACCTCTTAGGCGGCGACGGGAGCAAACTCTTAGGCGGCTACGAAAGCAACCTCTTAGGCGGCGACGGGAGCAAACTCTTAGGCGGAAACGGTAGCAACCTCGCAGGCGGCAACTCATCACTGATCATTGGACGGAACGGGTGCAACGTAAAAGGCGGGCTCCACTCCGTGATTGTTTTAACGGAGTGGAAATACGATGATAACGGCAATTACGTACCCATAGCCGTAAAAGCAGAAATTGTTGACGGCGTGCGGATCAAAGCTGATACGTGGTATAAGCTCAAAAACGGCGAGCTTGTCGAGGCGGATGTATGAGAGCAGAAAAAAAGTGCCCCGGACTGCGGGAACAGTCACAGGGGCACAAAGACAAAATTACCGCTATTAGTTTAGCAAAAACGGGAGGAAAAGTCAATGGTAAATTGGAGCCCATAGAGGCGCAAGAAAAATCAGCCGCAGGAGAGGAAGAAACCTCCCTGCGGCATTATTGGAGCAAAAAACAAACGGACACGCCAAAAAATCAAAAAATACGCCGGAAACGGCGTTTAACGAGCTCGTAATGGGTATTATCAAACGGACGGAGCGAAAAAAGGGAGAGAACAAAAAATGCTGTACAGCGGCGAAAATTATGAATATCTCTTTGATGTATCGGAAGAGATAACAAAAAATGCCTTTGCAACTCTAAAGCATGATAATGTCGCACTTTATCGCACCAAAACCGTCAAGGCGGGCAACATGCTCGAGGTGGAGATATACCCGATTTGGAGCACCCGCGCGGAAGCGGTTCGCGCGAAAAAGAGAACGTCCCGCGAAGCTCAAAAAAATCTGAACGATAAAAACGCAAAGAAAAAACTGATCCGTAAGATCAATGCAAACTTTACGAAGGCGGATATCTGGGTGACGCTTACATACAAAAACGGTGTGCCAGATGAAGAACAGGCTCGGAAAGACATACGCAACTATTTGCGCAGAGTGCGCGAATGGAGGCGCAAACGAGGTATGACCGAGCTAAAATATGTGTACGTTATCGAGTACGGCGGCAAAGACGGCAGGCGGAAGCGAGTACATCACCACGTCGTGATGTCCGGCATGGACAGGAGCGCCGCGGAGGAACTCTGGAACGGTAAAGGATGGGCAAACGCCAGAAAGTTACAGCCCGACGAATACGGTCTGGAGGCATTGGCCCGATACGTGACGAAAGAGGCAAACGGCGGAAAGCGGTGGTGCGCAAGCCGAAATCTCGCAGAGCCGAAAGAAACGACCGCAGACACAAAAATCAGCAAGCGCCGCGTAGAAAAGATGGCGACAGACTTTGAGGGCGCGCCCGCATTGATTTTCGAAAAGCTGTTTCCGGCGTATGATTTTACAGACTGCGAGGTAAAACGCTCAAATTTTGTTGCAGGTGCGTACATATATGCCAGGATGCGCCGTCGCCCGGACGAAAAGCCAAAAAAGAAACGGAGGAAGGCAAAAAATGCAGAAGAATAGCGCACAGCGTGCGCCGGTACCGACGGAAAGCGTAGAGCAGCAGCTCCTTTTCCGTTGGGCAAGATTTTACGTGAGCAAGTACCCGGAGCTTGCTTTGCTGTATCATATCCCAAATGGAGGTTCGCGGAGAAAATCGGAAGCGGGACGATTTAAGGCAGAGGGCGTAAAAGCCGGGGTGCCGGACTTGTTTCTTCCGGCAGCGCGCGAGAACTTTCACGGCCTCTATATCGAAATGAAACGGAAAGCGGGCGGACGCGTGAGCGCAGATCAAAAAGTGTGGATTGATGCCCTTAGTAAGCAGGGGTATGCCGTGCGCGTGTGCTTAGGTTGGGAGGATGCTGCCCGCACCCTCGAGAAATACTTACAGCTCGGCGAGTTTGGCAAAAAGCAGGAGGTGAATTAAATGAGTGCAAGCAACAGCATACATATCATGGGCCGTATTACGCGCGACCTCGAATTAAAATACACGGCAAGCGGGGTAGCAGTCTGCGCATTTGCGGTAGCGGTCTCGCGCAGTTACAAGGACAGCGACGGAAACTACCCCGCGGATTTTATCGACTGCGTTGCATGGCGCACAACGGCGGAATTTGTCACAAAACACTTTCGCAAGGGCGCAATGATAGCAATCTCGGGAGAGCTGCAAACGCGCATGTACACGGACAAAGACGGGAACAAGCGGAAAGCGGTGGAAACGCTTGTAAATAGCGTGGCATTTACCGGCGAAAAGGCAGACGGGGCCGGAAGCGGAAGCACACGCCCGCCGATGCCCACAACACCGCCGCCCGTTGCTGCAGAAGAACCGACGTATGACGAGATAGAGTACAGCGTAAACGATGAGGATTTGCCGTTTTAAGGAGGGGCACAAAAAATGAAAGTTACCTTTACAGCGCCGAACAAGCTTGCAAAAAAACAGACGTACACGCCCGATAAGATCAAAGAATACAAAAAGCTCGTGCGGGAGAGATTTTTGGAAGAAACGCAGAACAGTCGCTTTGCAGAAGACGCGCCGCTTGAAATTTACATTACAGTCCTCGCGAAAATGCCAAAAGGCGCAACGCCGGAAGAGCAAGCGCGAATGTTTAACGGGAGAGCCAACAACGCCAAAACGCCGGACTTGAACAAAATCACGAAAATTGTGTGCGAGGCGCTTGAGGGAGTAGCGTACAAAGACACCGTGCAAATCACAAAGGTCTCCGCTATAAAAGCTTGGAGCGTATACCCGAGCGTCTGGGTGACGATAGAGGGAGAGGAGCGCAAAAGCGATGGACATGCGTAAATTTAGCGCAACAGGCATTAAAGAGCCGTACTACATAATGCTTTCGGGGACAAATCGGCGGGCGAGCTGCCGAGGCTGCATATACCGGCGCGGGATAGGTTCGCGCGGAGATCGATACAGCGTGTGTTGCTATTGCTACGATACGGGCATCCCACGCGGATGCCACCCCGAAAAGTGCGACAAGAAAAAAGTGAAGAAATACCATGAGTAAACAAAGAGGAGCAAAATAAAATGAGCAAATTTAGTGTAGATAAATGCAGCACAGAAGAGCTTGAAAGAATAGATGAAGACTTGAAAGCAATTACCGCCGTTTGCGCTGTATGTAATAGCGAAGGAACAACAGAAGAATGCGATGGATGTATCATCAGCAGAGTAACGGCCGAAGCGTGGGAAGCACATAAAGCTTTGGAAGACCGCGTAGGTAGCTGGATGGATGACGATGATGTGGATGCGGAAGATGTCGCCGATTATTATGGTGAGGAGGAAAACGGCGAAGGCATGGATAGAAAAGAAATCCTTGAAGCCGCTATGCGTTGCGTATGCGACGACCGCGAGCAGGACTACGGAACGCCGGAGAGGAATTTTGAGTTGATCGGCGAGTTGTGGACGAAATACCTCAAAGCAAAATGCGTAAGCCCGGAAGCGGATGTTTGCATAAACGGCGAAGATGTTGCGACGCTGATGTGCCTTTTTAAAATTGCCCGCATTGCAACGGGCAGAGGCAAAGCCGATAGCTTTATTGATCTTGCCGGGGACGCAGCTTGTGCCGGAGAGCTGGCAACGGGAGGCGGCGCAGAATGAAAGCTTTACAGCGATACCAAATGAGCAAAGCGGAAGAAGCGGCATTAAAAGCGGAAATAGCGAGGCAGGTGCATGAACTTGATGAAAAGTTTTCGGCTGAAATCTGTGCCATGCTGCTTTGGGCGCTGCATGAAGAGTTTGGCTTCGGCGCCGACCGCCTCCGCCGCGTTTGGGACTGCGTGGCGGTGCATCGGGCGGAATTGCTCAAACACTACGATATGCAGGATAACGCCGAATTTATTTTACTTTACAAGCTGCGCCAGATCGGAGTGGACGTGGAAAAGTGGACGGCAGAACCGCAAACGCAAAAGGTGGTGCTGAAAGAATGACGCAGCGTCTGGGCCCATGCCCGCAGAACTGCCCGGACAGATACGCAAACGAGCATGAGACTTGTCACAGCACGTGCCAGACGTACATGCGGTACAAGCTGATGCGGCTACTGATGAACAAGCAGCGCATGAAGGCGGTGGACGAAGTAGGCTTTCACCGCGACGTGCGGCAGGCTGTGAAAAGAAAACATGAAAGGAAGATCAGATATAACAACAGATGAACTCATCAAGGCGCTTGAGCGCATGAAATCGGAGACCGGCTCGCTGGCTGACTCCTCTTTTTGCCTCGGTTGCGGGCATGAGCATAACTGCGGCATGTATGGGTGCGCGGTTATCGGAGAGGCGATAAAAACCGCGAAGCTGTATCAAGCGGCGTATAAAGTGCTCGAGCGGCAGCGGGACTGTGACACATGCCTTTACAACAATCCGTGCGGAATGGACGATTTGCGCTGTACGGTCTGCACGAGAGGGCAAAAATGGAGATGGGACAAAGGAGGTGTAGAATAGTGACTAAAATCATCTTGGTCGTGCTCGTAATCGCGGCGACGCTCACGGAGTGCATCGTGATGCGCAAGTCGCGGGAGTACGACGCAGCGGACAATATCGCCGGGCTTGAGCGATGTGTAAAAGCTATGGTGGTGCTTGGCTTAGTGGGGCTCGCCGCGGCGATGGCATACGTAGCAGCATAAAAGGAGGAGCAAAAATGGCACTTGTAAAAAAGCAGTGGGCAGCAAAAGAAAAAAGCCAGATAGAAAAGATTACAATCCGATACGAAGACGGGACAGAAAGAACAGTTGAAAGCGGCTTGGTAGTCACTTTCGCTCCGTCTCCAGAAGATGAAGAAAGCGAGATCATACAAATGGAATCGAAAAATTTTACCGGCATGCAATGGTATATGCTTGCGCGTGGTCTTGGCGAAGCACTTTACCTCAATGATCTCGAGTTTCCGATGGAGGACGAGTAAATGAATGTATTAGTGGCTTGTGAAGAGAGCCAACGGGTAGCAATGTCTTTCCGGGACAAAGGACATTATGCTTTTAGCTGCGACGTTTTACCGTGCTCGGGGGGGCATCCAGAATATCATATACAAGGCGATGCGTTGGGAATTTTGAATGGAGGTGATTTTGTAACGATGGACGGCAGAAAGCATCACGTAGACAAATGGGACTTGCTCATAGCTCATCCACCCTGCACATATTTAACAAATACCGGCAACAGGTGGTTTAACGAATTAAAGTATGGCGAAAGCGCGATAGAACGTAAAAGGCTCAGAGAAAAAGCGGCTATATTTTTTATGAAATTTGCAAAAGCTAACGTAGAGCACATAGCCGTAGAAAACCCTATAGGGTATATGTCCACGCATTACAAAAAGCCAGACCAAATCATACAACCGTATGAATTTGGCGAACCTGAAAGAAAAGCAACTTGTTTATGGTTAAAAAATTTGCCCTTGTTAACACCGACTAATATAGTTAAACCGAATATTGTAGTTTTGCCAAGTGGTAAAACTGATAGTATGTTACATTATAGCACATTTAGATTAAACAAATCGGAAAGGTCAAGAATTAGATCACAGACATTTTGGGGCGTGGCAAAAGCCATGGCCGATCAATGGGGATAAGGAGGTAAGTCAATGTTCAAAAAGATTTTTGCAGTGTTAACGGCGCTTATGGTTTTGTTCACCGCGGCAGGGTGCTCCGAAGCCGACAAGGTGAACCACAATATCAGCCAGCAGGCAGAATATTTCCAGTCCGAACGGCGTGTGACTGTATGGAATGCTCGCACGGATAACGTCATCATGTACATAGAGGGATATATCAACATCAGCAACAATAGCACAGACGAACTGGTCGTTACGGCAAAGGTAGGCGAGGACAGCTACAAGGTAAACTATGTGTATTTGAACGATTACACCCTGTACGTTGTTGAGGACATCAGCGGGACGCATACAGACCCGTACCACTACAAACTGTACTTTAACACCAACGTATTGCCGGAAGTTGAGCTGAAACCGTAAGGCAATGGAAATGAGGAAATGCGATGACAAAAGAACTTTTGGAGCAATACCCAGACATCTGCGCGGAAATTGAAGAGCTTGAGCGCGAGAATAAAACGGTGATAAGCGATATAGTGCGCGGATCATCGGATGAGTTTCCGTTTACCGAACATCCCATCACCGTGCGCGGGCTTGGGCCGCAGAGATATGCCGAGCACATTGCAAAGCTCAAAGCGCAAAAGCAAGAGATAGAGCAATTTGTATTCGGCATCAAAAGCGCATGGTTGCGGCGCGTCGTGATGCTTCGTGCGTTTCATGGCTATTCATGGGACCGGGTTGCGGCGCAGATGAGCAAAAGCGGTAAAGTTCCGGCGATCAACACTCTCAAAAGCCAGTATTACGGTTTATTCAAGCCGGGCGAAAAATAATTTTTGCTTTTCGGCGTTTTTGTACCAAATGGTGCGATTTAATCTATATACTAAATAATAGAGTTATTAGGTAAAGCGCCGGGGATTGGGTTCCTCGGCGCTTTTGCTATGCAGGAGGCGCCGATGGAAAAACAGATAGCTTTAGAGAGTAACGCAGAGTACGAGGCGTTTGTGGACAAATTTAAGCCTAAGCTAACGACGGATGACTGCTACACGCCGCCGGAGGTATACGAGGTGGTAAAAAACTGGGCGTGTGCAAAATATGGGATTGATCCTGCAAAAATCGTTCGCCCTTTTTATCCGGGCGGAGATTATAAGAGTTTTGATTATTCCAACGGTGCAGTAGTTGTTGACAATCCGCCTTTTTCAAAGCTCGTTCCGATCTGCAAATTTTATTTAAACGAGGGCGTGCCGTTCTTTCTATTCGCGCCGGAGCTGACGTTGTTTTCCGGGCGAAGTATATTTACGCAAATAAATCACATAGTTTCCGGATGCGCGGTAAAATACGAAAACGGTGCACTTGTAAAAACGGCATTTGTAACAAGCTTTGATGCACATATCGCCGCGATGACTGCGCCGGACTTAGGGCGGGCAATAGTGGCGGCACAAGAGGAGCCAAGCAAAAGCCTGCCGCGATACGACTACCCAGATAACATACTGACGGGGACAATGATGCAAAAGATGGCACGCAATGGCATTAGTTTGGAGATATACCAAAAGGAGTGCGCACAGGTTGGCCGCTTAGATGCACAGCTTGCCGTTAAAAAATCCATATACGGCGCAGGGCTTTTGCTTTCCGCCGAAGCCGCTGAGAAAGCGGCAGCGCAGAAAGAAGCCGCCGAGAAAGCGAAGAAAGCAAAGAAAGCAAAGAAAGCAATAAAGTGGAGCTTTTCGGAGCGAGAACTAAAGCTAATCGAGGAGCTCGGGAGGAAAGCAAAGAGATGAGTAAAAAAGCATATCGCCCGTGCCCACGCCCAAGCGGTTGCGTTTGGGATACATACGCGAGGACGGGCGAGCATTTGTGTATGCTTGTGGTTTGCCCGTATGCGCTCGGCACCACGCGGCTGACGGAGCGGCGGGAAGCGTATCTGCGGGAGGCCAGGAAGAACGAGCGCAGCAATTTGGAGGAGGATCATGAGCTTTGATTATAACGCGCCGAGATGGAGGAGGTTGCGAGCGTCTGTGCTGAGGCGGGATGGCTATCTGTGCCGGTATTGCCTGCGGTATGGGCGGCGACGTCAAGCAACGACCGTGCACCACATTGAGCACGCGGATGAACATCCGGAGCTTGCATATAACGCAGACAATCTCGTCAGCCTGTGTGAGGCGTGCCACAATAAAATGCATCCGGAAAAAGCGAAGAACGCGGGGAGATATGGGATATGAGAGATTACAGAGACCCCGCCCTCATCCGACGCGCCTTCCGGGGCTTTAAAAGACCGGCGGAGATAGAAGAATCCAACTCTGGGACAAATTTTAGGAAAAGGGGTGCAGTATGTGACCAAAAACAAATGGAAAAAACTGATTTCGGAGCAGATGTCTGCACTAGGGGTGCAGAAGGACGCGTATGATTCCGCGGTGGAGACTTTGGCGGGAATCCTCGAGCAGCGGGACAAGACTTTCAGGGAGTTCCGAGCTTCCGGCGGAAAGTCGGTCATCGAGTACACGAATAAGGGCGGCTCGACAAACATGACGAAAAATCCGTTGCTTGTCCTTTGGGATGATCTGAACAAGAGTGCTTTGGCGTACTGGCGCGAGCTTGGAATGACACCCTCGAGCTATAAAAAAATGACGGGAGACGCGCCGCGTTTGGAAAAGCCTGGCGGACTGGCTGCGGCGCTTGCCAGCATTGAATCCGGTTAAAGGGAAAAACTGGCCGGAAGTCCTCGAGTACGCCGAAAGCATTCGGGCTGGTAAAAAAGCGGCGTGCATGGAGTTGCGCCAAGCTGTGGATCGGTTCTTTTCAGACCTAGAAAATCCCGAGTACTGGATGGATAGCAAAGCGCCCGAGTTTTGCATTCGGATCATCGAAAAAACGATCTGCCACCAGCAGGGGGAGAAGCTGGACGGCACGCCGCTGCGTGGGACGCCGTTCAAACTCGAGCCGTTCCACAAATTCATCATTTACAATCTTGTGGGCTTCAAACTGCGCGGGGCGGACGTCGTTCGATTCCATGAAGCGCTGATTTTTATCCCCAGAAAAAACATTAAGACAAGTTTTGCCGCGGCGCTTTCCTGGGCGCTCTCACTCCTTTACCGGCGCAGCGGGTCAAAGACCTACATTGCGTCGGCGGCGCTGATGCAGTCGCTGGAGAGCTTCAATTTTTTGGACTACAATGTCCGCCGGATGGGTGAGGACGCAAAAAGCGGCGGGTCTGTCAAGATCATCGACAACAACAATGAGCACTCCATGGAGGCCACGCTTCCGGACGGCTCCTTTTTTATTCGCGCGCTGGCGGCAAACCCGGACGCGCAGGATTCCCTCAACTGCAACATTGCGATTTGCGACGAGATTCATGCCTTTAAAACGCCAAAGCAGTACAACCTTTTTAAAGAGGCCATGAAAGCCTACACCAATAAGCTGCTGATCGGCATCTCTACCGCAGGCGACAACGAGCAGGCATTTCTTGGGCAGCGGTTAAAATATTGCCGAAAAGTGCTGGACGGCACGGTTAAGGACGAGCAGTACTTTATTTTTATGTGCTGCGCAAATCCGGACGAAAACGGGAATATCGACTACACAAACCCGGTCGTGCATGAAATGGCAAACCCGGCCTACGGCGTGAGCATTCGCCCAGATGAAATTTTGAACGACAGTCTGCAGGCGCAAAACGACCCGCAGCAGCGCAAAGACTTTTTTGCGAAAAGCCTGAACGTCTACACGAACGCGGTCAGGGCGTATTTTGACATTGAGGAGTTCCGGCGGAGCGACGCCAAGTACAGCTGGACGCTCGAAGAGTTGGCAAGGCTGCCAATCGACTGGTACGGCGGCGCGGACTTGTCGAAGCTCCACGACTTGACGGCTGCGGCACTTTTTGGACATTACAAGGGCGTGGACATCGTAATCACGCATGCGTTTTTTCCGATTGTCGCCGCGCATATCAAGGCGGAGCAGGACAACATCCCGCTTTTTGGTTGGCAGGACGACGGCTGGCTCACGATGTGCAACAGCCCAACCGTTAACCACGCGGATGTGGTAAACTGGTTCGTGGATATGCGGAAACGGGGGTTCAAAATCCGGCAGGTCGGGCACGATCGGAAGTTCTGCCGCGAGTATTTCATCGGCATGAAAGCGGCGGGTTTTCAGATCGTCGATCAGCCACAGTATTTTTACAAAAAGTCGGAGGGCTTCCGGCATATCGAGCAGAGCGCAAAAAACGGCACTCTTTTTTATTTGCACTCAGAAGCCTACGAGTATTGCGTGGAAAACGTGTCCGCCGTCGAAAAGACGGACGACATGATCCAATACGATAAGGTGCAGCCGGAACACCGCATCGATCTTTTTGATGCGTCGGTGTTTGCCTGCATCCGATACCTCGAGAGCCTTGAAAAAAACAGGGCGGCGAAGAAATGGTGGGGTGAAGCTTGAGCAAGAAAAAAAGAAGCAGGCCTGCGCCGCGCGCCGAGCCGGTGCGCAGGAGCATCGCCTTTGCGGGCGCAGACCTGTGGGAATCCATCGAGTGCCGGGGCTACGTGAGCCTTGCGCAGAATCCCGAGATCTGCACGGCAGTGGACACGATCGCGCGGCTGATCGCGAGTATGACCATCCATCTGATGGAAAACACGGAGACCGGTGACATCCGGGTCAAAAACGAGCTGAGCCGCAAGGTGGACATCAGCCCGAACAACAATATGACTCGCGCGGCGTTTATCCACTGGATTGTCAAGACGCTGATGCTCGAAGGAAACGGAAACGCGGTGGTGTGGCCGGAAACGCGGCGCGGCATTCTGCGCGACCTCAAACCGGTGCCGCCAGCTTTTACGGCGTTTGTCCCGGAGGGTGTGTGGGATTATCGTGTGGTGATCGACGGGAAGGAATACGACCCGGACGACGTGCTGCACTTTGTGCTAAATCCCGGGAGCTATTATCCGTGGAAAGGCGAGGGCTACCGCGTCGCGCTGACAGACGTCGCGAACAATCTCAAGCAGGCGGCCACCACGGAAAAAAGCTTTATGTCCAGCAACTGGAAACCGAGCATTATCGTCAAGGTGGATGCGCTCACGGACGAATTTGCAAGCGCGGAAGGGCGCAGCAAGCTCCTGCACGAGTATATCGACACAGCGCAGGCGGGCGAGCCATGGATGATCCCGTCCGAGCAGTTCAGCGTGGAGCAGGTTCGGCCTCTCACGCTTTCCGACCTTGCGCTCGCGGATTTCGTACAGCTCGATAAACGGACGGTGGCTGCCATTCTCGGCGTGCCGCCTTTTGTTTTGGGTATCGGGGATTTCCACCGCGACGCTTGGAACAACTTTATTAGCTCCACGATCATGCCGGTCGCGAAGAACATCGAGCAGGAAATGACCAAAAAACTCCTGTACAATCCAGATTGGTTTTTTCGGTTTAATGCGCGGAGCCTCTACAACTATGACCTGCGCGACCTTGCAGCGGTGGCGAATGATCAATATGTACGCGGGATTATGACCGGGAACGAGGTGCGCGACTGGATCGGACTTTCTCCGCTTTCCGGACTCGACGACCTTGTGATACTTGAGAACTACATCCCGCGCGGGATGATCGGAGAACAAAACAAATTGAACGGAGGTGACAACACATGATGTATAAACGCACGGCTGTGGCGCGGAGCGACGGTTTCTGTACCCGTGCCGAGGGCGGAAATCTCTATATTGAGGGGTATTTCGCTGTATTCGGGAGCCGATACGAGCTCTGGGATGGCGCATATGAGACGATCGAGCCCGGAGCATTCGATGGGCAAACAAATGGAGATGTCCGGGCGCTCGTTAACCACGACACGACGCTTGTGCTCGGCCGTACAACGGCGGGTACGCTTTCGCTGCGCATAGATGAGCGGGGACTTTGGGGCAGCGTCACGATCAATCAACAGGATCAGGATGCTATGAACCTTTACGAGCGTGTGAAGCGCGGCGACGTGAATCAGTGCTCTTTCGGATTTGACATCCTCGATCAGGATGTCGAATACAAGGACGGTGTGCCGACGGTGTGGCGGATCAAGGCTGTGAAGCTATACGAGGTTTCCGTCGTAACGTTTCCGGCTTACGAGGATACCTCGGTAGAGGCGCGCCGGAAAGATTTTGAGCAGGCAGAAAAACGAAGAAAAGAGGAATGGCAGGCAAGGATGAAAAGCCGCCTGAAAGGAGAAGACAATGGCACTTAAGACAATCATGCTGCGCCGCAGCATCGAAAAGAAGCAGGCCGAGCTGGAAGCGCTCCGCCAGAAGGACGCGGAGTTTTCCACGCGTGAAGCTGAACTGGAAGCGGCGATCAACGAAGCAGAAACGTCGGAGCAGGAGCAGGCCGTCACCGAAGAGGTAGAGACCTTCGACGCGGACAAGACTGCACACGAAGCAAAAAAGGCTGCGTTGGCAGGCGAGATTGAGGGCCTTGAAGCGGAGCTTTCCGAGGCCGAGGCAGCTGCTCCAACCAGAAGCAAAGAAAACCATCTCACAAAAGAAAGGACGGAAAGAAAAATGGAAACCAATATCAACATCCGCGCGCTGCCCATGAGCCGACGTGCGTTTGACGCACTGCCGATGGAGCAGCGCAGCGAAATCGTCGCCCGCGAGGACGTACGCGAATTTTTTGTGCAGCTGCGCAGCATGAAGGGCCAGCAGCGCGGCGTATCCGGCGCAGAGCTCACGATCCCGGTCGTTTTCCTCGACATGATCGCGGAGAATATGTACAGGTATTCAAAATTGCTTAACCGCGTACGTATCCGCAACGTCAACGGCGAGGCGCGCCAGACCATTGCCGGTACGGTGCCGGAAGCGGTGTGGACAGAGATGTGCGGCGCGATCAACGAGTTGACCTTTGTCTTTAATCAGGTCACGCTTGACGGCTTCAAGGTCTCCGGCTATGTGCCGGTGTGCAACTCGATCCTCGAGGACAATGACATCAACCTTGCGAGCTGGATCGTGGAGATGCTCTCCGAGAGCATCGGCCTCGCGCTGGATAAGGCGATCCTGTACGGCAAGGGCGCGGCGAGCAAGATGCCGCTCGGCATCGTGACCCGCCTCGCGCAGACCTCTAAGCCCTCCGATTATCCGGCAAATGCGCCGGAGTGGGTCGATCTCCACACCAGCAACATCCTCAAGGTGGACAGCACGGCCGAACCGATCACTTTCTGGTCCGCGTTGGCTGTCGCAGCTGGCAACACCTTCACGCGCTACAGCCGTGGCCGCCAGTTCTGGGCAATGAACAGCAAAACTTACGCCAAGCTTCGCGCAAAGCTGATTGCGTTTAATTACGAGGGCGGTCTTGTCGCACAGTTCCCGGGCACGATGCCGGTCATCGATGGCGACATCGATGTGCTCGAGTTTATCCCGGACGGCGACATCATCGGCGGCTACGGCGATCTGTACCTGCTCGCACTGCGCGCCGGTATGACGATCGAATCCAGCCGTGAGGTACAGTTTATCCAGGATAACACCGTTTTCAAGGGCAAGGAGCGCGCGGACGGTATGCCGGTCATCCCGGGCGCATTTGTTGCGATCAACATCAACAACGCGGCGGTCACGACCGTGATGGACTTTGCCGCAGATACCGCAAACGACGCGCGGCTTACCGCGCTGGCAGTCGGCACAGAGACGTTGTCGCCCGTATTTGCAACGGGTACATACAGCTATACGCTCGCACCCACCGGGACGAGCGCAAAGATCGAGGCAACCAGCAGCCAGCCGGGCGCGAAGGTGGCAATCAGCTACAACGGCCAGAACGTGCGCAATGGCGGCGAAGTGACATGGCTGACGGACGGCGCAGCGCATCCGCTGACTGTCACGGTTACGCAGGGCAACGCAGTGCGCGTCTATACGGTCTCGGTAACAAAGTAAAAAAACAAGGAGGTAAGCGGCGTTGACGTTGACGGATGAAGACATTTTGGAGATTTTGAAGGTTGACCTGCAGGTTTCGAGCTCTGCGCTCGACCTGTATCTGCTTGTACTCATCGCATCGGCCAGAGCCTACATCGCGCAGGAGGGCATCACGCTGACGGATACGGTGCAGGATGCGATGCTCGTCGAAATGTATGCCGCTTACCTGTACCGCCGCCGACGCGAGGAAAATGTGCAGATGCCGCGCATGCTGCGGTGGGCACTGAACAACCGGCTTTTCAGCCAGAAGGGGGAGGCAGATGGATGATCTCATTTTGCTGATCGCTGAAAGCTATAAAAAAGACGCGATTGGAAACGTCACGGTGACGGAGACAACAACGTCAGTATGGGCGCACCTGCAATCGGTCACGAGAGCAGAGTGGGCAGACGCCGGACAGAACGGCCTGCAGCCGCAGCTTGTCGCTGTGACGCCGATCGTAAATTACAGCGGAGAGCAGATTGTGCAGATCGGCTCTGGCGAAAATGCGCGTCGGTATGCCGTGTACCGCACCTACTTAGACCCGGACAACGACAGCATTGAGCTGTATCTCGAGCGAAAGGCGGGGGTGGCGCGTGGCGCGGAAAATCCCGTTAAATGAGCTTGAGGTCGAGATCGTGAAAGAGCTCAAGGCTTACAGCGACGAGGTCGCCGAAGGTATAAAAAAAGCGGTGAATGACGTGGCAAAAGAAACGGTCCGCACGTTAAAAACTACATCCCCGCGGTCCATGCGGGGCGGCAAGTATGCGCGCGGCTGGACGTTCAAGGTGGAGTTTGAGAGCCCAGAGGATATCCGGGTGCGCATATCCAACCGCACAAAGCCGCAGCTCACGCATCTGCTCGAAAACGGGCACGCGAAGGTGAACGGTGGCCGCGTGGACGGCAAGCCACATATCCGCCCGGCCGAGCAGGCTGCTGCAGATAAGCTCGTGGGCGCCGTGAAGGTGGTGATCAAAAAATGACGCTGGAGAATCTATATCAGCTTTTGGAAAGCACAGGTTTGCCCGTGGTATATAGGGCATGGCCGATTGACGGAGCGCCTGAGATGCCGTACATCTGCTATCTCGCCGCCTACAGCAACAACTTTTCGGCGGACGGCGTCGTATACCAGCCGATCGATCATGTGCAAATCGAGCTTTATACAAAAGTTAAAAATCCAGAAGCGGAGGACAGGGTGGAAAGCGCCCTGTCCTCGCTCTTTTGGGACAAATCGGAAACTTATATCGACACGGAAAAATGCTATCAAATTTTATACGAAGTTGAGGTGTAACAATGGCGACAAACGAAAACAAGGTGCAGTTTAACATCAAAAACGTGCACTACGCGGTGATGACCGCAGACGGCGAAACGCCGACGTGGGAAAATCCGGTCCCTGTGCCGGGCGCCGTGAATCTGTCGCTCGAGGCGAGCGGCGAGATCACGCCGTTTTACGCGGACGGCGTTGTGTACTACAAATCCAGTTCAAACAACGGATACGAGGGCGACCTCGAAATGGCGCGATTTATCGACAAGATGCTGCAGGATGTCTGGGGATACGTGCTCAATGCTACCGACAAAACGATCATTGAAAATGTAGGTGTTGAGCCGAAGAGCTTCGCGCTCCTTTTCCAAATCGACGGCGACGCCGACAACGATTTGTATTGCATGTACAACTGCACGGGCACGCGCCCGGGCATTGTCGGCGCGACGAGTACGGACACCAAGGAGCCGCAGACGCAGACCAGCACGATTTCCGCGACGTCTCTCGAGAACGGCAACGTCTTTGCGCGTACGACCAGTGAGACGCCGGAGAGCGTTCGCACGGAATGGTTTACGAAGGTCTATACGCCTACCGCCGGTTGAGAAAGGTAAAGCAATATGGAAAAAAGAATTCAAATCGACGGAAAGGAGGTGGGGTTTAGGGCTTCGGCCCTGACCCCGCGCCTTTACCGGCATAAAATCGGCCGGGACATGATCCAGGACCTAAACAAGCTGCAGAAGGCGTACACCAAAGCGCTGCAGGGAATCCATGCCGAAAAACCGGCAAAAGATGCACCCGCCGAAGAGCGCGAGGCCTATGAAGCGCTGGTGCACGAATCGCAGCTTGATGTGACCGACCTCGAAATTTTTGAAAACGCCGCCTACATCATGGCGCGGCAGTATGATGCCAACATCCCGGACACGCCGGAGGGGTGGCTTGACGGATTCGAGACGTTTTCAATTTACGAGGTGCTTCCGGCAATCCTCGAGCTTTGGGCGATCAACGCGCAGACGACGGCAAAGTCTAAAAAAAAATAAGACAAACTGTGCGTGAAGCAACCGGCGCGACCTTTATGCTCCGCTGCGCAGAGTTGGGGCTCAGTCGCGAGGACCTCGACGATATGACGGTGGGCATGGTCTACGATATGCTGATCGAGCAGGCAAACGATCAAGAGAAGTACCCGTATAAAGCAACGCAGGCGGATATTAACCGCTTTTTTCCGAAGGGGTGAGTAGATGGCGGACCGAATCAAAGGCATAACGATTGAAATTGGCGGCGATACGACCGCACTGTCTAAAGCGCTTTCGGGCGTAAACAAAGAGATCAGCACGACGCAAAAGCAGCTGCGCGATGTGGAGCGGCTGCTGAAGCTGGACCCGGGCAATGTCACATTGCTCGAGCAAAAGCAGCGGCTTCTGGCCGACAGCGTGGAACAGACAAAGCAAAAGCTGGACTCGCTAAAAAACGCTGAAAAGCAGGTGCAGCAACAGTTTGCGCAGGGGAAAGTCTCGCAGGCGCAGTACGATGCACTGCAGCGCGAAATCGTAGCGACGGAAGCGGATTTGCGGAAAGCCGAAAAGGCGGCGTCCAGCTTGCAGGATGAAATCGCGCAATCAAAGGGCGAATCCGCTTTAAAACAACTTGGCGACGCGGCGTCCGAGACAGCCTCAAAGGTCAAAAAGATCGACGAGAAGCCGATCGAGGACGTAGAAGATGCGGCCAAGGACGCAGACGACGCGCTCGAAGAAGCGGGAGACAGTGCGTCCAGTTTCGCCGATCACCTCAAAGCCGATATACTTGTCGAGGGAATCAAGGAAATCGTTTCCGGGATTAAGGATCTGAACGAGGAAACCAAAGAGTACCGCAAGATCATGGGCACGCTGGAAACCTCCAGCGAGGCGGCGGGATACTCCGCGGAGGAGACAAGCGAGGCTTTTTCTCAGCTTTACGGGGCGCTTGGGGACGATCAGTCCGCTGCCACAACAACGGCGAACCTGCAGGCGATTGGTGCGTCGCAAAAGGATATAAACAGTCTGATTTCGAGTGCCGTCGGCGCTTGGGCGAAATACGGGGACAGCATCCCGATCGACGGTCTTGCGGAATCGATAAACGAAACAATCCGCGCCGGGCAGGTGACGGGCACCTTTGCGGACGTCCTGAACTGGGGCAGCAAAGAGGGCGAGACCTTCGGCGTGATGCTCAAGGAAAACACCGAGGAAAACGAGGAGTGGAACAAGGCGGTGCAAGATGCTTCCAGCGCCGAAGATTTCTTCAACCTCGCCTTGCAGGACGCCGAAACGCAGGCCGACCGGACAAACCTCGTCTTGCAGGCTATGGCCGATCAGGGTCTCAGTGATGTCGGAGATGCATGGTACAGCAACAACAAGGACATCGTAGACGCCAACAACGCGCAGCTCGAATTTACGAAAAAGGCAGCCGAGCTTTCGGAGCGTGTGCAGCCTGTACTTACAGCTGTGCAGGAGGGCATAAACGGCATTCTGCAGGCGATTTTGGATGCAACGGCAGGCATCGACATGGATACCATCGTCGGATACGTCCAGAGCTTTTTTGATGCGGTATCGAACGTCGTATCCTTTTTGATTGAAAACAAAGAAATCGTAATCGGTGTAATCGGCGCGATCGGTCTCGCGCTGACTGCGCTGAAAATCGTCGAGTTTGTGCAAAGCGTGATCAGTGGTATTTCAGCAATTTCCAGTGCACTGTCCTTCCTCGCAGCAAATCCTGTCGTCCTCGCTATCGCTGGGATCGTTGCCCTGATTGCGGTGCTGGTATTGATCGTCACGAAAGGCGAAGAGATCAAGGCGTGGTTAGCAGGTTTCAACGAATGGCTGCAGGGCGTTTTTGCTACGGACTGGACGGAGGTTTTCGGCCCCGTCTTAGGCAATGTGCTGAATGGATTCTTTTCGCTGCTGAAAGGCATCTGGGACGGCGTTTATCAGGTTCTTAACGGTGTAATTGATTTTATTCAAGGCATTTTCACCGGCAACTGGGAGCAGGCGTGGAGCGGTGTGCAGCAGATCATCTCGGGCGTGTGGAGCTACATCACCGGGCTGATTACAGGCGCGTGCGACCTGATTGAAGGCATTCTTTTAGGGCTGGATAGTTGGTTGCAAGGCGTCTTTAAAACGGACTGGACGGAAATCTTCGGCCCGGGGTTGGGCGACATTATCAACGCTTTTATGAGAAATGTTGAAAACACGTGGAACGCGATCAAGCAGATTTTTCAAGGTGTTATCGACTTTGTGAAAGGCGTTTTCACGGGCAACTGGAAGCAGGCGTGGCAGGGCGTCGTCAACATCTTCGGTGGCTTGTTTAACAGCCTCATAAACATGGTAAAGGCGCCGTTAAACGGCATCATCGGGCTTTTAAACGGCGCGGTCGGTGCGATTAACAGCTTGATCGGCGGCTTAAACTCAATCAGCTTTACCATGCCAAAATGGCTCGGCGGCGGGCATTTCGGCCTCAGCATCCCGTATATTCCGAGTATCCCGTATCTGGCAAAGGGCGGCATCCTCTCGCAGGGCTCGGCGATCGTCGGTGAGGCCGGGCCGGAGCTGCTCACAATGATGGGCAACCGCGCCATGGTGCAGCCGCTCACCAGCAACACAACCAACCAGACTGACCTCGGCGGCGTCAATATTACGGTATACGGCGCGCCGGGGCAGGACGTGCGGGCGCTGGCGGACATCATTATGGACGAAATGCAAAACGCGACAGAAAGAAAGGCGGCGGTTTTCGGTGCATAAATTTTGGTTTGCCGGGCACTGCTGCCGCGAGTACGGCATCTATGTGAGCGGCGAAAACACATACAACGGCCCCGAAAGGGGCTATGAGCTTGTGGAAATCCCCGGGCGCAGCGGCGCGTTGGTACGGGACAACGGAACGTATAAAAACATCACAGTGTCGTATCCGGCATTTATCCACAAAGACTTTTTGCGAAACACGGACGCGGCGCGCATGTGGCTCCTCGGCTCGCCGATGACATACCAAAAGCTGGAGGACGACTACCACCCGGACGAATATCGAATGGCGGTTTTTACCGGGCCGTTGGATTTTGACACACGGTTTTTAAATCGGTCGGGCGAAATGACGTTGAATTTTAACTGCAAACCGCACCGGTATATCAAGGCGGGCACGTGGGTGCAGGCGCTTGAGAACGGACAGGTCCTGCTGAACAACTGGGACGAATCGCTGCCCCTGATCCAGATCACGGGCAGCGGAAGCGGCGTGCTGACGGTCGGCGGCGTTACTGTGACGATCGACAGCATGGACGGCAGCCTGACGCTGGACGCCGAAACGCAAAATGCCTACAACGGCCTTGAAAACAAAAACAGCACGATCCGCATCGCGGGCGGAGAGTTCCCGACCCTGCCTGCCGGTGAAACGCGGATTACTTGGAGCGGCGGCGTCACTGCGGTGGAAATCACGCCGAGATGGAGGGCAATATGAAACCAATCCTTTTTCCGTCCACCGCGACGGAGTTTAACACGCACGGCCTCGGCGTCCTGACGGATGCCATCAGCTGCACAGTCACCGAGGAGCGCAACGGCGCTTTCGAGTTGACGATGCAGTACCCGGACACCGGCGTGCATTTCGGCGAGATCACGGATCGCTGCATCATCTATGCGATCCCGAGCCCATACCGGGCGCCGCAGCCTTTCCGTATCTACCGGATCACGCGGCCGATGGACGGAATCATCATGGTATACGCGCAGCACATCACCTACGACCTCTCCGGCGTGCCGCTCAATCCTTTTACAGCGATCAACGCGCCGGATGCGCTTTCAAAACTCAGCCTCAACGCGGCGGTGGACAGTCCCTTCACATTTTGGACGGACAAGGCTACCGTCGCGTCTTTTGCTGTCTCGACACCGTCGTCGACGCGCTCGGTTCTCGGCGGTTCATCCGGCTCGATCCTCGACGTGTACGGCGGTGAGTACGAGTGGGACGGCTTTACCGTCCGCTTGTACGGCCATCGCGGATACGACAACGGCGTCGTGATCAGCTACGGCAAAAACCTGACAGACATCGAGCAGGACCGCAACATCTCCAACGTGGCGACCGGCATCTATCCGTATTGGACAAACGCGGAGGGTGCGCTCGTGACCTGCGACCCAAAGATCGTCAACGCGCCGGGCACGTACGATTTTACGCGCGTCGTGCCGGTGGATTTTTCCAACGATTTTGAGACGCAGCCGACGCCGGCGCAGCTGCAGGCGCGTGCGGAAAAATATGTCGAGGACAACAAAATCGGCATACCAAAAACGAGCATCACGGCGAGCTTTGTTCAGCTTGAACAGTTTCCAGAGTACGAGGACCTTGCGCTGCTCGAAAAATGCGACCTCTGCGACACGGTGACAATCCGCTACCCGCAGCTCGGCGTGGAAGCGAAGGCCGAGATCGTCAAGATCAAGACGGACGTGCTGCTTGAGCGGTACAACTCCGTCGAGATCGGCGACGTGCGCACCAACATCGCGGACACCATCGTTGGGCAGCAACAGGAGATCAAGCAAAAACCGAGCGAGACTTACTTGCGCGAGGCAGTGCTTGCGCTTACGGAAACCATCCTCGGCGCATCCGGCGGCGCGGTGCGCCTGCTGGATACCAACAACGACGGCATGCCGGACACGCTGTACATCGCGGATGATCCGGACCCGACCAAGGCGCGCAATGTGTGGCGCTTTAACCATGAGGGCTGGGGTGCGAGCGATAACGGATATAACGGGCCGTTTTCCTACGGAGCCACGTTAAAAAACGGTATGGTCGCCGATTTTATCACAGCGGGCACGCTCAACGCTGATCTCGTCAACATCGTCAACTTGATCGCCAACCATGTTGTAAGCCGAAACGCCGGGTTTGAAATGGACCTGTGGGCGGCGGTGCTGAGGCTGATGGAAAACGACAACCTACGCGTGCGCATCTACTCAACAGCCCAAAGCGCCGGAGGCATTGTGCAGGTCTTTTCCGGCACCGTGACAAATGAGGGCGGCCTCGGCGAGGACAGCAATTACTCGTACTTCGGGCCGATTGGCGTAGGCGTGGGCGAAAAAAGCGACGGAAGCTATACCGGGACGATTAAAACTGGGACGCTGGTCGTCTACGACAGGGTAAAAACCGAAAGCGGAAACTCAATCCTGTCCATAGTAAACGGGCAGCGCATCGGGCACTTTGACCGGCTCGCCATCGGCGATAACGCAGATTTTAGCGTGTCGTGGGTATGGGACCCGCAACTCGGTCGATACGTGCTCTGCAGCAATAACTAGTAGGGGAGGACGAAAAAATGCCAATTGAAACAACGGCGGCGCTGCGAGTCGACCTGCTCGACCCGGGAGCGCCGCAGATCATTCACGCGGTGCAGGACGACAGCAACAGCCGCAAAATCGCTTTTAGCATCTACGCGGGCGGCGCGCAGTGGAATGTGCCCGACGGCACGCTTGTGACCGTCCGCTACAAAAAGCCAGACGGCACCGCAGGCTTTTACGACACGCTGCCTGACGGCAGCACGCCGGCTGCGACGATCGACGGCAACGTCGTGACCGTGGCCCTTGTGCCGCAGGCTTTTACGGTGCGCGGCAACATACCGGTACAGATCAAGCTGTACGATAGTGCAGGCACCAGCATCACGACGTTTGCGGTCGTGATGCACGTCTCGGCCAACGTCGTCTCAGACGCGGAGATCGTCTCGTCGGATTACTACAGCGTCCTGACCAAGCAGATCGCCGATGCACTCGCGGCGGCGGAGGGAATACCGGGACAGGTGTCTGCCGCGCAGGCAGCGGCAAAACAGGCTGCATCTTCGGCCAACGCAGCGGCAGGCTCAGCGACGGAGGCCGCCAGCTCGGCGAGTACAGCCTCCACCGCGGCCGGGCAGGCGCAGACAGCGGCCACCAATGCGGGACAGTCCGAAACCAACGCAGCCACCAGCGCAAGCAACGCGGAAGGCGCCAAGACTGCAGCAGAAACGGCAGCCAACAACGCCAGCAGCGACGCGGCTGCGGCCGAAAACGCGAAAACGGCAGCGCAGACCGCGGCGACGAATGCGCAAGAATCCGCGCAGAGCGCGGCAGAATCGGCTTCGCAGGCAGCGAACACGCTTGCGAACGCGCTGCCGAAAACCGGCGGGGAGATCACAGGGACCCTTAAGGTTATAGGCGCAAATACGCCTAACTTTTTGGGCGAGTTTTCGGACATGGTCACGGCGGGATGGAACGCTATAAAAAACTGGTATGATGAGATACCATTTCACGCCGGAAATTTTGCGCTGATCAACAGCGGCCAAGCAGCTCACGGGCTCCCGACCGGATGGGTTTTTTTGGTTGCGTACAAAACGGAAGATCTTTACGGGATCATCGAAGCAACTGTTTATGAAAATCCCTACAAAAGGATCACGGTGATCTACGAGAGCGATATCCCGGATTTCTCGGCAATGAATGCTGCAACGTAGAGTGACGGAGGAAAAATGGAGGAAATTCTTGTCGCGATCATCACCGGCGGGCTTGCGCTTGTCGGCGTGATCATCACCAACGTCGCCGGTAACCGCCGCGCAGAAGAAAAGCTCCGGGTCGCGCAGGCGATCACGGACGCGAAGATCGAAGAGCTCACGCGGGAGGTGCGAAAACATAATAATTTTGCCGAAAAAATCCCCGTAATACAAGAGCAAATCAAGGTCGTAAACCACCGCCTTGCAGACCTGGAGGACATCGAAAGGAAGGATCACCCATGAAAACAAAGTGGAAAAATTGGCTCAAGGCCGCGGGCGTCCGCGCTGTGAAAACAATCGCGCAGACCGCTGTCGCGACGATCGGCACCTCTGCGGTGCTCGGCGAGGTGGACTGGATCGTGGTAGCCAGCGCGTCGGTGCTCGCCGGCGTGCTCTCGCTCCTCACAAGCGTTGCCGGCCTGCCGGAGCTGCCCGACACGGACGGAGACGGTTTTCCGGATCAATAAAGGACAATCCGAAAAGAGATGATATAAATTGTTTGTGCATGAGATCACATTGGACGGATACGCTGCGCAGTGTGCCGAACAGCCGATCCGCCTCGGCACGGCGGGCAGCTACGGCGTGGAGACATTGCGCGTGCTACGGCAGGGCGAATGGGTAGATTACGATATTATCATCGCTTTCCGTCCGCCAAAAGGCGAAACCGTGCAAATACGCCTTGGATCGGATAATGTCGTGTCTGTCCCTGCGGAGGCCACTGCGGTTGCAGGCACGGGAGAGCTCACGTTTGCAGGATATACGGACGGCGTGCGCCAGATCTCCGTGAGCCAAATCTATCGTGTGGCAGTAAGCGCGGGCGCGGAGGGAATCGCCCCCGCAGAACCTACGCCGGACGTGGTACAGCAGATTTTGTCGGCGGCGACTGAAGCGGCTAACGAGGCTGAACAAGCTCAAAAAGTTGCTCAAAGCGTCCGTGATGACGCTGATGCAGGTAAATTTAATGGCCCGCAAGGTCCTAAAGGTGACACCGGCCCAGTCGGCCCGCAAGGCCCGCAAGGTCCTAAAGGTGACACCGGCCCTGCCGTAGCACTGGACACCACCCTCACCCACGAGGGCGAAGCCGCTGACGCAAAAGCCACAGGTGACGCTATCAGCGTAGTCAAGGCGCGGCAGAACGTCCTTGTCGGCAGCGAGACCGGCAATCCGATCGCCGTTGACGATGCTTTCTCTGCGCCGCTGTGCGGTCTGACCGTGTACGGCAAGAGCACGCAGGACGGCACACCCACGCCGGATGCGCCTGTACCTATCGTGAGCGCCGGTAACGGCGGGACGATTGCAGTGACCTTGAGCGATGGAAACGGTAAAACGCAAACTCTCACCCTGCCCACCCCCACCGGCTTACCCGGCATCCCTGTCGCCTCTGGCGGCAACTACACTGACCCGCAGGGCCAGCAGTGGGCGTGCGACGAGGTGGACTTGGAGAGAGGAGTGATGGTGCAGAGAGTAAATCGACTAAAATTGGATGGCTTGTCATGGCGATACGAGCTCACACCGACAAACAAAAGCGACACTTTTATTTCTGATGTTCCTGCATCGCAAGAAGGAACAACGCGGGGATATTCTTTGTGCCAATATGCTGTTTTTGACGGTGTTGCTTATGACATCGAGATGGCAGAGAGCTGTAGATGCTATGTGTGGATCAACTCCGTAACGCTACAGTTTAAGGCTGGTTTAGGTGTTAATTCGGTCGATGCCTTTTCGGAATGGCTTGATGCGCGCCCAGACGCAAGCATATATTACTGCCTCGCCACTCCAACCGAAACTCCACTCACCCCTGACGAAATCGCCGCCTACAAAGCCCTCACCGCTTACGCGCCCGACACCGTGGTGCAAGCAAGCGACGGCGC
>OGOO01000817.1_pt1 | contig 32302 bp, 47 predicted proteins | sample 1552651 | NCBI WGS metagenome assembly OGOO01 (sample SAMEA2580118, study PRJEB22360) | human gut metagenome | biome: human gut; feature: human-associated habitat; material: faeces | place: Denmark | collected 2008/2010 | reverse complement strand
GCCGTCGCCGGAGCCGTAGCCGTCGCCGAAGCCGGAGCCGAAGCCTCGTGGCACTTCAAGGAACCGTTTGACGGCTTCCTTTACATCCGCCATTCTCTCACCGCCTTAATGTTCTCCACGGCCTTATCCGTGCAGGCGATGATCTCAATCACGCCGAGAACCGTGCAGGACGGGACGGTTACCGTAAACTTGCAGTTCTGCGGGCGCTTCACGCCCTCGGTCGCAAGCTGGCTCAAGCTCGCCGCGCCCTCCCAGTACCAGATACGCCGAGCGTCGGTCAGCTTCGCTTCGCTGCCGTTGCGCTCCTCGATGTGGGCGAAGAATACGCCCGCTCGGTCGGTTCTTACGATGTACCACTGTTTTTCCATGTTCGTTTCCTCCTTATTCTTGCTTTACAGCTTTCTTGCTCTCCACAGCCTTCTCGGCTTCCTTTTCTTCGTTCTTCGCGCTTCCCAGCGCGATTCCGGCCATCAGACCAGCAATGGCCGCGTTGCCGCGGTTCTCCGGCATATCGCCCAGCATCTCGACAACCTTCTTGACCTGTTCTTCGCTCATGCTATCACCTCCAAACTATGTTACAGTTTTTCTTGACTATGTGAGTAGTATACATCACATTGTATTGATTGTCAATGGGATTTTGATAAAAAAATAAAACAATGTGAGTTTTTGCAAAAAATGTTTTTTCTTGTCGATTTATATTGACAATGTGAGTTTTTGCGGTATAATGGTAGCTGTAAGGAGGGTATACAGTGAGAACAAGAATTAAAGAAATCCGTAAAATGAAGGGATTAACTCAAGTTGAGTTCGGAAAAGCCGTCGGCGTTTCGGGGCAATATGTTACAATGCTTGAAAGCGGAGAGCGTTCTCCTTCCGAAGCCCTGGTTCAAAATATTTGCCACGAGTTCAACATCCGTTATGACTGGCTGGTGAACGGCGAAGAACCGATGATGATTCCGCAAGACAAGTATGATGAGCTGATTCAGACAATTCTTCATAATAAGTCGGAGTTCATGCGGTCGGCGGTCATGACCATCTCCCGCATCCCCGGCGGTTGGGAAGCGCTTGAACAGGTCGTAACACAGGTTTATGAGGATTGGCAGAAAGAGCTGAAAGCCCAAAACGAAAAAAAGCCGGACGAATAACGCAAAGCGCAATCGCGGGCATAAAAATCCCCGGCCGCTTTTGCGAACCGGGGATTTCCCTGTTATGACACCTTCGGCGCGTCAATGTACGCGCGTTCGAGCATTGCCCAGACGCGAAGCAACGTCGGACGGTCTACCTTGGTGATGAGCTTACCGCAGATTTCTTGAATCCGATCAGTCGGAACATCCGGCGGCGGTTTCGCCCCGTCTGTGGCATGTTCTCTCCTTGCTCGATGGGTCGGGATGTTACAGGGCCTTCGAGTTTGCTTCATGGTACGTCCCTCCTTCTATGTATATTGTATCACTACTTTAGTTGCATATCTCTGATTCGACAAACAAAGTGCAGATGTGTATGAATCCGTATATGTTTTTGTCTGCATTCGACAGATTTTGAAAGAAGGTGAATACATTTGAGCGGACACAACTTAGCGCCGTATCTGGCGGCAGCTGTCGCTCATAACCCACGCGCGATGCAGCGGCTTGAAAAATTTGTCGGCACTCAGCGCGGGCACATGCTTGTTTTGGCAAAAAATGGCGGTTATGCTGACCATCGGGCTATCACGATGGGTCGCGCGGAACACGCCATTTCTGCGCGGCTGTTTCTGGGATTTCTAGAGACGCTTTCCGATGAAAACCCAAAAGACGAACAGAAGTTGTTCCAGATTTTCCGTAACGGATGGCCGAGGGCAATAAGCGAAGCAGAGATGAAAGAGAATCCTTCTATCGCTTTCGTCGCCCGAAGCAGCACGGAACGAAACGCGGATGACCTGTCCATCATGTTTGAGCTGGTTGTTTTTCAAACGGCCTGTTCGCTGCTTGGAAAAAGGTCGATTGCGCCGGAGACTGAAAAGGACGATACGGAAGTGTTCAACAACTTCACCGCTTGGGTCAGAACTTTTGAAGCAGCAGCCGATAAGCAGGGCGCGCCGTATATGCTGGATGGAAAGCGATATCCCGAAAAAAGGCGGGAATACTTCTCCTCCGGCATGATTGACCACTTGAACGCCGTTCGCTTGTCCGAGGAGAGCAGCCGCGCTTTTGACATTGCGCAGACCATTGCCGGCATTGATACGGAAGCCTACACCGACGGTATCACGCTTTCTTCGCAAGAGCTTGAAGCCATATCGGCCTTTGCGAAAAGCGCAGAGGAAGCCAATTCTGCGGCGTACATGACGATGCTGTTAAAAGCAGCGAATGCGGATAAAAAGTTTGCGTTCACGCAGTCGAACGACGAACCTACCGCACGTTATCGCGCCGCTGAACAACAGCTTCGGGAGCTTGGCGTACAGTTCGACGTTGCGAAGCAGCGAATCGATATTATCCAAGAGCAGCTTCTAGCCGAACAGGAGCGCAGCAAGCGCCGCGAAGCGGAACAGGCCGAACAGGCCGCAGATCTCGCCGAGCTGGCCGCCCTGCGAAATGCGCTGTATCAAATGGACGCGGATGATGATGACGCGGCTATTCAGTGGGAAAAGCCGCGCGAACTGCCGCCGCATCTCGTTTCCCTTGGCGGTCTGCCGCCGTGGCGCGCAGAGATGACCAAACGCATACCCGACGCGAAGTTCATTCCCGCCGACGTGACGCTGCCGGAAGACACCATCCGCGCCGCGTCGGAACTGTGGATTGAACCCAGCTATCTTGGGCATAGCGCGTTCTATCGCGCTGTCGCCGTCGCTAAGGCGGCAGGTGTGCCCGTCAAGTATTGGCCGGGGAGAAACGTTGACCTGTGTATGAGAGCCGTCCAGACGGCTAAATAAGGCACTATCGCTTGAAATCAAAGCAAGCGATTAGAACCCGTCAAAATCGACGGGGTTGCATATAATCGAAGGAGGAAGAATTTATGAAGAAAATTATTACACTCATTCTTGTGCTTTCTATGATCGCATCGCTCTGCTCCGTTGCATACGCGGAAAAGATTGATGGCAATCAGCTTCAACAAACTTGGGCAATAATGTATGAATCTATGGATTTGCCTACGGACGATCTCAGCAGAGATAATTATACAAATGGCTTTGTGCTTTGTCTCGAACTCATGCTAAAGGAAATACAGCTGCAAAACCAGACTACGAGTGTTTTGGCAAGCGGCTTGAGTTCAGTTAAATCTTCTGATAGCACTGAAGAACTTGAAAAAAAATTATCTCTTGTAAACGATTCTTTTCAAGATGAAAACTACAATGAAATTTTATCTTATCTGAAAGAAGCGGAAAACTGTTATACCACTGGCTCTTTTTCGTGGGGAATCCTTAAAAAGAGAGCCTATTATCATGGTTATTACGGAACGGATAAATTTGACGAAGAAAAGTATAACAGTATGGAATAATTACCCGTCATCGCACGCGTGCGATAAAAGAGCATAAGAAAACGCACGCGTTCCAATCCGCGTGCGTTTCTGTTTCATTTAATGATTTCGACCGTCCCCTTGAGCAGTTGTGCCGCGCGGCGCATGAACGAGTTGTCCGCGAGGTACTCAAGGCCGCGCAAGGTGATGAACGGGTGTATCGGCTCTGTGATGTGCGGTCTGTCCTCTCCGAGTGCCTGCGTCGTCACAATGCCCTTAATGTAGCCGTCGTCCTGCAAGAGAATCAGCAGGCGTTCCCATCGCTCGTGGGTTATGACCAGCCGTTCCGGCGATATCGGCGCAATGTCCGTGCTCTCCGCATCCATTGACGATTCAAGATGCTTTAATATCTTATAGATGATTTTGAAGTTATCCACATTATCACCTCACTTATCCACATTATATCATGTTATACGGATAGAAGGAAGTGTTACCATGCCAAAACAAACAGGAAAACCCGGAAGGCCGACCACACGCCCGAAGAACAAGAAGCGTCTGCGCGCCGCCGTGAAGATACCGGGCGTTGAACAGCCCGTATGGGTCAGCGGCTATACCCGCGCAGAGATAGACCGGGAAAAGCAGCGCGTGAGGAATGAATATATCGACGGGTTGAAAATCCAAAACAAGACCTTCCACGAGGTTGTGATTGAATGGTTTGATACCGTCAAAAAGCCGAAAATCAAGACGATGGCAACCCTGAACAATTGGAGAAGCGCCATAAACAACCATCTTCTCCCGTGCTTCCAGGAGAAAAAGCTTATTCGTGCCATTCGCCGCGCTGATCTTCAAGCCTGTCTTGATAAAATGGAAGGCATGAACCAAAACACGATATTGCTGGTGAAATCAACCATCTCACATACTTTCGCTTATGCCGGCGCATGTGGGTATATCCAGCTTAACCCGGCCTTCGAGCTTATGTCCCCCTCTACACTCGATTCAGAGCCCAAACGTCCGTTTACTCGTGAAGAAGAAACCGACATTCTCCATGCAGCTTCCAATGATCCAGATGGAATTATCATATACCTTTTATACTATCTCGGCCTACGTTGTGGAGAAATGCTCGGCCTGCAATGGGACGACATTGATTTCAAAAAGAAAACGGCTCACATTCAGCGAGATGTGGATTTTGCGACCGCAAAAATCGGTGAACTGAAAAACAAGTCTGCCAATCGGTATGTGCCTATTCCAAACGCGTTGATGGAGATTCTCTCTCCTATTCGTGGCTTACCGTTTCAACATATTGCATCCGAAGACGGTCACTTTCTTAGTCCTACACAATACAGGACAAGATTCTTCAGAATTATGTACCATGCCGGATTTGCCCGTGTTGGTGAGCGGTATGCAAAAAAGGCAGAGCGCTATGCTCAAAGCGGAAGGGTTCTGCGCTCTCCTCAATTTGCCTTTGACTATGACACGGATTTCACCTCTCATTATTTTCGGCATCACTATATCACAGCAAAGGTTGAAATTGGTGAACGTCCCGAAATACTCATGTCCATCGTTGGGCATAGCAAGTACGATACGACGATAAAAGTTTATACACATATAAAGGAAAGGATCAATGAAGATGAGCCGACATTGTTATCTGAAACCCTTAAAGCAGAACGGGCTAATTTTGCCACCATTGCCAATAATTAGCCAGAAATTATTTTTTGAATATGTTTTAATATCTTATATCGCACTAATACATGAGTTTTTTAATTATTTATTGTTTTGAAAATATTTTCTGGATCAAGCTGCAATTAAATCACGTACGCGCAAAAAACGTATATATTCTTTATTTTTTGTTCAGATGTGTTCGCTAGTGTATAGAAATTTTATTGCCAATAATTTGCCAGAAATTGCCCTGAATTAAGTGTATAAAAATATAAACAGCAGGGATGTTGCACCCTGCTGTTTTTTTAGTGCTCAACGATGCACTCATAATACCTTGCGGCCTTGTCCGGCACAGCGTCCTTGTCATCCAGAAACGCTTTTGCCATGTCGGCGAAGAACTCCGGCTGAACCGCGTTATACCGCTTTGCTACTTCGTAGTAGTCGCTGTACATCGCGTTCATGACGGCGTAGAACGCCCAGAACTTTTCATCGTCCATCGTCTCGCCGCGCTTTTGAAGCAGCGTTCTGATTTGGTCAGGAGACCACTTCCCGCCCGTCGGCGTGTTCTGATCGACATTCTTCATGCCGCTCACCCACTCCTCGGCAAGCTGGCGGCTCATCCCTTCGGACGAATCCTCCCCGATTCGATATTTTTTCATACCATCGAGAACGATGAACATAATCGCCGCATCGGTGATATCCTTCATCGTCCCGCCGTTTCGGAAGATATCTTCAAGCTCCGCCCGAATCCCATCTTTATCAATCATGCTGAACCCCTCCGTTATCTACGGATGTTGCCCATCATCCTCCGGGCGCTCTGCTCATCGCCGTATGTCATGTCATCAAGTTCATCGTACATGTCGCGTTCTTTCCTATTATAGGGGCGTCGCGTATCATCCTCGCGGCTGTAATGCCCGCGAACGTAATGCTCACCGCGCCGTGTGTAGGAATCGCCGTCATCGTCGTAAGGACGACCGAAAAAACCGCGCGCTTCCCAGCCGCCGGAACGTCCGTAACGGCCATGTTGGCTGTATCCGTCCTCGCCGTCCATCTTCTCAATTTCGAGAATGTTCTTGATGGAACCTGTCATGTTCTTGATATCTTCCGCATCGCCGCGGTTGATCTGCCGTTTCTGCGCGATGTTCTCAAGCTCGCGGCACATCATGTCTTTCAGCTCGTGCATCGAGGTCATAGTCATAGCCTGCTCCTTTCTCACGCTTCGCGCGTGACAATGACATTGGTATTTGCCACGTCGATAGCCTGCGTGCTGGTATTTTCAAGCGCCACATTGACGCAGCATCCACGCGGAACGTCGATGTAGGCCACGCCGCTGACGTTGAAGTAGTTCCCAACCGCAGCCGGCGTAACGCGTGCCGTTGCGCTGTTCAGCGGTTCGCCCGCGATGGTCAGTGCGACAGAAATCTCTGCAACTGTACCGCCAGTCGGGATAGCGATGTTCGCGCCGTACATCACGAGATATCTCGCTTTACACTGACTAGTCAGACCGCGAAGGGTGATTGTTCCCGCGCCGTTGCGATGCTGGATGCAGGGCTTTCCGCTTTCGATTCTGTCCGTCAAGGGGACAATCTGACCTGCCGCCACGTTGACGACGCTCGTATTTCCATATTCTGCCATGATTTCATCTCCTTCAAAAAATGCGGCAGGGCGCAAAGCCCTGCCGCTTTGTCGCATTATCGGTTTCCCGAACAGTTCGGTCGTGCCGAACAGTTGCTTTTCTATGCACTTAGCAGCTGCATCCTCCGCAGTTGCCGTACTGGTACGGAGCGGGAACTGCAAAGGACGGAACCGGACGCGGGTTGTAATAGGCAAACTGCCCGCTCATGTACGCCTTGAGCGTCTCGTTCTGCGCAGCCTGAGAAGCAGCCAACTGCGCCGCGAAAATCTGCTGGTTCTGCTCAGCAATCTTCGCATCCTTCGCTTCGATCCGCTGTGCAGTCAGCGCATCGAGCACCGCGCGCGCGTTGGCGTTCTGGTTGTCCAGAATATCACGCGTCACGTTCTGAATGGTGTTGCGCGTGTCGCATCCCTGCTGGGCAAGGTTGTAATTCACGCCCTGAATCGCCTCTCGCGTCTCACAGCAGCAGCTAGCCTGCTGGGCCTGCATTGCGTTGAGCTGCTGCATCAAGCCCATCTGCTGATTGGCTCGGCTCAGTTCCGCAGTCTGGAAGCCGTTGCTCACGTTCTGGTTAATCGCCGCAAACCCGTTGAGCATCCCGGTATTCATCGCGTAGAAGCCGTCACACAGGCCGTTGTTCACGACGTCGATCTTTCGCTCCACGTTGGCAAAGTCGCTCGTAAGCACATAGCCGTCAACCGCAGACGCGCCGCGATTGCCACCCCATCCGCCGCCGAAGCCGCCCCAGCCGAACATACCGAAGATCAGGAACAGGATGATCCACGCACCCCAGTTGCCGCCCCAGCCCATACCGTCACCGCCGTTGTTGCTATATCCGGCGGGAACAACCTGCATGGTCGTATCACAATTAGACAGAGACATAATTTCACTCTCCTTTTTCTGAATGGATAACTATTTCAAATCCGTGGCCACGGTTTTGATGCTTAGAAACCAAACATATTCTTCATGCCGTCAAACATGCTTTGCATCTGCTGTGCCTGACGCTGAATCTGATTCAACTGATTCTGATTTATTTTTCCGCTTGAAACCAGCTCGTTAATCATCTGCTGCGGGTCACGACCGCGCATCTGATTCATAAACTGCTGAAATTGCCCCATCATCGGGTTCTGATTCCCGCCGAGTATATTAAACGGATTCGGCATTGCTCATGTCCTCCTTCGCTCTCTTGCCCTTTGCAGGCTCACGCACAGACATTGCGTCCACACGCGCCGCCATCGCTTCCACACGTGCTGCCATAGCTTCCAAATCTGCCCGCGTGGCATATTCCACCATCTGTGCCTGCGGCGCTTGCACGGGCGTATTCTTGCGCTCTACAAGGTCATAGATCGTCATAGACGGCTTACCGCTTGCATCCGCCTGTTTCAGGTAGATAACCGGGGCGCTCCTGTCCCACAGGGCGACCGCGCTATTTGGCGCTACCATGTAGTTATCCGCCTCTTGCTTGTTGGCTACCCAGATAATCGCCGCATCCTGTCCGCGCTGAATAGGCGGCTGAACAGGCTGCATTGGCATTTGCGGATAGCCCTGCCGAAGCTGTGCAAGCTGGTCAGGCATCGGCATTTGCGGGTAGTAGCCGTTGTAAGGGTAGTAAGGCATCCTTTCTCACTCCTTCGACCAGTAATAGGCAGGGATTTCGTCGCCGCTGTCCCACGTGTCAAACCAGTCCCCATCCTGCACGCAGACCACATGATTATTAACGGCCAAGATATACAGGCCACGAGGATGGTCTTTGCAGAAGTCCGCAACGGTATAGCAGTCCGGGCAACTGTCCGGCAGACTGCGGCGGGAGAATCCCATCTTGCGCAAATATGCGCCCCATACATGATTAGCAGACGGCATGTCATGCAGTGCAAACCCTTCAACCGCAATTCCTGTATAGGCGCGTTCCCATGATTGGCCTGTCGCCTTACACACCGCCCGAACGGCGCAATCGCCGACGTTGGCGCGGTCTGGATTGGGATTAAATGACCTGTACATCCGTCTCACCTCATGATTCATTTTTGCATTTTGGCGCTTTCATCGCGGGTCACTTACGGGTCAATTCAGGGCATAAAAAAGAACCCGGAAGGTTTTTCCCCCTCCGGGTTCTGTCATTTAAATGTTTTGTCGGCCTCGACAAAACATCCTGTCTGTCGCCTCTGCCTTGCTCTGACGCGGCTGATTTTATCCTGCACCTTGCGGGATTCCCGCTTGACGGTTTCGGGAGAGATGTGCAGTCTCTCCGCCGTCGCGATGAGGTTGTCGGTCTGTGCGCGGGTGAGAAACACCTCTTTCTGCCTGTCCGTCAGCCCGCACGCCTGTATCAGCTCGTCACGTTCCTCTTTTGTATACTCGGTAAACGTGATCTTGCCGCACATGGTTACTCCTCTTGAGCGTTCACCTGTTCGCTTACATCCGCCGCTTCAATCATCAGCGGCGCTGTGCTTTCCAGCTTCTTGATCTCCGCGTTGACCAGCTCGGCAAGCTCGTCGGTATCCAGCTTGTAGCCATGCGCGTTAAGTCGTTCCTGCACCCATGCCAGCTTTTCTTCGCCGCGCCCGGAGCCGGTGTACAGCTTTTCGGCGGCGAATACGAGGATAGACACGAGATCGCGGATTTCCCGGCGCTGGTCAAGCGTCGTCTTGGCCTTGATCCACGGGACGACATACCGCGTAATCAGCGCGGCCACGAGGACGATCAGCGCCTGAAAGATGGGGGTCAGGTCAATATTAGACATAGATAGCCTCACTTTCTGCTCGGTCTTCACCGGGCAACGTCACAAAAATTTACGCTCCTGCAAACACTTGTGATAAGCGTTTTTGATGATTTCGACGGCTTCAACCGTCTTGTGGTTTTCAAACTCTGGATGTGCTTTGCAATACGTTTCATAGGATTTTGCGTCGTCAAAAACTTGCTCAAAATGCTCTTTGCTGTGTTTGACGCTATTATAGCACTCGTCGGAAAACCGCTGGATGCGGGCGCGGGAGATTTTAGCAAATTCAAGGTCATTTTTCGCCTCAATCCTGCTCATGCGTTCCTCTAACGAGCCAACGAGCGCCTTTCGCAAGCCGCGAAATATCCATGACAGCGGATGCACCTTGATCGGGGAAATCTCGATCAGGTTGAGCGTGATATACACCAGCACGAGCGTCAGTGTGCTGTGCGTCGTGACAGCCGCCTGCAAGCCGTCCAGCAGCTTTTGTAGAGTCATCGGTCAATCCTCCGCAATCGTCCATTTTCCCGCCAGCGTGATATACACGCCGTCGTTCCTGCGCAGGGTCGTCGTGTTCGGCGCTTCGCCGCCTGTCTCGTCCTGATCTCCGCTTCCCGGCGCGTCCTCGACCAGATACTCTCCTGCCATGTACCCCGCCACGCCGTTTTCCAGCTTGCCGAACAACCAGCCCGTGCCGCCCGCCTCTCGGATGATGTTCACCCGCGCGCCGTTCTCGGCCTTGGCGATGATCTTTGACCGCGTGCTTGCGCCCTCGCGGATGTTGAGATATCCGCTGGTCACGCTCACCGTTGCATTGCCAAAAATCTTTTCCGCTTCGCTCACTTCCGTTTTTCCTCCCTCCGAATAGTCCACCTCAATCATCCGATGCACCCCAAGCCCGTTCCAGCCGTTCTTTTCCGTCAGCTCAGTTTCCACCACACATCCCCGGCTCTTGCTTGAGTGGATCACCGTGCCCCGCTCCGTCACCAACCCGGTGTGGTCCACGTCGCCCGTGCCCACGCCCATGAACGCCAGCATACCAGGCTTCGCGCCGGAAATCCCCGTCTGCCGCCAGATCAAATGGCGATACTTCGGCACGCTGTCAAAGCTGTTCCAAAGCTCGTTTGTGCCCGCCGTCGTGTAGCGCTTGTCGCCGCCCGGCGCTGTGCGGATGACCTTCTTGATGAAGTTGATGCAGTCCAGCTCGCTGTAAGGCGTTCCGATCAGCGCCCGCGCCGTGCGGATGGCCTCGCTTGTTTCAATCATTGGCTTTTCCTCCTTTCCGTTTTTTATCCGAGCAAATGCCCTCGCAGCCGATGAAACTGTTTCAGCGTCCGTCTGCGGGCTAAAGCATACTTTCGGATGTTCTCTTCTGTTGGTTCGATGCCCCAGTTGTACAGGTAGTCAGTAATGTACTCGATGGCCCATTTCCGCGCCTGTTTTCTTTGCATTTCATATCCTTTTTTGCTTTTCATTTGTCCCATGCACCTCCCGCGCGGATGAAGCGGCCAACCAGACAGCCCACCGCGAAGATGATCGCGCCGCCGACGATGATGCCAAAAATAATCATGGTTTTGCCTCCTTAGACGATTGAAAGGCCGTCGTCAGCCTCTTCCTTCGCGTTTTCCGCGTCCAGCGCATCATAATACGCCTGTGCAAGGGCTTCAATCTCCGCGATGTCGTCTTCCGTCAGCAGGCCGCTGTCAAGATGGGTGTATGCCTTGTCCAGCCAATAGGCCACATCTCGCCAGGCGGCGATCTCGCGCTTGATGGAGCGCAGGGTCAGGTCGTGACGAGCTTTGCTTTTGATTGCCATATGCTTTTCCCCTCCTTTAGGTTGTAGTCATAGACGCAATCGCATCCTCAAGATTTTTGATCACGATGTTTACGTCTCTTTGATAGTCCAATTTCAACCCCGCGCCATCCGTGGCTTGCACCACGGTGTTGGGCGCGTAGGTAGTCAGCGCTTTGTAGGCGGCGAGTTCGGCAGGGGTGAGCGGAGTTTCGATTGGGGTGGTGAGAATTGCATTTTGTTCAGCAAGCGTTTTTGTGTTGTCAAAAGAGGTTTTATCTACCCTCTGCACCTTTACACCTTTGCCAAAGTCCACCTCATCGCAAATCCATTGCTGCCCATTTTCATCCGTGTAGTTACCGCCAGAGGTGACAGGGACGCCGGGTAAACCGTTGGGGGTGGGCAGGGTGATGAGCTGTTCACGGTAGGGAGAGTAGGTGGCGGACGAATCTAATGATACCATTAACTCACCAAAAGCTGCTTCATCCTCGCACTGAATGACCATGTACTTCGATGTAGCAGTAATTTCTGCTTGTCGTTTTGAATCCGCATTTGTAGCGCTAGACGGACGAACCGTAGAGCCTTTAGTGGGCAGCTCATCAACGACCGCAACACGGAATTTAGTTCCAATTTTGTTTCTTGTAACATAGTATTTAGTTCCTGTAACCACTTGCAAAACGCTTGACACATTTCCGACGGCCGAACCAACGCTGTTTGCTGCCGAGTTGATAAAATATCCTTGAAACCCCTGCTCGTAAAACAGATTTTTCCCCGTCACCTTCACCGCCACGCTCCCGCCGTCACCAGCGCTCACGATAGGCACAGGGTTGTCCGGGCTTGGTGTTCCATCCTGCGTACTCCTGCCGTAGACAGTCAGCCCGCACAGCGGCGCGGAAAAAGCGTCAGAGACAGATACAGGATTGCCCGTCTCGCTGCCGATCAGGATATTCTGGCGCGCTTTGTCGGCCTTCTCAGCAACAGCCTTCTCGATTTCCGCCAGCCGCTTTCCCGTTGTGGCCGCGTCCGCCGCCGCGCCCTTCTGGGTCAGCGTCGCGTCGATGACAGCATCCTTGCCCGGTTCGCCTTTTGCGCCCTTGGATCCCTGCGGGCCTTGCGGCCCTACAAAGTCGCCATTATCCAACCGCCGCTGTACTTCGTCCGCGACTGCCTGCGCGGCGTTTCCCGCCCGCTTAACGTCGGCCAGCGTGCCGGTCGCTTTGTCGATCCATGTTTCGACCGGATCAGGCGCTGGGTCGGTTTCGTTGATGAGAGACTCTTCGATGCGCGTACAGGCAATCGCAGTCTTGATGACCGTGCCATCCGCGCCTTGGATTGTGATTTGGGCTTGCCCGCTTCCGGCTTTATCGCCGATATCCGCGCTCGTGATCTCCCACGTCAGGATACCGTCCTCTTGTTTCACCACCGCCGGATACTCCGCCCGGCTAGGCTGCTTGACCGTGATCGACGCAATAGCATCCGGATATTGGCTCAATATGCTTTTTAGATCGATCAGTACCCGCGTCGCGCGATTTTCGCCCACGCGCCCAAGTAGCAACGCTTGATCGCCAAAACGGTCAAGCGCCAGAATGATATCACGCATCACGTTCTCTCCCTCGTTTAACTCAAGTTCAACAAATAACATTCGCTTGATTTAATTAACGGGATGTTTTCATCCCGTTATTAAAATCAAGCCAAACTTTTTTACTCTTCCGCCAGCTCCGGCAGACCCGCGTCCACCAGCAACTCTTTGACCTTCGCCTTGAGCTTGGCCGGGACATCCTTAAACTCGGTCTTGCCAAGGATTACGCGCTGCGCAAAAAACATCGCCATCATCGTTTCACCCCCTTTCCCCATGATTTTCAGCATCGTCCAGATGGCCAGATCACGCATACACAATTCCTGCCATCTCGGCCATGCAGTCTTCCAAAAAATCGTTTCGGTCGCTGAGCGCCTGAATCTGCGCTTTGAGGAGCGTGCGCTCCTTCTCTTCCGCTGTCGGTTCGGGCGCAGGCCGCGCGTCAAAGTCCGCGTCCATCTCGGCCTGTGTCCGCTGCGCAACCAGCCCGTCCACGAGCTTGTAGCGGTACACGCCGCGCTCGTCCGTGAGCGGCTTGAGCAGATAGTTGTTCTGCGCGTGCCGGTATCGGTCGCCCTCGCCCTCGTCAATCTGTGTCCAGCCGTCGCCGCTCACAAACGCGTCGCTGTTGATCGCCGTCACGCGCCCCGCGTCGTCGGTCTGCACCAGCACCTTGCAGCTCTCCGTGTCCATGTCATCCCTCCTTTACAGGTCGGCAGAAATATCAATGTCGCCCTGCGGCGTAATCACGCCCGTGCATACGCCCGTTACAGATACCGCGCACTTGACGGCGACGCGGTTTGCATTTGTGTTATGCGCCATAGCCGTCTCGGTCGTCGTTCCCTGCGCGCTGCCCAGCGTGTAGTGAAACTTCCCCCCGCCTGTTACGGTCGGCGCAATCCGCATCGTCTGCAAGGGGATAAAAGCGTAGGCCACGCCATTCGCGGCGTACCCGGCGAACGTTTCGTTGTTGGCCGTGATCTTGCGATAGTATCTCAGACATTCGGCCAGTTCCGCCGCGTATCCCTTCGGCACATACGGCGGCAGGGTCTCCGCCGTGTATTCGCCTTCGTAGAGCGCCGCCCAGCGGACGACCGCCGCCGTGCCGGTTCTATCTGTGTCCGGCGAAATGTACACATTCACGACTTCATCCCCGGTCAGTCCTTCCAGCTTTGTCACTTTCATCACCAGCGTTCGTTCTGACGCGTCCCCCTGAAAATACGCTGAGCCAAAATTCTGTGTGCCGCTTCCGATGTAGACAAACAGTCGGCACGCCACCGGGAAAACGCCGCGTACCGCAAACGTCATCACGTTGGCAAATCGTTTCGCCTCAAACCGCTGTTGAATGCCCGCCGTCCAGCTCGTTTTGTCCGACACGATTTTCAGCCCGTCCGCCGCCTGTGAAACCGTCGCGCCGCTCGTCAGCATCCAGCGATCCACAGCATACCCGGTCGCGCCGTGCGCCCCGTTCACGCCCGCCTGCGCAATCGGGTGAACAAAATCGCTGTTGTCCAGCAGGTTGTATGGCTGTATATAATACTCAGGCGCTTTTCCTGCCAGCTTTGCGCTGTCCTTCGCCTGCGCGTCCTCGCCCAGCGCGCTTACGTCTGCCGCTGCCAGCTCGACCTTGCCCGCCGCGTCCGGCGCTTTTCCGTTGATTGTCAGGTTCCCAAGGCTGCCCGTGTCGCCTCGCGGGATCGTCAGCTCGATCACCGGCGCTTCCGCCGTGCCGGTCTGCTTGACGCTGGCTGCCGTTCCCGGTTCGCCGGTCTTGACCTGCACCGTGATCTGAGGGGTTGCACCGGTGTCACCTTTATCGCCCTTCGGCAGGCCGAGCACGATATTGTAGTGTCCGTCCACCTCGGTCAGCTCTGCCGTCGGTGCAGCGCCCGCCGCAAGGCCGGTCGCCGTGATGGTCATGTTGTTGATCTTGGTGGCTGCTGCTGATGCTGAGGAAGCCGCGGCTGTGGCCGCATTTGCCGCGCTGTTGGCCGCTAATGCGTTCGCGTCAGCCGCGCTTGCTGCCTGTGCTGCGCTGGTCGCTGCGGAGTTTGCCGCCGATGCAGCTTGATTCGCGGCTTTCGCCGCCGCTTCGGTCGCTGCGATTTGGGCAAGCAGCTCGTCGAGAGACGGAATCGTTTGACTTGGGTCAATGATTGCGTCAGTCTGACTACGCGTGACGTATCCGTTGCCCCAGAAAACCGCCTTTCGTTCGCTTCCGACAGTGACCTTGATGATAAGGTTAAATTGCCCGATGACCGCATAGCAGCTTTCCGATAGCGTCACTTTCGCAACACTTCCGCTCGCTGTTCCATCGACGGGAACAGTATAACCGTCGGCGCGAATGAAATAGCCGATAACACCCGCTCCGTCGATTTCCAGCGGCTCTTTGTTGCGATAAAGCGAAAGCTCGAAAGTATGCGCATTTTTGTCACCGGACGCGTAAAGCGTCCGAATCGGAGTCATGAGGATTTCAGCGTCTACGTCAATCTTGCGCGTAAATTCGCTCGAAATCATACTTTGTCACTCCTTTTTCATTCGGATTGTCAAAGTTCCGTCATCCATAATATGCGTAAGTTTTGAATATCCTTCATAAATAATTCTGCCTTCGGCAGAACCTTCGACGATAATCTTGTCGCACTCTTCGAAAGATTTCGCGACTTCCGAAATTTTTTCTTTGTTCTCCATATTAATCCAAAGCTCCCCGCTGCTGATTGCAGACGACACCCATAGAACCGGCCACACTTTTCCATCACTGGTCTGGATTTTCACGCTCTTCCTCCTCTTTGATCTCTCTCTTTTCGATTTTTACCATGCCTTTAAGCGCTCTTACGGATTTGAATAGCCATTGCATACGGTTTATGTCTTCTTCGCCGCTCACATGGATTCGGTTGAGCGTATCAAGCATTTCATCAAAAAGTTCTGTCAACATCATCAATACCCCAAAAAGTTGATTGTTTCAAAGTCGCCCCAAACTCCACTGATTTCTTTGATCGTTATGGTTGCGTCTGAAGGACTTTTACAGTACCGATTGGTTGTGCTGTAATGGACACCAGTGCATACGTCAATCGATTTCCACGATCCGTCATGCTCGCCAATATGAACATATCCATTCGTGACGACCAATTTTTCCGTGTAAAGTGATGTCGCTTTTACGCCACCTGTTTTTAAACCGTTTACCTCTGTAATCAGCGCGTCAAGATCAATCTTGTTTGCTTTCAGCGTGATTTTGCTGTTTGCGCCGTCGATGGCAATTTCAGCGGCAGAAATTCGGTTTCCCTGCTCGTCTGTTACTTCCGCAACCTGCGTAATTTTGCTGTTTGCGCCGTCGATGGCAATTTCAGCGCTGCTTACTCTCTTACCGATGTCGTCAACAGTTGTTTTTTCGGCTTTGAGATCAACTTTGGCGTTTAGGCCGTCGATGCCGACTTCCGCCGAGGAAATCCGTGTTCCCAGACCATCGACAACCGTTGCATCCGCCTTGAGGCTGATTGCCGCGTTTGCGCCGTCAATAGCGATTTCGGCGCTTGTCATGCGATTTCCAAGCTCATCTGTACGGGAGGTCAAAAGCAGAATCTGCGCGCCGTCTTCGTCAATGATTAACTCGGCTTGTGAAAGTCTGGTGTCTATGCTATCCGTCTTTTGTCTTAACCCGCCCAATCCGCGAGAAAGCGCATAATCGTTCTGCCCGTCTGTATATTCTTGGCGCTCAAACTTGCTGACCGTATCACGCTTTTGCTCACCGGAATTGGAAAGTGTTACTTTTGGAGAACCCTTCCACTCCATATCCATACTGTAAACAGGAACAGAATATGTTTCTCCTTCGGACGTTACATTTACAACGTCTCCTGCTTCTGTTGTCCAATCTGCGAAAAGCTCTGATGTAGACGGGCTAAACGGCTCGAATCCTGACAATCTGTCGTAGATTTTGTCATATGGAGTCGATGCGACGCGCGCCCGCACTCTTGATTTTGTCCGTGCTTCATCATCAACCCGAAGAAACGGGTTGTTTTGGAGCAGATACGCGTTACCGCCTTTTCCTACCGTTCTTTCCTCGGTCGAGTTAGAATTTCTGACGTATAGCTTATCGACCTTCTCAACCTGATACGAATAAGGAGTAAAGTCAGAATAGTCGGTCTCGCCAAACGTTCTACCCGTTTGGTTGAACCACCGCATTTCCAGTTTTCCTTCCCGGTTGAATTTTGCATAACAGCATCCTGCTTGCGCAATCCAAGCAAGAATTTCTTGCAGTGTTGCTTCCTTGAAATCCTCCGGTTCTTCAGATACGGAAATGGAGCTGTTAATGAAATCTGTCTGTACCCACTCAACACCGAGAATGTTGCACATCTGCGAAACAAGGCCAGATAGCGTAGCTGGATAGCTGAAATTCACATCCTTTGCCATCTTGTCAGCAAACAGCTGCATGTAATCGTTGGCTTCAAGGTCAACGATTCGTCGGCGTACAATGGCCGGACGCTGCGCGATGAACTCGCCCAGCTTCACATACTCGTATTTTTCCGTCCTTCCGTTTGAATACCATTCTGTGACATATTGACCTGCCTTTGCGATTCCTCTGTATGCTGCTGCAAAACCAGCAGCCTTTTCTTTCATGAAACCGTTGCTGATATACTGCTCCGGATTCGCAAGGAAAGCACGTGGAGTTGTCGTCACATTAAAGGCTGCAACCTTTCCGTCGTCCCCAAATAGGAATGCCCGTCCGTCGTCTATCACAATCGATTTAACAGGAAAATCAGGTTGAATCGAACACTCACTGCTGTTTTCCAGCAAATACGGTTTTGTAGCACGTGCATATAGGGTTGTTTGCCCGTATGTCGCTTGCACAACATAGGATGGGGGAAATGTACCTTCTTCGATTAACGCGCCTATGGAAGCCGTAAAACGTCCAAATGCATATTCGTTGAGTATTCCGTTTCGATTGATCAATGCGACATTCAGACTGTTTTCGGGACAAGCACCCATCCGCAATTCATCAGATTCGTTAAAGCGGTCATGAAATGTAATTCCTCCGGAAGTAATGCTGATATCATCGTTCGTGAAAACTGCATCCTCAAATCGAAGCATGGCTCTTTGCGTCTTTCCGGCTTTCACGGCATCCTTAAACGCTTGGCTCGCAACAATCAATTCACACCGCTCCTTAGTACTCGATTACGCTGAATGAGAGATTTCCGATGCTGTCCACGCCATTTGGTGCCCATACGCAATCCCACTCTCTATCACCCGCGTAACAGGTACGAGTTACAATCCCGCCTTGTGAAGGGTCAGGGCAGGTAAACTCAAAGCTATCGCCCTTTACCTTTTCAAGGATCTTTGCAATCATGTCCCAATCAATATTTTTCCACTTGATTTTAACCGGATGTTTGATTGCAACCATCGTCCTATGGAGATATCCTGTTGCGTCGCGCTCTGCTGACGTATCCAACGAGCTTTCCGTTCCGCTGTACTCGGTAGGGTCTGGGATAAGCTCGCCGTTGACAGCAAAACGCATATCATATCGATAATCGCGCTGCGCTCTCACGCTCAATACCCCCTTACGCTCTCATACATCTTCACGGAGCGTGATACCGTCTTACCCAGTTCAGGGCTGGGCTTAACGACAACGCTGCTCTCTTTTCGATTGAGCTGCTCAAGCAGGGCAATCATGCGTTGATAGTAGACATCCTGTTCGCGGTTTGCGTTTGCAACGCCGCGAGCAATACCGTCAACAATCTGTCCATTATTGGCAACGGCGGCCTGATTGCCAATCTGTCCAACAAGTTCAGGACCTTGCTCGTTTGCGATGAACAGGCTCCCTTCTGTCGGGAAACCGCCGTCAGCATACGTTCCGCTGAGTTTGGGTACAACAATCGCTGGATTCGTCACTGTTTTTGTACTTCCAATGTTCAGAAGCCCGGTCATTGCTGTATTCCACTGGCGACCCATCGAAAGCGTGCTGTTCATTGCGTTTGTGATATTCGACATATCCGGCGAAGCGGCGGTAATCTTTGTTGCTTCTGTCATATCGGCATTCCACGTCGTTTCGACGTAAGACTTAGTTTCTTCAAGGCTTGGATTAAAGTTCGTGGTTGCATCAACAGCAGGAAGCGTCAGATTGGCATCTTCTCCAACGAGAGAATCCTTAAATTCTTTCACACGCTGAACGATCGCATCCATGTCTGTACCAAAGGAAGTATTGGTCAATTCCTCCAACGTGAACGCGCCGCCAAGCGCGGCTTGAATGACATCCTGAAGCTGTAAGCCGTAAGAAGCCTGTCCATACAAAACGCCTTGATCCGTTGTTGCAATCGCGCCCTTCATGAGTTGTTCGACCAATTTGAACTTTTGGAGGTCTGTATCACTTACGCTTCCAGCATCTTCAATGGATTGAATAAACGGAGAAATCGTATTGGACACATATTCCTGCATTCGCCTGTTCGAATCATTTGCTGTCCACGGACTATCAGGAATAAACTTATTTAACGCATCCGGAGATAGGAATTGAGTGAACAGATTTGTCATAAGCGTAGACGTTTCAGAACTAAGATCGCCAACCTTTGCGTCGTAAGCCTGCGTAATGCCGTCTGTAACTTCATCAATCAAAGAAACTGTTCTGTCGTATTCAGTTTTCGTCCAATCTCCGCTATTGTACCGTTCATAAGCAAAGTCTTTCAAATACTCCTGTCCTTCGATCTGCTCCTTATAAGCCGTCTGGTACGCTTCTTTGACTTCGGCAGACATGGAATTGATTTTTTCGACATATTCTTCTGCGCTAGTCAATCCATCTTCGGAATTAAAGTCAACCGTAAATGGATTTTCCATCAGTTCAGACCATCTTCGTTCTTCCCGAATATTCAGTGCGCTCTGTGCATGTTGGTTATACCAATCCATTTCCTCATTAGTTGCGCTACCTTTTGCAATCTTATTGATGATTTCATTCCGCTTTTGTGCTGTCTCCGCCTGATATTCAGTCATCCCCTGCTGCATGATCATGTATTGTTTTTGAAACTCTTTTCCCTTTTCTTGCAGTGTAGTAATCTCACTGTCAATCATGGTATTGATTCCCTCAAAAGACAGAGCAAAGGCGTTGTCAGTCGTTCCCTTCATTGCCGTATCGAAATCTGACCATGCTGCTTTGAGCGCTTCGATATCTTCCGGCGTAGGAGAATCACTTCCAAACACAGAAGAATTAAGGTTCTTGACCGCATCCGTTGCAGATTGCAAATCCTCTTTTGTCTTTGTAAAATCAGCATAAATGTCAAACGTCACTTGCGCCTCAGCCAATCTTGACGAAAACTCCTTCTGAATGGCATTGATAACGCTGTCCATCGAAAAATCGCCATTTCCGGCTTCCTTCAACGCTTCTGCAACCATGTTTTCTGTCTTTTTTCTTGCGTAGAAATGAAGCGCAGCGATACCGACGGAGATTGCGACAATCGAGCCAACGGATAAGACAATCGGCCAGCTTGCGCCCATCGCCGCAGTAGCGAATCCAGCGCCAACACCAGCATTGATAGTTGAAATAACTGCACCAATGACATCCTCTTTGGTTATTCCATTCTTTCCCATTTTTTCAGCAAGAGCAAAAGCTACAGTTGCGCTTGTAATTGCAATATATGCACCAATTCCAAAACCGAGAGACGATATATGCTCCAACCCCATTAGTTTAGCCGCGGAACTGCCGATCATAGACAATCCGGGAATTTCAAGAAACGCGCCTGCAACAGCTTTCAGCATGTTTTCCCACGTCCAGCCTTCGCCATTAACAATTCCATTCACGGCATCCCATGTCAAAGAGATACCGACAATCGTAAGCGCTACACCTGCTGTAAGCTGGTGGATCGCCGCAAGCGCATCCTTAGACGCTCCAAGATATTCAGCTATTTTGGCAATTTTATTTCCAATGGCAAAAGCAGAAATCGCGCCAAGAAGCCCAAGAATTTCAGGCTTGAAGCTCTCGATCTTTTCAATGATATCGTTGACTTGATCCTTAATACCTTTTAGAAAATCATAGGAATAATCGCCCAGCCCCCAAAGGTCACCGAGCGCACCGCCGCCAGCTCCACCACTGCCGCCGCTGGAACCAGATTTATCGCTTTCCTGCTGGATGATGTTGATTTCGTCCCAGCCTGCAAGCAGACCTTTGACCTCTTTTGCCGCATCCTTGGCTGCGCTTCCCGCGCCGCCTAACGCTTGTTCCAAATCGGACGCACCCCCGACCGCGCCTTTCAGATCTGTCTCCATCCCGCCGATACTCGGCAGAGAGAACCCAAAGAAGGACGCGATTGCCTGCGCCGCGCGGCCAATGACGACAACAACCGCCTGAAAGATCGGGATGAGCTTTGCCGCGATAACAGATACGATCTGGCCGATGTATCGCGACGCTATAGCACATTGACTGTAAAAGATTCTCAAACTGTTCGCCGGAGTAATGATTGTTCGTGCCAAATCACCCTGAATATTGCTGGTCTGCTCCATAATTTTGTTATAGCGCAGAACAACCTTTTGGGCGGTTGTCATGCTCGACCATTGAGCTTGTAATGCCTTTTGAGAGCGCATATTCCTTCATGGCGGCGGCGGAAAGCTCCACGCCATAGCGACGCATGCCTTCAACTTCGCCCGAAATGCCCGATTGAATCCGCTTCATGACGGTATCAACATCCTTGATATTAAAAGCCGACTGCATATCATAGCCAAGCTGCGTAAGCTGCTGAGACATATTGTTGGCCGTCTTGTCCGGAATGCCGAATGCCTGTAACTGCTGGTTGAACGTGCTCAGTTCCGACAGCCATTCCGTCATGTTGATTCCGGCAACCGATTCGACCTTCTGCGCATACTCTACTGCCTTCTGTGCGCCGCTACCCATGGCAACATCAGCGAGGTTCAGAGCTTCGATGTAGTCGTTGCTTGCTTCGAAGGCATCCATGGCTGCATCCTTGATTTTGCCGAATCCATAAGCAAGCGCTGAAAATTTCAAAACTCGTTCAAGATAGTCTTTCCACGTTTTCTTTGACTTCTCCGCACTTTGGGTCAGTTTTTCGTTTTCCTTGATGGCCTTTCGGATGTTGGCAGGCAACGAGCTGAAGCCTTCCTTGACCGCGCGCATTTCATCTGCAAGCGGCTGAATGTCCTTTCTAATCTGTTCAACGCTGTCCGCAAACTTCTGAAGCTGTGTCGAATCAATATCAGCGACAGCTTTCATAGCATCCGGCATTTTCCGAAGTGTGTTGACCACATTATTCAGGTTATTGGCTTTTTGGATATTGCCAAGCGGAGAAAGTTTATCGGAAAGTTCAGCAAGGGGCGACCAGTCCACACCTTGAAGAGACCTTGTTGCGTCGCCAATACCCTTGATCTGCGAAGCCCAAGATGTGCTCAGCTTGATTTTGTCAAGCACACCCATCTTCGCAAGTGCATCGCTCATCATGCTTAGCTTCGAAATGGATTCTGTATCCAACAGGGAAGCGGCGTTGCTAATTGACTTAATTCCGGCGGAAACGGCATTCAGGCTCCGTTGATTCGATGCTGCCGAACGAAGGCTTTCAAGCGACTTAACCATTGAATCAATGCCATTCTTGGCTTGAGCAGCATTTCCATCAATCTCAATAATGAGATTATCAACTGTTGCCATTATCCGTCACCTCCTTGTTCTTGGCTTCCCATCGTTTTTGCAGCTTTGTAAAGTGGTCAATGATCTTCTGGCGCTCCTGCTCTGCTTTCCGTTCTTTTTCTTCCTGAGTCAACGGCGTAACCCGCAGCGGCTCATTTCTATATGGTTTAGGCCTGCGCTTGTGCTTAGAATCAAAGACTTGACTGAAGTTTGAAAGCGCGGTCGAGAATGCTTCATAGTTGTACACGCCTTGCAGCCACATTCTCTGACTGTCCATTTCATTCTTCAGCTCATGTGCCCTCTTGAATATTACCGTCAGCGTCGGATCGTCATCCCAATACTGCTCATGCGTCATACCTATGGCCAGATAGAACGGTTCAGTATCATCAAATGCTTTTTTTAAAGGGAACGGCACATATTCTGTTACCGTTCCCTCCATATTACTCTGCGCTGTTACAGCACCAGCGCCAGACCCGCGTTTTTTTCGCCACCGTCTTCCTGCTCAGGCATGCATGCGGCATTGTACAGATCGACAAGGCGAGAAATAAGCCCCTCTGCGCGAAGGCCGCCAAGCTCTTCCAAAATCTCATCTGTCACATCATGACGGATGCCCTTGTGATGAGCCTGAAATGCGTAATAGAACAGGTCAGAAAGACCCGTAACGGGCTTTCTGGGAACATCTTCAAGGATAAAGCCGTTCCGTTCTGCGAAAACAACCGCGCGTCGGGTAAATTCAAGCGTATACTTAATACTGCCATCCTTGTCCTTGATGAGAATCGGAGAATTTTCTTTCTTTGTAGCCATTTCTTTACTCCTTAAATCGTAGTCGGCTTCGTTGCCCAGCCGACAATCTTGTTTACAGAAACGTATGCGTCGATTTCCAGCACGGAATCTACTTCCATAGCGGAAAGGCCGAGCTGCTGCGGCTCAACGCGCATGAAGAACGCTTTCGTCAGCTTGGGAATGACGATTGCAAACCACATGCTCTTTCCTTCATCCTTGCCGTCATTGGCTGCCTGATAGAGTTCATCCCAGTCTGTCTGGAATTGCTCGGTATTGTTTGCGCCGAACTGAATCGAGCCGCCTGGGTCTTTCAAACCCGGAATATATCGCTTCCATTCCGAATCAGAAAGGTCGGTAACATCAAGGGACGATGCTTCCGGGTTCAAATCCGGCGTGCTTTTAATGCCGTTGATCTTTTTATAGCCCGTAGTCGGCATCGTTCCGGCCACAGTTTCCATTGCCCACTGAACAGAAACGCCAGCGGTAGAAAGTTCAAGAGCCATTTATCATGTTCTCCTTTCGTTTTTAAGATTTATAAATCAAGTTATCTTCTCCAATAACCCCTGTATATCGCGCTACCCTGCGCGAAATACTTTTGTCAATGTTGGAAAGCGGCATGTTTGCCGTACGAACAAAGCCATTTCCAAACATATAGCCGTCAACCGTGGCAATGATGTCCTTGCATTGCTGTTTTCCCAGCGCGTCCTGAAGGTTCGAATAGACATTAACCGTGTACATAAGGCTTGCGTTATGCTCTATGTTGTCGCCCGACAAGCTGCGCTTATATGTACTGTTATCGCTCTCAACAAACGTAACTGCCGGAAAACTGGCCGGTGAGTCAACCTCGCAGCCATATACGCTGATTCCTTCATGTCTTTCACGGAGGAGTTTTGTAACGCCGGCGTATAAAATATTTTCAACGTCAAGCATTTTTAAAAACCTCTTTCACAACCCGTTCAGCCTCATCGCGCATTTCGGACAAAGCAATGTACATCGGCATTGATGCAGGGTTACCGTGTGTCAAAACATACGGCTCTGTTGCCAGCGGGTCAGAGCTGATTATCTGCCCGTTTGTTCCGGGATCTCCGTGATATCTCCACGCATCATTTTTTCCGCGTCCGCCTCCCATTTCACCAATGCCAACAACTCCATCGGGCTTTGGTATCGGATAGGTAAAGCTGCTGTTGTAATGGACGCCAGAACCAAACTCGATGAAACAAACCGCGTTGCCTGATGCAACAACGGTATATCCCGTCTCTGTTTGTTCGATGCTGACGGATGAATCATTTGTTCCGTCATATGGCGCATTTGCGAACCTAACGTTCGCTTCTTTTAGACCGATTTCAGCAAGTCTCTTGCAAATCTGATTCGTCAGTGTTTCTATCTTGTTACGATATTCTGTGAGTTGGCGAATTGCGTTTCCGATGCTCCGGCCATTCAGTTTCACTTTGATGTTACGCGCCATATGTGCCCACCCCATCAGCGATATTTACCTTGCTGATTGCGTATGCTTTGTGGTTGAGAGATTGTGCAACCTGTTCAACAACATAATCATGGCCAGTTGTTGTCTTTCCTTCACTATCCATCACAGGCGTTTTGTCAATCCATAGGACAGTTGTTTCCTCAATTGGACAATTTATCGGCATAGGGTTGATGGTCCGGGAATACTCGGCGTTTAATCCGAAAAGCTCACCGCCAACAGAGCCACGAGAAGCGGAGATATTGCCTTGTGTCTCTACAGGCTTTCCGTAAACAGGTCTCGTCCCATTCTCGTTCCCCCATTGGTCATGTGTTGTTTCGTTTTTGAGAAACAGAGCGTACCAGAACATACGTTCGTTACGAGCCATTCCCCTCATCAAACCACCATCCCATATGGCGTTATCTGGGCAAGCAATTCAGGCGGAACATCCGTTGAGTTTCCATAGCTTCTTGTAACTCCGTTTTCCGTGTGCCCTGATTCGCCTTCTGCTCCACGTTTGTTGTACAGAAAGATAGCAATTTCAATTTGCACTTGCTGATATCTCTCTTCCACTTCTGTGTCATCGGGAACACCGAACGGATATTGCCGATTCAAAATCTTGCTTTCGGCCAAATCAAGATAAGCAGACAGCATATCAAAGTTCTCAACAGCATCAATTCCGATGAGCGCGCCCGTCTTTTTGACCATCTCTGTTTCCGAAATCCGTTTCACTGCCTGCCTCCTTGCTTACATCTTTTTGGGTCTCCCTCGTTTGGCTGGCTTTTCGTCATCCTCTCGGACAATAATTTTTCCATGCCTGTTCATTTCTTCTGCATCTTCGTCCTCAATTTGGAACGCAACGCCCGGAGGATGGAAGATGCCACGATAAGATACGGTATAGGCCGGAATCAGTTCGGTCACGCAATCACCTTCATCACCGCAACTTCGTCCATGCGTTCAAAAGACGGCAAGACGATTTCAGACGCGAAGGTGTTGATGTTGACCGGGTGTTCCTCAACAATTCGGGTGATTGCAACGCCCGTGTTTACAATGGAGACATCAGCTTTGCCGGACCCCTGCAAATCTGCTTCTTCCGGAGTTGTACCGTACCACGTGCCGCCAATGCTGCCGTCCGGAATGAAGCAAACATAACCATCAGGCACAAACGCTTTGGCTACCTTATCTTCATCGCGATACATCTTGTCGTAGATGACGATATCCACGCCAACGGTTCCACTGATGACAGCCTTAACTTCGGCATCTGTCAGATAGCTCAACGTGCGGCCATTCACCGTCAGATAACGATTCTTGATTGCATCGGTAGCCGCAAGCAGGTTGAAGGTGTTGGTGTTCATAATCGCATGCACAATCTCTGTTCCAGTCTTGGAACGAATCGTGTCCTTGACCTTCTTGATCGCTTTGAGCGGATCTGCGGTCGTCGGCGCGGTCCACAAGTCAGTGGTCGTCAATGCGGTATAGTTGTTAGTTTTCCAGCTCTGGTCGGGGTCGTAGTTATAGGTGTAATCTACGCCGTTTGCCTTGATGGAAATGCCAGCTGCGCCGTTAATCGGGAAAAGCAGCTGCATAATCATTCTTTCGGGCACAACGTTTGCGCCTTCGATCAGCGCGTTTGCGTCATCGTATACGCGAGCAATGATTTCATCCGCATAGGGATCGTTGGAGTCCTGAATGCGCAAAAGCTCCTGCCGGTCTCTTTCCTTGATCTTGAAGCCTTCACGGAAGAACGGCATTTCGGTTTCGAGCTTCTGGAAACCGATTCGATCCCGAAAGGTTGCCTTAGCGTCAAACGCGCTCGGCATCAGGGAAATCGGAAGCCCCTTAGAGCCTTTGAGCCACTTCAGATCAAGTCCAGCTTTCTTTCGCGCTGGAAACAGCGTTTCACCCAGATACGGAATCCGGTTGCTCTGAACTTCCGTCCAGTTCGCCGCAATGGTCTGCGGCGTGAAAAACTCTTTAAGATTCATGTATTACCCTCCTTAGGTGTTCACGCCGATATTCGTCCGAAGAATCAGACCCGGAACGGCCGCTTTCATTGCCGCCACATCCAGCTTGCATCCGGAATTAGCCTTCGCTTTCTTCTGATCGATTACGCCCTGAACCACAAGCGTTCCATTCGGATTTTCGGTAGGGTCAACGTCGTACAGAAGAACACCGTCTGCATTCGTGCTTGCAGCGTTGCTGCCATCTGCATCTGCCTCGGTAGCTTTAACGCCGCCAAGCGTCATAGGCGTACCGGCCTTGACGACGGACGTACCCGTTACGGTGATGGGAACGCCCACAAATTCATCTGCGGCAAGGATTTCCACCGTGCCTGCAATGCTCGCCGTTGCAAATTTCACTTTCTTTTACTCCCTTCACATATAGTTCTTCAGTCCGTTTCTGGCGGTCTCGTTGGCCTTTGCGCGCTGTGCGCCGATTCGCTTTGCCATCTTCATGGCTTCATCGTCATCGTCGTTATCGTCGCCGCCGCTTAGCTTCTTCATGCCGCGCATCGCATCAGCTTCAACCTGTTTCTTAAAGGATTCATTGGCTTTCTTTTGGTTCTCGAATACCTTGTCCATCTCGCCGTTGAACAGAGCTTCCGCCGTCTCATGAGCCAGCTTTTCGTCGTATCCCGGCATTGCCATATACCGCGCCGTATGGCTGGCAATCGTCGAGTTCTTGAGCAGATCGTTGTACTTGTCCTGAAGCTCCTGCATGGCCTTAGCCTGCTCAGATTTTGCGGCTTCGTCATCGGTCTGCTTAGCCTTGAGCTGCTTGCTCACATCGGCAAGCTCCGACAGTTTCTTGTCAAAAAGCGACTTGTCCACATACTGCTTTAGATCAACCCTGTCCGGAATTTCCACCTTGAGCAGCGCATCTAACTTTTGGGCATCCGTCATTCCGTCGAACCCCTCAATGGTGCTGGTGTCAATGTTTGGCATGATTCTTTCTCTCCTTTTTGTGTGTTTTAGGTCTTTCTCTCGACCATATTGTGTTTTTCCTGTTCTCTCAGGGCTTGTGTTTGAACGCTTCTCTGCGTATTCAATCGGCTTTCGCCGTTCAAACCAAAACAAAAACAGGGGTTATACCGTTTGCATCATGCAAACCATGTATAGCCCCTGTCGGCTGTTTCCCACTGACCAATTACAGTGGTCAATATGTTATTCAGTTTTCAACGATAGGCTCTTTGCTTTTTAGCTTTCGCGTGATGTCTACGACGACAACATTGTCCTTTTCGCGCTTTACCGTCGCTTCTCCACGGTTATTCAGAATCGCTTCGATTGCTTCAACCGTCGCCTTGCCCAGCTTCACCCCTGTCGCCTCCTGTTTCGTTGTCCTTCTGTCCGTTATACCACTCCATACCGCGAGTGTATGCGTCCTCGGCATCCGGCGTGATATCGCTGACTTGATAGGCAATCTGCGGATGAACCTTGTCATTCGCAAGAAGCGTCGTCAGCACAGTGGCCTTTGTGCCGATATCCTCATAGTTCCGTCGCGTAAACTTGCCGACTACATCTTCCGGGTTCAAGTCCAGATCGCCCAGCTTTTTACAGATTCTCAAAGCGGCGTTCAAGAATCGCTTGTCGGAATACTCCCAGAGTGTGGCCGTATCCTTTGCCCGTGCTTCTGCATGATACCATCCGTTCCGGACGATGGTGCTGCCGTTGTTCGAGCTGTCCGACGTGTTGCCGTCGCCCGTGCTGGGCATCCCGACAATCGTCAAAATATCCTTGTAGATATCGTTTGCTAGGACCTGCTGATCCGCCTGCTGTAAATCAACGGCTACCGCCTTGATGGAGGGCGTTGAAGCATTTGGAACGGTTTTGGTAAAAACAAACGCAGACGGTTGGCTTTTCAGTTTTGCCTGCTGTTCGTCTGACAGCGTGATGTCGTTAAACCACATCAGGCTTTGAACGTTTTGCTCTGTGGCTTCAATTCGATTGCTTTCAAGCACATTAGCGGCGTTCATCAGGTCGATCACCTGCTCAAAAGCACCTAATCGGAACTCGTTGTTGACGTATTCAATGATCGGATTTGCGCTAATCAGGTTTTTTTCTTCCTCTACAGTGTTTCCGTCAATGATGAAGTGACTATCATCGGTGTACACATCGTAGATATTGCGTTTTCTCCCGTCCTTGCCCTTTTTGTTGACATAGGTCACGGAGAACACTGGTTCGCTGTCCCTGTATGGCGCATTTTCATAGGCGACAAACGTATTCATAGGATCAAGCGTTCGGAGAATGAACGGCACACCATTTTTATCCTCATTGGGATACACAAAGCGGTATGCAACGCCGCAGATGGAGAAATCATCTGCGAGCCGCTTGTCTGACGCGTGCTTTCCCGCCAGATACATATAATCGTTCAGCTTGTTAATCCTGCCAGTCAGCTTTGCGCCCTTGCTCCGGCTGACATAAACGACAGGAGCACCCAAAAGGTAGGAAACTTTGAAGGTGACAATTTCGGACGCACGGTTTACAACTGTGTTATGAACGATATCCGGTCTTACCGTCTTGCATCTGTCGCAAATCGGCTGACCACCGCGGAAATACTTGAACAGATAGTCAATTTCTGTTCTGTTCTGAATATGTGCGGACATTGCCTTGTTCACAGCATCTTTGACATTTTCTGCATTTATGGATGTGTAATCCGTCAAAATCTCACGCCGTCCGAACAGCTTCAAAGCGTTCCCTCCCTTCATTTTTTCCTTTCCTTGATTATATAAAAGAATAAACTCTATTTCAATTCGTGCGACAGCTAATCACACAAAAATGTGTCTACTTTTTGTGTGATTACCACAGTCTATCCATTAGTAAGACCTTGACAGCCGTCGATTGATCCATTTCGATGGCCTGCGCCAAGCTGTCCGGCGCATCGTCATTTTTGTTCTTGCCGATCATTTTGAATGAAAACACGTTTTGCATAAAAAGCTGATATTCCTTTGACCTCTTTCCTTCTGCAAGGAAAATCATTCTTTCCCGAATATCCGGAGCTTTGTCAAAAATGCGTTGTGCTTTTCCGCCGATTGTGATTGCCGTCGTCTTTGTCGTTAAGTTAATCCTCTTGTTCTGTTCTTTCAAAAGCTCTTCTACGCCCTCTGCATAAGCAATGGTTGTTTTATTCGCCTCAAACTGCAAAGCCGCCACATCGTTGTTTATGACACTTTCAGCGACAAGCTGCTGAGTTGTCCTCTTATCCCCGTTGTTGTAAACCACGGCAGGAACATAAATATCATTGCCATACTTCACGCAAACAGGCCCGGCAACAAAGTCGCCTCCGCCCCACGCGGGATCAACCGCCATGAATATCCTGTCCGGCACACTGTCTGGCAACTCACCGTTGTAGTAACGGAAATCGTCAGGCTCAAACACTGCCCCGTCACGCTCAATCGGCGCACCCATGTACTGGGCAAACCACGAGGCCATATCATTATTCCGTTCAAACGACGCACGCCTCTGCTGGTAGACTTCGGTTGAGAATCCCACGCCGTAGAGATAGTCAAAGTTGCTTTCGTCGTTCTCATCCAGTGCAGGAAGATTGATAATTCGATACCGATGATCTTTGAACTTCTCGCTGTTCATGATTGTGTCGATCCTTAATCCAATCGGATCAAGCAATGACCATCGCGTACCGCACCACAGAATCTTTGCATTTCCCTTCGCGCGGGACAGCATGTTGTTATCCACTTTGCCCCAAGCAGAAATCAGGCGGTCTTTACTCATTGCTTCTTCAATGCCGCTCAAAAGGTCGTCCGACATCAAAATGCCGTCAACGTCAACGCTGCCATTCAGCGTTCCGTATAGTGAACGGCACGTCAACGACGCATATCTCTTGTTTCGGTCGATATTCAGCGTTTCCATCCTGCTGTTTGTTGACGCGACCTCTTTCCCCGGAAATATCTCTTTCCACAGGTATGTTTGGGGATCGTTCAGGATTTCCATAACGCCATTATAGAACGCGTTTGTGATGTTGTCCGAATACGCGCAATACAGGTTAGAGCGCTCGCTGTCTCTACCAATCGCCCACGTCATGTAGAACATGAGGATCGAAGTTTTTCCGACGCGCGGCGGCATGGATAAGAATAGCTCGTCCAACCGATCATCCGCCAAATCCTGCAAAGCTTCAACAAGCGCGAGCAGTGTCTTTCTGCGCGGCAGGTAGAATTTCTCTTCCGGCTTTCTATTCCACTCCAGATACAGCAGATAGCTGTCAAAATCCTTTGGAGCAGCCCACTTATAGGTTTCCTTTACCAGCTCATACGCCGCCATATCGCCACGCACGGCCAGTCTTTCGGCATACTTCCGCGCTTCCTTGCACAAAGCCAAATCATCCGTATTCTGCGCCATACTGAACAGCATCGTCACATTGCCCAGATTGCCCATATCCGATTCTCTAATCCGCTTAACAATCTCTTGATCTGTCATATTCCCTCCAAAACGAAAAGCCGCAGTTTCTCACTACGGCTCTACGGAAATATAAAGAGGGCCGCAGTCCAATGACTACGACCCCTATTAGTCGTCTACGAGCACCCTATTGCGCTGATTTGATTATATCATTCCTGCTTTTCTTCGTCAACTTTCATCCGTGCTTCCTCGATCAGCGGCTTATGGTACTTTTCCTCCGCTTCTTCTCTGACAGCTATTGCATCTGACAAACGGCTGTACAGGCCAATGGTTTTCTTTTCCCCATTTACGCCAATCGACACGCCCCAGCCTTTCTTCCTGCTGTTCCAGAATACACCCTTTCGCCCTGACTTATTATTCTTAGATGTTTTCCGAATCAGCTGGTACACATTGGAGTGTTCCACATCGCCCAAATGCAGCCTCCTTTGCATCTCTTTCACTACGTCCGCATTTGCACACCCGCATGACACAGCGCGTCCACGTTTAAGGTCTGTTCCGCTTGCCAATCGTTCCTTTCCGCAGTCGCAGACACAACGGTACATCATGTTTCCCGCCTCGCCACTATTGCACTGCTTAATATCTGTCCGTTCAACGACCGTCAACCGTCCAAACCGCTTGCCGATAAGTTCCTGTTCAAGCATCTTTCCTCTTCGCTTACAACCACAGGACACGCTTGCGCCACTCACCAGCTTTGCCGCCCGCACACTAACCTCTTTACCGCAATCGCATCTGCAAACATAGCTCACTGTCTTCTGCGTTTCGTCCCTCTGTAAGACTGTCAGATACCCAAACCTCTTGCCCGTTAAATCCGGCAGTCTATTTTGACATCCGCAGGACGTTGTATGCCCGCTTCGCAGATTTCCAAGCCTATATTCCTTCACGCTGCCGCACAGCAGGCATTTCGCCTCGCACATCGGGATTGTTCGAGGCGGCTTGCCCGGTCTTAGATACGGCGCACGCCACTCTCGGATTACCTCAAGATTGCCATAGCGTGTGCCCATAGAATCACCCCTTTTTGTTCTTGCGGGTGCTCACGGGGTCTACCCCGCGCGTCAGCCGCTACCCCCTTATTACCCCCGCCGGGGTATCCCCGCGCGCCTGCCTCGGTGCTTGTGCCGCCTGTATGGGACATATACGCCGCATAGTTGCGCCGCGCATCCTTCCAACGGCTGGAGATGGTGCCGCCGTGAATGTGTGCCCCGGTGGACGTGTCGCCCTCTGTGCGCGCCGCCTGCATCATATCGGCAGGCCGTCAG
>OGOO01000794.1_pt1 | contig 33192 bp, 26 predicted proteins | sample 1552651 | NCBI WGS metagenome assembly OGOO01 (sample SAMEA2580118, study PRJEB22360) | human gut metagenome | biome: human gut; feature: human-associated habitat; material: faeces | place: Denmark | collected 2008/2010 | reverse complement strand
GACATATCGAAAACTCCAATCGTGGGTGGAATTATATGGGTGAGGCGCAGCGTCGACCGGTCCGCCGTTCGTTAGAACGGCGGAACCCATGGGGCTCGCAGCGTCGAGGGGTTCCGGCGTTTGGTAAAACGCCGGAACAATCTAATGCTCGATCCAGCAGCGCAGGGTCTCGCCGGCCTGCAGGTGACGCAGATTCTCCGCGGCAATGTCGACGACGTTGTTGAGGGTGGCGGCTAGATGGAACCAGCCAGAGACGTGCGGTGTGATGAGCATGTTGGGCGCATCCCACAGCGGGCTTGTCGCGGGCAGGGGCTCGGGGTCGGTGACGTCGACCGCGGCGCCGGCGAGATGTCCCGACTCCAAGGCGGCGACCAAGTCGTCGGCGACCACAAGGTCGCCGCGGCCGCCGTTGGCAAAGAAGGCGCCCGGCTTCATCGCGGCGAAGAACTCGGCGTTCGCCAGGCCGCGGGTCTCGGGTGTGCTTGGCATAAAGGATGCGACGATGTCGGCCTCCGCCAAGCGCTCAGGTAGGGCGTCCATGCCGTCCATGTCCTCAAACACAATGGGGTAGACGAGCGGATGGTGCTTGATGCCGCGGACGTGCGCACCCATGCTGCGGCAGAGCGTGGCAAAGTGGCCGCCAATGTCGCCCGCGCCCAGCACCAGCACGTTGGCATTTTTGAGCGAGGTAACCGGCCCCAAATCCTCCCAGCGATGCTCGCGCTGCAAGTCGTGATAGCCGGGCAGGCGCTTCATCATGGAAAGGACCATGGCAAACATGTGCTCGCTCACGGCCTGACCGTAGGCGCCGATCGAGCAAGACAGCTTAGCTTCAGCCGGCACGGTGCCAGCGGCCAAGTAATCGTCATAGCCGGCGGTCTGCAATTGCAACAGCTGGAGATGCTTGCATGCGGTAAGCAAAGCAGGGTCTATGTTGCCCAAGATCACGTCGGCGTTGGCGACCTGCTCACGCGTGATGGCGTCGGAGCTCGTGTAGATAAAGTCCTCGCCCGGAGCGCTCGACTCAAGAATTGCGTGATGGCGGTCATTGACGGGCAGCAAAACCAGGATGTTCACAAGCAGTCCTCTCCGCTCAGCCTGCAAAAAAGGGACGGGTTTGTTTTGGCAGGTTGTATCAGGCAAAACGTTCAAATAAAACGCCGGATGCAAGACGGGCGTGCCCGTCAGCATCCGGCGCTCGTACGGCTACCAGCTGAGCAGCTCGTAGCCGTCCTCGGTCACCACGAGCTGTACCTCGCACTGGGCCGAGTCGCTGCCGTCCTTGGTGCGCACGCACCAGCCGTCGCCCTTGCTAATCTTAATGTCGGGCGCCCCGGCGTTGACCATGGGCTCGATGGTAAAGACCATGCCCGGAGCCATGATGGTGTCCACATCGGGCGCCTCGGTGGTAAAGCCCACAAACGGGTCCTCGTGGAACTCCTTGCCAATGCCGTGTCCGCCGTACTCGCGCACCACGCTAAAGCCGGCGTCCTCGACCGTCTTTTGCACGGCTTCGGCCATAACGGAGAGCGGCAACCATGGCTTGACGACTGCCAAGCCCGCTTCCACGCTGGCGCGGGTGACCTCGACCAGGCGCTGGCGCTCGGCAGAGACCTTGCCGATGCAGAACATGCGGCTCGAGTCGCTAAAGTAGCCGTCTAGGATCGTGGAACAGTCAACGTTGATGATGTCGCCCTCGTGCAGCACGTCCGTATCGCAGGGGATGCCGTGGCAGACCACGTCGTTGATCGAGGTGCACACACTCTTGGGGTAGCCCTCGTAGTTGAGGTCGGCCGGCGTGCCGCCGTGCTCGACGGTGTAGTCGTAGATCATCTGGTCGATCTGGTTGGTGGTCATGCCCGCGGCGATGTGCTCGCCTACGTAATCGAGCACGCCCACGTTGATGGCGGCCGAGCGCTTGATGCCCTCGATATCGGCGGGCGTCTTGTAGAGCGTGCGGGGCAGAACCTCCCAGCCCTCTTCCCACAAGCGCTCGAGGCGCTCATCAAAGGTGCTATGGCATTTCTTATATTTTTTGCCGCTGCCGCACCAGCAAGCGTCGTTGCGGCCGGGCACGGGTCCTTTGTCAAACATGGCTAACTTCCTTTCATCCGCAGCTAGTATAGCCCACCCACGCGTCTATAAAAGTTGCGGTGATATAGTTCCGATTTAAGCGGTTTAACAGCACAAATAGGAACTATATCACCGCAACTGATGGGGCGGGATGGCGGGCACTAGCTGCTGCGTGGTTTTGCTAGTAGCTCACCTGGCAGGGGATGCCGAGGGCTTGGACGCGCGCGGCAATGGCGTCGAGCACCTCGGGTGCCGCTTTAGCAAGGCCGGCGACCGGTGTCTCGCGCGCCACCGTGTAGATAGTCGCCTCCTGCGGGCGAATGCGCTCGAGCGCCGCGAGCCAAGGGCCAACGTACTCCTCGCCGGTGTTATCGAGAGACTTGCCTCGGTACTCGCCGCTCAAAAACATCGTCTGGATAATGACGTGGCCGTTAAAGCTCGCGAACGTCTCTATCTGGTGCTCTACATCGTAGGGGCCAACGGGCTGGTCGAGCAGCTGGATAAAAGCCGGGTCGACCGTATCGAGCTTGAGGATGTTGTCGTCGACCATCATGAGCGCATCGTGTACCTGGGGACGGTCGGCGCGCGTGCCGTTGGAAAGCACGGCAATCTTGGTGTTTGGGGCCAGCTGGTCGCGAAGTGCGACGGCACCGGTGATGGCCTGCGGAAACTCCGGTGCGGCGGTGGGCTCGCCATTGCCGGCAAACGTGATTACATCGGGCAGCTCACCCTCGATTGCCATCCCGTGCAGCTTGGCCTCGAGTGCATCGAGCACCACGGCGGCCGTGTTATACGGCTCGTGGCAGGGGCGCTCAGCGTTGAGGCCGTTCTCGCAGTAGATGCAGTCGAACGTGCAGATTTTGCCGCTCGCCGGCATCATGTTGACACCGAGCGAAAGGCCCAGGCGACGGCTGCGAACGGGCCCAAAGATGGGGCTGGCATTTAAAAACGTAGACATAGGCATATGCTCCTTGGGACAGTTGAGCTTAAGCATAGCATCGGCCTTCATGCGGGTCGCGGGTTTGGGCGCTGTTGTTTAGGCAGAAACCTTGCAATCGGGTGAGTTTTCGGAACCCTGTCATGAAGGGGCGCGAGTCGGGTACAGTAAACGCATTCATGTACGCACAAAATGACGCCATCTGGCCAAGCCGTATCCCGGCACGGCCTGGTGGTGTTGACGATGGGAACACAGTATGGATTTTACGGTCGAGAATGCGGGCACCACGATCGCCTGCCGCGAGTATGCCGGCCCGGATGTATCGTCCGATACACCCGCCTTGGTGTGCGTGCACGGTGCGTGCGTCGACGGTGTCTTTTTTGACGCCATCGCCCGCGAGCTCGCCTGTGACTATCGCGTCATTACCTACGACCGGCGCGGTTGCGGCGAGAGCGGCGACGCTGCAGACGGACGCTACGACCTCGCCGTCCAGGCCGCGGACCTGCAGGCCGTTATCGAGCATATTGGCACTCCGGCAAACGTGCTCGCGCACAGTGCCGGTACGTTGGTGGCCCTGGAGCTTCTCCGTGCAAACCCCGCCATAATCTCGCGTGCGATTCTGCATGAACCCGCCGTGACGGATGAGGGCGCCGGCCTGGGCGCGGCCCCGGTTTTGCTCGAGATGATCGCCGCGGGAAAGGTCTCCAGGGCATTACGGGCCTTCCTGGGCGCCATCGGCGATTCGGACCCTGAGGCCCCCAAGTTAACCGAGGCGGAAGCCAAGCATGCCCTGCGCAACGGCCGCAGTTTCATGGCGAACGAATACGAGATTACTATGACCTGCGTTCCCGATTGGGATAGCGTCCGTGCGTCGAAAACGGTGGCCGCCGTGCTCCTGGGCGAGCTCTCGATTGGCACGCCTCGCGAGGCGGGCACGAGGGTGGCGGCTGAGCTTTTGGACTGTCCGCTCGTAATGGTTCCCGGCGCGCACAACGGCTTGCGCGATCGCCCGGGAACGGCTGCCCAGACTGTCCTTGGCATCCTGGGGCTCTAACACCCGCAATAGCCAAAGCAGACTTCACCCACAAACGTTTCGGCATTGTTAACAAATGTGTTCAAAACCTCACGTCTGCGGCTTCAATCGCGCCGTCTGCCAACTCATAAAAATGTAACAGCATTTACGTGCTTACCTGCATCGGCAAGGTGTTACCCTTGTAACATTTGGAACCCACCGCTACCATGCGAAGCTATCGAAAGGGCCCCATATGCTCAATAATCACGAGGTCAATCTAAGCGACGAGGAGGCTGCCGCCGAGGTCGCCCGTGTCGCGAAGACCTACCCTGTGGTACGTTTACTGTCGGCCGATCAGATTAAGAGCGAGCCTAACTGCCTGCTCGCCGGCGATCGCTGCCCTTGTTTGCGCCAGGCAAGTCTTGAGGCCTTGACAGATTCCGATGAGGTGTCGGAGCAACTCCTCAACGATGGCGTTGAGTACCGCGCCCATCTGCGCCCTCTGAAGGTCGAGGGCGAGCCTCATGTCCTGCTGATGGTGCGTCCGATCGATGGGCAAGAGGCTGCAAAAGAGGACCTTGTCTACACCGACGTGCTGACGAGCGTGCATAATCGCCGATATTACGAGGAAAAGCTCCGTAGCGCCCGCATGAATGCCGGCGTTGCGATGATCGACCTTGATGATTTTAGGGTCTTCAACGATACGTGTGGCCGTCATGCCGGCGACCTTGCGCTCGGTGCCGTGGCGACAGCCATGCGCAGCGGAATCCGTTCGACTGACGAGCTTGTGCGCTATGGCTGCGACAAGTTTGTGGTTGTCATGCCCAATATTCCCTCCGATGACTTCACCCGTCGCCTGCATCAGGTGTCCGATGCCGTTCGTTCCACGATTATTCCGGGCCATGAGTACGTGAGCTTGACGGCATGTGTTGGTGGCGTTCGCATTCATGACGAGACGGTCGATGAGGGCGTTGGCCGCGCTGTCCAGTTATTGAGCCGCGCTAAGGCAAAAGCCGGTACGGTCGTGACCGATGCCGATTCCATCGAGGCCTTCCAAAGCGAAAAGCCTTTGGTACTTATTGTCGATGACTCCGAGATGAACCGAGTCATTCTCAGCGAGATGCTCAAGGACGAGTATTGCATCCTCGAGGCCGACAACGGTCGTACGGCGCTCGACATGGTCGATCGCTATGGCGATGAGTTGTCGCTCGTGCTGCTGGATATTGTCATGCCGGGCATAAGCGGCTTTGAGGTGCTGGCCGGTCTGTCGCGCCGATCGGTTAGTGACAATCTGCCTGTCATCATGATTTCGAGCGAAGATTCCGATGATATGGTTCTGCGCGCGTACGAGCTGGGCGCCTCGGACTATATCAACCGCCCGTTTGACTCCCGTGTCGTGCGCCGCCGTGTAAGCAACACCATCCGCCTATACGCCAAACAGCGCCGCCTGACGAGCCTGCTGTCCCAGCAGTACAACGAGCGTGTCAAGAACAGTCGCATGCTCATCGACATCATGGCTGGCGTCATGGAGCTTCGCAACGGCGAGAGCGGCAGGCACGTTACGAACATCGAAAAGCTGACCGAGCTGCTGCTTGGCTGTCTGGTCCAGCGTAGCGACACCATTTCCCTTGACAATGAGGAGCGCTCCACGATTGCCCTGGCTTCGGCGCTGCACGATATCGGCAAGATGTCGATTGACGATGCGATTCTCAACAAACCCGGGCGCCTTACGCCCGAGGAGTTCGAGATTATGAAGACGCATACCACGATCGGCGCCGACATGCTGCTTGAGCTGGGTAGCCATCACGCCGGCAATGCGCTTATGGAATATGCGTACCAGATTGCGCGTTGGCATCACGAGCGCTGGGACGGCAAGGGTTATCCCGATGGCCTTAAGGGCGACGAAATTCCCATTGCCGCACAGGTGGTTTCGGTGGCCGACGTGTACGATGCTCTGACGAGCGTGCGCGTGTACAAGGACGCTATCCCGCACAAGGAGGCAATTCAGATGATCCTGGACGGTAAGTGCGGCACCTTTAACCCGCTGCTGCTCGATTGTCTGCTCGAGGTGCAAGACCAAATTGCCGAGACGTTGGCACGCCCCGCTGACGTCGTCGCGTTTCCCACGATTTAGTTTGACCAAAGGAGTTTTTAATCCATGATTTCCATGCGTGAGGCGTATGAGAAGATCGGCGCCAATTATGATGACGCGTGTGCTCGGCTGATGGGCGAGGAAATGCTCGCCCGCTTTGCCCTCAAGTTTTTGGATGACGAGAGCATGGACAAGCTGGAGGCCGCCATGGCGGCGGGAGACGCCGAAGGTGCGTTTATGGCAGCGCACACGCTCAAGGGCGTGAGCCAGAACCTGGGATTCGATAATCTGTACGAGCCGGCGGTCGTGGTAACCGAAGCACTGCGTGGTGCCGATGCCGTTGACGGCGCTCGCGAGGGGATGCATGCGCTGCAGCAGCAATATGCGGCTACGATGTCGGCCTTGCGCGAGGCGGCTGAGTAAGGGCTTGCGAGCCTTGGGCTGTGTGCCTGTCGCGTATAGGCAAAAGGGCGCCCCGTCGGACCATGTGGCCGGCGGGGCGCCCTTATCTGTTATGCGGTTCGCGAACTAGCGGGTCTGCTTTACCTTGGCCGCCGCCTCGACAAACGACTTCCACAGGTTAAAGTCGGTCTCGAGCGTCTGCCAGGTGTACTCGGGATGCCATTGCACACCCAGACAGAACGGCTGGCCTTCGACTTCGATGCACTCGGGAACGCCGTCGGTTGCCTTGGCGACCAAGCGCGTGCTCTTACCCAGACGATCGACGCAGCAGTGATGTGCGGAGTTGGTCTGGATCAGCCTGTGCCCGCCAACCGCGCGCTCCAGCAGCGAGCCCGGCACGACCTCGACAGGATGCACAGGGTCGTTGAGCACGTGGGTATGGCGCCACTGCGTGCGGCCCTCGCGCGCGCCCAGGCTCGGCACGTCCATGCACAGGGTGCCGCCGGTGGCGACGTTGAGCAGTTGCGTGCCGCGGCAGGTGGTAAAGAGCGGCTTCTTGGCGCGAAGTACCTCGTTAACCAGCTTAAACTCAAAACGGTCGCGAATCTCGCAGCACAGCGTGGGGTCGTAAGGACGCTCGTCGCCCCAGCGTTTGGGGTTGACGTCCGGACCGCCGGGAATGGCGATGCCGTCGGCGATTTCCACGTAATGACGGATAACGTCGACGTCTTCGGTAATGGACATCTGCAGCGGCAGACCGCCGGCGGCAAGAATGGCGTCGACAAATACGCTCGCAATCTCCTCGTTGGGGGAGAGCGTCTCGCTCAAATAGGGCTTCGCTTCTTCCCAGCGTGGTGCGACCAGGATGAGCGGGCGGTCGGCGGGATCGACGCCGACGTGCGGAGTGTAGGACGATGAGGTGCGGGTTCCGATCATGGGTGCGGCTTTCGAATCCGGGTGGACATGGCACAGGGGCGGCGCAGGACAAACGCTGGTGATGAATTTGCCCGCGTGACAATTGGGTTAGTGGCCCTTAATGGAGTTGAGGAAGTCCTGGGCGCGCTTGGTCTGGGGGTGGTCGAAGAACTCGTCGGGCGTGCCGGTTTCCACGATCTGGCCGTCGGCCATAAACACGACGCGATCGGCCACGCGGCGGGCGAAGTTCATCTCGTGCGTGATGACAATCATCGTCATGCCCTGCTGGGCCAGACGGACCATGACCTCGAGCACCTCGTTGATCATCTCGGGGTCAAGGGCGCTCGTGGGCTCGTCAAAAAGCATGGCCTTGGGTTGCATGGCAAGCGAGCGGGCGATGGCTACGCGCTGCTGCTGGCCGCCCGAGAGCTGTGCGGGCACCTTATCGGCCTGCTCGGCAACGCCCACGCGGCCCAGCAGGTCCATGGCGCGCTCGCGGGCCTCGTCCTTGGAGACGCCCAGCACATCGACCGGTCCCAGCATGACGTTCTGCAGTACGGTCATATGTGCAAACAGGTTGAACTGCTGAAACACCATGCCCAGCTCGGCACGCATACGGGCAAGGTCCTTGCCTTCCTGCGGCAGGGGCTCGCCCTCTATGAGGATCTCGCCCGAGTCGATGGTTTCCAGGCGGGGTTGATGGTGCGGCACATGGTCGACTTGCCCGAGCCCGAGGGACCGATCACAACGACGACCTCGCCGCGGTTGACCGAGAGATTGATGTCGTTGAGGACGTGTAGGTCGCCATAGTGCTTATCGACGTGTCTGAGCTCGATCAGCGGCTGATTGCCGGTGGAAGAGGTGCTCTGTGCCATGGTGCTCGGCTCCTTATGACTCGAAATGGTAAAGCGTTAGCGGATGATGGTCGCGCCGGTCTTGTGCGAAACATAGACAGCGGCCTTGTTGATCGCGACGTTGATGAGGATGTAGATGACCGCGATAACCAGGTAGACCGACACGAGGGCGTCGTAGTTGGTAATGAGCACGCGGGCGTTTTGCATGAGGTCGGGGTAGCTCACCACGTAGGCCACGGTGGTGTCTTTGACTACGACCACGAGCTGCGAAATCAAGGACGGAATGATAAACCGAATAGCCTGCGGCAACACGATTTTAAAGGTGATTTTAGCTTTGGAGAGACCGAGTGCCTGGGCGGCTTCGACCTGGCCGCGCGGCACGGCGTTGACACCGGCACGGAAGATCTCGGCGAGTACGCCGGCGGCAGCGAGCGCGACGGGAAGCGTGAGCATCCAAAACGACGGCAGCGCGATCTTGTACTGGGGCAGCACCAAAAAGAAGAAGTAGATGAACAGCAGGCTCGGTACGCCGCGGAAGAAATCGGTGAGTACGCGGCAGAAGAGTCGCAACGGCTTGATGCCGCTGGTGCGGCCGAGCATAAGGGCTAAGCCCAGTGCCAGCGCAATGACGCCGGCGGTGAGTGCGACTTTAACGGTGCCCTCAAAGCCGGCAAGCAGGAACTTCCAGGTGGTGAGGTGCGTAAAGAAGTACCAGTAGTGGACCGAAAGCTGACCGGTCACATAAAAGCGCTGCAGTACCAAGGTGATGAGCGCTGCCACGGCAACCAATGAGATGGCGGTGCCGATGCGAATCTTGACGCGCATCTTGGGGCCGGGAGCCTCGTAGAGCGCATCACGCATGGTAAGCGCAGGGGAGGAATGCTTGCTCATCGGAGGATCCTCACCTTCTTATCGATATAGTTGCCAATGTGGCTCACCACAAAGGCCGTGCCCAGGTAGCCGAGCGCCGAGATAAAGAACGCGGCGACGCCGCCAAGTGAGCGCGTGTTGATGTAGCTCACCACGCCGGTGAGCTCTTGCGGCTTAAGCGGCACCTGGCTGCCGAGCGCGGTGGTGAGCATGACGGCGATAAAGAGGTTGGTCATGGGCAGCACGCTCGAACGCAGCGCCTGCGGAATCACGATCTTGGCGAGGATAAGGCTGAAGCTCATCCCCAGCGAGCGGGCGGCTTCCACCTGGCCGACGCCGACGGTGTTGATGCCGCTCATAAAGTTCTCGGAGCCAAAGGCCGAGCCCAAAAGGACCGTGGCGACGATAACGCAGGTGCGGTAGGGCAGAACGACCTTAAGCGGCGGCAGCGCATAGACGACGATGATGAGCAGCGCGATGCCGGGGATGTTACGGAAGACCTGAACATACAGGTCGCCAAAGACGCGCAGCGGCTTGAGCGGCGACACGCGCATCACGGTGACGGCGACGGCCAACACCATGGCGATGGCAAACGACTCAAGCGTCATGCCCCAGGTTGCTAGCAGCGCGTCGATATAGTTCTGGCCATAGAGCGACCAGAGCTCGGAGAGACTCATGCGGACCTCCCGTCGATAAGGAAAGGGGCTCCCGTGTGTACGGAAGCCCCGACAACTCAGTGAGGAAACAGTTTACCGCAATAAAGCGTACCATGCGTTTCCATATGGTTTCGCTGCGGCCGTTACCAGGCTCGCTGCCTAGGCGCCGATCTCGGGCAGCTCGGGAACATTGGTGTCGCCCGTACGGTCGCCGATGCAGATCTGCCACAGCTCAGTCCAGGTGCCGTCGTCCTCGATCTTCTTAAGGAAGTCGTTGACGAAGGCGACGCCGTCGGAATCGAGCGGCAGACCAATGCCATAGGGCTCCTTGTTGCCAAAGGACTTGCCGGCGATCTTGTACTTACCAGGCTCGCGGACCAGGGCGCTCTGCTGCATGTTGTTGTCGATGACGTAGGCATCGACGCGGCCCTGCTGGAGTGCCTGGCGGGCCTCCTCGTCGGTCTTGAACTCCTGCTGGCTGGCCTTGGGAGCGAGCTCCTCCAGGATGGCGGGACCGTTGGAGCCGGACTGGACGGCGACGTTCTTGTCGGCCAGGTCGTCGACGCTCTTGATGTCGTCGTTGTCGGCAAGCACCAGGATGGCCTGCTGCGTGTAGTAATAGGGACCGGCAAAGGAGACGAGCTTCTTGCGCTCGTCAGTGATGGTGTAGGTGGCAAAGACAGCGTCGACCTGGCCGTTCTGCAGAACGGACTCGCGCGTGTCCGAGGTCACCTGGGTGATCTCGACCTTGTTCTCGCCCAGAATGTAGTTGGACAGGAGCTGCGCGATACCGGCGTCGAAACCGCGGGTCTGACCGTCTTTCTCGTTGAGGAGGGAGAAGAGCGTGGAGGTCTGAACGCCACCGATCTTAAAGACGCCGGCGTCCTTGACGGCCGTGGCCCAGGTGCTGGCGGCGATGGCGTCGTCATCGGCCTTGGGGCCGTCGTTGACGAGCTTGTCGAATGCCTTGGCATCGAGCGTGGTGGAAGCCTCGGTATCCTCGGAGCCCTTGGAGGAGCCGGTGGCGGAACCCTTGTCGGCCTCGGCGCTGGTGTCGGAGCAGCCGGCAAGACCAAGGCCGGCGACGGTTGCGAAGGTGGCGGCAACGAAGCCGCGGCGGTCGAGAACGACCTGCTGGGAGAGGTTCTTGCTCATGGTAGAACACCTTTCTCAATAAAATCCCTAGCGGTTGAGTAGAGTTATACCCTATCCCGCTCAAATGGGTCAACACGAAATAACTCAGAAACATACTTGTCTTATGGGTAATTCTACCTACCAAAAAGGGACAGGTTTATTTTGGTAGGTTTTATCTGGGCAAACGTTGATTATTACAGCTAAGAAAGCGTTTTGCGGGCGGCCGGTCTCGTTGTTTTGTCTCAATCTGTAACAGGTAGACGAGGAAATGGGTTCTAGCTGTTACAGATCGAGATTATCTCTTCAGGGGGATTCGAATGTCTCGATCTGTAACATCTGGACGGACAAAAGGTCTCTAGCTGTTACAGATTGAGACAAAGGCCAGGGACTAAGACGTCTTGTCTAGATCTGTAACAGGTAGACGGGAATTCGGACCCTAGATGTTACAGATTGAGATAATCGCGTCGCGAAAATAAAAACCTCCGCAGGGGTGCTTCCCTTGCGGAGGTTTTTTACTCGTTGAGTAGCCTTACGGCTTCGGCGGCCATGTTCTCGACCGTCATGCCGTTCTGCGCGAGCAACTCGTTGGGGTCGTAGCGGTCGGGGAAGCCCTTGGCGATGCCGAAGGTGCGTGTGCGTACGGGCGTGCAGGCCAGGTAACACGCCACGCGCTCGCCCCAGCCGCCGTCCAAGATGCCGTCCTCGAGGGTGACGACAACGCGATGCTCGGCGGCAAGGCTGTCGAGGAACTCGCGGTCGAGCTCGGTTGCAAAGCGCGGGTTGACGAGCGTGGCCTCGATGCCGTACTCGGCAGCCAAGCGGTTTGCAACGCGCTCGCCCAGCTCAAAGAAATCGCCAAGCGCGAGCACAGCAACGTCGCGACCCTGGCGCACCACGTTGTAGCGAACGGCGCTGTAGTCGGTTTCCTCAGCGGGCGCCAAATCGGGGCGGCTTACCAGGCCGATGCCCGGTACACGGATCGCCACGGGATGCTCACGGTGGTCGAGCGACCAGCTCAGCATGGATAGGTATTCCTCCATGCAGGTCGGCGCTAGGTAGCGCATGTTGGGAAGAGCGCCCAGCATGGAAATATCAAAGAACGAGAGGTGCGTCTCGGACGTTGTGCCAAAGATCGAAGCGCCAAACACCAGGATGGTTGCGGGGGCGTCGTTGAGGCACAGGTCGTGCCACAGTTCATCGTAGGCGCGCTGCAAAAACGTGCCGTATGCGCCAAAGACCGGCTTGGCGCCGGCGCTGGCGAGCGCGGTGGCAAAGGTGACGGCGTGCTCTTCGGCAATGCCCACGTCGACAAACTGCTTGCCTGCCGCGGCGCGAAGCTCGGGCGTAAAGCCCATGATATAGGGCGTGGCAGCCGTGATAGCGACAACCTGCGGGTCGTTCGCGATAGCGGCGTTGAGTGCCTCGCTCGTAATATCGGCATAGGTGCGCGGTGCGGGCTCGCTCGGGTGGCCCGGGCAAAGTTTGCGACCGGTTGCCATATCGAAGGGCCCCACATGATGCCAGTGCTCGGGGTCGCTCTGGGCTGGCTCAAAGCCCTTGCCCTTGGCGGTGGAGACGTGCAGCACGATGGGATGATCGATATCGCGCAGCTCCTGCAGCGTATCGACCAGCGCTTGGACATCGTTACCGGCGTCCAGGTAGCGATAGTCGAGCCCCAGCGCGCGGAAAACGTTGCGCTCGCAGGTGCCGTTGCTGGCACGCAGCTCGGCCAGATTGCGATAGAGGCCACCGTGGTTTTCGGCAATGGACTGGTCGTTATCGTTGACGATGATGATCAGGTTGCTGTCGAGCTCGGCGGCATTGTTAAAGCCCTCAAACGCCAGGCCGCCCGAAAGCGAGCCGTCGCCAATAACAGTAATGACGTTATACGTGTCACCCGCCAGGTCGCGCGCGTGGGCAAGGCCGCAGCCCAAGCTCACCGAGGTCGAGGTGTGTCCCATGGCAAACAGGTCATGCTCGGACTCGTCGGGATTGGCAAAGCCAGAGGCCTCGCCAAAGCGTTCCGGGTCGATATAGGTGTACGCGCGCCCGGTCAGCGCCTTGTGGGCGTAGGTCTGGTGCGACACGTCAAAGACAATCTTGTCGGTGGGGGAGTTAAACACGCGATGGAGCGCGACCGTGAGCTCAACGACGCCCAGGTTGGGTGCAACGTGTCCGCCGACAGCGGCGGAGCTTTCGAGGATGGCGTGGCGAATCTCGTCGCAGAGCTGCGGGAGCTCGGCGCGATTAAGAGCCTTGACGTCCTCGGGCGTTGTCGTTTGCGTAAGCAGCATCGTTGTGGGTTACTCCATGCGGATCGAGCGCCGGCGCTCCCTCGGCCGGCACAATTGCACAAAACAGTCTCGCACATTTTGGCGTTTGATATGTGACGGCGGCGCGGTAATTCGCCAACTGGCGGGGCAAAACGTTTTGTCCGATGCCATACTGGTAGATTCGATGATGATTTTATTCAATGCGTGCAGGCCGTGGCTTGCCGCTGTGAGCCGCTGGAAGGAGGCAGCATGTCTGATGCCGTTCGTGCCGAGAAAATCGCGCACGAGGTCGACGATGCCGCCCACCAGCTGGCCCAGGCGGGCCGCTTGGACCTGACGCACGAGTTTATCCAGCATGGCGACGTGACGGTCTATGCACATGTGACTTCGGTAGCGCGGGCGAGCCTGTCCTTTGCCGAGCGCTTGGGCCGTGCTGGCATTTCGGTCGACCGTGTCTCGCTGCTGCGCGGAGCCCTACTGCACGATTACTTTCTTTACGATTGGCACGACCCCGATCCGAGCCATCGACTGCACGGATTTCGGCATCCATTTTTTGCCCTGGCACGTGCCGAAGAGGATTTTGAGCTGACGCCGCGCGAACGGAATATTATCGCGCGACATATGTTTCCGCTGGTGCCGGTGCCGCCGACGTGTCGCGAGGCATGGATTGTGTGTCTGGCGGATAAATGGTGTGCTCTGCGCGAGATGGTCGCCGGTCGTCTGCCGCGCAAAGACGGCGCGAACGATTTGAACGAGGGCTCGAGTGACGGCTCGAGTAAAGAATCGAACAAAAAGAGGAGAGGGTAGACGGTGGGAACCGCGATTGATATGGCGTTTGGCGGCGCGACGCTTGCCGCCTGTCCGCTTTCGGCACTGGTGCTTTCGTTTGCTTTTTACGGGTTTTGCGGCTGGGCATGGGAGTCGACGGTCTGCGCCATGCTCAATCACGGACGATTTGCCAACAGTGGATTTTTGCTGGGGCCGTGTTGTCCTATCTATGGTGTGGGCGGCATAGCCTGCTGGCTTTTGCTGCGCGGGATTCCGGATGCCTCTAGCCAGTTTGTCGCCGCGGCGCTTGTGTGCAGCGTAATCGAGTACAGCGTGGGCCTTCTATTGGAAAAGACAACGGGCGCACGCTTTTGGGACTATTCGCACCTGCCGTTTAACCTGCACGGACGCATCTGCCTGTACTGGGCCTGCGCGTTTGGCTTGGGTGCGTTGTGCATTTGCCGCGTAGTGGAACCGGCATTGCTGGGGCTGCTCGGCCATTTGCCGGTGCTGATTGTGCGGCTGTCCGCCTTTATCGTTGCGGTGGCGATGATGGTCGACGCGGCATGCTCTTTGGCCAGTTGGCGCCGCCTGTCCGATCAGCTGGAGCGTGTGCGTGCCGACCTTGCCGACCGCATCAACGAGTCGCTTGCCGATGCGTCTGACTCCATGCTCGAACGTATTCCCGATTCGGCGATCGACTCGGTGGCACAGACGCATATCCGTAGCCGTGCCGTTAACGCGTGGCTGGCCGAGCTGGGCGACGCGACGCTCGATGCCCTGCGCGAGAAGGCTTCGATGCCGACGTTTATCTCGGATGGTGCTCGCGGCTTGGCGCTCGCTGCCCGCCGCGTGGCCGATGCCGCGCCGAGCATGCCGTGTCCGTCGCTCAGTCGTCGCCTTGCCGGTAAGCGCATGAGCCGTCCGGTGCCGAGCGTGTCACTCAGTCGTCGTGACCTGCGCTTTTTCAATGCCTTCCCGCGTCTGCGCATCAATCACTACGAAGGTGTCATTCGAGCAACTAATCTCCGCGACCGCGCTCACGAGCTGTTTCGGCGCTAGCCGGGACGGGTGTGCTTGCGGCCCCCTTGCTCGCGTATTTCCCATTGGTTTCGCGCCCGTTGCCGCGCCGTTTCCAAGATTGCGGCGCCGTTGGAGACGGCACAATCTGGGTCGAGCCGGTCGAGGAGGTTATCCGCATCCGTACCGGCGAACACGGCCCCGCCGCGGTGTAGGACAATCTTTCGCCTGACGGGCGTGCCTCTCTTGGGGCGCGCCCGTTCTCGTCTACAATATCGTGCAGACGAAGGAGAGGCATGCCCATGATCAAGATGTTTGCGAGTGACTTAGACGGAACGCTGCTGAACGCTCTGCACGAGGCAGACGGGACCATCCGCCGTGCCATTCGTGAGCTGACCGAGGCTGGTCTGCATGTGGTTCCCGCGACCGGACGCTCGACGTTACCAATCGGCGAGCATGGTTTTACGGGGCTGACGCTCGATGCCTGCTGCTCTAACGGCTCCATCGTGCGCGACAGTCATGGCGAGGTACTCAAGACCTGGACCATCGACCCGCAGATTACCGAGGAGCTGCTCAAGGAGTTTCCGGATATCTGTTTTGACTGCTCCACGCCCGACGGCATGTTCTCGAGCGGCTCGTTCGAGATGCATCAGGCGGGCTTTAAGAAGGACAGTCCTATCAAGCGCATCGTGATGCGCGGCATGCGTGCGCGTGGCGGGTATCACGAGGAGCAGTATTTCGACCAGTCGATCAGTGACATCCTGCGCCACGATGTGTGCAAGATCAACTGTCGCGTGACCTCGCCCGAGCTGGAGCGCGACCTTAAGGCATATCTTGCCGAGCGCTCGGACCGCGTGGTCAACGCACCGTTCGATCCGGTGATGTTCGAGATCACAGACGTGGCGTGCAACAAGGGCGAGAGCGTGGCCTGGCTGGCGGGCTACTACGGTATTGCCGAGGACGAGGTCGCGGTCTATGGCGACGGCGGCAACGATATCGCCATGCTCGAGCGTTTCCGCCGCAGCTACGCGACCAAAAACGCTAGCGATGCAGCTAAAGCCGCCGCGAGCGCGACCATCGGCAGCTGTATGGTCCATGCCGTCCCCAAACACATGCTCGCCACCATGCATAAGCAGAACTCCCGCACCGTCATCGAATAATGTGACAAAGGGACAGCCCCTTTGTCACATTCTAGAGTTCTCAATTAGCCAGTGCTCGTAGGCGCTCTGCATGACCTCGGCTTTATCGGCTTTTTTGCGGCAGCCCTTCTGCTCCTCGATGGCCAGCTCATAGGTATCGCTCTGCTCAAAAGCGCTGGTATCCCAAGCACCGTGTTCAATGCGAGCCCATGTGGCATCGATGAGCTGCTCGAGTTCGGCAATGTCATCGGCGCTGGCGGTTGTCGTGAACGGCGGACGGAGCTCGCCCGTTGTCTTGTCGGGTTCTACATAGTAGTCGCCCATGGAAGTGACGGTGTAGCCATAAAACTCGGGTGACGCTTCGACCAGCAGTTTGTAAAACTTGAGCTGACGATGGTAACCTGCAGGGACTTCTTTGCCAAAGCCAGTCTTGTAGTCGACGATCTGCACCGTTTTAGCTGCATCGTCAACGAGGAGCAGGTCAAGAAAACCAAAGAGTGGAGTTCCACCGGCAGTTAGACACTGCATGTTCGCTTCCGTGATGCAACGGTAGCCGCGTACGTGCTCGACAAGCCAAGGGACAAACGCGCGACAAATGCGTTCGAAGCGGTCCGAATAGCGATGGACGTCCTCGGGGGCAAAATCGAGCCACGAAATCTGCTGGCGATACTCGGCCTCAATTGTCTCAATTGCCGCCTCGCCATCGGTTGCCATCCGATTAACGATTTCTTCGAACATCGCGTGAACGATGGTGCCGAATTCGGTTTGAATCGTGGGCGCCGTGGGTAGGCGCACAATCTGCTTCTCGGGGAAGTGCTGGCTATTTGCACACCCGGGCTCGTACGTCACAAAGTTGTTGAGTGCCGTGGCAGAGAGGTGTTTTACGTCGGTGTGAGGCGCCAAAAGCGCACGGAGCTCGGGCGTATCAAACACGTAGTTGTCGCGCCATTCGGTTCCGATGGCGGCACTGAGCTGGTCTGCTTCAGCAGAAACCTCGCAAGAGTCGATAAGCCCCGTGAGCTCCTGCAGCGCCGATCCGCCGGCGCGGTACAGCTCGAGGTGTCGCTTAGCGCGTGTGATGGCTACAAACAGCAGACGGCGCGCATCGTCGTCATCCTTTTCATCGCGAATAAGCAGGTTGGACGGGTACAAGCTCATGCCGCCGGCGCCTTTGTGCCAAGTGGAGTCGTCGGCATCGAGCAGGTAGACACAGTCGAACTGCAGACCTTTCGAACTGTGAGCGCTGGTAAGGCGAACGGCTCCCGGTGTGCCAAGATCGATCGATGCGTCGATGCTCACGCCAAACTTTTGCGCGGCGTCGAGTTTGTCGACAAGATCGGGCAGGCGAAGCGTGCGTCCCATGTGGCGCGCGTCGCCCATTTCACCCTCAGCAAAGGCGAGTAGGGCGCGGATGCCGGCATTGAATTCGGCGGCGCCCAGCGGATCCTGTTTTTTATGATCCTGATAATAGTCAAGGCTGCGTTTGACAATCTTAAAGAGCAACGCTCTGACCGGGGAGGCGCCGGCCTCGGCCGCCCACTGCATAAGGTCGTCGTACAGCTCTTTGACGCGGGCGCTATTACTCTCGCACATGGCGGCCATCCGGTCGCCGCGATGCTCACGCTTAGCGTTGAGCGCAAACGCCACGGATGACGGATGGTCGCCGCCTAGCTCGGTGGCACAGACAATCTGCGGAAGATAGCTGCTGGCGAGCTCCTTCTGCCCGCGAGCAAGCGCGGTAACGCAGCGCAGCAGTGCCAGCGTCGTCTGCATACGCTCGGAAGCAAAGAGATTCTGCCGCTCGCGATAGGAGAACGGCACGTTTTTCTTAACGAGGAAGGGGATAAGCGAGCGCAAGGCGGCATGCTTGGCGGAGATGACCGCAATTCCTTCGTTGGGATCTTCGCATTCATCGAGATAGTGATTAACAAGCCGCTGCTTAATGCTCGCAGCGACAGCGGCGTATTCCTCGGCTTTGCCGCCGAAGACGTTCTCACTAAAGTCGACCTGATCACCCTGAGGCTTGGAGGCTTCGATTGACTTATTCGAGCTGGCGTCGAGGCGATATTCAATTTGCCGCGCGATAGCTTGACCAAGCTCAACGATGGCGGGCGTGGAGCGATAGTTGGTCTTGAGCACGATGCTCCGGGGCGAAAACTCGGCCGCAAACTGGTTAGCACATTCGATCGTGGCGCCTTGAAAACGCATGATTGCCTGATCGTCATCGCCGACTGCCATGATATTGGGCGCATCAACGCCGTCGCAGAGCAGCTCGATGATGCGCATCTGAGCACCGTTGGTGTCCTGAAACTCGTCAACCTGGATATAGGTATAGGTGTCCTGGAGCACTTGACGTAGCGCATCGTTGTGTTCGACGGCGTTAACAAAGTCGCCGATCATATCGTCGTAATCGTAGAGATGGTGCTGGTCAAGCTCGCTCTGGTAGCTACGCGCGACGTCGCAAGCGGTCTTAAGTCGCTCGCTCTGCTCCGCAATCTTAAAGGTGCGTCCCTGAGAGTTGCTGCCTCCAAAGAAGGCATCGCGCACCTTGGTGTATCCCGACGACTTTCCCTTCTCGTCAATAAGTTCGGTGCGGCGAACGGTGTCGCGCAACTCAAGAATGTACGGCACGTACGTGCCGGCGGGGCACTCGATCGGGTGGGTGAGCGATGTGGGCGCCATGCCGCAGGCACGCTCGACCTCCTCCTCAAAGCGTTCTGCCAACGCAGCGCTTGCCCTTTCGCAGGCGAGCGTAAGCAGCTCGGAATGCTCGGTGAGCCAGGCAGCGGCGTCGATATTCTGCTGTGCGATGGCGCCCAGCGTGTCGTAGTCCAGGCCACTGCGTTTGATCTTGGAGACAAAGCCAATCATCTTGCCGATGTTTTGCGCGGGCATATCGGGCGACCCTCCGCCCAAGGGCGATCCAAAGGGCAGCGATTTGAGCAACCGATCAAAAATCTCTTGCTGGTGCAGGCTGGTAACAAGCGTGTCGGTCGAAGGACGCATGAAGTACTCGGGATAGCGCGACCTGATGCTGCTTGCAAATCCGTGGAACGTGCTGACTTCGATGCCGTAGGCGTCGCGCCCAATGAGCTCGATCAGGCGTTTGCGCATGGCTTCCGCGCCCGCCTCGGTATAGGTGAGGCAGAGGATGTTGCGCGGGGCGGCATCGCGGTTGGCCAGGATGTTCGCCGCGCGCAGGCTCAGTAGCTGCGTCTTGCCGGTGCCGGGACCGGCAATGACGAGCAGCGGACCATCTAGGCATTCGACGGCCTCGCGCTGTTCGGGGTTCAGGCGCTCAAACGATTTATCGAATTTGGGGGTCGTAGCCATGTAACATTACCTGTCTTCCTGGTAAAGCGCCCGAGTGTCGTCGAGATATTTGAGATACGTATCGATGACGCTCTGGGGCTGAACGATCTTAATGAAGGTGCTGAGTTGCAGCAGCCAGCCAAAGAACTGCGGCGACAGCGGGGCTTTGACAGTTGCTAACAGGCGCCCATCCTGGTTCTCAAACACAACGGCGTCCAGTCCGAACTTGTCGATGAGTGGATTCATCGCGCGGTCGTCGAGTTCCAGCACCACGGTGGTCTTATTGGCTGCAAATACGCCGAATGATGGAGAGACGTGATCTTCGAGCACATAGCCGGCAATGCGCGGATCTTTGGTCGCGGACTCTTCGGACACTGCAACGTCGAGCATACGATCGACGCGATAAGGCGTGAACGGCTGATGGCCCGAGCCGGCGTCGGCCCATTTATCTCTAAACCCAATCATGTAATAGAGTTCGTCGGAGTAGATAAGGCGCACGGATGTGAGCTCGTAGGTCTTTCCGTCATGGTTGAAGGCCTTTTGCTTGGCGGCGTTGTAGTGGAAGTAGCGGAAGCGGATCTTGCGCTTTTCGCGCATGGCTTGCTGGATAAGGTCGATGTTGAGCAGGGCATCGGAGTTTTGCATCTTCACGCGCGAAGGCACGTCGACGCGCTTGTGCATCAGCTCACGTTCGCCCAGGCTGGCGAGGCTCTGCAGCTTGCCGATGAGGTGGTCGGTCAACTCATCGGTCAAAAACGGCGAACTCTGCACGGCGTCAACAAGCATGATGAGCTCTTGCAGGTCGAGCGGGCGTGAGACCAACGCCCATTCCTTGCCACCGCGCTGGTCGATGTTGAGCCCAAAGTCGCGAAGCGTTTGCAGGTCGCGATAGATGGCCTTTCGTTCGGCCTCGAGATCGTGATAGGCGAGCTCCTCGATGATCTGCTGCGTCGTGAGTCCGTGCGTGCTGTCGGTCTTTTCCATCAAGGTTTTAAGCAGGAACAGAAGCCTGAGCTTTTGGTTTGGTCTGTTCGCCACGTTGTCTCCTTTCGCCGGCAGGGTATCAGCCGGAGATGCAAAACAAGACCCGTTATTGGGACTCATTGTAGCCCGCGCGGCCGTAGTATTCGCGGCAATGAGGGCGCGAATAGGGCGAAAGGTGGTTAAACGGAAATCGGCGGTTTGGCCGGCTGGCGTGACATGCACTCTGTTGGCTTGGGGACGGTTCCGGTTTACAAGGATCAGAACAGGAGAAATGCGATGGCGGACATCAAGGTCTTTGCCGAGAATCTTGAGGATTCAACCAAGGAGCAGATCGAGGAGATTTCCAGCTGCCCGGCGTTTGAAGGCGCCAAGATCCGCATCATGCCCGATGCCCATAAGGGCAAGGGCTGCGTGATTGGCTTTACGGCAAACTTGGGCGACAAGGTGATTCCCAACCTGGTGGGGGTCGACATCGGATGCGGGATGTACTGTGTGCCGCTTGCGGAAACCATCGCGCGCGACGACCTCATTCAGTTCAATCGCGATGTGAAGCGCGCGGTGCCTACGGGCTTTAGCCTTCATCGCGATCCTGCCTGCGTACTCGCGGACTTTGACATGGAGTCGCGTGATTGGCTGCAGGATAAACGCAAGGTTGAGCGCTCTATGGGTACGTTGGGCGGTGGCAACCACTTCATTGAACTCGACGAGGACGAGGACGGGCGCCAATACCTTGTCGTGCACACCGGCTCGCGCAACATGGGCAAGCAGACGGCGGAGCACCATCAGGCGCTGGCGCAGAAGACGTGCACGGCAGATATCCCCGACGAGCTTAAGTATCTCGTGGGAGATCTTTCTGCCGAGTATCTCGTCGATATGCATAACTGCCAGCGCTTCTCGAATCAGAACCGCAAGGCGATTGTCGCACAGATTGTTGAGCGTACGGGGATTCGACTCGACGGAGACGGCTTTACCACCATGCACAACTACATCTCGGAAGGCGGCATGATTCGCAAGGGCGCCATTAGCGCTCATGCGGGCGAGATGGTGCTGATTCCGTTCAACATGCGCGACGGTGCCGTTATTGCGCGCGGCAAGGGAAACGAGGACTGGAACTGCTCGGCGCCGCATGGGACGGGTCGTGCGATGAGCCGCACCAAAGCATTCCAAACGCTCGATACCAGGTCGTTCGTTAACGAGATGCGCGATGCCGGCATCTACTGTCCGAGTGCATGCGAGACGACGCTCGATGAGTCGCCCGAAGCGTATAAGCCTGCGGATGATGTATTGAGACTCATGGACCCGACGGTTGATGTTATTCACCGACTCAAGCCGATTTGGAATTTTAAGGCTACTGGTAAGCGCGGTAGGCGTTAGGAGGGTTGCGATGACGCTAAAGATGGACTCCAGGGACGACCGAATTGGACGTTCTGTGAGCATGGGCGAGATGATGAGCCTACCAGGCGTTATGCCGCCGACGGATGCGCGCCAGCGTGGTTGGATTCGTGAAGAACGGGGCGATGACGGCTCTGACATAAGCCGTTTCCACGATCGACTGACTTCCGGGCTCGATCATGCCCTGGAAACATCGGTGTTCGAGGTCCTGCAGGTATTGAAGACTGGTACGCCTGTTGATGACATCCTGGGCGGTGGTATTGGACTAGGCAAGCTTAGCGTGATTGGCGGCGCGCATGAAGACGTTTCGAACGTGCTGGCGTGTGCGGTTTTATGCCTAAGCGAGCAGTGCACTGTGCTTTACGTGCCGATGCGGGAGCGTGAAGAGGATGCGGTTGCCCGGCTGATTCGAGCCGAGATGGGGGCCAAGGTGCCGAAAGATCTCGAGGGGCAACAGGTTGAGACAATCCGCGCAACGATGCGCCTCATGCAGCGCAGCTTGGGCATCTTTGCCGAAGACAACATGACCATGGACCTTGTAACAAGTTGGTTGCTCGGCGACCAGACGTGGAATAGGGCGGTGCTAAAGGACGTCGTGGTTGTGATCGACGGACTCGAAATGCTCGACGACAACCGCCCGATAAACGCTGCCCTGCGCGACTTACGCAACATGCTCAGCCCAACATCCGCGATTCTAGTGGGCTGCTTTGCGGTGGAGGACAGAGAGGACGATGCGGAATTCGCCGAGACTCACTGCAATGCAGATACCCTGGTCCGCATAAGTTCCGATGGCGAAAATCCCGCCTGCGTGCGAGTCTTTGGCTAGGGCCAAGAGTATTGACAGCAAATTATGGGAGCCAGTAATGCGGACAGGCTATCATGAAGGCATGCGATTGTTTGCGTCTGGGTTTGACAGATTCTGCAAGTAATAGTTGCCGGGATTTCAACGGTAAGACAACTACAACCTTAAGCCCTCGTGGCCTGCCGTGCTTTGAGGGCTTAAGCGTGATTTAAATGGTTTTATATGGATGAGCGGTAGCCTGTCGGATAGCTAGTCATTGAAAAAGCAGTTCTCTCCGTATTTCGAGAAGTAGTAATGGATAGAGCGCTTGGCGATTTCATAGAATCTGTCATACATTTCGTTTTCCGTCCACTCTTCGGCGCGGAAATAAAACGTTCCTCTTTTGAACTGCGGTAAGTTTGCAACATCATGAAGATAGACCTTGTTTAATTCTCCAAATATTGCAATTGTAACTACCCGGTCTAATATGCTTGAGCCTGCTGCAAAATCGCAGCCATCTCCAAAGCAAACAAAGGGAAAAATATCTTCATCTGCCATCAATGCTCTGAGTCCAATAACGTTTTTCCCCAGGCGCTCGATTGCGTTACCTTTAGCCTGCTTGCTTTTACCCTCTGCTGCGCGAAGGTCATTTGTCCCCTGGTTTTTCTTTTCGCCGATTAAGATGGGGAAACGTTTTCCATCTTTAGAGACAAGATATAGAAAACCGCCGTCGGGAGTCATGAATGACGAATCTTGATAGTAAAAGGTGTCAACTTCAGGAAAAGCCTCATTGATGTGCGCCGTGACCTCTTTAAGATAAACGCGTTTTTTCCATTCGATGCTAATACCCGGAAAGGCAGACTCTAGATTCACTCTAACTGCTTCGACGGCCCTTGTCATTGCTTTTTCTTGCCTGCTTGAGGTTTTGTTAATAACCGTTCCTTTTCTAGATTCACGCAAATCATCTTTATGTGCCATTTTAGTTTCTCCTTAAAAGGAAAAGATACTCTTTCACGTGGATATCTCGCTGTCGAAGATTTCTAGAGCCTCTAAACGTATTGTAGTCAGTTTCTATTACTCGTAAATCACCAAGCGTGCTCATAAAAGTAATAAAATCGTTATATTCAATAAAACCCTCGCTGTTGTATGAAACCAGTATGAAATCGGCATCGCATTTTTCAATGATTTGGAAAAGCTCAGTTTTCGCTTTCGCCTTTTTATTGAAATTGGAGCGGTTCCATTCTTTAGGGATTCCAGATACTGTGCTGATGTCTTGTGGCCGTTCGTAGTGTGTCAGCAGGTTTAGCATGAAGTAATTCGATCCGTATGGATGCTGGTTGTAGGGTGGGTCGAAATATGCAACATTTACATGCGGAGCCTCGCGGATGGCATCGCATGCTTCCAGTCTTGTTACGTTAATCTCGCACTCATGTGGAGATAGGGTTGGTAATTCGACTTCGATATTTCCTAGAATGCGAGACAGCGCATTTTTCCCTCGGCCCCCGAAACAGCCAATCCCATTGGCGTCCTTATAAAAGCCCTTGAATACTCCCGACGTGTTTACGTGAATGGAGGCACTTGATAGAAGGGGAGCTAAGAAAAAAAACTGCTTCGATGGGGGCAGCTTTGCTATCGCCTTTCTCGCGGTGTCCAGATATTCAGCGTTTCTTCGCGTGTAAAAGGCCCTCTCACCCCTCATGATATTGTTGTCGTCTTTTGGCGCATACAATTCAGCAATAAAGCCATCGCTAACCCACTCTTTCTTGATGAGTTGGGTTAGCTGTTGATAGCTAGTGACTAGTTCATTCCATAGTTCGTCCGTATAGGTGGAGAGATAACAGCGGTTAATGATTTCCGCGTAGGGCTCTAAGTCATTGGACATTAAGTAGTTCGCTTTTGTTTTAAAAAATCTTGAGACGATTCCCGAGCCAGAGAACACATCAAGGAAGGAAAGCTGATTGGTGCCTAGTTCCTTGGAAACTAGCTCAGTTGCATAACCGATTAGAGGGAGAAGCGATCGCTTGTTCCCCAAATAGGTGACTATTTGCTTGGTGAGGTAATCTTCTTCTGTATAACCATTTACGACATTTTCTAACTGCAATTGTTGCTGCTGCGGCATTGGTTCGTTTCCTTTACCTAAGTGTCCCTTGCGGTTATGGTTTGGGAATCGCCTTGTCAATCCCCAGTGCTCGGTTAACTATAGTAATTCATCTCAACCTGCTATTCATTACATGAGCGGATTTCCTGACAGGTGCTTTTGGTTTTGACTTGGGCGATTTTCCGTAAGGTTGCAGTGCAGGTTCGATTAATGGCTCGCTATTCTCGGCACGTAATGCAAGTGGAGCGAGTGCAGGTCGCGCTCGTCATCTTCGGGTATCTAGCGTTTTACTTTTTATCTAGCGGCTTTGTAATAATTGCTGTTGTTTCGTCCCCGCCCTTAATCTTTATCTATTTATTTATCATCGAGCTCGATGCCGATATATATCCAGCCAAATAGACTCTTCCTCTTTGCTGCTGGTGCACTCTTCTAGCAGGCTATCTATCTGATCCAGTTCAATCGCTTGCAAGGTCGCGCATACTTCCGGCAAGGGCTGCGTTGCTTTTCTCGCCCTGAACACGGGCGACAGCATCAGGTTCGTATGTTCCCATCCGGCAAAGCAGCTGCCGTAGGGGATAGAGCCACATCTGATCCGCCCATCGCCATCGGGATACAGGCAGCCCAATTTCGAGTTTGCTACCAGACAATAACAAGGACCTGGTGCCCACGGCCTGCAGTCGATCTCAAGAATGTCGCCCTTTCTGTATGGCGTGGGCAGGTCGACATATGCCCCCTTGAACCACGGGCCAAAGATTCCACCCACGATGCAATCGAGCACCTCGCCACATTCGCCCTCTTCTTCTCTGCAGATGTACTGGATTTCGCCGGAGGCGTTTGCGTAGTAAGTGTAGTCTGGCTGTAGAAAGCCGTCGTATGGATATGAACAGCTCGGGTCGTTGGCAAGGTTGAACAGCTCGATCATCCAGTATGAGGACGATAAATCTGTCATTCCGCTCCACTTGCCTGCGTATGTCCTCATTGCCGTCAAGGCGGCCTGCCACGATGCCACAGGGAAGGGGCCATGCGTGATGGCGGATCCCACTTCGTTGTCGACAAAGCTAATTTCGCTAATAAGCAGCACTTTCCTGTTCCCGTCGACGGCCTTTAGCGCGTTCAAGCAGTCATCGATGTAGTCGATACAAATCTCTGGTCCGTACCAAGAAAAGATTCTGTCTGACGAGCTGCGCTCGGCAGCAACCAGCCTGCTGAGCATCTCCCGTTTGCGGTTGATTTCTATCGACGCGCCACCGATGATTTGCGAGTAATGATCGCCACTCAGGAGCTGCGGATTGTGCAGCAAATGCTCTCGCAGCTCCGGAGATTCGATGAGGTTGATTATTTCTTCGTGCATGATAGTCTCCGAGTTGTTGGTGCGACTTCTTGTGGATTCGGACATGGCGGCCTTTATTCAAATAGCTGCGGATACTTTTCCTTGAGCTGTGCCTGGTCAAGACGCAGCTCTTTTAGGTTGCGCCTGACCTTGGATTCCATCCTTATTGTGTCGATAAACGCGACGAGTGAGTCGACATACAGGTTGCCGCGCAGGTAGGCCTGGGCTGCGATTAAAATTCGCTGCTCGTCTTCGAGTGGTTTGCGATAGTATTCAAGATTCAGGTAAAGCGGGTCTGGCTCGCCGATGTAGAGGGGAAACGTCTCGTTGTAGGTAATCGAGCAACCAGTGGCACGCATGTCGCTGATATCCCCTGCATGGCGATAGTGCTCGAGGCGTTGCTGCGCATGATCAAGCCATTCGTCAGAACGGTCTGCCTGCCGAAGCTCCGCCTCAAGCTTTGTCCGGTCCCACGTGGACAGATCGAACAACGTGAACGGCTCGCGGGCACTGCCTTGCGGCGTCCAGACGATATCGCCGGTGTGGAACGGCGTGGGGATATCGACCCAGATGAACTCGAATGCGATCTCCCAATCGTTCTTAACGGGGCCGGCTGAAGGGCAATAAACGGAAAGGGCCTCGCCTTTGCTGTTTGCCATGAGCCAATCTTCCTGGCGATGGGCTTCATCGCTATCGAGTGGGCATCGGGTGATGCGTACGCGTGCCTCTGGACGGCTCGCCAGTTCATCATCACCGTGCAACGCCTCGGCACATTTCTCATAACAGCTGAATGGCGCGCCGAAGGCCCCACAAAGTTGCCCGTCGGGTACAATCTCCTCTTCATATTGATATACGTAGCCCGTCCCGGTCATGAACGCATCGACGTACTCTTTGTTGTAATCGATTGTCCAGCGCAAAAAAGCATGGAAATCGGGGATGGACGGCCTTCCAAGACCGGCATGGGTTGCCTCCAGCGAACAATTGGGCATGGTTCGGGCGATCTCCTGCCAGGCTTCGCATTTCTGATCGAGCGTGGCGGTCTTCGAAAACCAAACCAGATAGGCGGCCTCGATTGTGCTGGGCTGGAAGTCGATACTGCGCAGGTGCTCCCGAATGTCCCGGGAGTCAACGAAATCAAAGATGTCCATGGTTAGCTCCTCTTTGTTTTGAATCGTGCCGGCGGGGCTATCGTGTCATCGAACAGCTCCGGATAGCGGGTCTTGAGCCTGCCGTCTTCCCCTTCAAACCGCTCGGCTTTTTTCTTGACCAGCGCCTGCAGCTCGTAAAGACTCGATAGCGCAATAAGTGAGTCAAGACCCAGATAGCCGTCGAGATATGCCCGCACGCCGTACAGAATTCTCGCCTCCGGCTTGAGCGGGGTACGGCAGTATTCCATATCGAGAAGAAAACAACTCGGCTCTCCGATATAGACGGGGTACTCCAGGGGATATTCAATCTGACAGCCGTAGGCGTACATGTCGCTCGTATCGCCATTTTGCCGATGGTGCCTGAGCAGGTCGTCGGCATTTTTTGCGGCGCATTCCCTGTAGGTGGAAGGCGGAAGCTCATCCATGACCCGCTGCGTGGTCCATGTCTGCATATTGAGAAGCAGCATGGGGTCGCCAGGGTCGCCGTGACGACAAATGATGTCGCCGGCGTGGAATGGCGTCGGGATGTCAAGCCACATCAACTCAAAAGCGAAAGTGGGGTCTTCGCCCTCGCGTTCCATGTCGATGCAGCTCAGCTGGCAGTCCATAATTTCGCCTTTTGCGTTGAGCATGAGCCTGTCGGCGGCATAGTAGTCTTCGTCCGGATCGATCGGGCGGCGCGTTATTTCTATCGAGGTAGGATTCTCCTCCTCAAGCTCATTCCAGATTGCCTCGAAACATTTTTCGTAGCTGGTGTAGGGGCCATAATTGCACCCGCTCTCATGGGGACTTCCCGTCTTGTCCTCAAAGAAATACATGTGCTTGCCAGGCTGTTTGAACCGGGCGATTTTCTTGCGCTCCCATCTGATGACGTCGCGAAGAAAGACATGGAAGTTGGGGATATTGAACGTGCCGTATCGCCTGTTCATCGCACAATTGGGCATGTTGTTGATAATCTTTTGCCAGCCCTTGATCTTCTGCCGTAGCGCCTTTTCGTTCGAACGGGCAACAATAAATGCCGCCTCGGACGTGGTGAACTCGTAGCCGATGTCTCTCAAATGCTCCTTGATGTCAGGCGAGTCGAGAAACTCGAGAATGTCCGAATGTATTGCGTTGGCACTGGGACCGGCCGATGTGCGGTATGGCTGCAGGCAGTCGTGTACGACCGATCCGTCCGACCATTGTTTGCCGTAGCTGGGGTCATCGTGCAGCTTTTTTGAGAGTTCGAGCATAAAGGAGCAATCATCGGGCAAGTCGCCGATATAGCGTTCGGCGGTGTAGAGCGCAGAGGGTGTGAAGTCGTCGAGGAAGCCGTCCGTGAAATCCCTCAAGCGGAGATTGCCTTCCTCAACGCCGTAGATTTTGCTCGGATAGGCGCACCAAACCTGGCCTTTGAACGAACTATCGTAGTCGTCTTCGAGCACGATGGCGAAACGGGGACCGTGGTCGAAGGGCCGACTATCGATCTTGATGATGTCGCCGGGGGACCAGGGAGTGTAGAAGACCTCACCATTGGCACAGAAGTGCCTGCTATTGTTCCACGGCAAGTGATCGATGCTTTGATGCGGAGTCCGCTGATTCCGGCGGTCGCTCAAAAAGACCAAATCGCCCGTCATGGTCGCGGCGAATATCAGCGAGGCTTGAGCGCGCGGGCGGTCGTGTAAGTCTTCGGCGGTATAGAGCTTAATCTGCCAGAATGATTCGGACCAATCTTCATCGGGGTCGTCATCGACGCATTGCTTCATGAGGGTTTGCGCAGCTTCCCATGAGGCAACGGGGAAGGGGCCGTCAAAGGTGTCGTGCCCGCGCTCATCTTCACTGTAAAACATGCCGGAGACCAGCAAGATACCGCGGTCACGGTCAACGTTGTAAAGCATATCGAGTGCAGTACTGAGCTGGTCGAGGCCGGAGTCGATCGCCTCGGCGTAATCCGATGAGACCTCTTTGCGAAGCTGCTCGAGCATGGTCCGTTTTTCGTCGAGCGTCTTGAGGGAGCCGCCGATGATTTTACAGAGGGAGCCATCTGCCATTCCCATGTGCTTGAACATATGAGCACGCAGCTCATCGTCCTTGATGCAACTGCAAACGAGCTCCCTGCCGGCATCGGTGATCACGGTATCTGCTTGGCTGTCCATAGCAACCTCCAATTCGGTCGTTGCCGTTAGCATCCACCAGAGGTTGTGCTTTGTGGTCCCATTAACGGGCCTGATATGAATCTCACGTCAAACATATTGGAAACGCCACTGGTGCATGGGTGTGCGCGTACTGAAAGGACAATTGGTAGTGGCGTTTCAAAACTAAGCGTAACTGGCGCAACCGCCGTCTTCCTCTAAGAAGGGATCGGCCGTCGTATCGAACAGCTCCGGGTAGCGGTCCTTGAGCCAACTGTCTGCGTCCTCGAATCCGCGTGCCTTTTTCTCCGCCAGTGCTTGTAACTCGTATGCGCTGGCCATCGCGGCGAGCGAATCAACCGCCAGGTCACCTCTGACATACGCCCTGACGCCGTAGAGGATTCGCTCCTCCGACTTGAGCGGCGCGCGGTAATAGTCGATATCCAAAAGAAAGCCCTCAGGCTCCCCAATGTAGAAGGGGAAATGCAAGGCGGAAGAGACCTGGCATCCGTAAGCGTACATGTCGCTGGTGTCGCCGTCATATCGGTGCCAGCGCAATAGCTTGTCGGCCTTTTGAACGAGGCGGTCTTTGTAGACGGAAGAGACAAGTTCTTTGTTGACTTGTGTGGACCCCCACGTTTGCAGGTCAAACAGCACCATCGGCTCGTCGGGGCGTTGAAGGTTGCAGACGATGTCTCCGGCATGGAAGGGCGTCGGGATATCAAACCACATGTCCTCGAAATCGCTTGCGGTTCCCTCCTCGTCCCACTCGTTTTCGTTGCGGTAATCACAAGACATCACCTTGCCACTTGCATCGAGCACGACCATGTCATCGACATAGTGGTCTTCGTCCGGGTCGATGGGGCGGCGAGTGATCTTGATCGCCTTTGGATTGTCGCCTTCGAATTCTCTCCAGATGGCATCGAAGCATTTTTGATAACTGCTGTACGGGCCGTAAAGAAGGTCGCATCGGTCGCGCCGGTCCCACGAGTAGTCCTCAAAGAAATACAGACTCTGGCCGTCCGTCCTTTTAAAGTGTGCGAGCTTTCTTTGCTCCTGCCTGATGACATTGCGCAGAAAGGCATGAAAGTCAGGGATGTTGACCGTGTCATTTCTGCGGCTCATAGTGCAATTGGGCATGGTGTCGATGATCTTTTGCCAGCCTTCGAGCTTTTGCTGCAGCGTCGCTTTATGCGAGCGGTCGACGATAAAAGCCGCTACGGGTGTGGTGAGCTCGTAGTTGATTCGTTGAAGATGCTCCTTAATACTGCGCGAGTCCAAAAACTCAAAGATGCCCGGACGAATATCCAGCTCGCTTTGGCTGGCGGGCTTGCGATACGGCTGAAGGCAGTCATGTCCGACGGAACCCTCGGACCATTGTCTGCCGTAGTCGGGGCTGTCGTGCAGCATCTGCGAAAGCTCGAGCATAAAAGCGCAGCCGTCCGGCAGCTCGCCGGTGTAGCGCTCGGCGGTGTAGAGGGCGGAGGGGATGAAGGGGTCCAAAAGACTGTCGCTGAAGGTGCCGGATGAAAGCGAACCCTCCTTAACGCCGTGATCTCTGCTATGCCCTGCGCACCAGATTTGTCCACGGAGCGTGTGCTCGTAGTCATTTTCGAGCACAATGGCAAAGCGAGGCCCGTGGTCGAAGGGGCGACCGTCGATTTTGAGGATGTCGCCCGGTACCCACGGTGTGTAGATAGGCTCGTCGTTCGCGCAGAACCGCCTGCTATCGTTTCGCCAGGCGCTTTCGACATACGATTTGCGAGTGCGGTTATTGCGCAGATCGCGGAGGAATATGAGCTCACCGTCCTTGGTGGCCGCAAACGACAGAGTGGGCTGCGCCGTTTGATGCTCGTGCAGGTCTTCCGAGGTGTAGAGATCGACCTGCCAGAATGATTCGGACCAGTCGTCTTCGGGATACTCCTCGATGTAGCGCTTCATGAGGTTTTGCGCGGCTTCCCACGATGCGGTGGGGAAGGGGCCATCGAAGGTGTCGGTCCCGCGTTCCTCCTCGCAGTAGCAAATGGCAGAGAGAAGAAGGATGCCGCGGTCGCGTTCGACGTTGTCGAGCATTTTAAGCGCGCTGTTGAGCTGGGTGAGATGCGAATCGATATCTTCGGTCAGCTCCGACGAAACCTCCTTGCGAAGTTGCTCGAGCATGGCGCGTTTTTTGTCAAGTGTCTTCAGCGACCCGGCGATGATTGGCGCCGGCCAGTATAAGTATTTGCGCATGTGGTCTCGCAGCTCTTGGCTTTTGATGCAGCTGAGGACAAGGTCCTTGCCGGTATCGCTGATGCTATCGTTTGCCTGGTTGTTCATGTCGGCCTCCTTATCGATCGTTACCGGCATGATGCGACAGATACGGGGGCTGTCGGTCCCATTAACGGGACCAAGTGGCGGCTCGATGTGACAAAGGGACTGCCCTTTCGTCACATCCCAAATATTGCCTTTACGTGTTGATGCACACGGTGTGCAATAATACTCGCACTGTGCAATAGCGCACAGGCTGAGTAACAAGGAGGACGCTTGTCCCAGCTCGAGAAATGCGATCGCCGGTCCCTTCGCTCGCAGCGTGCCCTTCGCCAGGCGCTTGCCAGCGAGCTTGCCGAAAGCGGCGACCTTTCGCGCATTAATGTCGCGTCGCTCACCGAGCGCGCCGGTCTTACGCGCCGCACGTTCTATTCGCACTACCGCGATATCCCTGACTTTATCAATCAAATCGAGGACGGCTTGCTGGCCGAGATCCGTGAGCGCATTGAGCTCATCACCGCAGCTCAGCTGCCCGATCTCTATCACAACATAGATGAGCTCGAGCCGGCGCCCGGTTCGGTTGAGCTGCTGCGTTATCTTGCGGCCAACCGCGACTTAATCGGTGCGCTGTTGGGTCCGGGCGGCGACCAGGCCTTCATTAAAAGGATCATCGACACCGCTCGTGAGGCTGTGGTGCCGCGTGCGCAGACGGGCATTTTGGGCCTGGCGCTGGGCACGTTCTTTGACTACTACGTTACCTACGTCGTAAGTGCCGAGGTCGGCATGATTCAGCGCTGGTTTGAGCGTGGACTCACCGAATCGCCTGAGGCCATGGCGCGCATTATGACGGTGCTCGCTTTTGTGCGCCCCGGTGACCTGTATGGCCAACCCATCGATATCAACGTGCCGGAATACGGCATGAAGCTATTGAACTTGCAGCTCGAGGACGCGGCCGACACCGCCGCAACCGTCGAGTCCAACAACTAAGAGGAGAGACAATGAGCAAACTCGTCGAGGGCATCAAGGACCGCATGGTCGCTGCCGCACGCGAGGCCGCGCCCGCCGTGGTGGACGCCGCGCAGAAGGCCGCGACTGCCGCTGCCGAGAAGGTCGCCGAGGCAGTTGCCGATGCCAAGAACGCGGCAGGGGAGACGTCCGTTGCCAGCGAGCCCGCCACCGCCGCTGAGCCCGTAGCCGCCGCCCACGCCCCCGAAGGCGCGATCTTCAACCCCGGCAACGCCCACGGCAACCTGCACCTGGGCATCGACGTGGGCTCCACCACCGTTAAGCTCGCCGTGCTCAACGACGACAACCAGATTGTCTACGCCAAGTACCAGCGCCACCACACCGACGTCCGTGCCTGCGCCCGCGACCTGTTCGAGGGCGCTGTGACCGTGCTGCCGACGGCCCAGATGACCTGCGCCATTACCGGCTCGGGCGGCCTTCTGCTGTCCCAGTGGCTCGACCTGGAGTTTGTCCAGGAGGTCATCGCCAGCAAGCGTGCCGTCGAGACCCTCATCCCGGCCACCGACGTCGCCATCGAGCTGGGCGGCGAGGACGCCAAGATCATCTACTTCGACAACGGCATCGAGCAGCGCATGAACGGCACCTGCGCCGGCGGCACGGGCGCGTTCATCGACC